>WBZO01000154.1_pt1 | contig 183582 bp, 182 predicted proteins | sample 5204261 | NCBI WGS metagenome assembly WBZO01 (sample SAMN12412400, study PRJNA552823) | activated sludge metagenome | isolation source: activated sludge from anammox sidestream of wastewater treatment plant... | place: USA: North Carolina | collected 2017-09 | reverse complement strand
TGGCGGGCGTTCCCCCGAGCGGTGACGTGGTACAGCGCCCCCGGAAATTCAAGGCGAAGCGGGCGGGCCATGCCACCAAATCTAGCTCATCGGCACGCACAAAACAAGATCTGACCCCGATCGATTCTTTCTCTGTTCGGATTCCGATAGGTGGGTGAGTGCCATCGAACTGTGTTGCGGGCTAACGCCTGGCATCACCCGCCGCGACGAGACGTGATAGCGGCAAGTTAACGAATGACTCCAAGCTGACTCGCGGTCGGGTGCATGCCGTTGTTAGCCCGCGCCGCCACGTACCTCCGCTACCATTAAATCTCGCTGGATTCTGATCCATATTTCCCGAAGTTGTCTCGCGAACTCCTTATCATCGGGAATGTCCTGATGAATTGTGAAGTAACTTTTCAGTCTTGACACTTGCTGCGGTTCAAGTTCTTTCACTTCTTTAACACGTTGCCATGAATTTCTTTGCTGATAGAGTAAGAAAACGATCTCATTTGGTTTATCCTTCGTAAGGTTACGGTAATTGATGATGGTATCCACGTAATCTTGAACTTTGTTGCGCCAAATGTCCCGCTCCGCCGGTCTTTCTTCAAAAATGTCGAAGACAAGCACGAGGCGCTTGCTTTGATCATTTATGATCGGCTTCAAGAACCATTCAGAGCGATGTATATCCGCTCCCCGTTGAAACTCGATCCCTTCTTGCTTTGCGATTGAGAATAAGCGTTTCCATCGGTCGGATTCGTACCGCCCGTAAACCGGATACCAGATCACGCGCTTGCCAGTTATACCAGCCCAAACTAAACGGTCTACATTTTGTTCGAACGTTGAGTCATCACGAAAATCCACGCTCTGGCGATTGGAGAGGAACCCTGGTAGCTTTGCATCTCGAAGAAGTACCGGAATCAACTGTAACTGCCCCTGATTCGAAAGTGAGACGGCTCTGGAATATTCATCTTCAACCCAACCAGATGACAAACTCTCAGGAGTTACCACAAGAGCCACGGCGCGGCTTGTTTCAAGACCATTTTCAAGCGCCCTGACAAATTTATCGCCGGGGCGTATTTCATCTTTATCCAGCCAAACACGAACCCCGCGGAGCTGTAGAGATTCCTTGAGGCTTTCTACCCAATTATGGTCCTGACTTTTATAAGATAAGAAGACATCGAACTGGGACATTGTTTACCCCTCGCTTTCTACAAGCAGGCTAACTATTGAGTATGCTGACCGGTATAGTACGCACTAACTGACTGCACGTTGGTGCGGGATTCTTGCGTATGTTCCATCACATGTCAACGCTATCCATCGCGACGCTTTAGAGTGTTATACCGACCGGCATAGTTCCGTTATGCCTGCGATACCTGCAGAGGATACAAACCCAGATCTGCCCAGTGGGGGGCAATTACGGGGGGCAGGCGCCTTAACTCTGCATGGATTGTATTCTCGGTGCCAGCGCCGCCGAACGTCTGAGGTGAAGCGTGCACGGCTGCGCTTGTTCGCGGGGCAGCCGACCACGTGGTGGCAGCGCACGGTCACTTTACTTCTTCGAGCTTGACACCACGGCCCGCTCGCAAGCTTTCCCGCGCCTCTTCCACGCGCCGAAGAAACCGCGGGTCGTGCTCCAGCCGATACTCGAACCAGTCGTCTTCCGACTTGAAGCCGATCAGGACCCCGGCCGGTTTGCCGTGTCGGGTGATCACGATTTCTTGCTTCTCCGCCTCGCGGAGCAAGTGCGACAGATCATCCTTCACCTCGGAAAGCGGAACTTCCTTTATTCGAGTCTTCCGAATTGGGCGAGCCATGTTTCTGCCTCCGATTTGGCTACGATGGCCAATACTTCAACGGTCGAGCCGGACACGTCGTAAAACACACGGACCTCCTCGATCCTGAGCCGGTACTGTGGCCTCGAAAGGCCACGAAGCCGTTTGATTCGGCTGCGGCTGGTCTTCGTCGGTTCGTGCCGGAGATGTGTTTCGAGTGCCTCCCGTATGGCCGTCCGGAGATTCGCCCTTAGTTTTCGTAGATCTTCAATGGCTTCCGGGGCCAGGATGATGTCAAAACGCATTCTGGCCAGATCATAGCCGGGATGCTCCGAAGCATCAAGGTGTGTACGCTAACAAATAAGTCTCAGTCGCGGACGGAGCGCGGAGCGCAAGGCCCGTCGAGCACTCTTCATCCCGGTAGTCTCCCATCTGTCTGATCCCTGTATCCGATCCGATAATGCTCCAATAATGTCTCTGTATCGATTCCGATACCTTCACAAGGCGTTCGCTGAGCCACACGATCTAGCTCATACGCCTTTTCCCTTTGTCATAACAAGCGCTTCCATCGAGTCCGCATGGGAACTCTTAGTGGTATGCCGATTGCGTTCCGCACCGGTAGTATTTTCAGCGTTGAACAAGACTCCATTCGAAGTCAGTTCAAAGGGAACCGGCTTCGGCAGTTCTATCGAGCGGTGCGCAGGACGCCCGAAGCATGATTCCGACAAGGAGGGCCTTCGCCATGAAACGGGCCTACGAACCAGTCGATGTGATAGCGTTGCTTGGGTTGGTTGCCCTATTGGTCGGCGCCTATCTCTTATTGACCGCTCCGGCAAGTGGGGCCGTGCCGCCGGCCGATCCGGTATCGGGGCTGGCCATGGAACAGGAACGGGGTATCATGGCAGCCATGTATTGGGTACAGCCCGCACTCGGCGAGGCGATCGTCGAAAAGGCCCTGCTTGAACGGGACCAGTCCCGTTCAATGAACATGGCGGTTGCCGACTTGAACCGTGCGCTGCTGAGGCGCGATCGGCATGATCGGATTGAGCGGCGCCCCTTGGCCTATCTGGACGTGGTCGCCACCCAGGACGCCATGATGGAAGCGAACCATCTCGCTCGGGTGCAGGCCGTGATGGGCCGTTCCATCGTCAACTGGACGCAACGGGGCGTCCGGATTGGGCTCATGCCGTCCACGGAACAGTCTGAAGCCTACACGAGGCGCATGATTGGGAAAACCCAAGCCCAGGGCATGATGCTGGAGGATGAATTTGATGCGACCAGGCAGCCCAATCTTGGAGCGGCCATCGTGGAAGCCGGCCGGGACTGGGAGGCCTACGCCGGCGACACGCAGGAACATCTGGGCCGCGCGATCGTACAGGTGGTGAAGGTCCAGGATGAATACGCCCAAGCGCTTGCGCGCAATCAGGAGCAGTTGGCGGCACTGGTGAGCGCCGTAGCCAGGACCGAGGCGCGGGCCGATCTGTTCGCTCGGTTGATGCAACTGGACCCGGTGGCCACGCCGACGTCCTTCGCGGAGGCCGAACCAATCTCGACGCCGAGTCGGCCGAGCACGATGCTCGTGGCCCTGTGGTCCGGTCTGGCCGGATTTGCGGTCTTCCTGAGACTGTTTCTGTCCGTTGCTCGGGTTGAAGGCCGAGCCGCATAGACACGTTGGAGCGCCTGGTCGCAAACGCATGGCGGTTGAGATCACCGTGGAGCGTCAAGGCAATTCGAAACGGTGATCTCGGGCTGCCGAAGCTTGTGGGTAACGCGGTCCGTCCCCTTGCGATTCGGTCTCTTGTTTCAAGGACGGTTCGCGTTTAGCATGAACCTTTATCGTTGACTCATATTCATGCCGGCCTCGCTTGATCACATCCATCCCGGCACCCCGATGGGGGCCAATCTCATCGCCGATGGCGCCACGTTCCGTGTCTGGGCGCCGCAGGCCCGCTCCGTCCATGTGCTCGGGGATTTCAACGGCCGGCTGCGGAACGACGCAAGCCTGCTCACGCGCGACGCGCAAGGCCATTGGCTGGGCTTCATCCCTGGCGTGCAGGACCGACAACGCTACATGTTCTACATCGTCGGCGAGGGGGGCGAGGGGCCCAAGCGGGACCCCTATGCCCGCGAGTTGGAAACGCCCTTTCCGAGCGAATGCATCATCCGCAGACGGGATTTCCCGTGGCACGAAAGCGGGTATGTCACGCCTCGTTTTGACGAGTTTATCCTCTATCAACTCCACGTCGGGACCTTCTTTACGCCGAACCTGCCCGACAAGGGCGGGACGTTCCTGGACGTGGCGCGCAAGATTCCGCATTTCGTCGAGTTGGGCGTGACCGCGCTGCAACTGATGCCGATTCAGGAGTTCCAAACGCAATTCAGCCTCGGCTACAACGGCACCGACTATTTTTCGCCGGAGATGGATTTCGCCGTGGGGGACGATGCGCTCCCTCCCTATGTCGAGCAGGTCAACCGGCTGCTGGATGCGAAAGGTCTGAGGCGGTATCGGGTGGAAGAGCTGCATGGCGAGATGAACCAGCTCAAGGCGCTGGTGGATCTGTGCCACCTGCACGGGATCGCCGTGATCCTCGACGTGGTTTATAACCATGCCGGCGGCGACTTCGGCGACCAGAGCCTCTATTTCTTCGACCGGCAATCCACCCAGGGCGGCCATCGCAACTCCCTCTACTTCACGGACAAAGGGCATGCCGGCGGCCTGGTGTTCGACTTCGCCAAGCCGGAGGTGCGCGACTTTCTGATCCAGAACGCTAAGTTCTTTCTGGATGAATACCGGATGGATGGCTTTCGTTACGATCAGGTGAGCGTGATCGACCATGACGGGGCGCCGCACGGCTGGCGATTCTGCCAGGACCTGACCTCCACGCTGCACACGCACCGGCCGAGCGCCTTGAACAAGGCGGAGTACTGGAACGTCAATCCCTACGTCGTGAAATCGCCGCCGGAAGGGGCTGGGTTCGACACGAGCCTGACGGACGGGTCGCGCATCGCGATTCGCGATGTCATCGGGAACGCCAGCGCTCCGGACGAGCGGCCGCTCAACATGACGGGGTTGGCGAACAGCCTCTGGCCGGACGGGTTTTACGAAGCCTGGCGCTTCGTGCAGGGGCCGGAAAACCACGACATTGTATTGAAAGGGCGGGAGCAGCGGATTGCCAGGCTCGGCGATCCCGGAAACCCGCGGTCATGGTATGCCCGCAGCCGGGCTCGGGTCGCCACCGGGCTCAGCCTGACCGCGCCCGGCATCCCGATGCTCTTCATGGGGCAGGAGTTTCTCGAAGACAAACAGTGGTCGGACAATTTCGAGTTTGACCGCAACCTGCTGCTCTACTGGGCAGGCCTGGACCGGGGCGACAAACAGATGCTGGATCACCTGCGGTTCACAAGGGAACTGATTCACCTGCGGCGGCGCCTGCCTGGCCTGCGAGGGCAAGGGTTTCGCGTGACGCACGTGCACGACCAGAATCGGGTGCTGGCCTTTCACCGCTGGGTGGAGGGCCAAGGACATGACGTGCTCGTGGTGCTGCATCTGGCGACGTTCCATCGCTTCGGCTATCGAATCGGGTTCCCCGGCGGCGGAACCTGGCGGGAGATCTTCAACAGCGACGTGTACGAGAACTGGGTCAATCCCGATGTCGCAGGGAACGGCGGGCAGGTTGTCGTCGAGCCGCAGCCGCTGCACGGGTTCGGTCATTCCGCTTCGCTCGTCCTCCCCGCCAACAGCCTGTTGGTATTTGCCCGGTGAGCCGGGCCTCCTGTTGACATTCTTGGTCTCCGGTGCTGCAATGCGCGGCACTCGATGGGAACTATAGGGAAGCGATGACAAACAGGCTTGGACCGGCGTTGCTATGGCTGTGGCTTGCCGGTTGTGTCTCGACCGGGAATTCACATCTGGCCGACAACCAGACGATGGCACAGATCACAGTCGGCAAAACGACCAAACTGCAAGTGGCCAGCCTCCTGGGCGATCCGTCCAATCAACGGAGCATCGAGATGGGAGGTTGGACGAGAGAATGGTGGGGCTACCATTATGCAAGCGCCAAGATTAATCCGCTGGAATATCTATTGTTGTACGGTTTTCTCTACAACGGCTTCGGCCAGTACGATACCCAATACGACCTCGGGGTCTACTTTGATCACCGCGGTATCGTCAGCAGTCTGTCGACCATGAAGACCGACTACGAGATGGGTAGCCCCTTCACGTCTCCGAGAGTCTCGACCGTGGCCGGCACCATGATGGGATTCCCAGAGACAACCAGGGACCCGGTTCGGTTTGAGATCAAAATGGAGTCTCGGTACTGAGGACGCGGTCCCGCAGGTGAGACGGCCGTGCTCCCCTCGGCAAAGCTGGGTGTGAGTCCCGTTGTCGATCAGGGCCGGACTGAATGAGTTGCCGCTCTCTTCTTGTGGTCCGGCAGCCGGATCATATAACGCCCTTCCGCGCCGAACGTCACCAATACCTCTCCCCGGCGGCTCAACCGATCGACTTCGAGAAAGACCTGGCTCCAGGACAGATCGGGGAGGCTCTTCGCCAGGGTATCCAGATCGCAGCCGTGCGCGCGTTTCACTTCACCAAGAATTCTGTGGGTCACGAGCGTGTGCGAGGCCATGACCAAACCCTCCTTCCAAGCGGGTCACTCCACTATCATCAAGGCACCTATCCGAAGCATCCCTGTCGCGGCCGGCGCTCGTTCCATCCGGCCGGGATAGACGATGGCATATTCCTCGTCGGGCATCGCCTCTTGTGAGAAGCCGGCCAGCTCCTCGGCCGCGTCATCGCCCAACCCGTAGGCACGACTGGCCAACATCTTGAGAAACACTCCCATTTCCCGTTTCGCCCCCCACCGATCGCCGCGGCTCACGGCGTCACGAACCCGATCTAGTTCCTGTCTGTACGGCGTAAAATCGTACGCAGGATATTTCTCTGTGAAGTACGTCGCGAGTTTGTCTTCGAGGTCATCCACCCAAGTGATAGGCGGAGAAAGACGTTCGGTTGGTGCAGCGGTCGCCAACGGGAGGGAAGAAGTCGCACCGGCCTCTCCGTCGTGCGCTCCCAGCCAGAGAATAATGACAGGAAGCCCAAGAATCAGTGCCAAGCGGGGAAGGAGAGTTCGACGGGTGATCGTTTTCATGAGGACCCTCGTTCCGAAGGATCCACATCAGGGAAACGACGATCAGCGGCATAGCATCCGGCGTCGGAGTGAAGGGACCGAAATGAAATCCGTGGCACAGAATCACGGACAGGCGCACGCGCAAGAGACGCCAGCCACCCTCACTGGAACGTCAGGAGAGTATGCTACGCCGATCGAGAGGCTTGGTCAACCGGCGGGCAATGCGAAACGGGAGGAAAACAGTAGAAGCCTACACCTTGCGTCCTTTTTCGAAGTCCTTCGTCTCTTAGGATAAGGCGAGGGAATGGTCCCTCGCCGGAACCGAGGAGACCCCCCATGAGATCTCATCTCTCGCTCGATGTGCGCAACGTGCCGGCATCGGTGTCGTTCTATCAAAAAGTGTTCGGTGTGGCCCCTCAGAAGGCCACGTCCGACTATGCCAAGTTCGACCTGATCAACCCCGCGCTGAATCTTTCGCTTGTTTCCACCACTGGCGCGATCAGTTCGGTGAATCATTTGGGAATCGAAGTCGAGACCGTCGAGGAGATCGCGGCCTGGAAAGCACATTTACAGGAACAGGGCATTCTCGAAAGGGTCGAAGACAACGTCGCCTGTTGCTTCGCCAAGCAGGACAAACTGTGGTTCACCGATCCGGACGGCAATGCATGGGAAGTCTTCACGGTCCACGAACAATTGCAGGTCACGGGCTCCCCCAAGAACACCGGCTGCTGCGTGCCGAAACACCAGGCCGCGCCGGGGACGGTGGCCGACGTTCGTAACGAGCCGGTGACTTGCGCTTCGTAAGCTGGGCGCAGTACCGTAGGCAGATCAACGGCGGAGGGCCATCATGGCGGAGGTGGTGACGGAGATCTGGCAACAAGTCCACGACAGCCTTCGCGCCTTTATCGCGAAGCGGGTGGCGAATGAGGCTGAAGCGGAGGACATTTTGCAGGAAATCTTTCTGCGGATTCACCGGCGCCTCGACAGCGTGAACGATCCGCGCCGTCTTGTCTCCTGGGTCTATCAGATTACGCGCCACGCCATCATCGACCATTATCGGGCGAACGGGAAACGGATGGAACGGCCGGTGGGCCTGGCCGGCGAGCTGGAGGCTCTTCCATCGTCCGCCTCGCACAACGAAACGGCAGAGGATTCCGGCGAGCCTCGCGCGGAGCTGGCCGGCTGTCTCCGCCCGATGATCGCGCAATTGCCGCAAGACTATCGGGAGGCCGTGACGCTTGTGGAATTGGACGGGTTGACGCAACAGGAGGCGGCCACACGGATGGGACTCTCGCTCTTCGGCATGAAGTCGCGCGTGCAGCGCGGCCGTCGGCGGTTGAAACAGATGCTCGACGATTGCTGCCTTATTCATCTCGACGGCCGCCGGGGCGTGGCGGATTTCGAAGCACGGGCGCCGGAGTGCAGTCCCTGTGGAAACGCTAAGGCCGGGATACGCTAGTGTAGTGCGTCTAACGCTTCTTGACATCTCCCGTTCGCCCTGAGCTGGTCGAAGGGTTATGGTCCCGACGGCTTCGGTTCGTGCATCGACAGGTCTCAGCACGAACGGGCGCGTAAAGCCATTACTGACGCACTACACTGGCCTCTACCTCCCGTCACTCATCCAGGCTCGGCCGCAAGAGCATTGGCCCGTAGACGGCGGCGAACAGCAGATAGGCCCCGCTCCAGCAGACTGCCGCCGCTCCCAGCACAAGGTTGACCGGGAGTCCGGTTGTCGGTCCGAAGACCCGCAGCAGCGCGCCTAGATTCACCAACAGGTACATGCAAACCGTCAGGGGGCCCGCATGGCGAGGGCGTCCCGTATGGCCAAGGCTCGCGCGGGTCATGACCGCCAAGGTCATCGCACCCACCGAGCCGGTCGTGAGCGCGTGCAGTGCCTCCGTGGTCGGCAGCCCCACCCCAAGACCGGCGCCTCCCAGGACGATCAGAGAGATTGCCAACCAGCCGTAGCCGACATGCAGCATCAGTACCAGCGGCTCGCGCCAGGTTAGCCAGCCGTACCAGTGCAACAGACGCCCTAGGTTGGCGAGTCCAGCGGCGAGCAAAATCCATCCCGTGGCCATGGTTTCCGGTTGAATCGTCCAGGCAACGGCGCCGACGCCCGTCAGCGCGAGCGAGGGGACATCGAATCGGGAGGAGGCCCCGGGCCGCTGTGGCATCCTGTGTTCCGCTAAATATTCTCTTGTGAAGTTGGGCGTAAGGCGCCCGCCAATGAAGGTGAGGAGGACCATCAGCAGCGAAAGGGCCATGCGCATGGCAAGATCCGATTCCGCGCCGCTCAGAGCCAGGAGGTGAAACAGGATGTTGGCGCCGGCATAGAGGCTGATCACCACTCCCACCGGCGCATGTGCCCAACTTCCGGCCGTGGACAGTTCCCGCCAGACGTAGCCTGCCATGACGATCAGAAACGCGGCATCAATTGTGGCAGTCCCGAAAGGAGGAAGCAGTGAGACTGCGATGACCAAACGTCCACCCACCCATAACAGAGACAACCATATCAGCGGGGCGCCCATGACCGGCGGGCGGTCGGTCCAGTTGGGAATAGCCGTCAGCAAAAAGCCCGTGATCACCGCGGGGAGGAAGCCGAAGACCATCTCGTGCACGTGCCACTCCCGAGGCGCATAAAGCACGTTCGGGCCGCCGGTTCCCGCAAACATCGCAACCCAGGCCGGGACCGCCAAGCCGGCAAACAGCGCCGCGCCGAGAAAAAACGGGCGAAAGCCGTATGAAAAAAACACCGGTCCCTGTGCTCCTGATTGCTCACTTGCTTTGTCAGTCATCGATCGTCGGTCCTCGGTTCTCTTGTGTTATCCGTCCAGGGTCGTCAGGATCCTTCTTCAGAGCGTGTAGTTGCCATTCAGTTCTACGAGGTCGATCCAGCCGACGGGGGCAGTGGCCTACGCGGACTGCGGCTGGCGATATTTCGCAAAGCAGATGAGATCGAGGTGATGGTAATGGTCTGGGAGGATGGTTTCCGACTTGTATCCCAGGCTGAGGAAAAAGTGAATGTTCCGCGCCGTGCGGAGCATCGTGCAGGCATAGAACTTATGGGCATCGGTGGTGACTCGCTCAATTTCCTGCATCAGGGCTTTCCCCACGCCGTGACCCTGGTGGGCGGGACTGACCGAGAGCAACCGGATCACGCAGACTCCTGCCACGGTCCAAAAGCGCACCGATCCCGCGATCGCACCGTCAACTTCCGCCACCAGCAGTCGTTTGTCCTGCGCGTCCTGTTTGAGGCTCTCGACCGTTTCCTTGGTCCAGGCCCTGACTTCGTAGACATTGGCATATTCGCCGAAGGCCGCCTGTTGCACCTGGAGCACGGACGAGAAATCACGTTCAGTTCCCGGTCGAATGACAATCATGGGCTGCACGTTCCGGCCGGCTCCCTTCCTTGCAAGAGTTCATAACCGAAGGCTGTCTGATTAGCAAGGTGGCTTGTATCTGTTTGTCTGCACACCAGTATCTGATTGGATACGCCCTCCACTGTCTCGGCTGTTTCAGATCCAACGGAAATAGTCGTAAGCAGCAGAGTTTAGAGTCTGGAGGGGATGGCATAGCCCATGCACTTTTTGAGGGTATCCCGTAACGAACTGCTATTCCCCGACCTCGGACAGCGGGGCCGCCCATGCCTTCCGACGAGAAGCAAGAGCCGAAACTCCCGCTTCAAAACGTGGTGCTCTTGGCGGGTGCTGTCGCCGGAGCCATCTGGCTGTATCAAGGCCCACTCAAGAGTTCGCGTCCGGTCGAAGAACTGTCGAGTGAAAAGCTTGAGGTCATTGGTGATCGGCGGGTACAAGCCAGATTATGGCAAGATCCGTTTGATGCCGTGGCCAGGCACATCGAATCGGAAAGGCGCTCAGGCGAGGCGACGCATGGTTCCGATCGGACGCGACATGGACACGGATTAGAGGACCTCGCCAAGGAAGTGGCCCAGTCGAGCTCTGCGCAGATCCACGTCCTGGTGCTCCTCACCGACGGCGCTCCCTATGCCGACCCTTCGGAATCGCGCTTGCGCCAGCGTTATGCCTTGCTGGCCGGGTTGGAACGAGCCGGTTACGTGCCCAGGGACGGGGAGCACCTGCGGTTCTTTCGGTGGGATGCGCCAAGGGACCCGGCCAATCTCTCGTATGCCTATTGGCATGCGGCCGCGGTGCCGATGGAATGGTATCAGTCGACCGACGATCCGACTACTCAAGTGTTAGCGTTGTGGATCAAAGATCAAGACCTCGGTGACTGTCCCCTTTCAAGCCTCAGGGCCATTCGTGCCGAAATGTTCACTAGGCTCAAGGGTCTGGAACGGACCGTGTCATTCAAAACAGTCGGCCCGCGCTTTTCAGGGACGCTTCATAGTATGGTGACCGAGGCGAAGGACAACTCGTCGGCTTCTGCGCAAGGCTGCCCGAAGAGCGTGTCCGACCCGGCGACGCTGGAGATCTATTCTCCCTGGTCAACGGCTCCAGAGATCTTCATTACAGGCAGATCGAAGGAGGCACCGACTCCTGGTCTGAGCCAGATCCTTAGAAAGGCACAGGTTGCCTTTTTTAGAGCCGTTCAGACCGACGATCTGTTGATCGGCGAGTTGGTGGAGGAATTAGGAACGAGAAGGGGGATCAGGGTGGGGGCAGCCTGCACAGGGAAAGAATCATGTGACCGGGTCGCGATCGTGTCGGAGTGGGACACCCTCTATGGGAGGGCGTTACCGGAGATATTTCAAGAGGCGGCGCAAACGGGGCAGGACGCCGGGCAGATTCGCCGGTTTAGCTACCTCCGGGGATTGGATGGAGAATTGCCGAGAGAGAAAGTGAAGAATGGGGCGGGAGACTCGCCGCAGGAAGCCGACAAGGCCGCGCTCTTGCTCAAAGATCAGCGAAAACATATCGAACAACTGGAACGACCCGAAGGGCGAAGCCAGTTTGACTATGTGCGGCGGCTGGCGCAGAGCATGAAGGACGATGAGGAGCGACTTCGAGCGGACTGTCCATTGCTCAAGCGGGACTGCGCCGATTTCAAGGCGATCGGGGTGTTGGGGAGCGACGTCTACGACAAGCTGCTGATCCTCCAGGCCCTGAAGCAAAGGTTTCCGCAGGCTATCTTCTTTACCACTGATCTCGATGCCCGCCTGTTCCACCCAAGCGAGTTGCGATGGACACGAAACCTTGTGGTGGCTTCTCACTTCGGATTGGCCTTGCACGACAGGCTCCAGGGAGGCATCCCGCCCTTTCGGGACACCTACCAAACCTCGACATTGTATGCGGTCTTGCGAGCGTTGGACGCCCTGCAAGAGACCGGTTCGTGCCGAGTAGAATCTTATGGTCCATTCCTTGAGCGGTACAGCTATCGGAAACCCGGGTCCAGTAAGGCCATGTATTGTGAGGCGAAGTGGCGGCCGCGGTTGCATGAAATTGGGCAAAACGGCCCCGTTGATATCAGCATTGCAGCCGACCCTTCCGTCCAGAATGCTGCTATCCAGCCTCTCCATCAGCTTCGACCCCCCGCGGTATCGGCCGCGACAGCACGTTGGCATCTCATGCTGTTCCTTGCTGCGCTGGTGGTCGGGTGGATTCTCCTCATTCCGGCCAGTCAGACCGTCTATCAGTGGACTCGCCATGTGTGTATGACAGTGATGAATCGTCCCCGAGCGGGAATCGGTGTCTTGCTGGCGTTCGCGGCCATCGGAGCGTTCGTCTGGTGGCTGGCGATTCCATATCTCGTATTGGACGGAGATAAAGGCGAACCCTTCTCCATGTTTGACGGTGTGAGCATCTGGCCGAGTCAGGTACTGAGGGGATTGGTCGTGGTGCTTGCCGCCCTGTTCATTGGGCGAATTTGGAGCCGCCTTCGGGAAACGAGCAGAGACGTGGAACACGAATTTGCCCAGTTACTGCGCGGAGCCAGGCTCGAGAATGGGAGCGCAGATCAACCACTGGAGAAGCGAACCGAGACCTCTTTCCGCATGCGCCTCGCCCGTTGGTGCATGAGCGATCGGCTGCGGAGTGTCAGCGGCTGGGCGCTTGACCGGGTGCCTAAAGAGCCGGCTCAGTTGTGGGCGGAATACACAGAGCGGATGGCGTGGCCCTATTTGGGTCAACGGGTTGTCGCGTGGAGCGCGATATTCTTCCTCATCGGAACGGTGGTCATGGGGATATGCGGACGCCCCTTTTCGCCCTTTCGAGGAGAGGTATCGCGGCACGTGAACGCGATACTCATCTTGATGGCCGTCATCGGAATGGTGCTTGTGATTTTCGTGGTCCTTGATGTGACCCGTCTAACGGGAGCCTTTGTCCGAAAGCTTGTGTCGAAAGAACTCGGAGCGGTCGATCCGGAAATGTCTCTGATGAAACTGCAACTGATCGCGCGGCTCACTGCTCGAATCGATCTATTCATCTATTATCCGGCGGTGCTGATGGCCCTGATGCTCCTGGCTCGTGCCGATTATCTGGACAACTGGGATTTTCCAGTGGGATTGATGATTGTGGTCGGACTCAGCGCAGTCTACGTCGTTGCCAGCGCCGTGATGTTGCGAGGAGCTTCCGAAGAGGCTCGCCGTCATGTACTCCACGAGATCTCAAAGCGGCAACTGGCCGGGTTGGAACCAAACACCCACCAATACCTCACGCAGATCAAAGAACGTATCGCCATGCTGAGGGAAGGCGCCTTCAGGCCCTATACGGAACTGCCGGTCTTTCGTGGAGTCGCTCTGCCCTCCGGCGCTTACGGGGTGGTGGCGGTTATCGAATTCCTGGCCAGCAACTTCTAGCAGGGTGTTGAAAAACCCCCATGCACGACGACAATTTCCCCCCTTCACGATGAACTGGCAACGGCTTCTCGTCGGCCGAGGGAGCCTGGCTGTCGTCTTGTGGCTTGTTGGTGATCACCACCCATGATCGTTCCTCTTTGGAGAGATCAGATCACCGGCGCTGCCGCCCGCCACTTGCTGCTGCGGAGCAGGTTGTACGCGGCGCCGACGAGATAGGCCGCATGCTGCGTCCGGGCGAGGCCCCGAAAACGGGTTTTGCGCAAGCCACCGATCGTTTTGCACCAGCCGAAGATTTCTTCCACGCGCTTGCGGATCCGTTGGCTCAGCGCGTAGCCCACCGTGCGGGTGGTCCGGCCATCAAGGCCCGGCGTGCGCCGTCCCGCCACCTGCGCCAGATGCGGACGAATGTGGCGCCGGCGCAACTGGCGCACGAAGTCCGTGCAATGATAGCCCTTGTCCGCCCCACGCGTGCGGGGGCGAAGCCCCCGGCGGGCTTGGCGGCGCAGCATGGCCAGCGCCATCTCCCGTTCGACCGTCCCCGTGGCCGGCGCGATCTGCACCTCCACGCACAGGCCGTGCCGATTCTCCATCAAGACATGGCCGGAGAAACAGAGCTTGGCTTCCTTGCCTTGGCCCTTGCGCGCCAGGCGGGCTTCCGGGTCGGTCGTACTCTGATGCGTCGCATTCGTGCGCCGTTCCCCATGGAAGTCTACCGTGGGATTGCCCGGATCGTCTGGGGGCAGCGTCGCGGCGGGGGCCGCTTTGGGGTTCACGCTCTTGAGCGAGGCCCAGGCCTCAATCAGCGTGCCATCCACCGTGAAATGCTCATCCGAGAGCAGCCCCTCGCGGCGTACGGTGGTGACCACCGCATCAAAGAACCGCTGGGCCACCTCGTGCCGGAGCAGTCGCTCACTGTTCTGGCTGAACGTGCTGTGATCGAACCCCGGGGCATCGAGACTCATATCCAGAAACCAACGGTACAGCATGTTGTAGTTGAACTCCTCGCAGAAGAGCCGGTGCCCGCGGATGGAGAACAGCGCGATCAACAACTCGCTCTTCAGCAACCGTTCCGGCGGAATCGATGGCCGCCCGGTCGAGCTATACATCTCGTCAAAGGTCCGCTCCAGGGTTGCCAAGACGTCGTCGGTTTTGGCCTTGATCGCTCGCAACGGATGGGTGGCTGGCACGCGGGCTTCTGGGGACACATAGCTGAATAGGGGCTGCTGGGGATCCACCTCACCGCGCATCGTTCTCCCTCCTGGTCGTGTGAACGGCTGCATGGTGATAATACCTAGTCATGCCAGAGTCAAGGGGTTTTTCAACAGCCTGCTAGTCTTTCCTTTCAGCCTGCATTTCATTAACAAGAGGGGGCGCGTCCATGCCGAAAAAAGCTCCCTTCTCGTCGGCACCCGTGACCAACGAGTCCCGATACACAGCCGGGCTGAGACCCTCTAGCCCAACGATCCCAAGAAACGTGATTCCAACATCGCCGGACTCCGAGCCGGTCCGGACACAAGGATGCGTCACCCTCCCAAACTGACCACGATGATCGACGACGTCCAGCCGAGGCTGCAAGCCACACTCCCTGGAGCGCGGGCATGCGATCCGGCTGGGCACCGGATTTGCTCTGCGCAATGCAAATCATGGCCTTCTCTGAGAGGTCAGCACCGGGGACGGGGAATCGATGACCGCGAGACGGGCAAACTGTCGCTTCATCGCATTCACGCGTGCCAAGTAGGCGCCGACATCGTGGTCGCCGCATTTCTGGCGGGGGAGCAGCCGGAAGCCACGTGCGGCGTAGGCCTGACCCGCCCCGGCTCCGCACAGATGTATCAGCGCAGCCAAGTCCTGTTTCTGTTGGAGAGTCGCTGCGAGGCGCCGCCGTTCGATTGTGTTCGCAACCTGCCGGTCGAGCAGGGCCGAGGTCAGTTCGATGGCATGGCTTGGCAGGACACGAACATACAGGCTGTTGAACCAGCACGAGTGCCAATCATGCCAGGGACCCTCCGTGACCACCACATGGTTGTGAATGCAATAGCGCTTCGCCTCCTCGAACGTTCCGTTCGTGATTTGGTACATGCCGACCGCGCTTGACGCGGGCTGATACAGTTCCAAGGGATTCGATGCCAGGCGCCAGCGCCAGTAGGTGCGTGCGACGGGATTGCCCGCACCTTCGACCTGGGCGAGCGCCGCCAGCAATTCGGGCATGATGACTGCGGTCGAATGTTCGCGAAAGAGGGAGCCGTACTGTCGCCAGGTTTCGCGCGGGCTCTTGGCCAGGGTGCCGTCCAAGGGAAAGAAGACCTCGCTCGGTTTGTGGATCGCGTGATAGACCCAGTTGCCGGTCAGCCACACGATCAGGATGAGTGCGATACCGAGGATTGCCCGGACCGCAGGCGGCGTGGCCATCACGGCCGACAGCATCGCGCGGAACACCAGCCAGCCGGACCGAACGAGCCGCCGGATTGTCGCGAGCGTCAGCCGAGGTCGGCCTCTTCTGTGGGGAGCGGACCTGGCAGCGCGGGTATGGGAACCGGAAGCCATGGGTTCACTATACTCGAAAAGCTGTCTGACAGTTTATCGCAGAACGATTGATTGGTGTTCTCCGCTGGCTGTGTCTCCGGTGTCCGTGAAGAATTCGGAGGTGAGCCCCTATGCAGGCGAAGCATGATCCGGTATGCATCAACGAAGGGGTCGAAGTTGACGGCAACAGCCACGGGGTTGCGGAGCGTCTCCATTCAGTCTATACATATATACATAATAGACATTCGAGTGGGATTCCAAGAATGCGGCGAGCAACGAGGCGAAACACGGCGATTCAGGTTGGCACGGTCAGCGGGCGGAAACACCCTTGTGATTGCCTATACGGTAAGGAGCCATGGTCATGAAAAGAACGTCAGAATCATCAGTGCGCGGATGGCAAATCGGAAGGAAAAGCGGCGCTATCAAACGGCGAAAGATTGATTATTCCGACATCCCCCCGCTGTCCGACAAGCAACTTGCCTCAATGCGCCGGGTCGGGCGGCCTCCTCTGGGAGGTGAGGCGAAACAACTGATTGCCATCCGTCTCGCGCCGCGTCTGTTGGCGCAACTGCGGAAGATGGCCGCGAAGCAGGGCAAACCCTATCAAACGCTGATTCATGAGTTGCTGGAGAAGGCCGCGTCCCGAGCCGCATGACTTAACCCACATTAATCAAGGCCGCTTAGACTGCACCCGCCGATACGCCGCTGCGCCAAGCTTGGCTGCCAGGTTCCCACAGCCAAGCGGGCAGGCTCGACTCTCGGTCGGTCGACATACTGTTTAAGTATGCCTTCCTCCCTCGCGGCTCCGCGTGCCCGTCTCGCGTGGCGTCTTGGTGGTTTCGTCACGAACCGTCATGAATAATGTGGGTTGAGCGGCTTGGTAGAAGACGAGTGGTGGTCACGCTCGGGCCTTCCGAGTCGCCAGTCTGCTCGCCACCGAACCGACGACAAACTGCGGAACTGACAGTACCGTCATGGCAACGATGGAGAGGGGCCAGAGCGACAGGGAATTACCCGCCGACAGCATCGCGATGGCCTGGCCGACGGCCATGCTGAGAGTCCAACGCCAGGCTCGTTCAGGAAAGCGGTAGCCGAGGGCAAAGATCAGCCCGCACATGACCGGGATGCCGACGGAAAAGTAGATTTCGGAATCCCAGGCTTCTTTGCGTCCCGTCACGAGCGAAATGACAAGACAGACCAGCAACCCGGCCGCGGCGGAACTGATGAAGGGAATGTACCGATGGCGGCGATTGTCCATGGCGCGATGCCGGTGATGGGGCAGGCAATTCCAATTGACCGTTGTAGGATCACACGTCTTTCGCGACCGGGCAAGCAGAGAAAAAATTCAGGCAGCTGGTGGAAGGACGCGGCCGTGGGGAAGGGCGAGCATCACCGGAGAGCCAATGGTCTATCGGAAGGAGGTTGGCGCAAACGGATCTCCACCGCTGCTCTGTGTACACATTGTGTGATTGCAAGACCTGACACCGTGCAGATGGTCACCACCTGTCCGTAGAGGTGTTCGGAAGTGACCGCCTGTTTATCGGAACAGATCGTAATCGTAGATCGAATGATGATGCCCGATGTAGCGGAGTTCGACGTGATTGGGTCCGAGGAATGTGAAGATGATGCGATAGGCGCGATCGACTCGAAAGCTCCAGACTTCGTGATGCTTCGGATGGAGTTTCTCGGTGCGGAGCGACGGATGAAACGGGTTCTCTCGGAAGAGATCGGTTTTTGCTGCGGCTTGTCGTTGAATCGGCTTCGGGAGTTTGGTGAACAACCTATCGAAGGTCGCGGTCGTCGAGAGCTCGAGCATGACCGCCTAGTCAATCAGCTCTCGTAGGGATTTCCGTTTGGTGACTCGACCTGCCCGGTGGTCTTTCTCTGAGGCATCCAGGGCGTCGAGGAACTCGCGACGGTAGAGACCGATCGAGTCGCAAAACGACTCAAAGTTGCGCTTCGAAATCGTGAATTGAAAACTGTCTCTCGTTCGCTTGACCACTTTTGCCGCGAGTGCCATAGTGCCCCTCGATGTGTCCCGATTTTACAACCTCTTGGCCCAGGAGACAATCTGAAACCGGCCTGGCGACGGAGGACTGAGATATGTGCTCCCAGAGACTTTTATCCTCGTTCCATTGACAGGGACAGGGGCCTCGTCGTCAGATCAGTCACTTTGCGCCAACCTTCGCGCACCTTGGTCGACGTTCAGTCTTCCCACACACCTGGGTGCTCTCAGAGGAGGCACGTAGGATCAGCGCAATCGCACATATTTCTTATTGGATGACCCATGCGGACCAATATCGAGATCGACAACAGCTTGATGCGGCAGGCCATGAAGGCGACGGGGCTTGCGACCAAGCGCGCTGTGGTCGAGGAGGGGTTGCGACTGCTCATCAAGGTCAAAGGTCAAGAAGGGATTCGCCGCTTACGAGGCAAGGTGGATTGGGAAGCGATGCCGAGGTCATCGGAGTGAATGGAGGCGATCCCCCTTTGTTTCGTTCGAAGAACTGTTGGGATTCACCCTGCCGCTTTCGGTCCTCCAGTTGACTCATGCGGTGTGATGGGTGACGGCGGTGTCCAGGGATAGAGGCGCGGAATCCAGATGGTCAGGGCCGTGGCGACGGCGACGGCGCAGAGGGTGCCGATCGCGAATTGGGTCCAGGTCATGGGCCGGATTGCCCCGAGCGAGATAATGACCATCAGCATCGGAATGTCCAGGAAGTGCGTGAACGTCGGAAGGTGTTCTTGTCTGGCGCGGCTGAGTTCCATGGTCGAGGCCCCTTGCGCCAACGCCTCGTTTGTCGAAGCAGCGCATAGGTCATGGGGGCATCAGAAGAGCGGTGGGTAGAGTATGTGCCCATTCAATGACCAAGGAAAGCCATGACGAAGTAAGGACGGAGCCGTGAGCGCCAGGCTCGCCGCCCGGCTTGACTCCATTCATCTCCCTTCGTAGCATCAACCTCTGGCCTTCACCGGAGGTAGCCTGATGCGACAGATGTGGTTGCTCGCGCTCGTGAGTGCCGGCTTCCTTGCGGTCCCTTTGTTGGGCGCCGCGGAGGACGGTCGGGCCGACCCTGTTTCGACGGAGACGCAGGCACGGTCTGCGCCGGTGGTCTATGTGGATGTTCGGAGTGCGACCTGGCGGTCGCGCGGAAGGGTCTCCTTTGCGATTGCGCCGACCGTCAGAATGAAATTGGCGTCCGCAGGGCTGGTCGTGACGCAGGATCCCGCGGCTGAGCGCGACATGACGCTCCATGTGGACTACCGCGAGTCGCGCGGGAAACAGATCTCCATGGATATCTTCGGCACGGAGATTGTCTGCCATATCAGACTCGAACACCCTCAGCAGGGGGCGTTGCTGTCGATGTCGATTCGTGAGGAGCCGAGTTATGAACGATTGATCGAGGCTCCCTACGTGGAGGTCGTGACGAAACTGGAAACCAACCCCTATTTCTACTTCCTTGGCGAGTTGGTCAGGAGTCGGATAGAGGCCTCGCTCGATCAGACAGAGGCCTTGATCGAGGCTTTGAGGCGGACGGTCGAGCGGGGCCGTCAACCACGTCCTGCGACCGCCCAGGATACGCTCGAATCTCCGGCCGAGACCTTTACCGACCTCGGTCTCCATTTCGCCGGCCAGGCGCAAGAGAACGCCATTGACGAGTTGGGACGACTCAGGGATGAGCGGGCGATTGACCTGCTCGAAAGCCTGACCCTTCATCCCGATCCACGCATACGGCTCCGTGCCGTCTATGCGCTGGGCGAGTTTCATGGCCCGTCCATCACGCAGGCCATGACGCGCGTCGTTCAGATGGACTCCGATACCGGCGTGCGTGCCGCGGCGGAGGCCATGCTCACCAGGGCCTCGACGCCTTAACCGACTATCCGGCCCGTGTGCAGGATCGAGTCGGACCGAGGATGGCCAAGAAATTAAGCGCCGGCATCCTGCTCTATCGACGGCGGCAGGAGGGCCTCCAGGTCTTTCTCGTCCATCCGGGCGGCCCATTTTGGGCGAAGAAGGATGAGGGGGCCTGGTCGATTCCGAAAGGGATGTACCAAGAGACCGAAGATACCTTGGCCGCGGCGAAACGCGAATTCCATGAGGAAACCGGCTCCGAGGTGAATGGGCCGTTTCGCGCGCTCTCGCCACTGAAACAACCCAGCGGCAAGGTGCTGTCGGTGTGGGCTGCGGAGGGGGACCTGGACGAGACCAGGCTGAACAGCAACAGCTTCTTCTTGGAATGGCCCCCTCGGTCCGGGAGGATGCAGGAATTTCCCGAGGTCGACCGTGGGGCCTGGTTTGACCTTCTCGCCGCCCGCACGAAGTTGCAACAAGGACAGCGGGGCTTCCTGGATCAACTGGAACAGCTCTTGTCCTGAAGCAGACCGGCGTGAACGTTGCTGTATGACTGATGGCAGTGGAAACGCTCAGACGGCACGTCGCTTGAGACGCTGAGGAACTTCAAAACAGAGGAGGGTGCAATGGCGCTCATTCAGAAGGATCTCGTGCCCGGGAGCGGCGACCAATTGCTCACGCTCGACACGGAAACCAACTTGGAATGGCTCAACCTGACCGTGACCGCCAATCGATCGGCGAATGAAGTCTTGGGCGGATTCGGCGAGTTGACGACCACGCACGGCTTCCGGTACGCCACCGGCGCAGACCTCGGAACGCTCTATGCCCACGCCGGCATCACCAAGGGACTGAGCGAACCAGCCTTCATGCCGTCGCCCAACGACGAGCGCAACCACACGGGGATCGAAGTCCTGTTGGACCTGATGAACGGCAAGCAGTACGCGGCGGCGCCGAGCAGCGATACGCAGTCCAAGATCACGTCTCACGGCATTAATGGCGGAAGCCCTTCGTGGTTCGTCAGATTTCTCTCGCTCAACATCACCAAGCCCATGAATTCCCACACCGATGTCAATCCCTTGCTGTCCCTGGACCATCGGGCTCCCTATCTCGGCTCGTACCTCGTGCGCGACCTGTCCGCTTCATCGGCCGCCACCTCAGCTCCCGGTAAGCCCAAGAAGAAACCGGGTGCGAAAAAAAGGGCCAAGGCGGCGAAGCGACGATAACCAATAGGCTGTAAGATGAAGTGAAGATGGCGGTCCGTGGGGCGCCAAGCGACGCGCGCCCTCCGGGCCGCGACTTCACATGCCAGCGAGGCCTGTATGACGGCGGCGGAACTTCTTGTGCGTTGTCTGGAGAATGAAAACGTCCAACTGGTTTTCGGTCTGCCGGGCGAGGAAACCTTGGAGCTGATGGATGCCCTGCTGGATTCGCCCATCCGCTTTATCGAGACGCGGCATGAACAGGGAGCCTCGTTCATGGCCGATGTCTATGGACGGCTCAGCGGACAGGCCGGGGTTTGTCTGTCCACTTTGGGGCCGGGTGCGACGAATCTCCTGACCGGCGTCGTGGACGCCTATCTGGACCGAGCCCCGTTGGTCGCCATCAGCGGGCAGGCGTCGCTGAATCGCCGCCACAAGGAATCGCACCAGTACATCGACGTGATCTCGATGTTCAGGCCCGTCACCAAATGGAACACGTCGCTCCCGAAAGCGGAGGTCATTCCCGAGGCGGTGCGAAAGGCGTTCAAGATCGCGCAGACGGAGAAGCCGGGCGCGACGCATCTGGAGCTGCCGGAGGATGTGGCGGAAGACACCCTCGCCGATGAGCGCGCCATAGAGCCGCTCTTTGTCCAGGCGCCGGTCCTGCCTGAGCCCTCGCCGGCGCAAGTCGCGCGGGCGATCCAAACGATCAAAGGAGCACGGCGTCCGGTGATTCTGGCGGGGAACGGCGTGATTCGCGGTCGCGCGGCCGAAGCGGTCAGAGAGTTTGCGAAGCGATTGCAGATTCCCGTCCTGCACACCTTCATGGCCAAGGGCGTGATCCCGGACAGCGATCCCCTGTCGCTCTATACGATCGGCCTGCAGGCTCGTGATTATGCCTCGGTCGTGATGGAGCAGGCCGACGTGGTCATCGCCCTGGGCTACGATTTCGTGGAGTACGCCCCCTGCTTCTGGAATCCCCGCCGCGACAAGCGCATCGTTCACGTCGATGTCTCGCCGGCCGAGGTGGACGAACATTACATCGTCGAGGTCGGCCTGCTGGGGGACCTTCGGCTGTCGCTGGACCTCATCCGTGCGGGACTCGCGCCGTTCGATTCGTCTTGGGCCAACGATGCGCGCAAGACCGTGATCGATGGGTTCGAGGCTGAATCAGCCGGCACGTCCTCCTGGCCCATGCGTCCGCAACAGGTGATGCGGGACTTGCGGGCCGTGCTCAACCAAGACGATCTCGTGATCTGCGATGTCGGCGCCCACAAGCTCTGGATGGCCCGCATGTTTCCCTGTGAGGCGCCCAACTCCTGCATCATCTCGAACGGCTTTGCCGCGATGGGTATCGCCCTGCCCGGGGCGGTCGCCGCTAAATTGTTGTATCCCGAGCGTCGGGTGGTCGCAGTGACCGGCGACGGCGGCTTCCTGATGAACTCGCAGGAACTGGAGACGGCGGTGCGTCTGGGTCTGCCGCTGGTGATTCTGATCTGGCGGGATGACGGGTACGGAGTGATCCGCTGGAAGCAACAGGTGCGGTATGGCCGGACCTCCTCCGTGGAATTCGGCAATCCCGACCTCGTGCGATACGCGGAGAGTTTCGGCGCGGCCGGCTATCGGGTGACCGAGCGGTCGGAACTTCGGCCGATCCTCGTCAAGGCGCTCGCGAGCAAGGTGCCGGCGGTCATCGATTGTCCGGTGGACTATGCGGAGAACCTCCGGCTGACTGAACGATTGCAAGCTCTTCCTCACTGACCCTGCGCCCGTAGAGAGGACGAAACGAGTCACGGCCAAACCGACGATGGTCCTGCGACATCCCCAACGGCTGCCGCTTCTCGCGATGGGAATGGCGGCGCTCCTGACAGGGCTCTGGGCGGGGTTGCTGCGCCTGGGGTGGGAGGTCCCTCCGTTACAGCCGACTTTGCCTGCCGTTCATGGCCCTCTGATGATTTCCGGCTTTCTGGGCACCCTCATCAGCCTGGAGCGAGCGGTGGCGTTAGGCCGTCGCTGGGCCTATGCCGCGCCGTTGCTGAGTGGATTGGGCGGGCTCGGTCTGATCGCCGGGTTTCACGGTCCGGGAGCGCGGGTCCTGATCCTGGCCGGGAGCCTCGGCCTCGTCGCGATCTTTGCGGTGATCATCCGGCTCCGGCCGGCTCTCTACACAGTGGCGATGGGACTCGGCGCGGTCTGTTGGGTTGTGGGCAACCTCCTCTGGCTTTGGGGTTGGCCGATTGCCTATCTCGTCTTTTGGTGGGCGGGCTTTCTCCTGTTGACCATCGCCGGCGAACGGCAGGAGTTGGCCCGATTGCAGCGCCTGTCACCGGCCGGCCAAGCAAGCTTTCCGGCCACGCTCATGAGCGTCCTGGCGGGATTGATCGTGATCGGTTCCTCCTTCGACATCGGCGTGCGTCTGGTTGGAGCCGGCATGGTCGGACTGGCCCTCTGGCTGGGGCAACACGACATCGCGAGGCGCACCGTGAGGCAAACAGGGGTGACCCGCTTTATCGCGGTCTGTCTCCTCTCGGGATATGTCTGGCTGGGGCTCAGCGGGCTGTTGGCCGTCATCTTTGGCGGAGTCTCCGCCGGGCCGCAGTACGACGCGATGCTGCACGCCTTTTTCCTCGGTTTCGTCTTCGCGATGATTTTCGGCCATGCGCCGATCATCTTCCCGGCCGTGCTCGGCGCCAAGATGGCCTTTCGGCCGATGTTCTATGCGCACGCGATCCTGCTCCAAGTCACCTTGATCCTGCGGCTCGCCGGCGACCTGATCGGGTGGGAGGCTGGACGCCAGGTGGGCGGCTTGCTGAACGTCGTGGCCCTGCTGTTCTTTCTCGCCAACACGGTCTATGCTCTCCGGAGTCCGGCCGAGCGCGCGGCCACGGTCAAAGCGGGAGCGTCGTGATGGCCGGGGTCGGCGGATGTCGGGATACAACGAGATAGAGGGGAGACCAAATGGCGGACCATCCTCAGGCGACCGGCTTACAGGCTCAGGTGCTTGACGCGCTGCGGCAGGTCGTGGATCCCGAGCTGGGCGTCAATATCGTCGATCTCGGGTTGGTCTATGGAACCGAGGTGCGGGACGGCCAGGTCTATGTGAAAATGACCATGACGACGCCGGCCTGCCCGATGGAGGAACCCTTGATGGAGATGGTGCATTCGGCCATTCTTCGGGAGTTGCCCGAAGCCCGTTCGGTGGAGGTCGATCTTGTGTGGGATCCGCCGTGGAAGCCGGACATGATGAGCGATGCAGCCAAGTCCCAATTGGGTCGAGCATGAGACGCGGGGCTGCCGGTAAAGGAAAGTCGATGATTCGAGTCAAGCGTGTCTATGAACCGGCAGGCCGCGGTGATGGCGCCCGCTTTCTGGTCGATCGCCTCTGGCCTCGGGCCGTCAAGAAGGAGGGGCTTCGGCTGACCGCGTGGCTGAAGCAGGTCGCTCCCAGCGGGAGTCTCCGCAAATGGTTCGGACATGATCCGAAGCGCTGGGCCGAGTTCCAGCATCGCTATCGCGCCGAGCTGGACGGCAACCCCGAGGCCTGGCGCCCACTGGTTGACGCGGCTCGAAAGGGAACCGTAACGTTGCTCTTCTCCGCGCGAGACGAGGAACAGAACAACGCCGTTGCATTGAAAGGCTACCTGGAAGCCAAGTTGAACCAGATTTCGAAAAGTTGAAAAAGTGGTAGTGGGGCAAACCCTTGCCCCCTTCCTTCCGCGCCGGCTGCGGCTATCCTTTGCGACGTTGCAGGCGGCCCGATCATCCAGTATTCTTATATACCGGTGGATCTGTAGGATGGCGCATGCTGACCGGCTTCTTCGCGTTGTCGCCCGCCTGATCACCCCCGATTGAACCAGCCCAAGCTGTCGGCAACCCTGTCGCAGGTGGCACGTCGGGATGGTTGCGCCCTGCGCATCGAGTTGTCTTGACCCACGGACTATCTGGAGCAAAGGACTGTTATCGTCATGAGTGAGAGCGCGGCGAATGAGGCATTGTCACGGGAGGTGCTCCGGCGGCGGACCTTCGCCATTATTTCGCACCCGGATGCGGGGAAGACCACGTTGACTGAGAAGCTGCTCCTGTACGCCGGAGCTCTGCATCTGGCCGGCGCCGTCCATGCGAGGTCCCATCAGCGCCGGGCGACCTCGGACTGGATGGAACTGGAACAGGCGCGCGGCATTTCCATCACCTCCACCATGCTCCAGTTCGAATATCAAGGCGTGCTCGTGAACCTGCTCGACACGCCGGGCCACCAGGACTTCAGCGAGGACACCTACCGGACCCTCATGGCAGTGGACAGCGCGGTCATGGTGCTGGACAGCGCCAAGGGCATCGAGCCTCAGACCAAGAAATTGTTCGCCGTCTGCCGGCGGCGCGGCATTCCGATCTTGACCTTCATCAACAAAATGGATCAGCCGGGCCGCCATCCGTTCGATCTGCTGCATGAGATCGAGCAGACGTTGGGAATGACGTCGGTGCCCTTCAATTGGCCCATCGGGGAAGGATCGGCTTTTCAAGGGCTCTTCGACCTGCGGGAGCCGCGCCTGCTGTTCTTTCAACGCACGGCACACAACCAGCGCAAGGCGCCGATGCGGGTGGAGTCGTTTCCCCACCCGAGCCTGGCTGCGACCTTGGGGGAGGCCTACGGTCCGCTTCAGGAGGACATTGCGCTGCTGTCCGGCGCCGGCACTTCGTTCGACCGAGACCGCTTTCTGTCCGGCGAACTCACGCCGGTCTTCTTCGGGAGCGCGCTCACAAATTTCGGCGTCGAGCCCTTTTTGGACGCATTTCTTCACCTCGCCCCACCGCCGGGGCCGCGCGCGAGCGCGCAGCGGATCGTGCAACCGACGGATGAGGCGTTCTCCGGATTCGTGTTCAAGATTCAGGCCAACATGGACCCGCAGCATCGGGACCGGATGGCATTCCTGCGCATCTGCTCGGGCCGCTTCGAAAAGGACATGATGGTCTACCATAACAGGTTGGGCCGGAAGATCAGGATGACCAGGCCGCACCGGTTGTTCGGTCGGGACCGGGAAACGATCGACGAGGCGTTTCCCGGCGATGTGGTGGGGCTCGTCAATCCCGGCCTCTTCGCGATCGGCGATACGCTCTGTTCGGCAGGCCCGCTGCACTTCGATCCGATCCCGAAATTTGCGCCCGAGTGCTTCGGCCGGCTGCACAGTCCGGATATCTCCAAGCACAAACAGTTCCAGAAGGGACTCCGCCAATTGGAGGAGGAAGGCGTCATGCAGGTGCTGTTGGCGCCCGATCAGGTCCGCCGGGAGCCGATCCTGGCCGCCGTGGGCGACCTCCAATTCGACGTGGTCGTCTCGCGTCTCCAGAGCGAATATGGGGTTAAGGCCACCGTCGAGCGGTTGCCCTACGTTTGCGCTCGTTGGGTGAGCGGCGATCCCGCGGCTGTGGCCCGCGTCTATTGGCCGATGGATACGCTCCGGCTCACAGACCGGGAGGGACGGCTGGTGGTCTTGTTCGGCTCGGAACATATGCTCGCCTATTGCGTGAAGGACCATCCCACGCTTCAATTTCAGTCGCTGGAGGAGGCGGATCGCGCAGCCGCGGCCGGGTGAAGAACGGATGCCATTCTTCTCCCGCTAATCTCCCGGTTCGGTACCGGCCCCCGGTGTCCCCCCTCCACCAGTTCCTGACGTCCCTCCTCCCGTTCCTGCTCGACAGTCCACGATCACCTCGTCGCTCCTGACGTTCGGAGCCAAGATGCGCTCATACTCGGCCAGTATCAGGTGGGTGCGTTCAAGCCGTGAGAGGTCCCGTCTTCCGCTGAGGTACGTGGTGCCGAGCAAGCTCGGTCCGCATTCCAGAGTGAACAGGGTGCCGGCGCTCGTTGATTGGCCTGCCGCGGTCGAGACCGTGACGACGTCCAGCAGGTCATTCTGGAACGGACCGAAATCGACTTCCTCGATATCGACGTCTTCCGATACAGCGGTTGTTCGTGCGCTGTCGTAGTTCAGGTTCACGCGATAGGTGATGGTCACCGGTCCACCGGCTGCGCCGACCCGACCCACCTCGACCAAGTCAATGCTGGAAGGGGAGCGGATGACCGCGATGATGGTATTGATGATGAGCCCCAGCGCGATGGCGAGCAGGACGAGGGCAATGAGAAGCTCAAGCAGCGTGAGCCCCTGTTCTGTATGGCGATTCTGCCTGCACATGATGGTGTCTCCCCGTGTTTCACGCGGCCGATGGCTCGTCCGCGCGTCGAAGGTTCCCGGTTGTCGGGAGCCCGCTAGAAATCTGTCACTCTTTACTACGGACTCCAGCGGCCGGCGGATTTTGCACGTATTTTGAGGAGACAACGGCGCGTCACACCGCTGCAAGCCGCGCTATCTTCTCGATGAGTAGGGCGGCGAAGCATGAGCACGGAATGCGAGAAGCTGAGTAGGTGATGAGAAGCGGAGGAGGTGCCGGAGGACCCTGAGAGAAGAACGCTCTCCCCTCAGGGCCTTCGGGTTGTCGGTCTTAATGGGCTGGAAGCATCATGTACAGCCCGATCGCCAACAGCGGCGCCGCCACGTACATGACTTTCTTCCCGAACGTGTCATAGGCGCCGTAACACAAGATCGCCCACATGAGGAAGTAATACATTTGCGCGATGCCGCGATATCCTCCTCCGGCCCCTTCTGCGAAGGAATCGATCGGCCACCAAGCGGCGAGTGCAATCAGCAGACTGAGGAGCAGCCTCATGACGTTCCTCCTTCTGGATGGTGGGGTGAGAATCCGAATCTCTACGGAGGGTCTGCCCACACAGACAAACGCCCTCATGGCCACAATCGGCTATGAGGGCGTCGCGTTGTCCCGGAACGGCTCAGCCTGGTGGGATTTTCTAGCGCTACCCCGGATCCATGTTCAACCTCGCTCGGGATTGATCCGACATTTTGCACCTTCTCTATCAGTCTGTCAAAGGACTGGTTTCTCCACCGGCAACCGACCTTCGTCCGAGCGGGCCCACCGCGAATCTGTTGAGCTTCACAGGCTGATGGGCTATCGTGCCCGCGAGGAGTCCGGATTGTCCATGCCGGATGGATCAGAGACGCAGGTTCGCGACCGGCTGGCTCGGCAACGGACCGAACTGGCGAACGAGCGCACGCTCCTGGCCTATATCAGGACGGCCTTGGGATTCGTCATTGTCGGGGTCCCCGCCGTCTGGCTGATGGAGCAGCCTCTGGTTCGCGTGTTGGGTTGGCTGTCCCTGGCGGCCGGCGCCGGGTTTCTGGCGGTCGGCATCCGTCGATTCCTGTCCACCAAGGCCGGACTTGCGCAGGAACCGAAATAACGGCGCGGACCTGCTTCCCGGCGGCGGTTGCGTCTTCTGATCTGATCGTCCCGGTGTTGAATCCCCGATGGCCAAACCGATGCGGGTCGATGTGTTCGGGCGGATGGCGCACCTCGTGCGCACGGAGGGAGGGTGGCGACTGTTTCTCCTCGGGAACGAGGGCAAAAAAACGGCTGGTGCAAGAGTTTGCCGCCCCTCCGTCGATGTCCGAAGCCGAGGTGCTCGACTAGCTCGACGATCTGTACCACGAATGGGCTTCCGAGTCCCACCCGCGCGCCATGAAGATCGACTCAACGTGACCTGTCGACGCCATCCGCTCGAGCCGGTCGTGCGCGCGGATAAGGGAATCGGCCTCAAATGGGCGTTTCCCAGGCGGACGAAAGGGGATGTTCGTTGATCAATCGCTCGTGTTCGGCCAGATCGTAGGGTTCGATCGTCAGGTCGGCCTGGTCCATCGGTTCCGCGCAGGCGGGGGAACAGAGAAAGTCGATCAGTGCCTGGGCCTTCTCCTTTGTCGAGAACCGGCACAGGCCGTACTCCGGCATGCCGGATGACGGTTGCCAGAATGCCAGCTCGATCGCGCTGCCCTGATAGATCCCCAGAGTCCGATGCCGGACTTGAAAGCCGCCGGGCAAATGGGAGGAAGGTTCGAGCGACATGATGCCGCATGATAACACGCTCGCTTCTTAGCGCACGAGGAGGTGTGAAGTCAGTCGATGAGTTCTTGACGACTGGACAGGGCGCCGGTGAACCGGGTAAGCAGGAGGCAAGGAGGCTCGCCTATGATCTTGACCGCGTACAACGGGGTGTCGATTCCATCCTTTATGTACGGCACGGCCTGGAAGAAGCAGGCCACGACGCGGCTGGTGTTGGAGGCCGTGACAGCCGGCTTCACGGCGATCGACACGGCGAATCAACTGATCCATTACGAGGAGGCGCTGGTCGGAGAGGCCTTGCAAGCCCTCGCGCGGCAGGGGATCTCGCGAGACCGGTTGTTTCTCCAAACGAAGTTCACACCGGCGAACGGTCAAGACCATCGCACCCCGTACGATCCCACCGCCGACCTCACCACCCAGGTGCAGCAGTCCTTCGACAGCTCGTTGGCCCATCTCCAGACCGACTATCTGGATTCCTACGTCCTCCACGGACCCTACCAGCGGCGCGGCCTCGGAGCGGCGGATTGGGAAGTGTGGCAGGCGATCGAAGGGCTCTATGAAACCGGGAAGGTCAAGATGATCGGGGTCAGCAATGTCTCGGCCGAACAGCTCGCGCTGCTCTGTGAACGGGCGACCTACAAACCGATGGTGGTGCAGAACCGCTGTTACGCGGCGCTCGGATGGGACAAAGATGTACGGGAACTCTGCCGGGCCCACCACATGATCTATCAAGGCTTCTCACTGTTGACGGCCAACCGGGAAATATTTATCGACCCGGACATCCGAGCGATGGCGGCGCGCTACGGAGTCGGAATAGCCCAGATCGTCTTTCGATTCGCCATGCAGATCGGGATGCTCCCGCTGACAGGCACCACGAATCCGCAACACATGAAGGAAGACCTCCAGGCCGATCGTTTCACGCTCACCCCCGACGAACTCCACCGGATTGAGACGATCGGCCTGTAGGCAGCCGGTCCATCCAAGCCTTCTCGCGCCTCGATATGAACGGAGCGGGGTAGGTCGTCAGTTATTGCCTAAGCAGGCGCACGAACGCATCGCGGAAGTTGTTCGTGTCGTTAGGCACGAGATTGGTCGCGTCCGAGTAGAATGCGATGATGCGCGGATCGGCGGCGATCACCGGGGCTCGACCGTCCCCGTCCACGTCGCGGTTGGAGATGGCGATGGAGATCCGGATGACCTCGCAATTTTGGGGCGGCGCGAGCACGCAGTTCCGATCGGCCCGATAGACATCGAGGAAGTTATTGCCGTCCACCCCGGCGGGCACCAGGTTGTCGGCCCGGGAGAGAAAGGCGACGAAGCGTCCATCCCGGCTGATCGACGGGTAGTGGCTATCGCCGTTGGCCGACTGGTTGAACAGGCCCAGGGCGGTGCGGCTGAGGGAGGGGACGGTTCCCAGCATGTCGGCCACGTAGATGTCGGCGAATCCCGTATCCCGCGGCGGACCGGGCAACAGGTTTCTGGCCCGGGACCAGAAGGCGACGAACCGGCCGTCGCCGCTCAGCGAAGGACCGTGGCTGTCTCCGTCCGCAGCGAGGCCGTTGGCCGGCACCGACACCTTTTGAAGCTGATTGGCCAGGCGATCGTGCCGGAAGATATCGAACACGGCATTCGGCGGCTCGCCGGTGATCAGGTTCGAGGCATTGGAGGCAAAGGCCACGAACCGCCCATCCGCGCTGACCGCCGGACTGCCGTGGCTCGCGTTCGCTTGAATCGCCCCAAGCGGCGCGGTGATGCGCCGCAAGGTCGGCCCGCTGCTCCGGTCCAGCACATAGATGTCGGGGCTGTTGTCCAGATCCTCCGGCGTCAGACGTGCGTTTGAACCGAACGCGATGATGGTCCCGTCGGCATTGATCGCCGGATCGTAGCTGCGGCACCCTTCCCCGGCGGCCGGACAGAGACCCTGGAGCCCTTGCGCGGTCTGGGAGACCCGGTCGGTGATCTGCGCCTGTCGCCGGCGCAGAAACACGTCACGGGCGTTGTTGGTGTCGTTGAAAACGAGATTGCTGGCAAAGGATTCGAACACGACCGTGTCGCCGTCGTCCGCGACCACCGGCGAGGCGCTGTCGTCGTTGCCGGCCAGGCCGTTCGAGCCGACCGAGATCAGTTCGGTGAGGCCGGTGACTCGATCATGCAGGTAGATCTGCCGCCTTCCATTGGTGTTCACCCCCGGGACAAGATTGGTGGCCGTGGAATCGAAGACAACAAAACGACCGTCTCCACTGATCCCCGGGGTCGGGCTGGTCAGCTCGGGCACCCCAATTTCTACGCGCGTGCTGTCCCCGTTGCCGCCGTTCGACTGAAACACGTTCCCGTCCGACACCGACACCCGTTCCGTCGTCCCTTCGGCCGCGGAGTCCTCCTTCGGCACCCCGTCGCAACCGTGGAGCAGGCTGGCGATCGCGGCAATCAGCATCAGCGGGACCGGTCGCTGTCGCAAACTGTCCATCTTGTCACCTGATCCGAGCGGCCATACGACGGGCCCAGAACGCGCCCGCCTCGGCCCGTCACAGGACGCCATGCGGATGGGCGCTGGGCTGGACTTGACGATAAACGACGCCGGTCCCGTTCTGCAAGCCGTCCGCTTGTCTTTCAGAGGCCGCTTTTTTAGCGGAGGTCCTTCCGGTACACTGCCTTCGGTCGGAGCCAAGGGGCCGCGGCCGAAGGTGTGCGATACCGCAATCGGATTCCAAGCGCCGGGAGGGGGCTCATGCAGATGTTGATGATCGTGTTTCGCTCGTCGCTCAAGGAGCGGGTCGATGAGTTGCTGAGAGACTGCGACGTGCGTCAGTTTACGGAAATCAATGAAGCGGTCGGGCAGGGGCAGAGCGGCCCGGCGGAGGGAGCGCAGTTTTATCCTGGCACGAACACGATCGTGCTCGTGGCGCTGGACGATGCCCATGTTGAGAAGGTCGCTCAAGCTGTCCAGGCCTGGTGCCGGCAGGTTGAGGACCATCCGGGGTGGCAGAGGCCTTCCATCCGTGTTTTTGCGTTTCCCTGCACCCAAATCGCCTGATCGTCAGTTCCGCATCAGTCATCGCCGTCCCAAGGGAGCGCGAAGGAACGACATGGTCGTCATCGTCATGGGCGTGTCGGGGTCGGGCAAGACAACGATCGGTCGCCTCCTGGCCGAATCGTTGGAATGGAGCTTTGTCGATGGCGACGATCGCCATCCGCAATCCAACCTCGACAAGATGCGTCGGGGGCTCGCGCTGACCGATGAGGATCGGGAGCCTTGGCTTCTGCATCTGCAAGCGGAAATCCGACGCTGGCTGGCCTCGAGCCGCGATGTCGTTTTGGCCTGCTCTGCGCTGAAGGCGAGCTATCGAACCCGGTTGGTCATTGATCCCTCCCTGGTCCGGCTGGTCTATCTGGCAGGTCCCTATTCGTTGATGGCGCAACGGCTCAAGGGGCGATCCGGGCATTTCTTCCCGGACGAATTGTTGGCCAGTCAGTATGCGGCGCTGGAAGAGCCGGTCGGCGCGCTCGTGGTGGATGCGTCCCAGCGCCCGGACGACATCGTCCGGCAGGTGCGGATCGGCCTGGGCCTCTCAAGTCCACGGGCAGGGCGCTGATGCCGTCGCTGCTGATCGGCACGTCAGGCTGGGCCTACGCGAATTGGAAGGGCCCTTTCTATCCGGAGGATTGCCCCCGCCGGCGCTACCTGGAGTATTACGCGCAGGAGTTTCCCACCACCGAAGTCAACTCATCCTTTTATCATCTGCCCCGCGCGGCGACCTATGAACAATGGACGGCGCAGGTGCCGCCGGAGTTTGTGTTCGCGCTCAAAGTCAGCCGGTTGATCACGCATCACAAGCGGCTCGTGGATGTGGAGGAGCCCTGGCGGGCGTTCGTCGACCGGGCGCGGGTATTGGGCCGACATCTGGGGCCGCTGCTGTTGCAGTTTCCGCCGTCGTTCCGATGCGATCGGCCCAGGCTCGCTCGATTCCTGGCCTCCGCCTGCAGGCCGGCCGCTTCCGATCCCCCTCTGCGGCTGGTCTGTGAATTTCGGCACGAGTCCTGGTTCACAGAGGACGTCTACGATCTCTTGCAGCGGCATGGTGCAGCCCTCTGTATCGCCGATTCGCCTCGGTATCCGCGTCGCGACGTGCGGACTGCGGAGTTCGTCTATGTCCGATTTCACGGGCGGACGCAGATGTTCGCCTCTTCCTATACCGACGAGGAACTGACCAAGGAAGCCCGGTGGCTCAAGCGGGCGGCGCAGGACGGCCATGACCTGTATGTCTATTTCAACAACGACGCCCGCGGTCATGCCGTCGAGAATGCGTGGACGTTGCGGAGGTTGATGGAAGGACGAAGGCGAAAAAAGACGCAACGGGCGGGCGGTGTTTGAGGCGCCCGCCCGAGTGAGCGGCAGAGCAGCACCGTACTGCTACGGTCGCCGGCTGACGAATGCATCCCGCGCGCCGTTCGCATCCCCATCGACGAGGCTCGACCCATCGGAATAGTACAGGACGAACCGGCCATCTCCGCTGATGGCCGGATAACGGCTTTCCCCGTTGGAGTCGCCCCCGTTGCCGTGGATGGAAACCCTCTTCACCGAACAGGGTTGGGTTGCGTCGAATGCACAACTGCGATCCGTGACGATGATATCGCGCACGCCGTTGGCATCGGCCGCCGTGACATCGAGATTGGTCGCGAGTGAATCATAGGCCACGAGGCGGCCGTCGCGACTGATCGAAGCGGACCGGCTGTCCCCGTTGCCGGAGGCCAGATTCAGGTTGACGGACACTTTGACGATCGAGGGTTGCGAGGCTTGCATATCGGCCACAAACACGTCGGCGATGTTGTCTCCCTCCGCCGGTCCCGCCATGAGATTGCCGGCCTGCGACCAGAAGGCCACAAACCGCCCCTCTCCGCTCAGCGACGGGCTGAAACTATCGCCGTCGGCCGCGCCGCCGCCGGCTGGGACGGAAACCTTCCGCAAGACGCCGGTTTGCAGGCTGTACAGGAAGACATCGGTCACGATGTCGGCCGAATCGCCTGCGAGCAGATTGCTCGCATTGGAGGCAAAGGCAACGAATTGGCCGTCGGCGCTGACCGCCGGGCTCCCGTTGAGAATATTGGCCTGGGCTCCTCCGATACCGGCAGTAATCCGCCGCAGGACCGGCGCGCCCCTCCGGTCCAGCACGTAGATATCGGTGCCGTCGTCCGTGTCGTCCGGAACCAGTCGCGAAAAACTGCCGAAGGCGAGGACCTTCCCGTCCGCGCTGATCGCGGGGCTGAAGCTGTTGCAGCCTTCGCCGGGGTTCGGACAGATGCCCTGCGCGCCTTGAACTCCTTGCGAGAGCCGCTCCGTGACGCCAGTGGTGCGGTTCCGCAGGAAGATGTCTCGTGCGCCGTTGGTGTCCCCTGGAATCAGATTGGCGGCAAACGAGTCGAACGCGACCAGTTGCCCGTCGTCGCTCACCGCGGCCGTGAAACTATCGTCGTCACCGGGGACATTCCCCGGACCGACCGAGATCAACTCCGTGAAGCCGGTCTCGCGGTCGTGCAAATAGACCTGCCGCTTGCCGTTCGAGAGCACTCCGGGAACCAGGTTGGTGGCGCCGGAATCGAAGACCGTGAACCGGCCGGTTCCACTGATTCCAGGACCGAAACTGCGCTCCTGGAGCACGCCGTTGGTCAGTCTGGTCCCGTCGCCGCTGCCGCCGTTGCTCTCGGCCAACGATTCGCTCGCGACGGAGACCCGGTGTGTCCTGGAACGGATGGTCAGCGTGTAATCTTTGGTATCGTTCCAGGTCGGCGCGGTGACTTTGACGGAGAGGGGCGCTGAGGCAGGCGCCACGGGGGTGCCTGTGATCGTGCCGGTGGAAGGATTGAATGTGAGCCCTTGGGGCAGCGAACCAGTGACCGTCCAGGTCAACGGCCCCGGACCCGATGCCGTCAATGTGGCTGAATAGGGCAGCGATTCGTCACCTATCGGCAACAATGTTGTGGTGATCGACGGCGTCACATGGCCCGTCACCCCGCCTGCCCCTCCCGCACCTGATCCCCCGTCGCCGCCCCCGGAACAGGCTACCAACAGTGCACAGGCGACGGCGCCCAACAGTCTGACAACAATAATGGAGTGAAGTGATCGTTCTTCCATGCTTTCACCATACCAAGCTTCGCTAGAACCGCGGGCTATTCACGGTTTCTCAGTAATCTGACGCCCGCGGAGAGACCCCTTTGGTGATTCTTTTCTCTCTTTCCCATACCAAACCTGGTTGGACTGGCGGCTTATCGGGTGAAGCCCCTCTATACCAAGCTTCGCTGGAACCGCCGGCTAATCCGGGTCCTTTCGTAACTGAGCCGGCGGAGAAACACCTTCTACGTATTCTCATTCCTCTGTATAGGGATGAGCCGATCGGTGCGCAGGGAGTCTCGCGCCTGGGAAAGCAAAGTTAATACCGAACGCGCTTCATCCTATGACGGCCTGGACAAAGTCGAAGATGGGCGTGCGATCGTCCGCTCATGACGCCAAAATGAAGGGAGATTCCAGCGATCGCTGCAAAGAAGGATATTCAGGGATGATGAATGAATCGATGTATGAATGACTGCTATCCACTTCAGGCTGCCTCTGTACCATAAAGAACACGTGTGAGCAATTAGAGCCGTTTGTCGATTGATAGGGCCATTGGGTAGGGTGGATTCTGAGAAATCCGCCTGTGAGGGCGACCTCTTCCGGCGTCAACAGACCGTTCTCGATCGGTCGATCGCCGTCAGTGGGCAGAGCGGCGGAGCTTGGCGCCTAATCCAACGGGGCTAATTTTCGACAGAGGTCTGTGATGCGGCGCTGTACGGGCGGGCGGACCTGCGTGAAGGACAGACCGAACTCGTCGGAGCGCACCCACCGTACGGAGGCGACATCGATCACGAGCGGGTTCTCGTCTCCGTCGACGAAGACGCACAGTTCCAACTCCGAACCGGCGGGGGCGGTCACCTGGCTCTTGATCCGGCAACCGGCCTGCGAGAGGTCTTGCAAGTCTCCGTCTCCGGCGACCATCCGGTTTTTCGAGGAGAAATGGCTGCGATATTGGACGCGCACGCGGGGATGGCGTCGCTTTTCATGTGATCTGGGAGCGGGCAAGGCCATAAGGAACTTCCTGAAGACCGAGCGTAACCGGGTCCGGCGATCTCGAATGGAGCCTACCATGCAAGCTCGGTTCTGACGAGCCAAATATACCTACTGATCGGAGCGACGCAGGCTCCTAGCCAAGGGTGGCCCGGCTATGGCAAAGTTGATCGGCCTCGGCGGAAAGAGGGGATGCGCACGACCTCTCGACTCTTTCAGACATTATCGATGGACGCCCCACTGTACCCCAGAAGTCCCAAGGTCTTGCTCGGCGGCCTGGCGCATCTGGCCCGGTTGATCGATAAGATCCGTCTGCGTCATGCCGGATTGATCCAGGACTATCACTACCTCACCACCGGGTTCGACAAGTCCTTGATCGAGTTGCTGAGCATCGATGCGCAGGCGTTCAAGCAACGGGTGCTGGCGGGAGGAACGGACGAGGACCTACTGGAGTGGGTGCGAACCTGTGGAAGGACGCTGTCCGAGGCCGAGACCAGGCTTTGGACCGGAAAGGTCCTTACGGCGGGGCCGGCCGACGAGGCGGCGCGCGACCGTTTTCAAGGGCGGCTCCGGGATGTGGCGGTCAAGCGCGGGGTGCCGCTTGAATCCTTGCCGCCCGTGTCGACCTGGGTCGAGGCGATCGAGCTGGACGAAGGCCGGTTGTAGCGAGGATGTTCGAGGTGGATCAGATCTATTGCGCTCATGCCGGCTTGATGGGGTGGGGAGCCGCGTTCCTGATCCTGGCGCTTCCGGGATTCACTGTCTCCGGCTGCGGGGTCTCCGCGCCTGCGCCTCGCCTCGATGCCTATCTTGGGACAGCCACGCAGCCGGAGGCCGCGACGATGACCGGACTCCCGGCCGGTCTTCGCGTCGGGCTGGCGGTGATCAACGATGTGGCCGTCCCGGAATCCGCGCCACCCCTCTCTGAGGGCGCGCTGGCGTTCGTGACCGATCAGGCGCGACAACATATCAGCCGCGCGCTGCCGCTTGCTGTCGTCAAGGTCGCCCCGTCGTCCGTGCGCAAGGCCGGTGAAGCGTCCGTCGCCTGGGAGCAGCTTGCCCGGGAGCAGGGGATCGAGCACCTCCTGATCGCGGTGATTTCGAGCGTGGAGGTGACCAGTGCCACGACCTTGCCCCTTGACGGCACGCAAGAAGGAGGCGGGGCCATGGGACGTTTGCCCGGTTCCAGCACGGTCCAGCATGCCCTGGCTGAACTGGCATTAGTGGATGCCAAGACCGGCACCGTCCACGCCAGGTCGGAAGGCCGAACGCTCTCCACCCTGGAACAACTGGCGGGACGACTGACCTCCAATGCCTATCCGGTCATTCGCCGGTCCGGACGGATGCAGCGCATCGCCGCCCCGCGGGATGACGCCGAGGCTCACGACCTCTTGCGGAGCCTGGCTGCGGACGAGGCGATCGAGCTGGCGGCCTACAACCTGAAAGGGCGTTGGGCTCGAACGCGACTGGCGCCGTGAGTGTCCGCGGTGCGGGGTAACCTCAGCCGAATCGCCGCCATGGCGGCGCTGCTTCTGGGGCTCCCGCTGGCAGGCGTTCATCTGGCGGGCAGGCCGCTCGCACCCTACCTTGAATTTCCCCCCAGGACTCAAGACGTCGCACAGGCTCCCTTTTCTTGGATCGCGTTCTCGCTGCTGGCGGTGGCGATTCTCCTCTGTGTCGGCCCCTTCCTATGGCGCCTGTTGGCCGCTCCGGCTCGGTCTCATTCGGAACAAGCCCCGCGCTCGTTTCCCTGGTGGGGCTGGGTCGGACTCCTGTGGACCGGGCTGGCCTGGATCGTCGCCTGGAATCGGTTCGAATGGATGGGGTCCTGGCAGGCCCATACCTTCACGCCGCTCTGGCTGGGCTACATTCTGGTCGTCAATGCCTGGACCGAGGCCCGGACTCGACAGTGCCTGATGCGAAGCCGTCCTCGGTTTTTTCTGTGGCTGTTTCCACTCAGCGCCGTCTTTTGGTGGTTCTTCGAATATCTCAACCGCTTCGTCGAGAACTGGCACTATCCGCCGGTGTGGGAGCTGACCGCCTGGGAGTATATCTGGTACGCGACTCTACCCTTCTCCACCGTGTTGCCCGCGGTCTTGAGCACGACAGAGTGGCTCTCGACCTGGCCAAGATTCGACGCGGCGTTCCGCCGGCTGTGGCAGTGGGACTGGGTGAATCGTCCGATCACGGGATGGGTGGGCCTGATCGCGGCTGCGCTCGGTCTGTTCGGCATCGGCCTCTGGCCGGATTATCTGTTTCCGCTGGTTTGGGTGGCGCCGCTTCTCCTCTTGATGTCGATGGCGCTGATCAGGGGAGAAGACACGATCTTATCCGGCTTGCGAACCGGCGATTGGCGTCCGGTCTGTCATCCGGCCTTTGCCGCCCTCGTCTGTGGCTTCTTCTGGGAGCTGTGGAACGTGAAGAGTCTCGCCCATTGGGAGTATGCCATTCCCTACGTCCAATGCTGTCACCTGTTCGAAATGCCGATTCTGGGCTACGCGGGCTACCTGCCGTTCGGCCTGGAGTGCGCGGTCGTGGCGGGGCTGATTGAAGGAAAAGGGAGCAGGAACGTGGCCTCTCATGGGACGGACGCAGCGCAACGGAAGCCGATGGTGGCGGAGCGCTGATCGGGCGAAGACCCGCCGCGTGTCGCCGTGCGGAGCATCATCGGCTTGCTTTTCCACGAACCGCCCCGCACGACCTTGTAGCGGCCCGAAGTCGGACCAGGCGGATTGCGGTCCGGCGTGACCGCGTAATAGTCGAATCCCAGCCAGTCCTGCACCCATTCGGCGATATTGCCGGCCATGTGACGGGCCCCATACGGACTTTGCCCCTCTTCCCCGCTGTCCACCGCGGCCACGAGCGGGATCTCGTGCACATGATACTGCCCGAACACCGCCAGACCCGGTGACGGCGGACGATCTCCCCACGGAAATAGATTACCGTCAGCGCCGCGCGCGGCCTTTTCCCATTCAGCCTCCGTCGGAAGCCGTTTGCCCTGTGTGCGGCAAAAGTCGGCCGCCTCCTGCCAGGTCACGTACAGGGCCGGCCAACGGGCCAGCACGACATCCGGCATGGAGTGGACCGAGATGACGTGCCAGAGGAGCCGTTGCAGTTCGTCCGACACCGGTTGCCGGGTCTGGCGGAGAAAGGCCAGGTATTCTCCCACGCTCACTTCATCCCGGTCGATCTGATAGCGATCGAGCCAGACGCGATGTTGCGGCAGTTCCGTGTCGTCGAACTGTGTCTCCAGCGCGTAGGGCTCGTCGTCCTTTCTGACAGTCCCCATGAGGAACCAGCCTTCTTCGACGGTCACGGAGGGAGAGGGGCGCACGACGGCGGCGATCGATGCCAGATGGCGCGCGAGTTCCTGTTTGGGCGGGGCTGGTCGGGCATCTGAACGGGCGCCGGCCGTGCCGACCGCCAAGCCGGCCAGGATCACGGCTGGCAGCAAGGCGCGGAGGCCGTTCACAACTTGTCTTTGGCGGCGACGGCCTTGCTGATTTCGGCGATGAGGCGCCGCTCGATCTCGGCCGTTTCGTCCGGGCCGGCCGTGAGAATGCGCCCGCCCTGGGCGAGTTTTTCAAATTCCGCCTTCACGCTCAGGCGGGTGACGCTGGCCGAAGGAATCTGGAGGGCGATCAGGAATTGATTCCGAAATCCGGAGGCTTCGAGGGAGGTGGGCGGCGACACCTTGCGCTCGGTCACGTACACGGCCTTCTGATCCGTTTTGACGCTGACTCGGATGGCGTACCCGTTGCGCGCCAGCGCCTCCTCGGCGGCTCGCGCGACCAGGGCGAAGGGACGAGGAAGGTCTTCAACCTGCGCGCCCTTCTCCTCGGCGCGCACGGTAAAGGCGGCCTGGGCGGCTGCGGTCCGCTGCACCTCGGCGGAGAGCTTCTTGGTCTGGGCCACCTGGGCCTCGAATTTCAGGGTCGCTTCCTTGGCCTCGGCCCGGACGCGCTCGGTCTCGTCGTGCGCCCGCTGGGTTTCTTTCTTGGCGTCCCGCAGTTCCTGGTTGAGCAGGTCGATCTGTTGTTGCATGACCTTGGTGCCGTCTTGCAGCGAATTCAAGACGGACTCCTGCCTGGCCAGTTGTTTCCGCAAGGCTTCGTTCTCGGCCTTCAAGGGCGCGTCGTCCGGTTTGCAGGCCGTGGCGATGAGCCACAGAGCTATCGGCACAAGGCCAATGGCCCGGAACGTCGGTCTGTCGATTCGGGGCGGCTGCGGCGCGGTGCTGGGTTCTGTGAGCGGGGGTTTGACGGTCTGCGGCATCGCAGCTTATGCTCTCACTATGCGATTGACAGCGGTCGTCATGCTCTGTCTCTGCCTGATGGTGCGTGGGTTGGGCGATCAGCTCCTCGCGGCGCCGACCGGGATCTCGCGAGCGGATGGGGAGTCCGTGCCCGCTGAAGAGTATCCTGTCTACGATAGGGTTGTCGAGTCTAAGTTTCTGACGAGCCTGACCCGCGTCGTGGTGATCGAGCGCCTCACCCTCGCCTGGCTCCATCCGGGCGAACCGATTCCGCCGAGCGAGCGGTGGTTCGATGAGCAGCAGCCGTTCGACGGGCGGTTGCCGCGCGATTTGATCGCGGATTTCATCGCGAAGAACCAGCGTCCGTCCCGATTGGAGCCGCAATTCCGGTTCGGGGCGCGCGTGCAATTCGTTTCTCCCGGCGGGGCGGAGGAATCGGACGTGTTCCTCGGGCCGTCATTCGCCGCATGGAGACGCCCGGCGCAGGAGGATGAAACCCGTCTCGATCGCCTGGCCTTTTCCCGGGTTGCCTGGACGCTCAAAGAGGACCAAGCCTTGGTCTACGTGGCCAATGAACGGCCGGACGGGACCGGAGCCGGGTTTCTCCATTGGTTGCGGCGGCAGGGGCGGGGCTGGACGCTGTTCGACACGGACGTGATCTGGGTCGCCCATCCCGAAGGGAGGAGCTAATGTCCGCATCCATGATCCGCAGGACGTTCGCGGTGCCGCCCTTGGGCTGCAATTGCTCGATCATCGGCGATCCGCACACCAAACAGGCGGTCGTGGTGGATCCGGGCGGAGCGCCGGAACGGATCCTTCATGAAGTGCGAGCCTTGGGCCTGACCGTGACCCGCATCCTGCACACGCACGCGCACTTTGATCATTTTCTTGCGTCCGGAGACATGCAGCAGGCGACCGGGGCGTCGCTCTGCCTCCATCCGGACGATCGCCGGTTATGGGAATTGTTGGAAGAGCAGTGCGAGGTGTTCGGCGTACCTTATGCGCCGGTTCCGCTGCCCGATTATTGGCTGAAGGATGAGGAGCAATTCGCGGTCGGCACGCTGGCCTGCGTCGCGATCCATACGCCGGGCCATACGCCCGGCTCCATGAGTTTCCATTTGCCTACCGAGCAGTTGTTGTTGGCCGGAGATACGCTCTTCCGCGGTTCCATTGGGCGGACGGACTTATGGGGCGGCGACTTTCAGGCCATTGAGCGGTCCATCCGCGAACGCCTCTACCGGCTGGATGGAGACACGGTCGTCGTGACAGGTCACGGGCCTGAAACGGATATCGGAACGGAGCAACGGAGCAATGCCTTTGTGAGGGCATAGCCGCTGTTGATCCGATGGACGAAGAAGGCCACCGCCCAAGCGAAGCTCGGTATGGAGGGGCTTCGCCCGATGAGTTGCCGGTTCAACCAAGGTTGGTATGGGGGAAAAAGCGAGGAGGATCACTGGGTGGCGTTTCTCCGGGGGCCGAGTGAAGCCAGGTGAGAGCAGGAATAACCGAACCAAGAGAGGCGCTAAGGGGTTTTCTCCGCCCGCAGCATATTCGATACAGCGATAAAGAGCGGGCGGTTCAACCAAGGTTGGTATGGAGGGGTGTATGAACTGGCCAACCGTCGCAATCGCAGGTCTGTTGTGGTCGGCCGTTGCCGTGCCGGTGTTCATGGGGATGCCGGACTGGCAGGCCGTGCAGGCGGAAGAGTCCACCGACCCCGCTCGACTCGTGGAAATTGCGGACGTGCGGGTGCGGGTCTCCGAGCAGGGCCCGGTGGTGTTGCTGCTGGCTGAAGGCCGCGCCATTCCGATTTTCGTGGATGCCACCGTCGCCGGCTCCATTCACGGCGCGCTCACGGGCGAGAAACTGCCCCGGCCGATGTCGCACGACCTCATGCACAATATTCTGCAAGCGTTCGGCGGCCGCGTGCTGCGCACCGTCATCACGCTCAAGGGCGGCACCTATTATGGCGCGCTCACGGTGGCGGTGAACGGCGAGGAGAAGGTGTTCGACAGCCGGTCGTCCGATTCAATCGCGCTGGCGGTGCATTTCAAGGCGCCGATTCTTGTCGGGCGGGATCTGTTGGAGTCGGCCGGGAAGGTGCTGCCCGAGTTCAAGAAGCAGGAACTCTGACCGTCATTCTTTCGCCATCCGCTCTTCGAGCCGTTTCAGCCGGTTCTGCGTGGATTGCTTGATGAACGCCATGTTCTCGGCCAAATGCTGCTCGGCGGTAATCTGCCCGGCATCCCGTCGGCGTTGTTGTTCGAGCCCGAACCGGGCCATCTCCCCGACGGCTTGGTCATTGAGCTGTTTCCAGATCGCCCGACACACCGCTTGCCTGCCTTCGGGATAGCGGTCGCAGGGAGGATCGCCCGCAGCCGCGGAGAGCGGCATCGGCATCGCCGACGCGACCAATGCGGCGGCCCATGTTGTGAGGCTCAGCACGCTCGATGGGCGTCCACGGTGAATCACGCGCACAGCATACCACAGCGGCCCGTTTCGCGCCGTGATTTCTTGACAGGCTCAGGGGGTTTCCTTAGACTGCCTTCCGTTCGGCAATGTCGGATCTCGCTGCGCGGCGGCCTCCTACCGCGGGGTATCCTGCCATGACAGCCGGTCGCACGTACGATCTCACGACCTTTTCCCTCCGCGACATGACGGAGTGCGGAGTGGCGTTGCGGGCGCTCGGTCCGTCCTCGCCCGGCCTGCACGAAGTTGCCCAGAACCTCTCCCAATTCCTGTACAGCCATCTCTGCGATCGGCACACCGGACTGCCGCAATGCGTCCTGGTCCGGTGTTTTTTGACCCGGGAATACGGGTCGTTGGGCGAGGCGGATCGCCAGCTCGCCAGCCAGGCGCTGGGCCGCCGGCCCAGGTCGAACGCGATGAAATGCCTCACGCTCATGGGAACCGCCGGTCTGGAAGCGGAGTGGAATGATCGGGACCGGTCGCGCCGGTATCGCGCGATTCCGCTGGTGAGCGAACAGTTCGTGTCCCAGTTTCCCATGTTCTCTCAACTGCTCCGGCAGTTCGGCGTGAACCTGGAGTCGATCGTGCCCCCCGGCTCCGACCTGGTCATCGACTGGGAAGAACGGACCCATAACGTGTTTTTCGTGCCGGATGCCGTAAAGAGCCCGTTCGTGCCGGTGCAGGACGAGTTCGTCTTGCGGTACGGCGTTCGGTCGGTCTTGGGGTTCGGCGGGATCTTGCCGTCCGGCCACCTCTTTGCCGTCATCCTGTTTGCGAACGTGCCGATTCCGAGCGACACGGCCGATCACTTCCGCACGCTGGCCTTGAGCGTGAAGCTTGCAATATTGCCCCACGATCAAAGCGCCGGTTCGCGGCACAATCGTCATCAGAAGTGCACGGTCGAGCCTGCCGGGACCGGCCGATTCAATCAGCAGGCGGCCGCATTGCTGCAATCCCGGGTGGGCACGTTGCAACAGTTGTTGGCCGTGCACGAGCGGACGGTGATCGCGGATGTCATCCAGCGAGATCTGGATGAGGCCAACCTGGAGCGGTTGCGACGTGATTACGAGCTTCTCCTGAACTCAGCGTGGGATGGGATCTGCCGGGTGGACCTCCATGGCAACGTCACCTTCGCGAATCCGGCGGCGGCGAGCCTGTTGGGGTGGCGCGCGGTTGAGTTGATCGGCCGGTCCATGCAGAAGCTGGTGCGCCAGACGCGGGCTGACGGCACGGACGATACCGCCGATGAGTTCCCCGTCATGCGCTCGTTGCGCCAGGGGATGATCCAGCATTCCGTCGATGAGATGTTTTGGAGAAAGGACGGAACCGGCTTTCCGGTCGAATATTCCTCCACCCCCATTCTCGAAGACGACCGGATCGTCGGGGCGGTGGTGACGTTTCGCGACATCAGCCGGCGGAAGGAAGCGGAACTGGCGCTGCGCAAAAGCGAAGAGCAACTGCGGGCCTTCGTCGATTCCAGCGAGGACGGCATTATCACCATGGATGCCGGGGGCGCCATCGTCTTTTGCAACCGGGGCGCCGAGCAACTGTTCGGCTATGCCCGTGCGGACCTGCTTGGGCAGCCGATGACGCGACTCCTGGCCGAGCGTCACCATCCGCTCTATTGGCGGATCGTGTTGGGCGCAGGGGCGACCCCGGCGGAGGCCGAGCGCGGCACGCTGTTCGAGTTCATCGGCGTCAAGCGAGACGGAACGGAATTTCCGTTGGAACTATCGCTCTCAACCTGGACGATCCCGAGCGGGCGATTCTTCACCGGCATTATCCACGACATCACGGGACGCAAGCGGGCCGAACAAGAATTGCACCAGGCCCTTGAGGGGGTGCGGACCCTGTCCCACAAGCTGGAGGCGGTGCGGGAAGATGAGCGTACCCGGATCGCGCGGGAGCTGCATGACGAGTTGGGGGTCGGGCTCACCTGCCTGAAGCTCGATCTCTCGCGCATCCGCACGCTGGTCACGGGCGACCTGGCCCCGCGCGAGCGCGCCAAGTTGACCGACAAGGTGCAATCCATGACCCAGCAGATCGATGCCACCATCACCGCGGTCCAACGCATCGTGGCGGAACTCCGGCCGGGCGTCTTGGACGATCTGGGGCTGGTGGCGGCGGTCGAATGGCAATGCCGGGATTTCACGCGGCGCACCGGCATCAAGTGCGCGTTTGCCACCGGGATCGAAGATCTCCACGTGGAGCGCGGCCAGGCCACCGCGGTCTTCCGCATCTGCCAGGAGGCGCTGACCAATGTGGCCCGGCATGCGGCGGCGACCGAGGCCAAGGTGCGGCTGGAGGCCGCCGGGGACGATCTGTTGTTGGAAGTGTGGGACAACGGCGCAGGAGTGCCGGAAGTCCGCCTGTCCGATCCCAAGTCGTTCGGCCTGCAGGGCATGCGGGAACGGGCTCGGGGATATCGGGGGACATTGACGATTGCGAGCGAGCCGGGGCGGGGGACCGCGGTCCGACTCAGGCTGCCTCTTCACTGAGCGAGGGACCCATGTACAGAATTCTGATTGCGGACGATTTTCCGCTGTTTCGGCGGGGCGTGAAGGAGATGTTGGCGGAAGGGCTGGGACCCGTCAAGTTCGGGGAGGCGGGAAACGCCCGCGAGTTGCTCGATTTGGTGCAGAAGAAACCATGGGACGTGGTGATCATGGACATCTCCATGCCCGGCACTACGGGGACCGAGGCGCTGAAGCAAGTGAAACACGACCGCCCCGCGCTGCCGGTGATCGTGCTCAGCATGCATCCGGAAGATCAATATGCGGTCCGCATGTTCAAGGCCGGCGCAGACGGCTATCTGAACAAGGCCAGCGCGCCCCAGGAACTAGTGCAGGCCATCAAGAAGGTCGCGAACGGCGGCCAATACGTCAGCCCGCAGGTGGCCGAGCGGCTGGCGCTCACGATGAAAGCGAGCGACGGCCGGCCTCCCCATGAGCTGCTGTCGGATCGGGAGTATGAGGTGCTCCGCCTGATCGGCTCCGGCAAGACCGTCTCGGAAATCGCCGAGTCGCTCAATCTCAGTGTGACGACGGTCAGCACCTACCGGGCGCGCATCCTGAACAAGATGCAATTGAAGAACAATGCGGAGTTGACCCGCTACGCCCTGATGCATCAAGTCGCCGAGTAGCCGGCCGGTCAGCCCGACTCCGCCGTCGAGAGCGTCCTTACAACACGATAATGTTCTCCGACCGCCCCATCCTTGTCGTTTAAACCACGACAGCCACTCTCAGGCTGATTCGACAAGAATTTCGACGGTTCGAGGATGGACCGCCTGGGGTTCCTGCGGTATACCACAACCCTCTTTTTATTCGTGCCGTCCCGGTTCATCGCAACGTCCATTCATTTCATTGAGGGTAGGCATGACACGTCACGAGGAGTTGGAACAGGACATTGTCGGCCTGTTGGACGGGAACGCCCCCCGCTCACTCGAGGACCTGATCGCCCGGTTGCCGGCCTACAGTTGGAACGAAATTTTCGGCGCCGTCGATCGCCTGACCCGTGAATCAAGGTTGGTCCTCCTGCGGCCGAAACCGTCCCAGTATTTGGTGGCCCTCCACCCTGTCGATCATCTGTCCCGGTACACGCCGGCAGCCTGATCCGAGCCGCCGGGTCTGTACCCTCCGATGTCGGATTTCCTCGATATCGATCAGGGGGACGTCCAGCCGGGATCGAGTCCGATCCCGGCGGTGACGGCGCCATCATCATTTGACCGTCCTCGCGTGCGATTGCGCGGAGAGGCGCGTCTGCCCGGCTCACCTGGAGGTGATCGTATGCTCGACCATCACTTGGACGATGAGAGACCCGGCGGCCCCTGGTCTATTGTCCTGGGGGGCGGCGACAGCCAACCCGTGCGCCCGCTGATCGCGAAATGGCTGGGGCGTCAAAAGCCGAAACCCTTCTGCACGTTTCTCGGCACCAGGTCGTTATGGCAACACAGCATCGACCGGGCCGTGCAGCTCAGCCGGCGGGAACGCGTGATCGCGGTCGTGAACCAGGACCATCGGCAGGAAGCGATGGATCAGCTTGGCGATCGGACGATCGATCGCCTGCTGGTGCAGCCGACGAAAAAGGGCATCGCAGCCGGGATCTTCTTGGCGCTGTCCTGCATACGGATGCGCGATCCGAACGGTACCGTGGTCATTGTCCCTTCGGATCATTTTGTGTATCCGGAAAGCCGGTTCCTGCGGGCGGTCGAGGAAACCGTCTGGATTGCGCGGGAACTCCCGCATCGGTTGGTGCTGCTGGGCGTGCCCCCGGAATCGCTCGAACTGGACTATGGATGGATCAAAACCGGGGCGCCGGTGATCCTTCGCACCGAATCGTCGGTCAAGCTCGTGCGATCGTTCGTGGAGAAGCCGTCCGCGCTGGAGGCCGACCGGGTCTTGGCGGAGGGGGCCTTGTGGAACACGCTGGTGGTGGCCGCCCAGGCCGAGACCCTGTGGAATCTGGGGCGGCAGGTCCTGCCTGAACTCGTCCAGACGCTCGAAGGACTGAGCGTGTATGCCGGCGGCGCGCTGGAGCGGGCCGTGCCGTCGATTTTGCTGGATGCCCTCCCGGCGTACGATTTCTCCAAAGATTTTCTCGAACAGATTCCCGACTACCTGGCGGCGGTCGAGTGCAGGGCGTGATCTGGAGTGATTGGGGCCGGCCTCGTCGGATCGCCAGCACCCTCAGGCGGATCGGCCGCGAGCCGGCCTTCCCGCTGCATTGCCTTCCCAAGCCCTTAGTGCCGTTCCAACAGATGCCGGCCGGCTCCCTGCCGACAACGGCTGCCTGAGCAACATGCGCGGCGACGTCTGGCCCGATGAGATGATTGGCGGACGAAGCTACCGCCGGCAGGGCGTGCGAGGGGGTGAGCGGGCCGATCAGGAGGGGACGGGATTCATTGTTCGGCAGGGGGAGACGAGGACTGTGAAACCGAGCGCTGTTGGGCGAGTCGCACATGGACCTCGTCGTCGAAGGTCCAGAACCCGCCGTCCTGCCGGTCGCTTTTCACGCACCAGTAGATGAAGATCAGGCAGATGCCGTCCGCGTAGACCCAGTTGGACATGCCCCGCTCGATGCGAACCGTCACCGGCTCGTAGCCCGCCTTTTCGATCCTTGCCGTATGGTCCTCTTTCCGGTTGAGTGACACCTTTCCGGGGGCGGTCACGTGGACGCGCTCATCGAGGAGGATGTCCGCTTCCGGCGGGTCCGTATACAACGTCACGGATTGATGGTCCCCATGCATCAACGAGGCGCAGCCGGAGAGCAGCGTCCAGAGGCTGAGGATTGGAAGGCCGAAGCGGAACATGGATCGCATGTGAAGTAGGAGGATCGGCCTCTCGGCCGGTCCCGTCGCGCGATGACAGCGGCCGCTAGATGTTCATGGCTTCCTGGACCTCTGTGAGCGTCCGATGGGCCACGGTTGCGGCGCGTTGACTTCCTTCTGCCACAATCTCCTCCACCTGTCCAGGCTTATTCATCAACTCCGCACGGGCGTCCCACATCGGCTGCATGCGGCCGACGATGGCGTCGGCCACCAGTTTTTTGCAGTCGATGCAGCCGATGGCGGCGGTGCGGCATTCCCGATCGATCTGTTCGATGACGGGCAGAGGCGAGAAGATCTTGTGGAAGTCATAGACCGGGCAGACATCCGGGTTGCCGGGATCGGTGCGACGCACGCGCGCGGGGTCGGTGACCATGGTCTTGAGCTTTTGCCGCACCACCGGCTCCGGGTCGGACAGGTTGATGGTGTTGCCGTAGCTCTTGCTCATCTTCCGCCCGTCCGTCCCGGCGACCTTGGGAAACTTGGTCAGGTGTTCCATCGGCTCCGGGAACACGGGACGATAGAGGCTGTTGAAGCGGCGGGCCAGTTCGCGGGTCAATTCGAGATGAGGCAGTTGATCCTTGCCGACCGGCACGAAGTCCGGCTTGTAGATGAGGATATCGGCGGCCTGGAGCACCGGATACCCCAGGAAGCCGTAGGTGGCCAAGTCGCGTTCTTTGATCTCTTCCTGCTTTTCCTTGTAGGTCGGGTTCCGCTCCAGCCAGGAGATCGGAATGATCATCGAAAACAGCAGGTGGAGAATGGCGTGGTCCGGCACCCGCGACTGCACGAAGACGGTGGCGCGGGCGGGATCGATGCCGGCAGCCAGCCAATCGATGATCAATTCCCGAGAGAACTCGCGCAGCCGGCTCGTGTTTTCGTAGTTGGTCGAGAGCGCATGCCAGTCGGCGACGAAAAAGAAACAGTCGTAGTCGGCCTGCAACACCTTCCAGTTCTCCAACGCGCCGAGCCAGTTGCCCAGGTGGAGCAGGCCGCTGGGTTGCATGCCGCTGAGGACGCGCTTGCGTGGAGTCTCCGTCATGGTGTGACACCTCGGGTCAGGGTCTGGACCTGTTGGACGATCGTGTTGGCCGTCAGATCCGTCAGCGGACCGGTGACGGTGCCGATGACGTGGATCTGCGGATCCAGCAACACCAGCGCAAAAATCAGGATCATGCCGTAGGGTTCGAGTTGGGCCAGCGCGAGCGCCGGCCGGGGCGGCAACAGGCTGGTCAAGATCCGGCCGCCGTCGAGCGGCGGGATCGGGATCAGATTGAACAGCATCAGCAGCACGTTGATCAGCACGGAATAGAGCGACATGACGGCGAGCGGGAGCAACGCCATGCCCGCGAGATCCTGCCGCCTGGCGCTTGATGGGCGGGAGAGGAATTCACCCACCGTCGGATCCAGCCTCAGGAAGGCGCTGAACGCGGCGGCGCTGAGAACGGCCAGCACGAGATTCATGGCGGGCCCGGCCGCGGCCACCCAGGCCATGTCGCGGCGCGGATGCCGCAGGTTCCGGGGATCGATGGGGACGGGCTTCGCCCAGCCGATGAAAAACCCGCCCGGCATCAACAGGCAGAGAAGCGGCACCAGCACCGTCCCGAGCGGATCGATGTGCGCGAGCGGATTCAACGTGAGGCGGCCTTGCAGGCGGGCGGTGGGGTCGCCCAGCCGGTTGGCCACCCATCCGTGCGCGAATTCATGCAGGACCATGGCAAACAGCAGCGGCAGGCCCATATAAGAAATCTTGTGGAGGACTTGAGACAACGCGGCCATGGGTTACTCGATTTGCACCAAGCGTCCGCCCTTGATGCCGATGACGAAGATCCGGCGGACGAGCGTGCCGGACCCATCGAAATGCGCGGGCCCGCCGAGCGTCGGCAGATCGGGGTGCGTTTGGAGATATTCTCTCACGGCCTGACCCGAGGTTGCACCCTTCCGGAGGGCATCGAGCACGACCCCCGCGGCGTCGAATGCCTGCGCGGCAAAGGCTGTGGGAGAAGCTTGAAATCGTTGCCGGTACCGGTCGACGAATTCTTGCACGGCCGGATCGGGGCTCTCGCTGAAGAATCCGTCCACAAACACCGATCCCTCCAAGGCCGGCTCATTGACGGTCGGCGCGGGCGTCGCGTTCCAACTGCTCGTGCCCAACAGCGGAACCTTGACGTCGTGAAAGACCAGTTGAGGGGAAAGGAGCGTGATATCCATCGCCCGGCCCGGGACAAAGACTGCGTCGAATCCCGGCGAATACAGATCGCGCTTCTGGCCCTTGGAGGTGACGACCGGGGTCGTCATCCCGTATTTCTTGAGATCCTGGGCCTTGAGCCGCTTGATCGCCTGGCCGAAGTCGGTATCGCCTTCCTTATAGCTTTCGGTCGCAATGACTTCGCCGCCGTGTTGGATCAGCTCTTGGCTGAAGAGCTGGGCCAACTCCCGGCCGTAGGGTGTGTCGGGATAGAGCACGCTCACCCGCCGGTATCCCAACTGTTCCGTCGCGTAGGAGGCGAGGCGTTTGGCTTGATGAGAATAGGTCAGGGCCGTGCTGAAGAGCCACGATCCGTAGCGGCGGACATCGGCCGCGGTGGCCGACGGCGTGATCGCCGGCGTGTCCGTGCGCGCGGCCACCTCGGCGACCACGGGCAGATGCTTCGACAGGAGGGGGCCGATCACGGCAACAGGATGATACTCCTCCAGGGTGTCGGCGAGATCCTGGGCCAGCCCGCCGCGGGGCGCGGCGGAGTCCTTGACGATCAATCCCACGGACGTTTGCCCGTGCACCTCCTTGGCCTTCTCCAGAGCGAGCTGAATGCCGTTCAGCACCTCCGTCCCGAACGGCGCCAGCTTGCCGCTGAGCGGCAGCAGCGCGACGAGGACGGCCTGGCTCGATTTGAGTTTTGCGGCCAGGCCGTTCAGCAAATCAGCCGCCTTCGCCGCGTAATCATGCGAAGGGAATCGCTGAAGAAACAACCGCAGTTGCCGTTCGGCCAAATGGTCCTCGCCGCGCGCCGTATGCCATTCGATCAACCGGATCAGGGCGACATCGCCGGGAAAAGACGTGGGATAGGTGTCGCGGACCTGCATGAGCGCCCGTCGGTCCAGCTTGTCGCGGATGAGCGCCTGGATGCGGGCCGCCGTGCCGCTGCGTTGCTCGGGTTGGGCCAGTTCCATTTCCTCCAGCCAGGCTTGGATGGCGCGGTGACTATCGCGCTTTTGAGCCAGAATGTCGCCGGTCAAGAGCAACGCGTCCCGCTTGGTGGCGACATCGGCGGTCTGGCTGCGAATTTCCGCAAGGAGCGGCAAGGCCTGGTCCGAATGTCCCAGCGCGGCGTGTTCCGTGGCCAGGAGCATTTTCGCGCGGTCCAGCAGCGGCGAAGTCGGAAACTCACTCAGGAAAAAATTGAGCGCGGCGACGGCCTCGGCATGTTGGTTCATTCCGCGGTAGGCGGCGGCCATCAACAGATAAGCTTGGTCGGCCTGCGCCGGGCGGGGCGAGAGGTTGACGAACGGTTTGAGCAGCGCCAGTGCTTCGTCGGGCCGCTGGGATTCGATAAGCCGCTTGGCCTTGTCCATCGTCGCGGCGGCGCGGCTTAGTTGGGTCCGTGCGCCATCGGTCGGCCCGGGCGGTGATGGGGCGGCCGCCAGCGGAATCGGGACAAGCAGGCAGAAGACGGCGATGAGAATCAGGCCGGCCGTCCGGGCAAGCCGGTCGGGAACCGTGGTTCGGAGCAGTCGGGACGGTCGGAGCAAGATGGAAGGCATGGGAACGTAAACATGGCGACACTCGCCGCGACGAAGGTGACTATAGGTAAGCACGAGAAATCTTGTCAAGGAATCGTACGATACGACGCGCGAGGAGAACGAAATGGAGTTCGTGTTTGTGTTGAGCGTCGCGCTTCGCTATAGTCGCAAACAGGATTCGACCGTCGATGAGGAATCCGACACGATCGATACGGGCGGCCCGGAACCGGCGTCCCGTCGATGCTTCTGTCGCACGCGAGGACGACGCGGGGCAGGAGGATCGAACCGATCACTGGACTGATCGGTTCGTGCGGTATCTGCGGGTGGAGAGCGGACTGGCCGCCAATACGGCGGAGTCCTACCGGTTGGATCTGGAGAAATTCTTCTCGTATCTTCGCAAACGAGAGTGGTCGGATCCTGCCGATGTCACGCCTTCCGTCTTGGCGGAATTTTTTGCCGAGGTCGCGAAGGGCGGCGCCGCCGCCTCTTCCCGCGCTCGGTATTTGGCCACGCTCCGCGGATTGTATCGGTTCCTGCGCCAAGAAGGTTTCTGTCGGGACGATCCCACCCAACATTTGAGCGCGCCGAAGACGGGCGTCAAACTCCCCCGTACCTTGACCAAACAGGAGGTGGCAGCCCTGCTCGACGGTCCTGTTCCCGGCGGTCCGGAAGCGGCGCGGGACGATGCGATGATCGAGCTGCTCTATGCATCCGGACTTCGGGTGTCGGAACTGGTGGCGCTGCCTCTTGCCGGGCTGAACCTCCAAGTCGGATATGTGCTTGTGTCGGGGAAAGGGAGCAAGCAGCGCATCGTGCCCATCGGCGAAACGGCTCACCGGAAGCTCGCTCAGTATCTTTCCCAGGCGCGGGGGCTGCTGCTAAAACGGCGTACTTCGCCGATGTTGTTCGTGACCCGCCGCGGCGGCCCCTTGACCAGGCAGGGATTCTGGAAATTGCTCCGACGCCGCGCCAGGCAAGCCGGCATCACGGCGCGCCTGTCTCCCCATGTGCTGCGACATTCCTTTGCCACGCATCTGTTGGATCGCGGCGCAGATCTGCGGTCGGTTCAGGCGATGCTGGGACATGCGAGTCTGGCGACGACTCAGATTTATACGCATGTGGAACGGGAACGGCTGAAACAGGTGCACGACCGGTTCTTCCCGCGACGCCGGGGATCGGCGCGGCGCCCGCATCCCGTTGGAGGATCGTGAACGAAGGGCGTCGGCCGCCGAAGCCAAGGAATTGCGGCATTGGCGCGATGGCCGCGACGCCCAGACGATGTCGCGGATCGGTTGACATCGCAGGGGCGACTTGATAGCATGCGCAACTATCGGTGATTACAAAACTTTAGGCGGATAGCTCAGCCGGGAGAGCGCTGCCCTTACAAGGCAGAGGTCGCAGGTTCGATCCCTGTTCCGCCTACCAGGAATAGAAGACTACCAAACAACGTATTCAACCTATTGACGAGCTGATTTCGGGCTGCGTTGACCATCGATCTGCATCCACAGTTCGCACCGCGCAGTCGCCAAGCTTTCTCCATCCATTGCGGGGCCGTCGTTCAGCCTGGTTTAGGACGCCAGATTGTCAATCTGGAGGTCGCGGGTTCAAATCCCGTCGGCCCCGCCATTTTTGTTTTCAGATCGATGACATTATGTACGCGACCGGTGCACAGTATCCCGCGAGCTGTACAGGAGGGACGTTAAAAGGGAATGAACTTGCAAGCCGGTCCCCTCGGACTCGTTAGTTCACTCGGTCTTGTATCCAAAATCATTCTGCTCTTCTTGTTCGGGTTTTCCGTTTTGTCCTGGGCCATCATCCTCTATAAACTTCGGGTCTACCGTCGGAGCGATGCCGAGGATCAACGGTTCCTGTCGAGTGTTGCAAAACTGAACGATGTGGAGGAAATGCGACGGCAGGCGCGCCGGGCCGGGGACAGCCCGTCGGCGGCCGTGCTCCTGAACGTCCTGGATCGGCTGCCGGAACTGCCCGAAGCCGGCGGGAATCCGCACAAAGACAATCCTGGCCCACCGGACATCAATCAAGTTGACCGGCATTATCTTGAGCGTTCGATGGCATATATCGTGCAGGGACAATTGGCCAAGATGGAATCCTATCTGCCCTTTCTCGCGACCACGGGCAACATCACCCCCTTCATCGGGTTGCTGGGGACGGTGCTGGGGATCATCGATTCCTTTCGGGAAATCGGGCAACAGGGGACGGCCAGCATCGGGGCCGTGGCGCCAGGCGTGGCCGAGGCATTGGTGGCGACGGCCATGGGGTTGTTTACGGCTATTCCGGCGGTGGTCGCCTACAATTATTTCCTCTCGCGCATTCGACGGATGGCGTTCCGTCTGGAGACCTTCAGCGTGGAGGTGTTGAACTCGTTGCTGCAACGCACGGGAGCCAGGGGGGCGGCCTCGTGATGATGGAATCCCGCCATCGGCGTTTCATGGCCGAGATCAACGTCATCCCGCTCGTAGACGTCGTCCTGGTGCTGTTGGTCATTTTCATGATCACCGCGCCCATGCTCTACCGGGGGATCGACATCAAGCTGCCGTCCTCGGCCAGCAACACCATCAAACCGGAAGTGCGGATGGTGCTGACCATTGAAAAGGATCAGAAGCTGTACCTGGACAAGGACCCGATCAGCGTCGCGCAGCTTGAGCGGCGTCTCCGTTCGGCCAAGGAGCAGAATGCCGACGTATCGGTGTTTCTGCGGGCGGATCGGGACGTGCCGTACGGCACGGTCGTGCAGGTGATGGACGGGGTCAAGAAGGCCGGCATCGAAAAGATGGGCATGGTGACGGAACCAACGGGGAGCGAGCGGGTCACCGAGGAGCCAGCCAAGGTCGGAGAACGAAAGCGCTGACGCGCCTTTCGGCCCGAGGTCGGGGGCGGTTGGAAACAATGGGGCAGATGGCCGCGCGGTCTCAATCGTCGTCACAGTCCTTGCCGTTCGTCCTGCCCCTGGGCGGGCCTAAGGGGAAAGCCGAACCGGTCACCGGTCCGCTCGCCCTCTCGCTGCTGCTCCATTTCGCACTCCTGCTCGTCTTTGCCCTCATGTCGTTTAAGACCGGAGAACGGCCCCTGTCCTCTGCCGTCCAGGTATCGTTGATTACCTTGCCGCCGGCTCCGCCTGCACCCAAGCCAACCGTGCAGAAGAGTCAGCCGCCTGTGGGTCAAACCCCGCCCAAACCGGTGACGCAACCACAAAACAAGCCAGAGCTGCAGCCTGCGCCGACCTTGCCTCCGCCCCCGCCTGCAGTTCAAAAGACCCCGGGGCCGATCCAGAAGGCTCCCGCTCCGATCCAGAAGGCTCCGCCCCCGGTTGCCGTGGCGCCGAAATTGCCGGCTGTGTCGCCAGTTCCTCCGCAGCCCAGGTTGGAGCCCGTCGCGCCTCCGCCCGCTCCTCCGGTCTCCGGGCCGAAGCGCGGAGCGGAGAATCCGTTTCGCGGCGCATTGAAGGACTTCGATCTCCCTCGCGAAGTCCCGAAGTTCGGGGAGCTCAGCCCTGACCGGCCGGTGGCGCCCGCGCCGCAGCCGATCCCGGATGCCAGGCCCCAGCGGGTGCCTGACCGAACGCGGACGGACGTGACATCCCTGCTCAGCAAGCTGAAGGTGCCGGAGACCAGGGAATTGCCTGCCGTCCCGCCACCGACTGTCGAGGATCGCCCGCAGCCGCGTGAGCGGCGGGCATCCCTGTCCGACGAGTTTCAGCAGGAATTGGAGCGGGAACTCAAGAAAGCCAAGGAACAGCCACTGCCCAAGCCGCAGGAGAGTCCGGCCTTCAGCACCGCGACGGTCAAGACGGTTGACACGCGACCGCGCGAGAGCGTGAAGCATGAAGAGATGGAATCGAAGCCGGTTCCTCCCGCGGCAATGTCCAAGCTTGCGAGCACCCGTCCGGAAATGACGATCAACGTCCCCGGCGCTGGGCCCGGGTCGAACGCCTATCTCGCGAGAGTGCAACAATTGATCAGCCAGCATTGGACTGCTCATGAGGTCGAGATGGCGGGCAAGTCCCTGACCGTAGTTATTCGGTTTCGCTTGAGCCGCACCGGCGCCGTCAGCGGGGTGGTTGTCGAGCAGTCATCCGGAAACGTGTACTATGACCTGGCCGGGAAGCGGGCCGTGTTGAACGCGGACCCGCTGCCGCCTTTTCCCAAGGACCTGTCCAGCGCCTATTTCGACGCGCACTTCAGTTTCGTGGTCGGAGACTCTACGGGGTAATGCTCATGCGTGCTCTCTTGATCGGTGGAGCGATGATCGCGATGATCGGGGTGGCCTCGATCTTTGAATCGCGGGCGACCGATGTCTTTCTGGAAGCGACGCGCCCGGACTTTCAGAAGATTCCGCTCGGGGTCGTGGGGTTCCGGGCCAGCAACGGGTCCGAATGGCTGGGCAGTCGCATCGAAGAGGTGTTGAAGGCTGATCTGCGCCGCTCATTGATCTTCGACGTCGTGGATTTGCCGAGCCGTGGCATCAAGGTGCGGGAACTCAAGGGCGACGAGAAGGCGGTGTTCAAGCAGGCTACGGACAACGGCATTTCCGTGCTGGTATGGGGGAAGGCGGCCGCCAAGGACGGAGGCAACAACACCGACGCGCATGTCGATGCTTACGTCTACGATGGGGGCACGGATGAGGTGATCAGCGGCAAGCGGTATGTCGGGGCGACCGGCGTGGCCCGCCTGATCGCCCATCGTTTTGCCGACGAGCTGGTGTTTCGGTACACGGGCGAACAGGGGATCGCCCGGACGAAGATCGCCTATGTTTCTGAACAGAAAGGGGCGCGGGAACTCTTCGTCATGGATTATGACGGCCATGATCCGAGGCAAGTCACAGCCGACGGGTACCTCAACCTCATGCCCCGATGGTCGGCCGACCGCCGGTTTCTGATTTTCACCGCCTATCGAAGCCGCAACACTCAGGACATCGACATGATCGAGCTGGCGACCGGCAAGCGATGGACGTTGATCTCCAAAAAGGGCCTCAACATCACCCCCGCGCTGTCACCGGACGGGAATTATTTGGCCTTTGCCTCCAGCGAGGACGGCAACTCCGAAATCTACAAGCAGGATACCAGGACCAAGGCGTTTGAGCGGTTGACGACGAATCAGGCCGGGGATCTCTCGCCCACTTGGTCTCCGACCGGCCGCGAGCTGGCCTTCGTCTCGGATCGAAGCGGGGGGCCGCAGGTCTACATCATGAGCGCCGACGGCTCCAATGTCCGGCGCTTGACATTCGAGGGCGACTACAACGCGGCGCCGGCCTGGTCGCCGAAGGGGAACTGGATCGCCTATGTCTGCCGGACGCCGCGTCGCGAATACAAAATCTGCCTGATCAGCCCGGACGGCCAGCGGCGGGAACAGGTCACGACCGGCTCCGGACTCGACGATTCGCCGTCATGGTCGCCCGACGGGCGGCACATTGTATTCAGTTCCATCGTTGATGGGAAAAGCCACATCTATATGATAAATGCTGACGGAAAAGACATCGAACGCATCACCTTCGACGGGCATCACAACAGCTCTCCGACGTGGTCTCCTGCCTGAGGCCGGCCGGGCGTTGAGGATGACCCGACCGATAACGCCATCTCTTTACTTTCACCTGAGGAGTGCAGCCATGAAGATATCGTGTGTCACCATCAGCCTTGTCGCAGCAGTCGGATTGCTGCTGTTGACGACCCCGGGATGTTCCAAAAAATCCGTGCAAGCCAGTTCCGGCTCCAAGTCGTCGGAGATGGCCAAACGCGGCGGAGGCGGGAGCGCCGGGACAGGCGGGTTCGGGACCGGCAGCGTCTCGGAGCAACCGATCGGACCTGGAGGGACGCCGGATTCATCGAGCGGGACGCCGGAATCAACGAGCGGGATGGGCAGGATGCCCGATTCGTCGGGCGGAACCGGACGCACGATCGAACCGGACTATAATTCCAACATTCCAAGCCTATCCATGTCAGGCGGAGACATGGGAAGCGCGCCGGGCAATCCGGCCGGAGACACGGGCCATCTGAGCGGATTGGATTCCATGAAATCGGGGGGCGCTCCGGCTGAAGAGCGGCTCGGAGGCGGCCCGTTGTTGGCGAAAGTGCAGCCGTCCGAAAGCGCGGCACGCCAGACTGAGGAACTGCGGCAAGAGCAATTGGCCTCGGCAGCCTCCGGTTTGCATGACGTGTTTTTTGCCTACGATAGCTGGCAGATCAATGAAGAGGGCCGGCGCGTGTTGGCGGTCGATGCGGACTGGATCAGAACAAACCCCGGCAGCTTGGTCAAGATCGAGGGCCATTGCGATGAGCGCGGTACCTCGGCCTATAACCTGGTGCTGGGCGAAAAACGGGCCAAGGCCGTCAGAAATTACCTGGTAGAGCTGGGGGTGGCGGCCAACCAATTGTCGGTCGTCTCGTATGGCAAGGAGCGGCCTTTCTGCCACGAACATGCCGAGAGCTGCTACCAGCAGAATCGCCGCGGCCATCTGGTCGTGAGGAAGAAGTAGCGCCTGCCGGCAGGATCGGGGTGCATCAGGATGATCCGGAATGAGCCCATCGCGAGCAACGCGGTCGGTGGAGGGGGGTGACGCATGAGTCTCATCGCGCAGGCAGTCTGGAAGTGGAGCCTGACGGCGGCCGGCGGGCTGAGTGGTCTCGTCCTCGCCGGGTGTCTCGCCCAGCAGGCGGATGTCAAGAATCAGAAACTCGAGCTGCAAAAAAGCATACGTGAGTCCAAGACCGAACTCCAGAAAAGCATCAGTGAATCCAAGGCCGAGATGAAAACCGAGATGGACCGCATCGTGCGGGAAACCCGCGCGCGACTGAACGAAGATATCAGCCAGATTCGCGAGCGGGAACTGGCGGCGCTCCGGGGCGACGTCGAGAAGCGGGCGCATGAAGAGGATAAGCTGCGGCGGTCGCAGGACGACATCCGCAGCGAGTTGTCCCAGGCCGCGAACAAGCTGCGAAAGGAGTTGACCGAACAGTCCAATCTGGTGACGGCCTCGCGGCAGGAACTCAAGCTGGAGCAGGACCGGTTCCGAAACGAGATCAAGGCGGAGCAGGATCGGCTGCGGAGCGACCAGGAGCGGTTTCGGAACGACTTCAAGGAGGCGGTCACCAAGGATCTGAGCAAACTGTCCGGCGATTCCACCGCGCAGGTGGCCAAGCTGTCGATCCGCTTGGACGAAATCGCCGCCCGGCTGGCGACGACGGAGAATATTTTCAAGAAGGTCAGCGAGCGATTGGAAAAAGTCAGCGAGCGCCTCGACGAACAACAGCGGGACATCAAAAACGCCGAGGCCAAGTCGGCGGGTTTGACCCAGAAGCTGGATGCGCAAGACAAGAATGTGGCGGATCTTAGGCAGGCCTTGGGTGACTTTAAGCAGGCCCTCTCGGGATTGGGCGACAAGATCGTCAACCAGGATAAGGTCGCGACCGATCTGTCCGGATCGGTGAACCAGCAAGCGTCGGTGTTGGCCAAGCGGCTCGACGGCTTGTCGGCGAAACTCGACGCCGATATGAAGTCGATGACCACTCACGTCAATGAGGTCAATAAGACGACGGCCGCGCATCTCGAGGACGTGAACAAGAGCGTGAACACTGTCGCGAAGGCGCTGGAGTCGGCCGGCGATAGGTTCGTCAGCCGGCTGGAGGAACAGGACCGGCGCCTGGACGAGCTCGGCAAGTATGTGACAGGTGTCCAGGAATTCACCAAACGGGTGGAGCAGCAGGGGCCGGAATACGCCAAGGTCGTCAGCCGGCTGGAGGAGCAGGACCGGCGCCTGGACGAGCTCACCAAGTACCTCACGGCTGTCCAGGAATTCACCAAGCGGGTGGAGCAGCAGTTCGCAGATCGGACGGCCCATGCGGTTCCTGCACCGGCGCCGGTGAACCATCCCGCGGCCTCGTCGAACAGCAACGACCAGGTCTCGATTCAGGCGAAAGCCGCAGCCCCGCGGGTAGCGGCACCGAGCGAACGGCCGCCGCAGCCGGCCAGTTTTTCAGGGCCGACCGGACGCGATCCTGCGAGGGAACGCTATGAACAATTATTGGGGCGCCTGCGCGAGGGGGATCTGCCCGGCGCGCAGGAAGGATTCGCGGCGTTTCTGTCGGACTATCCGAATTCCGATCTGTCCCCGAACGCCCGTTTTTGGCTCGGCGAATCCTATTACGGCCAGAAGGATTACCGCCGGGCCATCGATGCCTATGAACGAGTCGAACGCGACTACCCCCACAGTGAGAAGGTCCCCTCCGCGATCTTGAAAAAGGGCTATGCCTACCTGGCCTTGCGGGACCGCGCCAAGGCGACGGCCACATTGCAGCAACTGCTGTCGCGCTATCCGAACAGCCAGGAAGCGGGCAAGGCCACCGAGAAGCTCGCGCAACTCAAGAAGGAGCATTGACCTCGCGATGCACGGTTCCAGATTGTTAGTCAGTGCGACGAGTCTGCTGATGGTGTTTTCCGTGGGCCTGCTCTTCTCCGGTTGCGCCAAGCATTCGGATTTTGTGGATATCCGGGAGGAGCTCCGGGCGGTGGTGAAGACGCAGGATCAGGAGCAAAAGCGGTTGGAGGGACTCACGCGGCGGGTTCAAACGTTGGAGGCCGTCAAGGAAAAGGACGCGGATCCACTCCGGCAGCGGCTTGACGATCTCGCGGCCCGTCTGACAAAACTGGAAAGCCGGATGGCGAGGCTGGAAGAATCACCCGGGTCTGGGACGCCGTCCCTGTCCTCGAAGGTCGAACCGCCTCCCGCGACGGATCTGGGCAAGAGCATCAAGCCGACGAAGCCGTCGCCAACTCCCGAGACAAGTCCGCTGTTGCCCGGGGTGCCGGGTCTCTCGCCGACTTCCGCGTTCAATCTCGCCTACAACGACTATCTCAACGGCCGTTACGACATGGCGGTGATCGGCTTTCAGAGATTCGTGAAGGATTTTCCGACCGCGTCCTTGGTTCCGAACGCGTATTATTGGCTCGGCGAATCCTATTACAACTTGAAGGATTATGTCCGGGCGATCCAAGCCTATGAGCAGGTTGTCACCGAACATCCCGGCAGCGAGAAGGTGCCGGCGGCGCTCTATAAGATCGGCCTGTCCGCATCGGAAACCGGCGATACGGGAAAGGCCAAGAAGTATTTGAAGCGCGTGCTTGAAGAATTTGCGATGTCCGAAGAAGCCAAGCTTGCCAAGAACCGTCTCGCCGAGCTTCGATAATCCGCCGGCCGGCGGAACGCTCGCCGCCGCCTCGCACGCAATTCGGACGGTCCGAGCGACCATGCACCACAGGCCATGATGACGGGCAGCCCTCAGGCGAAAATCAGGATTCTGCCTGCCGAGGTCGTCGGCCGCATCGCTGCGGGCGAGGTCATCGAACGTCCGGCCGCCGTGGTCAAAGAGCTTATCGATAATAGTCTCGATGCCGGCGGCACGATGATCACGGTCGAGGTCGTCGACGGCGGTCTGAGCCGAATCCGCGTGACCGACAACGGGGAAGGCATGACGCGGGACGATGCGCTGTTGGCCTTTCGGCGGCACGCGACCAGCAAGCTGCGCTCCGATCGGGATCTCGCGTCCATCCAAACCATGGGCTTTCGGGGCGAGGCTGTGCCCAGCATCGCCGCCGTGTCCAAGGTTCGGCTGGTCACCTGCCGCCGAGACGAAGCCGTCGGCAGCAAGGTGGAGGTGGTCGGGGGCTCGATCACGTCGGTCGAGGATGCCGCCGCCGCCCCGGGCACCCAGATGGACGTGACCGACCTGTTCTTCAACACCCCCGCGCGGAAGAAGTTCCTCAAATCGCCGGCCACCGAGTTCTCGCACATCGCACAGGTCGTCCAACAGGCCAGCCTGGCCTGGCCGCAGGTGCACTTTCGGCTGACGCACAACGGGCAGGAAGTCCTGCATTGCGCGGCCGTGGCGACGAGGCGGGATCGCATAGTGCAGATCTATCGCGGCCAGTTTCTGAATCAGACGCTGGTCGTTCGCGGGGAACGGCCGGGAGTCCGGATCGAAGGGGTCACGGTCAACGCGCTGCACCTTCGCGGGACCCGGAGCCCCCAAGAACTCTTCGTCAACCGGCGTCCGGTGAAGAATTCCACGATCCTGCACGCGATCGCCGATGCGTACGGGGTCCAATTGGCGAAGGGGCGCCATGCCCAGTTCATCCTGTTCGTGGATGTCGACCCGGCCCGCATCGACGTGAACGTGCACCCGACCAAGCGCGAAGTGCGTTTCGCCGAGCAGGACGTGATTCACCAGACGGTCCGGCAGGCCGTCAAGACCGCGTTGGGAGATCAGGGCGATGGCGTTTCCGTTGCCGACGCGGCAGCAGGCCCGGCTCTTTCGATTCCTGATCAGAGCTATTCCGCTCAGGGTTCGGCCGGGTTTGTCTCTCAGACTCTTGGATTATTTGCCGGTTCGGTCGCCGCGGATATATCCGGAACAGCCAGGCCGGCCGTCGGCGGGGATGCCAGGCGGTCCGGGTTATCTGCAACAGAGACCGAGCCGGCGTGTCAATCGATCCCGGATGTCATGGCCTTCGGACAGGTCGGTCGGACGTTTCTGCTGGCTCAAATCGGGGATGAGTTGCAGGTGATCGACCAACATACGGCCCATGAACGGGTGTTATTTCAGCGGCTGTGGCGGGCCTGGCAGGACCGCGCCGTGCAGGCGCAAACCTTGGTGACACCGTTGCCGGTGGAGACCACGGCTCAACAGGCCGAACAGTTGCAGCAGTATCTGGGAGATTTGGAAGCCTGCGGGTTCCATGTCGAGCCGTTCGGAGATCGGACGTTCGCCGTCCGGGCGGTGCCGGCGATCCTGCGCATGGGCGATGTCGCCGGGGTGGTGCAGGGCATGTTGGAAGACTTGGAGGAGTGGGGAACGACATCTTCCTTCGACGCGCGGATGCAAGCAGTGGCGGCCACCCTGGCCTGCCATTCAGCGGTGCGCGCCGGCCGGTCGATGACGTTGCCAGAAATCGCTCAACTGGTCCGAGACTGGGCGCAAGAGGGCATGATCATGACCTGTCCGCACGGCCGGCGCGTGGCGCTCCGTCTGCCGTTCGATGATCTCAACCGCCTCTTCGACCGCACGTGAGAGACAGGACCATCTTCAATCTTTCGGAGATAGGGGAATCGTGCTGACGGCGGACCAATATCCTTTGCTCAAGCCGGTCGTGGCGCTGGTGGGCCCCACGGCCGTGGGGAAGTCCGCGGTGGGTCTGCGGCTGGCCCAAGCCTTGGAGACGGAGGTGCTGGCGGCGGATTCCCGTCAAGTCTACCGGGGCATGGACATCGGCACCGACAAGCCTTGTTCGGAAGAGCTGCTCACGGTTCCGCATCGGCTCATCGACCTTGTCGATCCCGACCAACCGTTCAATGTCAGCCTCTACCGTCGGCATGCGGAGAGCGAGATCGCCCGGTTACACCGGCAGGGCAAGCTGCCACTGGTCGTCGGTGGGACGGGACTCTATATCAGGGCGCTTCTGCGGGGGCTCTGTGAAGGGCCTCCGGCGGACTGGACGATGCGCGTGAGGCTGGAGAAGGAGGCACGGGCGCAGGGAGCCGAGTCGTTGCACCGCAAGCTGGCGGACGTGGACCCGGCGGCGGCCGCGCGCCTGCATCCGCATGATCACGTCAAGATCATCAGGGCGCTGGAGGTGTATGCACGGACAGGTCGGGCCCTGTCAGGCATCCACGGCGCCCACCGGTTTGCCGAATCGCCATATGCATCGGTGACGATCGGTCTGCTCCGCGAGCGAGCCGAGTTGTATCGGCGGATAGAGGAACGGATCGATGGCATGTTGGCCCGCGGGCTCCGAGAAGAAACTCAGCGCCTGCTCGACCGAGGATACGGTCCGCACCTGAGCGCGATGAGGGGAGTCGGGTATAAGCAGATGGCGGGTTATCTCCTGGGCCAGTACGACTATGACGAGGCGGTGCGCCGGCTGAAACGGGACACGCGCCGGTTTGCCAAGCGCCAGCTTACCTGGTTTCGGGCGGAATCGGATGTTCATTGGGTGACGATCGCACCGGAGGAAACGGCGGAACAGGTGACCGCTCGTGTAGCGGCCCTCGTCCACGATTTTCTTAGCCGGCTTGTCGGCGGTCGGGCGCCGGCCCGGTCTCAAACGGATCTCTCCTCCATCGGGGCGGGAGCGCGATGAGCCGGCGCAGCGGAGCAGGCCAGGCACGGGCCGACATCGGAATCATCGGCGGCAGCGGGCTCTATGAGATGGAGGGGCTCACGCAGGTTCGGGAGGCGCGGATCAAGACGCCGTTCGGCGATCCGTCCGGGCCGGTGATCCTTGGACAGCTTGAAGGACGCCGGGTCGCGTTTCTCGCCCGACATGGACAGGGCCATCGATTCAGCCCGAGCACCATCAATTATCGCGCGAACATCTACGCGCTGAAGGCGATCGGGGTCTCACAGGTCCTCTCCGTCAGCGCCGTCGGCAGCATGCGGGAAACGATCCAACCGGGCCATGTCGTGTTGCCCGATCAGTTTCTGGATTGGACCAAACGGCGGGCCTCCACATTTTTCGATGCGGATGTCGTGGCCCATGTGGGGTTGGCGGAGCCGGTCTGCGGCCGCCTGGGTCAGATCGTGGAACAGGCCACGCGGTCGGTCGGGGCCGTCGCGCACCGCGGCGGATCGTACCTCTGCATCGAAGGCCCGCAATTCTCGACCAAAGCGGAATCGCATCTGTATCGCAGTTGGCACGTCAGCGTGATCGGCATGACCAACATGCCGGAGGCCAAGCTGGCCAGGGAGGCGGAACTGTGTTATGCCACGATCGCCCTGGTCACCGACTATGATTGTTGGCACGAGACGGAAGAAGCCGTGCAGGTCGAGGCGATTTTGACCGTGCTCCGGCAGAATGTCCTGCTCGCGAAGCGGTTGCTGCGGGAGGTGGTCGGTCAACTGGAAGAGAAGGCGGTCTGCGGGTGCCAACAGGCGCTGAAGGGCGCCATTATCACCGCGCCGGAGGCGATCCCGGCCGCGGCTCGGACGCGGCTGCATCTGCTGATCGGCCGCTATATCGAAGCGAAGAAAGGACGGGGCTGACGTATGGGGAAACTGCTGGTGGTGGGGTCGGTCGCATTGGATACCGTGGCGACGCCGTTCGGGGAAGCGAACGAGGTGCTAGGCGGGTCGGCCACGTATTTTTCCACGTCGGCCAGTTATTTCACGAGCGTGGATTTGATCGCCGTCGTCGGAGAGGATTTCCCCGAGAAACATCTGGCGTTTCTGAAGAGCCGGCGGATCGATCTGGCCGGGTTGGAGCGGCGGCCCGGGCAAACCTTTCGGTGGCGGGGCCAATACAGCCATCAGCTCAATGAGGCCCAGACGCTCGATACCAAGCTGAACGTATTTGAAAGCTTCCGGCCCAAGCTTCCGGCCCAGTATCGAACGCCGGACGTGCTGTTTCTCGGGAACATCGACCCGGAACTGCAACTTGAAGTGCTCTCTCAGGTGACGCGGCCGGCGCTGGTGGCGTGCGACACCATGAATTTCTGGATCAACGGGAAGCGCGACGCCTTATGGAAGGTCCTGGAACAGATCGATGTCTTGATCATCAACGACGGGGAGGCGCGGGCCCTGGGCGAGCACCCCAATCTGGTCCAGGTCGCGAAGAAGATCCTGAGCCGGGGCCCCAAGCATCTGGTCATCAAGCGGGGCGAGTACGGCGTGCTCATGTTCGATGGACGCGGATACTTCGGGGCGCCGGCCTACCCACTGGAACAGGTGCTCGATCCGACGGGAGCAGGCGACACCTTTGCCGGAGGATTCCTCGGGTACTTGGCGGCCACCGGCAACCGCTCGCCCGACGCGTTCCGTCAGGCCACGATCTTCGGCAGCGTCATGGCCTCCTTTACAGTAGAGGCCTTTAGCCTTGACCGTTTGCGAGTCCTGGATTACAAAGAGATTGAAGCCCGATTCAAAGAATTCAAGCGGCTCACTCATTTCGAGGACCTCCCCACATGAGCAGCGGCCTTTCCTGTATGATGAAGTCGCGGGCGGTGCGGTCTATTATTCCCTGCGCGGCCGTTGCCGGCCTCCTGGTCGGTTGTGCCGCATCCGAAGAGCAGATCAAGAAGTCGGCCGGGTATTACCAAGAAGGGTTGGCCAACCTGACGACCGACCGCCAACGGGCGTTCGTGTCGTTTCAGAAGGCGATCCAACTCGATCCCAAGAACAAGGATGCCCATTACGGGCTGGGCCATATCTATGCGCAACAGGGGCGGTTTGCCGAGGCGGAAGAGGAGTTCCGCCAGGTGCTGCTGATCGATCCCGAACATTCCGAGACCCTCACGTACCTGGGCCAGGTACAGGCAAGCCAGGGGCGTTGGGACGAAGCCATCAAGAGTTACAAGCAGGCCCTGGCCAACCCCCTGTACGTGACGCCGGATCTGGCCCGCTTCCACCTAGGGCGGGCGTTGGTGCATCAGGGGGACATGAGGGCGGCGGCCGCCGCGTTCGAGGATGCGTTGCAGGTCAATCCGCCCAGCATTTCTCCGGCCAGGGTGAACCTCGAGCTGGCGCAGGCCTATTACAAGATGGGACATGAGCAGAAGGCCAAGGACGCGCTGACGCGCGTGTCGAGTCTGGATAAGGGAGGAGAGTACGGTCAGGCGGCGGAACAACTCCTCCAACGAATGAAGCAGTATTAGTGATAGGGAGCGGCATGGACTCCATCGGAGATTTCTTTCGACAGGTGCGGGAGACCAAAGGCTTGACGGTCGATGAAGTGGCCTCCAAAACGAGGATCCGCGCCGACTTCGTGCGCGCGATCGAAGAGGGCAACTACGCCCGGCTTCCGGATCAGGTGTTCGCACGGGGATTTGTGCGCTCCTATGCCCGTTCGTTGGGATTGGATGAAGAGGACGCGCTGCAACGGTTCGTCCAGTCGGCGGGGTCCTATTATGATCGGCAAAACGAACGCGAGCGGCTCAAGCAAAAACAGGAGGAGGAAGACCGTCGGCGTCGCGCGAGCCGCAAGGCGGTCGGCATCGCCATAGCCGTGGCCGTGGCCTCGCTGGTGGTGTTGCTGACCCGCCAACAGTCCGGGCAATTGATCAAACGGACCGCCTCCGAGTTCGCCGGCAGCCCAAGCGGCAGCACAAGGCCCTTGTCGGCAAACAGGGAAACGAAGGCGGCTTCCACTGGCCCTGTCGAGGAGGCACGGCCTGCCGGCAAGGGAGCGGCCGCTCCAACGCGGGAGGCGAGCGAGCCGCCGCAGGCGGCCGCGCCGGCTCCGGCCGCTTCATCGGTCCCGCCTCCCGCCATGGCGTCGGACTCGGTTCCCGGGGAATTGACGGTGCGATCCGAAGGACCCCTGGCGGGTCTCTCGGTGGAAGGCCCGGGCGCGACAGAACCGCTGGTGCTTGATTTGGAGGCCGTCGAGCTTAGTTGGGTGGTGGTACAAATCGACGGCGGGAGCCCGGTCGAGGCCTTGCTCCGTCCCGGAGAACGGGCCCGCTGGAAAGCGCAGGATCAATTTGCCCTCACGCTCGGCAATGCGGGCGGTGTCAAAGCCCTGTTGAACGGCAAGCCGCAGAAGCCGTTTGGACAGACGGGCCGAGTCGTTCGGGATGTCGTGTTGAAACGGGAAAGTTAGCACCAGCCTTCAACGTTTCCCCCCCCTCATATCTCCTTCCATTCTCCTCAGTGCTCTTCGCAAGGCCGATTTTGCGAGGCTCTTGGTTGTCCCACGGCCCCGATTGAGGCGTCCGGCCTCGCCGTGAGGCACAAAATCACCACAACGTTTGTTCTGGAATCCAAATCCGGAGCCGATCTTACTGCAAGTGATTGGAACCCGGCGGCCTTGAATATATGGAATCCGGCACGACTCTTGATGTTCCTCTGTCTCGGACCAGGTCGATCGAGTCTGATCTCAATGCGAGGCGGTGCGGGCTGTCGCGAGGGTCTCCGCCGCGTCAGATGCGGCGATCTTCGTGTCGCCGGGTTGACAAGGTTGAGAAGGCGTTGCTATAGTTCGACGCCTTTCATGCCCGACGTCCTTTTTTGTCGTGATCCTTGTTGCGGCCTGTCGGGAGAAGGAAAGCTGCTCAACGGCACGGGCGGACGGAGTGTGTCGTCAAGTGTTTACCACAAAGGAGGAGTGTGATGGGGTACGTTGCTAGGGTTCTGGCGTTAGTCGCGGTTGGTATGTTCGTGTCCGCCACGGCGTCTGTGGCGGAAGAAAAGGATCCCTTGAAGCCTCGCGTTCCGGCGGACCAACTGGCCGAGGCCAAGCAGATGAAGAATCCCGTCGAGGCCACGCCGGAGAACATCGCCAAGGGCAAGGCGCTGTTCGAGGGCAAGGGCACCTGCGTGAATTGCCACGGGAAAGAGGGGAAGGGCGACGGACCGGCCGGTGCGATTCTGAATCCCAGCCCGCGCAACTTCACGAACTGCAAGTTCCACAAGAAGCGGAAAGACGGCGAGCTGTTCTGGGTGATCAAGAACGGCAGCGCGGGAACCGGCATGGTGTCCCTGGTCCCGGCTGCGATTACCGAGGAAGAGGCCTGGACGATCATCAACTACGAGCGCAGCTTCTGCAAAGAGTAATTTTAGGCCGATTACATTTCTCATAGACGGGCGGCATGGGGTTCCCCATGCCGCCCGTCTCGTTTCAACGCCCTTCCCTCTCTCCGCAATTCCCGCGGTCTGTTCCCCCACGGACTGGTTCGCCAATTTCGTCATCAGCGCCTGTTTTTCGCTCCACAGAGGCTGGCTCGGCATGGGGGCACCCCGCTGCCGCTAAAGAACAAGGGATTGGATGCCGATGTAGCCCTAGGGGGTATCAGTATGGCCAAAGTCCTGGTGATCGATGATGAGCCGTTCGTCCTCGAACTCTTAAAAACAGTGTTGAAACGCAAGGGACATCAGGTCCTCTTAGCCACTGCCGCGCAGCGTGGCATCGAATCGTTCGTCCAGGAGTCGCCGCAGGTGACCATCCTGGATCTCAATCTCCCCGATATGGACGGGATTTCCGTGCTCAAGCAGATTCGGACCGTCAACCCGGCGGCCCCCGTGATCATTCTGACCGGTGGCGGAACGGAAACCGCACAGGATGAGGCGAGGGAACTGGGCGTCGTCGATTTTTTGCCGAAAGAATTCTCTCTGCATCGGCTGGGAGATGCGCTGACTCGCGCATTGGCTCAGGGCAAGCAGGCCAGGCCGGCGTGAATCGGTTTTGCAGGCGAGGCCGGCTCACGGTCTCGTGCCTTCCACTGCATACTCGCGACGATCGTAACCGGACCAGAAGAACGGCGCAGGCTTAATCTGCGCTGCGGGAACCCACGCGTCGTCGCTCGACGCACTGATGCTTAGCCAGGCTTGAACGAACGATGCCCTTATTTGGCGCCGCCGATTGTGAACTGGCTACGGCCCTGCTGGACCGGCATCCGGCCAAGCTGTTCGTTCTGGCAGGAAACGGGAGCCTGTTGTATGCCAACCCTGCCTTCCTGTTGAAATTCGGGCGACTGGTTGTCGCCAGCGCCGGTCACGGAACGCCGGAACCTTCTCCGCAGCTTCAGGCCTGGTGGAAACATGTCCAGGCGCAGGCTGCGCAGATAGTGGCGGAGGGCGCTTCCGAAAAGACGATCGCCCCTTTGTACCTTCCGGACGGCACCGAGCTCGCTCCGACCGTCAAGGTCTTCCCGGTCCGCCTGTCCACGGCGCCGCTCCTGGTGGGAGGCTTGATCGCCGATGGCGATCCGTGCCGGGATCACGTTGGAGTCCACGGCCAGGGATACGAATGGTACCGGCGTCTGCTGGACCTGTTTCCCGATGCCATCGTGTTAGTGCAGAAAGGGCGTGTCGTCTCCGCCAATCGCGAGGCCGCCAATCTATTCGGCGCGGCGAACGCCGAGATGCTCGTCGGACGATCCCTCTGGGATTTTGTGCATCCCGACTATGATCGAAGCAAGCTCGACCAGATCCGTGGCAGCCTGGAACGGAGCGAACCGGTCGGCGGAGCCACCGTCAAATGCCTTCGCCTGGACGGCAAGGGGGTGGATGTGGAACTGCGGGCCGCCCCCTCGGCTGGCACAGGCGATGAGGTCGCGCAAGTCCTCCTTCGCAATCTCAGCAAGCAACAACAACTGGAAGAGCAAGTCCGGCAATCTCAGAAGATGGAGGCGGTCGGCAAGCTGGCCGGCGGCGTCGCGCACGATTTCAACAACATGCTGACGGTCATCAACGGTCACGGTTGCTTGTTGGCCGAAGACGGCACCTTGACGGAGGACCAGCGCCAGAGCGTCGATCAGATCCTGCAAGCCGGCGAGCGAGCGGCGGGCTTGACCTCGCAACTGCTCGCGTTCAGCCGCCGCCAGGTTCTGCAGCCGAAGGTCATTGACGTGAACCAGGTGCTGCAGGGAATGATGCAGATGTTGCGCACGCTGGCCGGGGATAACATCGAACTGCTTGTCCGTTCCTGTCCCGGCCTCGGGACGATTCGAGTTGATCCCGGCCAGCTTGAGCAGGTGATCCTGAATCTGGCCGTGAACGCGCGCGATGCCATGCCGGAAGGCGGCCGGATCATGATCGAGCCTGGCAACATCGATCTTGGGCCGCAGGAGCTCGGCGAGCGGCAACTCGACGCGGCTCCCGGCCGGTATGTGCAGGTCGTCGTGGCGGATACCGGGACCGGGATCGATCCCGGCGTGCTCTCCCATATCTTCGAGCCGTTTTTCACGACCAAGCCGAAGGGCAAGGGAACCGGATTGGGGCTCTCCACGGTGTACGGCGTCGTCAAGCAAAGCGGCGGGCTCATTACCGTGGCCAGCGAACCGGGGCGGGGGACGACCTTCACCATGTACTTCCCTCGCATTGAAGGACCGGTGACGTCGGACCATACCGAAGATCACGACGTGTCCAAGCAACGGGGGACCGAAATCATTCTCGTGGTCGAGGACGAGCCGGCCGTCCGGGCCCTGGTGCGCGATACGCTTCGATCGCGAGGGTATCGCGTGCTGGAGGCCAATGATGGAATGGAAGCGCTCTTGCTTGTCAGCCAGTATCGGGATGCGATCGATCTGCTTTTGACGGACATCGTGATGCCGCAGATGGGCGGGCGTGAGCTCGCGGAACATCTGCGCGGCCAGTCTCCCGATCTCAAGGTCATGTTCATGTCTGGCTATACGGATGACGAAATTCTCAAACACGGGGTGGTCGCTGCGCGAGTGGAATTCCTGCAGAAGCCCTTTACGCCTCACGCCCTGGCGAATCGGATTCGAAAAGTGCTGGACCAGCCGCATGGGATACAGGCCGACCTACAGGGTCAGACCATGGAAGCAAGTCCATAAGTCGGTATGAGTTTCGTATAGCAGTTCTACACACGATAGAATCATAAGTCCCTATCATATAGGGCCATATTCCTGCTAAAGGACCGTCCAAACGGTTCTTCTCAGCCATCCTCCGTCATCTATGCTTGTTCTTGTCCGTTGATTCACACATTCGCTTCAGCGACGACGTCCCCCTCGTGAGCCGCGGCTTCCTGACAGGCGCCCCGCGCGCCCAGGGGGTGGAGTGTGGAGCCGCAATGCCCGTTCACCGACTGACAAGGGAGTGTTATGGGACCACTGCATGTGTTGGTTGTGGAAGACGACCCCGCCGTTCGGACCTTGATTCAAGCCACGCTCAGCGAGGAAGGATGGACGGTTGCCGCCGCAGCCGACGGACGGTCGGCGATTCAGCGGGCGCAGGACCAAGCCGTCGATGTGCTGTTGATCGACCTTCAACTCCCGGACATGGACGGCGTGGCCGTGATCGAACGGGTCGCCGCGCTGGAGCGGGGGATCTGCAGCATAGCGATGACCGGAGACGGCACCGTCGAGCGGGCCGTGCGCGCGATGCGCGCCGGCGCGATGGACTTCATCACAAAGCCTTTCGACCCGGCGCTGCTCTCGCAGACCTTGGAGCGGGCGGCGCGCTCTCGCCAAGGCCGGCGCGGCGAGGCCGGTGCCGGCCTGCGTCCCGGTGAACCGCCGGCTTATGACGCCCCGATCGGCACCAGTGCATCGATGCAGGCGGTCATGCAGGTGGTCAAGCGCGTCGCCGACAGCGACAGCACAGTCTTGATCCAGGGCGAAAGCGGAACAGGCAAGGAGGTCTTGGCGAGGATGCTCCATGCCCGGAGTTCACGACGTCATGGCCCCTGGATTCCGATCAATTGCGGGGCGATTCCGGAACAGCTCTTGGAATCCGAACTGTTTGGGCACGAGAAGGGGGCCTTCAGCGGCGCGCACAGCGCCCGGCCGGGACGTTTCGAGCTGGCCCATCGAGGGACGATCTTCTTGGACGAAATCGGGGAACTGAGCCTGCCGTTGCAGGTCAAGTTGCTGCGGGTGATTCAGGAACGCCGTTTCGAGCGGGTGGGGGGGACCCGCTCGATCGCCGTCGATGTGCGTCTTGTCGCGGCGACCAACCAGGATCTGGAGCAGGCGGTCCGCCAGGGCCGCTTTCGTAAAGATCTCTACTACCGACTCAACGTCATTCCCATCATGATCCCTCCCTTGCGCGAACGGCGGAATGACCTGCCGTTGTTGGTGGCGCATTTCGTGGACCGCTTCAACCGGCTGAAGCGCGCCTCCATCACCGGGCTGACGCCGGACGCGCTGCGGGCTCTGACGCGGTACGATTGGCCTGGCAACATCCGAGAGCTGGAAAATCTCATCGAGCGGCTTATCGTGCTGAAGCGGGAAGGCCTGATCGGGATCGAGGATATTCCCGAGCCAGTGGTTCAGCGGGCCGAACGACCAACGGGACCTGCCACAGGACTGGAAGCCGAGACCTTCTCATTCGCCGAAGGCGGCATCGATCTCGTGCGGGAAGTCGAACGGTATGAGAATCGATTGATCGCGGAGGCTCTGGTCCAAGCTAAGGGCATCACTAGCAAAGCCGCCAAACTCCTTCGCCTCAATCGCACCACGCTCGTCGAGAAGCTCAAGCGCAAAAGACTCGGGGGAAAGCCCGCGCTCACGGCTTACGAACCCGTCCGTCGCGACGAGTCCTGCCCGTTGACGGGGCCGTCAATGATTTGACCGTCTCCCACGTCCGCCTGTCTGCATTCTGACAGGACATCGAGAATTCCTACGCCATCGCGCCAATTGTGATGGGGCACAGAAGTTGCTGGATGGTACTTCTGATGCGAATGCCACTGACCATTGCCTCCCTGTCGGTCCTCCTCATCGCAATCGTCCCGTTCCCTTATGTCTGTGTCCGCTCCGCCTCTGCCGCTGGGTCGGACGGTTTGGCTGATCAGGTTCGACCCGAACCGGTCCAGAAATCCGGAAGCCGGACAGCCCTAGCTTGGTCCGACCTGCCCGATCCAGGCCCGTGTGCGGAACCTCATCTGACAGAGGCGGCCGACCTGCACCTGGCCCGCGCCCTGTCATTTTTTGACCGCGGCGAGTGGGATGCCGCGCATCTGGCCTTCCGTCAAGCTGCGGAACAGTTTCCCGGTCCGACAGTCGTCCCGATGGCGCGCGCGTTTCTTGCGGAGATCCTCGTCCGTCAAGATCGGACAACCCAACGTCGGCTGGACGCGGTTCAGGCCTATGTCGAATTGATCCGTGACTTTCCGGAATCCGCCAATGCCCAGCGGGCCCGTTGGCGGATCGGCGATCTTTACCGGGAGCTGGGATGGACAGCCGAATCGCAAGCGGCCTACCAGCGCGCGGTGGCGGAATCGATGAATGCCAGGGATGCGGCGCGGGCCTTCCTGGGATTGGGCATGACATGGCTGGCGGCGCAGGAATGGAAACAGGCCCTCCATGCGTTTCAGCAGGTCCGTGCCGGCACCGAACAGGAAATGCTCGTGCAATGGGCGACGCTCGGCGCGGCGGCGGCGCAGTATGGGGCTGGCCGCTTGCCGGAAGCGGCGTCGCTGTATGAGTCCGCCATGAGGCGGTGGCCGGATCTGGTCAGAGCCTGCCCATCCTGTCTGCTGGAACTGGCCGACATCGAACAGGGACAGGGACGGGCAGCAACAGCGCGGCAACTCTGGTCGTCGTTTGTCAATCTGTATCCACGAGACGAGCGGGCGCCGTCTGCCCTGCTGCAATGGGCGGACAGTCTGCATCAGAGCCGCCGGTTCTCGGCGAGCGAAATGCTGTATCGGACGGTGATTGCCCGGTTCCCCGATGCACCGGAAGCGGACCGAGCGCGGTTGCGTCTGACGGAGGCGGGCAAGGCTCTGGCCATGCAGGCCGGTGATCGCGCGCTCGCCTTGGAAGTGCAATCGGGCTTTGGAGTGCATCCGCCGCTGCCGGTGGCGCCCGAAGAGCGGGCCCAGATCCTGAGAGCCATTTCTCAGCAGCAGCCGCTCGACTCGCTCGGAAGCGAGGCATTGGTTCGGCTGGGAGAGCATTTCCAGGCGCAAGGCAAGGAGGAGGAAGCGGTTCGCCATTTCCTATCGGCCTGCCGGCGTGACGGCGTCGTCTCCGGAGATCCCTGGCCGGGGGCGGCGCGCCGGCGCCTGGCCGAGCTGGCACAGCCGGCGCTGGAAGAAGCCCTTCGCTCCGCAGACGATTGGCGCGTCGTGGTGGCCTTTCATCGAGCGGACGGCTGCGTCGATTGGCTGGCCTTGGAGGAGGACCTCGTGCTGCGGGGGGCCGACGCGCACCGTCGTCTGGGTTTCAGCGCTGGGGCGGTTGAACTCTATCAACAGGTGCTGCATCGGCAAGCCGGCTCGCGCCGGCGGCAGGAGGCGCTGATCGGCCTCGGGCGGGCTTATCTCGACCAGGACGATCCGGGCGCCGCCCGGCGAGTTTTTGAGCGATACCAATTGGAGAATCCGCTCGGGCCCTACCGGATGGAAGCGTTGCGGTATCTGGCCGAAGCCTGGACTCGGCTGGGCAACGCCCGCAGTGTCGTCAAGGTCTGCCGACGCTGGCTCAAGCTGCACGACGCCCAGCCGACGCAAGACGCCCAGTACAATGAGATGTTGCTCCAATTGGCCGACGCGCAGGCCTCGCTCGGAGCCCATGCGGAGGCGGCGGCGACCTTGGATCTGGCGGAGCGGGTCGGAGCGATTGCCGACCTCACGACAGTCCTGCAATTCGCGCGCGTGCTGGCGCAAGCCGGCCGCATCACGGCCGCAGCGGCCCGCTATGGCGATGTCGTGCGCCTGGCCCCCGCGTCCGATGAGGCGGATCTCGCCAGGTTCCAACTATCCAGATTGTGGCTGACGCAACGGCAATATGCCGAGGCCGTCTTGATTGCGGACAAGGGCAGGACTGCGGTCAGAAACAAAATCGTCAGGCGGGCGATGGCGCTGGTCACTGCCACCGCCAAAACCGAACAGGGACGAAAAGGAGAGACGCATCATGGATCAGGCGGTCTCGACAGAGCCGGTCGGAGCTGAGCTGCTTCAAGAAGCCTTCCGCAGTTTCGGAGCGGCTACCGCGGCGCTGGAACAGTCCTATCGGGCGCTCCAGGCCAAGGTCGAGCGATTGGATCTCGAACTGGCCGATCGAAACGAAGCGTTACGCCTCAACCTCCTCAAGAACGAGGCCATGTGCGGCGAACTTCAGGCCATTCTGGAATCGTTGTCCACCGGCGTGCTGGTCGCGAACCAGCAGGGGACGATTCATCGCTGCAATCGGGCGACGACGCGGCTGTTGGGCATTGGGCCGGACGGGATTCTCGGGCGCGAGTTGGAGCCGTTCCTCGCGGAGCAAGGGCTCGATGGACATCGGGACGTCTTGCAGCATCCTTTTCAGGGCGCCTCGCCGTATCCCTTGGTCACGAAGACGGGAGCGTTGATCACGATCGCGCGAACCTCGGCCCACCGGGACGGCGGGCAGGCGGCGGGCACGGTGGTTCTGCTGCACGACATCACGGACCTGCATCGGCTGGAGGAACGGTTGCATCGGCGGGACCGGCTGGCCTCCATGGGGGAGATGGTCGGCCGGATCGCGCACGAGATCCGCAACCCGCTGGGGAGCGTCGAATTGTTTGCCTCGATGTTGCGGCAGGACCTGGAGCAGGATCCGATCCTGCGCTCCTATACGGAGCATATCTCCCTCGCGGTGCAGGCCATGGATCGGCTGTTGTCCAATCTCTTGACCTACACCAGGCCGGCGAAGCCGAACAAGGCCTGGCAGGCGACCGACGGGCTGGTGGGCGAGTCGCTGACCTTGGCGGCGCATGTCCTGAACCGGTCGCACGTGACGACGGCCGTGGATCTGAAGGAAGCGCCGCCCAATCTCTGGTGCGACGCGATGCAGATGCGCCAGGTGCTCGTGAATCTGATTCTGAACGCAGTCGAGGCCATGCCGGACGGGGGCACCCTGACGATCACGGTGAGCGAGCATGCCCGCTCATCGCGGGACCAACCGGTGGTCCACCTGGCGGTCAGGGATACGGGGACGGGCATCGAGCCCACGCACCTCTCCCGGTTGTTCGATCCCTTTTTTACGACCCGCGAGGACGGCACCGGTCTGGGGCTGGCCATCGTGCACGCTCTGGTGGAAGGGCATGGAGGACGGGTGGAAGTGGAGAGCGAGCCCAAGCAGGGCACCGTCTTCACCGTTGTGCTGCCGCAAGAGATTCGGGCATTGAGTGCGCAGGCCCGTCGCAGCATCAGGCCGATCGGCCTGCGGGAGGCCTCGCGCACATGTTGACAAGTCCCGCCGAAGAGGCTGCGCTCACAGCCACCCGCACGGTCCTGGTCGTGGACGACGAACCGGCGATGCGGACCGCGCTGACGGAATCCCTGCGCCGTCGAGGCTATGTGGTGTTGCAGGCTGTGGACGGGCGCGACGCGCTGGACCGGTTGGACGACGCCAAGCCCTGGCTGGTCCTCACCGATATGAAGATGCCGAAGCTGGGCGGCATCGCCCTGGTGCGGGAGATCAAGAAGCGGACGCCGCAGACGCACGTGGTGGTCATGACCGCCTTCGGGTCCGTGGAAACGGCGGTCGAGGCGATCAAGTTGGGCGCCAGCGATTTCTTGTTGAAGCCCTTTGCAACGGACGTGCTGGAGCGGGTGGTGTCGGGGCTTCCGGGAGCGGGACGGGACGTGACGGCGCCGGAGGGGTCACGGTTGGCCTCTGCGCGGCCGATCCTGAGCGACGATCCGGCAATGCGGCGGTTGTTGAAGCAAGTGGAGAGCGTGGCGCTCTCCCAGGCGACGATCCTGATCGCGGGAGAGAGTGGAACAGGCAAGGAACTTCTCGCCCGATTCATTCATAGCCGCAGCCCCCGCGCGCAGCGGCCGTTCGTGGCGGTGAATTGCGCGGCCCTGCCGGACGGGCTCTTGGAGAGCGAACTCTTCGGCCATGAACGGGGCGCGTTTACAGGGGCGATCATTCGGAAGCTCGGGAAGTTCGAACTGGCTCATCAGGGGACGATCCTGCTCGATGAAATCAGCGAAATGGCCCTGCCGTTGCAGGCCAAGCTGTTGCGCGTGTTGCAGGAACGGGAGGTCGATCGCATCGGCGGGATCGCTCCCGTGTCGGTCAACATCCGCGTGATTGCGACCACGAACCGCCCGCTGGATCGGGAGGTCGAGCAGGGACGATTCAGGGAAGATCTCTACTATCGGTTGAATGTGTTCCCCGTCACGTTGCCGCCGTTGCGGGAACGGCGCGCCGACATTCCCTTGCTGGCCCGGCACTTCGTGCAATTGGCCGCGTCGCGCAACGGCGTGCCCGCGCCGTTGTTGTCAGAGGCGGCGGAACAAGAACTGGTCAAGCGGACGTGGAAAGGCAATATCCGCGAGCTTGAGAACGTGGTCGAACGGGCCGTGCTGCTGGCGGTCGATAGAGTGATCGAGCCCATGCACATTCCGATTGAGCCGAATTCACTGTCCAGCCCCGCTCAAGCACCGGCTGTTCATCCGGTCAGCCGGGTGGAGATCGCGCCCGCCGGGTCCCTTCGCGACATGGAGCGGGAATTGATCGTCGGCACGCTGGCCCAAGTGAATCACAACCGGACCAAGGCCGCCAGGCAGTTGGGGATCAGTGTCAGGACCCTGCGCAACAAGCTGCGGGAGTATCGAGAGACCGGGGGAGAGTTCTGCGGGAATAGGATAGTTGGCGGCCGGTAGGAAAAATGTTCCCTCTGTGGCAAGCCCTGCCGGGGGAGAATGTATGTGGCCCCTTACCGGCCGGTTGAACCGGTGAATGGCTGCGCAGGACCGTGCATCAGGCGCCGGGTCTGAGGATCGTCAGAGGAACGGCCCTTGCTAAGGCCGATGGGGATGAACCGGTACGAGCCATGACCATTTTCGACAAGACCATGCGGTTGATCGAGCGGACCTTGGATTTGCGGGCGGCCCGACATCAGGTCATCGTCTCCAATATCGCGAATGAGGAAACGCCGGGCTATCGGTCGAAAGACATGCGGTTTCAGGATGCCCTCGCGTCGGCGGTCCAAGGCCGGCCGGGAGTCTCCCTGATTGCCACCCACGGGCGGCACCTCGGTGTCCGCGGCGACGCGATGGCCCGCACGGCCGGCCGGGTGGTGGAAACCGGCGAAGGCGATCTACCGCTCGATGCCAACACGGTCAATTTGGAAATCGAGATGGCCAAGCTGTCGGATAATGCCATGCATTACAACACTGCGGCGACGATCATGGGTGCACGGTTACGGCAACTGCTGGGGGCCATCAGGGAAGGACGCTGAGGCCCCCGGGGCGGAGGCACGATCTGACCGCAAACCACGCGAACAGGAGATGAGGAAGAGAATCACTTGAGGCGTGTTGTCTCCGGCTGCCAAGAGCAATCTGAAGGGCAGCCGGCTCAAGCGAAGCTTGGTATGGAAAGAGACGAAAAGAAATCACTGGTGGTGCTTCTCCGGCGGCGACAATGAAGAAGGGCTTCGCCCGAAGAGCCGCCGGTTCAACCGAAGGTTGGTATGGAGGTGGAGTCATGGACATTTCTGAAAGCCTTGCTCCTTCCGTCTCGGCGCTCGATGCGCAGCGCCGGCGCATCAACGTCATCGCGAGCAATCTCGCCAACGCGCAGTCGACCCGGTCGGCGAACGGCGGCCCCTACCGCCGGCGGGATGTCCTGTTCCAGGCGACGCCGGTCACCCCTCCGTTCCAGCGGGCGCTGAATCGGGCGTTCGCCGGCGGACAGGGCGGCAATCCCCAAGGCGTGAGGGTCGCGCGCGTCATTGAGGACTACAAGCCCGGTCAATCGATCTACGATCCCAAGCATCCGGACGCGAACGACAAAGGGTACGTCATCATGCCGAACGTGAATGTCATGGAAGAGATGGTCAACATGATCGGAGCGTCCCGGGCCTACGAGGCGAACGTGCAGGCGATTAACGCGACGCGCGCAATGTGGAACCGGGCGCTTGATATTGGTCGATAACGGCGAGGAGGAACATATGGATCCGACCACGATTCACGGCATCGCTCCGTCGAACCTCCAAGAGGTGGCCACGCCGTCTGGACAGGCCGGCCGGGGAGGAAGCCAGTTTCTGGATTCTTTGAAATCGGCGATCAGCCAGGTGAACGACGTGCAACTGGAGGCCGGCCGCGCGGTCGACGCCCTGATGACGGGCCAGACCGAGAATGTCCATCAAACGATGGTCGCCTTGCAGAAGGCCGATGCCTCGTTCCAGTTGATGATGCAGGTCCGCAATAAATTGGTGGCCGCCTACGAAGAAATCAACCGGATGCAGATTTAACCCGTCGCAGGTCGCCTGATCTATGCTTGCGAAGTTCGCCACGCTCCCCCTTACGCAGCGGTTCGCCGTCATGGTCGCCCTGGCGGCGGCCATCGCCGGCCTCGCCGCGGTCGCCCTCTGGACCCAACAGCCGGACATGCAGGTGCTGTTCACGAACCTTGCCGCCGATGACGCCGGCTCGATCGTAGACCGACTCAAAGAGATGAAGGTGCCCTACGAACTCGGCGCGGGAGGCACGTCCATCCTGGTGCCCAGCGCGCAGGTCCATGATCTCCGCCTCCGATTGGCCGGGCAGGGCCTGCCTCACGGCGGCGGATTCGGATTCGAGATTTTCGATCGGACATCGTTGGGCGTGTCGGAGTTTGTGCAGAAGGTGAATTACCGGCGGGCGTTGCAGGGGGAATTAGCCCGCACGATCGCCCAGATGCCGGAGGTCGAGCGGGCGCGCGTCCACCTCTCGATTCCCGAGCGGCGCTTGTTCAACGCGAATCAAGAACGGTCCCGCGCGTCCGTGGTGCTGAGCCTGCGTGGCGGGCAGTCTCTGGGCAAAGCGCAGATCCAGGGGATCGTGCATCTGGTGGCGAGCAGCGTGGAGGGGCTCCAACCTCAGGACGTCACGATTGTCGACGGGCATGGGCGGTTGTTGTCCGGATCCTCGCAGGACGAGGGGGCGCGCCTGACGGATTCGCAACTGGAGTATCAGCGGACTCTTGAAAAGGACATCGAAGGCCGAATTCAAACCATGTTGGAGCATATCGTTGGCGCGAATAAAGCGGTGGTCCGCGTCTCCAGCCTGTTGAACTTCCGCCAGGTCGAAACGACGGAGGAGCGGTACGACCCCAACGGACAGGTCGTGCGAAGCGAACAGCGATCCCAGGAGAAGTCAGCGGGCACGAGCGGCCTATCCGGCGGCGTCCCCGGGGTGGCCTCGAATGTGCCGCCCGGAAAGGATGCGGAACCGGCCCAGACCAGCACGAACACGAGCCAGAACAAGAACGAAACCGTCAACTATGAGATCAGCCGGACGGTCTCCAAGATCGTGGAGCCGATCGGCACCGTCAAGAAACTGTCCGCCGCCGTGCTTGTGGACGGCCGCTATGAAATCGTCAAGGGCGATGCCGGCCAGGCTGCGGCCGAAGGGGAGGCGCCGAGGAAATACATCCCGCGCTCCGAAGAGGAGATGAAGCAGATCGAGGAGATCGTGAAGAAAGCAATGGGGTACAACGCGGAACGGGGCGACGAGGTGCAGGTGGTGAACGCGCAGTTCGGGTTCGGCCAGGAGGAGGACGGGGGCGCCAGCGTCGAGGCCTCCTCCAGCCCGGTGTCATGGGCGCAATATATCCGTTACGGAGTCGGCACGGTGCTGTTCCTGCTGATCCTGTTCTTCGTGGTGCGGCCACTGATCGCCGTGCTCACCGCGCCTTCAGGTGGCGGGGCCGGGGAGGACCGAACAATTGGGGCGGCCGGGGAGACGGGGGCGGGCCTCTCGCCGATGGCCGTCGGCCAAGCCCGCGTCGAAGGCCTCCCCGGATCGTCCAACCATGCTCAGATTCTCGACATGGCCAAGAACAATCCCGAATCCACCGCGTTGGTCGTCAAACAGTGGCTCAACAATAACGCATAGGATCGCCCCATGACGAATCGGCTGACGGGCGAGCAAAAGGCCGCGATTCTGCTGTTGACGATCGGCGAGGACGCCGCTGCGGCGGTGATGAAACACTTATCGCCAACGGAAATCCGCAAGCTCGGCGCCCACCTTGCCGCCCTGTCGTCGATTTCCAAGGAGCAAGAGATCGAGGTGATTCAGGAATTCAAGTCGGCGGCCTCCGGCGGCGAGATCGGCGTCGAGGGCAGGAAATACGTGAAAACCGTGCTCGATAAGGCCCTGGGCAGCGGCAAGGCGACGCAACTCATGCGTTCGTTGACGACGGAGACCTATCCGGGCATCGACACGCTGAAATGGATGGACGCCAAGGCGGTGGCCAATCTGTTGCGGGTCGAGCATCCGCAGACCATCGCGGTGGTCTTGGCCCACCTGGACCCGGAACATGCGAGCCAGGTGATTGCGCTGCTGCCGGAGGGGCTGCGGAGCGACACCCTGCATCGATTGGCCACGATGGACGAAGTCCAGCCGGACACGTTGCAGCATCTGAGCGAGGTGTTGGAAGAGGTGCTGCAAGACCGGTCTCGTCCGCAATCCATGAGCATCGGCGGCACGAAGGTGACAGCGGACATCCTGAACCGGTTGGACAAGAGCAACGGCGGGACCATCATGGCCAAGCTGGCCGAACGGGATGCGGCGCTGGCCGATACGATTCGGTCGCTGATGTTTGTGTTCGATGACCTGGTCAAGATCGACGATCGCGGCATTCAGGAATTGCTGAAAGATGTGGGGAAGGAAGAACTGACCCTCGCGCTCAGGGCCGCGAATAATCCGGTCAAGGACAAGATTTTCAAGAACATGTCGAGCCGGGCGGCGGAAGGTTTGCGAGAGGATATGGAGGCGAAGGGGCCGGCGAAGTTGACGGACATCGAGCGGGCGCAACAGAAAATCCTCCAGACGGTCCGCCGATTGGAAGAGGAAGGCAAGATCGTCGTCGGCGGCGCCGGCGCCGAGGCGATGGTGTAACGCCCCATGGCACAACAGGTGACGGGCATCGCGCAGGCGAGCGGATGGTGACGGCTTCATCCGGGCGGCATGATTCCTTCCAGTCGTTCGGGACCGGCGGGGAGCCGGTTCCCCGGGAGGAGCCCCTTCCTTGGAGTGGCGGGCCGACGCAGGTCCTCGTCATTGAAGATGAGGAGAGTGTGCGAGCACTCCTGACCCGCCTGCTGGCGCAGAACGGGTTCGCCGTCAGATCGGCCGAAACCGGACAGGCCGGCCTTCGGGCCATCGCCGACCACCCGGCATCCGTCCTGCTGGTGGACTACCAGTTGCCCGATATGGACGGGCTCTCGCTGCTCGAACAGGCGACCCTCAAGGACCCCAAGGCGGTCGCGATCATAATTACCGGACACGGCACGGTCGAGTTGGCGGTGAAGGCGATGAGGGTGGGCGCGGCCGACATGCTCACCAAGCCGTTCAAACCCAACGACGTGCTGATAGCGATCCGGCGCGTGCTTGAGATGCAACGACTCCGCCAGGAGAACCGGGTCTTGAAGCAGACCGTCTGCAAGATGCAGGGACTGCACGTGAATGCCTTTCGCCTGGCGGATTTGGACGAGCGGGGAGAAGCCGTCCAGACGGGATCACATCGCGCTTCCTCAACGCGCGCACAGGAATACGAGCGGGGCCTAGCAGAGGGGCTACGCCGGGCCGACGAGCAGATCGTGTTGGCCAAACAGCAGGAACAGTATCTGGTCGAGGCTGTTCGCCGGTTGGCGGAGGCCTGTGCCGACGTACCCAAGCTGGTTGAATCGGAGGCGGCCCAGTTGGCCTTCGAGATCGCCCGCAAGGTGGTGCATGCCTGCGCCGAGGAGAAGCGCGACCTGATCGTCGAACAGGCCAGGCAGGCCGTGCAGCGGGTACGGGAGAGCCCGCTCATCAGAATTCTTGCGCATCCTCGCGATCTGCCCACGTTGGAAGCGGCGCACGATCGGTTGGCCGCCGTCTGCGACGGACCCGTGACGGTCCGGTTGGAGGCCGATCCGGCCATTGCGCCGGGCGGCTGTCTGGTCCAGACGCCGACGCACTGTGTCGATGCGACGCTCGACGGACAGTTGGCCAGGATTGCAGAGGCCTTAAGGAAGGGCCAGGGCGCGTGAAGCGGCTCGACTTGTTTGAAGGGCTTGATCCCTTGACCGTGCACGGGCGGATCGCCCAGGCAGCCGGGATCGTGCTCGAAGGATACGGCACGGCCACGACCATCGGGGAGCTGTGCGAAGTCACGCGCGAGGACGGCACGGCGCCGCTCACGGCCGAAGTGGTCGGATTCCGCGGCGATCGCATCATGCTCATGCCGTTGGGTGACATGCGCGGCATCGGTCCGGCCAGCCGACTGATGACCAAAGGGCGGCAGGCGTCCGTCACGGTCGGGCCCAAACTGCTCGGGCGTGTGTTGGACGGGCTGGGCCAGCCGCTTGATGAAAAGGGGTCGATCGAGGCGGAAAGCGAATACCCGCTCTATCAATCGCCGCTTAATCCGCTTCATCGCCGGCGTATCACCCAACCGCTCGACCTTGGGGTGCGGGCCATCAACGGTCTCCTGACCTGCGGCCTGGGGCAGAAGATCGGCATCTTCGCCGGGGCCGGCGTGGGGAAGAGTATTTTGTTGGGGATGTTGAGCCGGAACGTGGTGGCGGACGTGAGCGTGATCGCGCTGATCGGCGAGCGGGGCCGCGAGGTGAAGGAGTTTCTCGAACGCGATCTCCGGCCGGACGGGATGCAGCGCACCGTGGTCGTCGCCTCCACCTCGGACCAGCCCCCGCTCGTGCGGATTCGCGGGGCCTTCCTGGCGACCGCCATCGCCGAATACTTCCGGGATCAGGGGCGGCACGTGCTGTTACTCATGGATTCGCTCACGAGGTTCGCGCAGGGGCAGCGCGAGGTCGGCCTGGCGATCGGGGAGCCGCCGACGAGCAAAGGCTACACGCCTTCCGTGTTCTCCCTGCTGCCGAGACTGCTGGAGCGCGTCGGGACCTGCGAGGGCAGCGGAACCCTGACCGGGCTCTATACGATTCTCGTCGAGGGGGACGATCTGAACGATCCGATCGCCGATTCCGCCCGCTCGATCCTCGACGGACATATCGTGCTGTCCCGTGATCTGGCCTCGCGGAATCACTATCCGGCCATTGATATTCTCCAGAGCACGAGCCGGGTCATGCACGGGATCATCACGCCTGCTCACCATGCAGCCGCGCGCACCGTCGTCGAGTTGATGGCCACTTATCAGCGGGCCGAAGACCTGATCACCGTGGGGGCCTATAAGCCGGGCGTCAATCCGAAACTGGACCGCGCGGTCGGCATGATCGAGGCGATCCATGCCTATCTGAGGCAGGAGAAGGACGAGCGCGCGAGCTTTCCCGCCTCCGTCGAGGCGTTGATCAAATTGGCCGGGCAGGCGGGATGAGCTGGGCGCGGCTGTACCGGTACCGGGTGCAGGTCGAGGAGGCTTTGCGGATGGAGCTGGCGGAACTCGACCGGGCCGTGCAGAAGGTCCACGAGGTCCGCGCACAATGGCAACGGATCTCGGATGACGACGCGGATCGGCTCTTGACGGAAGCCCGACGGGGGGTCGAGGCGGGACTGGCGCACGGATGGTTGGGCGAGTGGAACGCCATCCAGATGACCGTGACGAACGTCGATCGGGCGGTTGCCGCGGCGATGGATCGACGAACCAAGAAGCAGGCAGAGCTGATGGAGGCCGTCCGCGATCGCAGGAAGATCGAGTTGGTGATGAAACGGGCGGCCGACCGGAAGCAGCAGATACAGCGACGTCTCGAACAACGAATGCTCGACGACTTGGCCGGTCACCGGTGGGCGAGGGACTCCTCGTGATGCGCGAGCAGGAGCAAGCACTGACCCAGGTCCGTCCGGTCCGCCGAGATGTCCTTCGATTGATCCTCTGGTCCGTCTTGGCCGCGAGCGTTCCGGGGATGGCCGTTTCGGTTCAGCATATCGCGTCGGTCTCTGCCGGCCAATTGGAGGCGGTTCCCGAGTCGCCCCGCGACGCGCCGCCCGCAAGAGGTTCGGACGACAGGGAGACGGGGAGGGGGCGCGAAGAGACAAGAGAAAGCGAGCCGCAGGACCTGCGCCTACAGGGACCGGCCGTTGACGTGCCTCGCGAGGTGCTCGATCTCTTGGATCAGCGGAAGCGCCATCTCGATCGCCGGGAGGAATCGCTGCGGGCGGAAATAGAACGGCTTGAGAACCTCAAGAGCGACCTCGAAGACCTCTTGGCCCGTTACGAAGCCTCGGTCCAAGCCTTCGAGGAGAAGCAGCGCCAGGCTCAACAGGCGAAGGAGGAGCGGGACAAGAAGACCCGCGGGCAGCAGGCGGCGGAGGTTCAGGCGAAGCTGGACGTGGTTGCCAAGATGTACGAGGGCATGCCGGCCGAAGAGGCCGCGGCCAGAATCGAAAAGATGCCGGCTCCGATGGCGGTGCAGGTGCTGCGGACCGTGAAGAGCAAGACGGCGGGCGCGATCCTCGCCCAGGTGAGACCCGACAAGGCTGCCAAATTGACCGAGCAGATTGTCAACGCCGCGGCAGCGCCGGCTTCCTCCGTGCCAAGCAAAGCGACCCGCTGAGCAGGCTCTCTCAATATCCCGCTATTTCTTGCTGATCCGGTCGAGCACGGCCTGGGCGATCTGTGAGAGCGGCAGCACCTGATCCACGCCGCCCAGCTTGATCGCTTCCTTAGGCATCCCGAACACCACACAGGTGGCTTCATCCTGGGCGATCGTGATCGCGCCGGCCTGTTTCATGGCCAGGAGTCCTTTCGCCCCGTCGTTTCCCATGCCGGTCAGGATGACTCCCACGCTGTTGGCGCCGGCCGTGCGGGCGACAGAATCGAACATCACGTCCACGGAGGGGCGGTGCCGGTTCACCGGCTCTTCCTGCGTCAGCCTCACGCTGTAGCGGGCGCCGCTTCGGACCAGGACCATGTGGTAGTTGCCGGGCGCCAGGAGCGCGTGGCCGGGGAGCACGCTGTCGCCGTCCTCGGCTTCCTTGACCGAAATGCGGCAGAGCTGGTTCAACCGGTCCGCAAAGGTTTTGGTGAACTTTTCCGGCATATGTTGGGTCATGATGATGGGCGGCGTGTTCGGCGGCAGGGCTTCAAGGACTTCCTTAAGCGCTTCCGTGCCGCCGGTCGAGGCTCCGATGGCGATGATCGTATCGGTGGTCTTGATCATGGCGCCCGAAGACGCGAGACGCGCGGCCTGGGGAGTCGGAGACGGCTCTCCTCCCTTGACTTTCCAGGCGGTGCGCTTCACGTTGGCACAGGCCGCCGCCTTGATCTTTCCCACCAGATCCCGAGCCAACTCGGTCATGCCTTCTCGGACGTCGATCTTGGGCTTGGTGACAAAATCGACCGCGCCGAGCTCGAGCGCGCGTAACGTGGTCTGGCAACCGGTTTCCGTCAGCGAGCTCACCATGACCACCGGCATCGGGCGCGCGGCCATCAGCTTTTCCAGAAACGTCAACCCGTCCATCCGGGGCATCTCGACATCGAGGGTGATCACGTCGGGGTTCATGGCCTTGATCTTCTCGCGCGCAACGAACGGGTCCTGCGCCGTGCCGATGACCTCGATCTCCTGGTCGCGGGAGAGGAGTTCGGTGAGGATCTGCCGGATCAGGGCCGAATCATCGACGATCAACGTGCGGATCTTGCCCATAGCCTTCCCCTTCAGCCTATATGGTTCATACGATTCGTGACGGAACTGTTCCCTCAAGACACGTCATTCGTCAACCGTCATTCGTCAGGCGCGACCTGGTCTCCTCGGTTGACGGTTGACGCAATTGCATGCCCAATCTTTGCGGGTACAGCCCGGCTGTTCATGAGTAATGCGGGTTAGAAGAGCGTGACGTCGCTCGCCTCGGCCTCGCGTTGCAGGCGTTGTTGATATTCCGCCTCGCGTGCGAAGATCGTGTCGTTTTTGACCCGCTCGATCTTCTTCACCAATACTCGCCCGGTCTGGGCGAAGAAGTACACCTTGCGGGGGTGCACGTCGCCGAGGTCCGCCTTGGCCGGCACGAAGCCCTCCCGTTTCATGAAATCGAGGACCCAGCGCGCGTTGTTGGCTCCGACGTCCATGGCCCCGTCATAGATCTTCCCGCCGCCGAACAGCTTGATCTCGAGACGATGCTTGACGCCTCCCAGCTTCAGAATCTCGTTGATCACCCGCTCCATGGCGTAGGAGCCGTAGCGCGTGGATTCGCCCCAGGTGTCGGTGCGGCTGTCTCCCTTTGGAGCCGGCAGCATGAAATGGTTCATCCCGCCCACGCCGGCAATCGGATCGCGAATGCAGGCCGAGACGCAGGAGCCAAGCACGGTGTAGATGATCATGGGCTCCCGTGTGACGAAGAATTCTCCCGGCAGGATGGCCGCGATCTCTTCCGAAAACCGGGGATCGCGCATGCGCCGGATATGGGCGAAGGCAGTCTGGTCGGGTGTCGGCATCACGTCAGTCCGCCTTTCGGTAAATGGTGGGCGCCAGAGAGAGAAAGGAATGGCGGATCCATTGCAGGCTCTCGGAATGGCCGATGAAGAGGTAGCCGCCCGGACGCAGATACCGGTGAAATTTGGCGATCAGGGTTTCCTGGGTCGGCCGGTCGAAGTAGATCATCACGTTGCGGCAGAAGATCACGTCCAGCGGGCTCCTAATGGGAAAGGAGGCGTCCATAAGATTGAGCCGGCGGAACGAGATCATCCGTCCGAGATGCGGCTTGATCTTGACGCAGCCTTCATGCGCCCCTCGCCCTTGGAGGAAATGCCGGCGCAGCATCTCGGCATCAAGATCCCGGATCCGCTCCCGGTCGTAGATGCCGGAGGCCGCCTTGGCCAAGACCCGCGTGGAAAGGTCCGAGGCGAGGATGCGGAAGTCCCATTGGCCTGGTTCCTCCACTCCGTCGTATAGGGTCATGGCGATGGAATAGGGCTCCTCGCCCGTCGAGCAGGCAGACGACCAAACGCGCAGGCTTCGGGACCGGCGTTGTTCGGGCAGAATCTGCTCGCGTAGAAACTCGAAATGTTTGGGTTCCCGGAAGAAGTCCGTCTTGTTCGTGGAAATCAGGTCGAGCATCCGGGTGAATTCTTCCCCCTCGGGGTCCTGCGCGACCAGTTCGTAGTAGGCCTGAAAGCCGGGCATGCCCAGATCGCGCAGTCGTTTGGAGAGGCGGGAGATGACCAAGGACTTCTTGTTGTCGCCGAGGGCGATGCCGCTCTTGCCGTAAATCAACGCTCGAAACTGCGCATACTCCCGATCGCTCAGATTGTATTCCATAGGGCAGGGTGTCTGTTCGCGTTGGGGTGGGAAGCCATACGAGCATCAGCTACGCCAAGCAGGCCGCTCCGGGTCTTCAATGTGGGAGGAGGGCGTCTGTGAAGGCCGCGCCTCCTCCCTTCTCACTCTTCACTCCTCACTATTCCCTAGAACTCTTCAAAGTCGTCGTCCTTGCGGCGACGATCATGGCCGTTGCCGGCACCCACAGCGGCGGTCGCCGGCTCGGACTTCGAGGCCGCTTTCGGCTTGGCGGCGGTCGGTTTTGTTGCCGGGCGCGGGACAGGGGCGGCCACCGGGCTTCGCCCGCTGTCCGTCCCCTGGATCTTGAACCCGTTCACCTGGCGCATCAGCTCCTGCGCCTGCTCCTTCATCGACTGGCTGGCGCTGGTCGTCTCCTCCACCAAGGCCGCGTTCTGTTGCGTGGTCTCGTCCATCTGGCTGACGGCCTTCGTGACCTGATCGATCCCTTGGGCCTGCTCTTGCGAGGCCGCGGCGATCTCGGCGATGATGTCCGTCACCCGCTTGACCGAGCCCACGATCTCATCGAGCGTCTTGCCCGACTGATTGACCAGCTCGCTCCCGTCCGTCACTCGCTGGATCGACTCATTGATCAACCCCTTGATCTCCTTGGCCGCGGTGGCCGAGCGCTGCGCGAGATTTCGCACCTCCGCCGCCACGACCGCAAACCCGCGGCCATGCTCCCCGGCCCGGGCCGCCTCCACCGCCGCGTTCAAGGCCAGCAGGTTGGTCTGGAAGGCGATCTCGTCGATCACCGTGATGATGTCGGCGATCTTCTTGCTGCTCTTGTTGATCTCCTCCATGGCGCTGACGGCGCGGGTCGTGATGGCTCCGCCCTTATCGGCGATGTCGCGGGCGGCGATGGCCAACTGGTTGGCCTGCTTGGCGTTGTCCGCGTTCTGCTTCACCGTCGAGGTCATTTGTTCCATGGAGGCGGAGGTCTCCTCCAGCGCGCTGGCTTGCTCGGCCGTCCGCTGGGAGAGGTCCTCGTTGCCGCGGGTGATCTGCTCGGCGCCGGTGCTGACGCTCTCGGCGGCGGCCCGGACCGTGGTGAGGGTGGTCAGCAGGGTGGCGATGGCGGTATTGACGCTGACTTTCAATTTTTCCAATTCGCCCTGATAGGCCCCGGCCATGTGCTGCGTCAGATCGCCTTGGGCCAGGGCGCCCAAGACCGTCTGCGCTTCCGTGACCAGGTGCTCTTGCTCCAGTTGCGCCTTTTTCTGCGCGGTGATGTCGGAGGCGAAGTTGACGACCTTATAGGGCTTCCCGGCGGCATCCAGGATCGGGTTATAAGAGGCCTGGAGCCAGACTTCCTTGCCGCCCTTGCCGAGGAAGCGATAGGTGCCGACCTCGAACTCACCCCGGGCGAGCTTGGCCCAGAAGGCCTGGTAGTCGCCGGAGGCGGCGTAGGCGGGCTCGCAGAACAGGCGATGATGCTGGCCTTGGATTTCGGCCAGTTGGTAGCCGAGGGCGGCGAGGAAATTGTCGTTGGCGGTGAGGATCGTGCCGTCCAGATTGAACTCGACGGCGGCTTGGGCCTTGTTGACCGCATTGGTGATGCCCTTGACCTCGGCCATCGCCTTCTTCTGCTCTTCCAGAGACCTGTGCAGTTGTTCGGCCATCTGGTTGAAGGCGCGGCCGGTCTCGCCGATTTCGTCCCGATTGGTCACGGCGACGCGGGCGCCGTAGTTGCCTTTGGTGAGCTGTTCCACGACCGAACTGAGGCGTTGGATGGGAACCAGGACCTGGCTGCGCAACAGGACGAACAGCACGCCGGCGAGGATGACGGCGGAAATGCCCGATGCCGTATACAGGATGTTCACGCTGTGGTCGATCTGGGCGAGGGCCTTGGTCATGGGGATCTGAATGGAAATCGCTCCCACCATCTCGCCCATCTTCTTCCCGGCGTGGCAACTGATGCAGGCTTCGTTCTTGATGATGTCCGGCGTCAGACGGCGGAACATCATGATCCCGTCGACCGGTTCCACGCGGGTCACTTCCTTCTCGCCCGCCTCCAGCGCCTTGATCGCGTCCTCCTCGAATGATCCCTGGGGACTGTTGGCCGGATTCAAGGGGGTGCGGCTGATCACGCGGGCCGAATAGAATCCGTCTTTGCTCAGTTCCTCCGACATTTCCCTGGTGGCGGTGGCGGGCAGGGGAACCGTATCCGGCGCGGTATGGTCCTGTGAGATCTTGATCTTGCCGTCGCCGGCGTTCTTGATCTTGGCGATATACTGGCCCGCGATGTACGCGCGGGTCACCTCAATCTGCTTCTGAATGACCAGACTGCGCTCCTGCAGCCGGTCACGTACGCTGCTTCGCATCTGATCGCCGATCCAATAAGCCAGACAGCTCAACACGATGAGCACTGTCGAGACGGTTCCGATCAGGATCTTTGTCGTCAGGCTTCGTGACTCCCACCAGTTTGTCATCATCTCCTCCTGCAATAAGTAGGTCGTATAGAACTTTGGAATCGCGCACAAAGCATATGTTAGAAACGAGCACGATTCGGATGCACACCCCGCTCGGGCCGAGCCGCTCCGCCGTCAGGCCGGCAGTTCCGTGTCGGCCAAGAGGCGGTCGATGTCCAGGATGGCGACGAGCTTGTCTCCCGCCTTGCCGATCCCGCTCAAGAAACCGATGTCGATCTTCTGGCCGAACGCGGGCGGCTCTTGGATGTCCTGCGCGCCGATGTTCAACACGTCGGACACGGCGTCCACGATCAACCCGACCACCTTCTCCCGCACCACCACCACCACGATGACCGTGAACATCGTGTACTTCGTTTCTTCCATATTAAACTTGCTGCGCAGATCGACGATCGGCACGATGGTGCCCCGGAGGTTCAGGACTCCCTTGATGTATCCAGGGGTGTTTGGGATGCGGGTGACCGCCGTGTAGCCCTTGATTTCCTGGACCCGAAGGATGTCCACTCCGTAGAGTTCCTCGCCCAGTTGAAACGTCAGGTACTGGCTGCCGTCCGTGGCGAGGCCGATCTGCTGATGGCTGTCTTTGGAGATTTCAAGCGTGGAATCCATTTATCCCTCCCTGTTATTCGGCAATCGTCATGCGTCATTCGCCAATCGTCTGCCGGCTTGGGATCGAACCGTTTGACGGATGACGGTTGACGCCCCGCCACTCTCTCTAGGCCGCCACGGGCTCGAGCCGTCTGGTCAAGTCCAGCAGGCCGCGCACGTCCAGGATGAAGCCGACCGTCCCGTCCCCCAGGATCGTAGCGCCGGCGATGCCCTGCACCTTCCGGAAATTCTTCTCCAGGCTCTTGATCACGACCTGCTGTTGCCCGACCAACTCGTCCACCATCACGGCCACCCGCTCTCCTTCGGTTTCGACGATCACCAGGATGCTGTCCAGTAGATCCGTGTGTTCCGGTTCGATATGGAACGCCTGGTGCAGTCGTAGGATCGGATGGTAAGCGCCGCGCACGTTGATCAGCTCGGCCTGTCCGATGATCGTGCGGATCGTGTCGGGACAAGGTTGGATCGACTCGACGATCGACACCAGCGGGATGATGTACAGTTCTTTGCCCACCCGCACGGTCATGCCGTCGATGATGGCGAGCGTGAGCGGCAGTTTCAGCGTGAACAGGGTGCCCTTGCCCGGCGTCGTCTTGATCCCGACGGTGCCGCCCAGCGCCTCGATGTTGCGCTTGACGACATCCATGCCCACGCCGCGGCCGGACACATCCGTGATTTTCTCCGCGGTCGAGAAGCCGGGTTTGAAGATCAGTTGCCAGATTTGGTCGTCGGGGAGCTTCTCGCCTTCCAGGACCAAGCCCTGCTTGACGGCCTTCGCGAGGATGCGATCGCGGTTGAGGCCGCGCCCGTCGTCCTCGACCGTGATGCAGATGTTCCCGCCCTCGTGGAAGGCGTTCAGCTTGATCGTGCCCTGTTCGGGCTTGCCGGCCGCCAGCCGTTCATCGGGAGGCTCCAGGCCGTGGTCCGCCGAGTTGCGGATCAAATGGGTCAAGGGGTCGCCGATGCTCTCGATGACGCTCTTGTCCAGTTCGGTTTCCTCGCCGGCGGTGACAAGCTGAATCTTTTTGCCGCTCTTTTGCGCGAGGTCCCGGACCAACCTGGGGAATCGCTGGAACGCGGTGCCGATCTGCAGCATTCGGATGCCCATGACGCGCTCCTGGATCTCGCGGGTATTCCGCTCGAGCTGCGCCATGCGTTCGAGGAGCAGGGGCATCTTGGCCAGAGAAAAATGTTTGCCCAGATCGGTCAACATGGATTGGGTGATGACGAGCTCGCCGACCAGATTGATCAGCCGGTCGATCTTGGCCGTATCCACCCGGATCGTGGTGGTGTCGGCCTTCTTGGCCTGCGCCGCGGCCTCCGCCTGCTTCTGCGTCTCCAGCGCCTGCGCGACCTGCTGGGGTGTGACGACCTGCTGTTCGACCAGGATCTCGCCGACTTTCTTCTGCTGCGATAAGGCCCGGTGCAAATCCTCCTGCGTGACGGCGCCGCTCTCGACGAGGATCTCTCCCAAGGGCTTCACGTGCGCGCCTGGGCTCTCGGACGGCGAAGGCGGCAGGGAAGCGATCGCCGCCGGCTCATCCGGCGTCGTATCGAGGATGCTGAGGATGCTGTCCTCCTTGACGAACTCAAACACCGACTCGACGACTTCTTGCGTCTTGGCCGTGTCCAACACCAGAGACCAGGACAGGTAACAACGTTCCGGGTCCATCGCGGCGAGGTCTGGCAGGCGTCCGGCATCGACCTTGAGACGAGACACCGTTCCAAGGTTCCGCAGGTCCTTGATCACCTGGATCGGGTCGAGGCCGATCTGAAAAATATTGCCCGGCGGCGTCCAGCCGATGGTGAATTGGTAGTGCGCTGTTCCGGCCGGCGATGAAGCTGGCCCGGACTGAACCGGGGCCGTGTCTTTCGGCGGGGTTGCGACAGACGCTGGATCGGCAGAGGCTGTCGAAGGCACCTTCCCGGCCGCATAGTCGGCCAATTGCTGTTCGAGGCCCGCCACCAGCCTCTGGTCCGGATGGTCTCCTCCCTTTGCGGCTCCGATGAGCGCCTTGAGGCAATCCGTGCACTTGAGCAGCAGATCGGCCACCGGCGGAGTCACACCCAGCCTGTTGGTGCGGAGCTGATCGAGCAGCGTCTCCATCTTATGGGTGAATTGCGCGACCGCCGAGAAGCCCAACATGCCGGCGACGCCCTTGATGGAATGGGCCGAGCGGAAGATCGTATTGAGCAGGTCCAGGTCGGTCGGGCGCTGCTCCAGTTGAAGCAGGCCGTCCTCGATGTTGGTCATGTGCTCCGAGGCTTCTTCGAAAAACGCGTCGTTGAATTGGGAGAGTTCGCCGCTCATGCCGGCAACACCTTCTGCACGACCTTCATGAATTGGTCGGGGTTGAACGGTTTGACGATCCAGCCCGTGGCCCCGGCGGACCGCCCTTCGGCTTTCTTGTCCGCGGACGATTCGGTGGTCAGGATGAGGATGGGCACGAATTTCATCGCCGGGAGCTTGCGGAGTTCGCGGATCAGGCTCAGTCCGTCCATGCCCGGCATGTTCAAGTCGGTCACGACCAGGGCCGGCTGCGGCGACGCCTCCAGTTTCGCCAAGGCCTCCTGGCCGTTGCCCGCCTCGACCACCTGGAAGCCGGCATTGGCAAGGGTGAAGGCCACCATCTGGCGCATGGTCGGCGAGTCGTCGATGACAAAGACGGTCTGTTCCATATCTCGGTTCCTCCGGGCCCGCCGCAGGGGCCGGTCACAATGCGAACAGGGTCACGTGTCCTTCCCGGTCGCCGTCGGGCGAACCGGTTCCTGCCGACGAAGCGGCCTGTCCCGTGAGACTGTGCGCCATGACCGCTCGTTCGCTTTCCATGGTGTAGCTCTGGTGCAGTGCCTGGAGCAGGTTGCTGGCCTTGTCGTCTTCCAGTCCGTCTCCCCGCACCAGGGCTTCGATCGAGGCCCGGAGCTGTTCCAACGGCGTGACCACATGCTGGAGTTGTTGCTTGGTGATGTCCTGGAATTGAAGCGCCATGACGATGCGCGTCACGTCCGAGGACAGCTCTCTGGCAGAAGCGGTCAGGGTCTCGGTGGCGGCCGCCAGTGTCTCGATCGGGAATGCGGGGTGGGCAGGCCTGGCCTTCAAGGATTCAAGCAGGGTCCTGATGCGAGCTACCTGAGATTCCGCCCGTGCCGCGATGGCGAGGATGCCGGTATTGATCCGAATCGTGGCCGTTTCCGTTTGTTCCATGACCCCTTCGATTTGCCTCGTCAAAATCGGAATGAGCGGGACGGCGTCCGCCGCCAACTGCCGCCAGGCTCGCTGTTGCGCCGTATCGCGATTCGCCGCCGACGGCTGGGTGTTCCGGCTCGTCAAGCCCCACCGCGCCACCCACCAGACGCCGGCGCCCAAACCGAGCCCCAGCCCAAGGATGAAGCCCCAGGCCATGGTTGCGAATCCGGCACTCACTGCTTTCCCTCCCGGGACGTGCAAAGGCGTCAACAGTCAATCGTCAATCGTGGAACTGTCTCTTGCGGTTGACGTTTGACAAATGACGGTTGACGACTTGTTCTGTCGTTTGACGCTCAGCGGCCAAGTAGTCCAAGGCAGCCTGCCTGGTCGAGTTTCGTCCGGATGCCCTCGGGAAGCTCCGCCACCGTACAGCGTCCCGTCTGAACCGCGGCGATGAGAATTTGCAGCGCGGCGCTGTCGAGCCGTTCCACCTGCCGGAGATCCACCGTGATCCGCCGGTTCCCGGCAGTCCATTCGAGCATCTCGCTCTTGAAACGCCGCGCTTCTGCGACGGTCAGGTTCCCCTCCGGTCGCATGATGGCCGGGGCCGGCGCATCGACAGGCGCCGGCGGAGATTCCTGGGACGGATTCGCATCCATGACATTCCTTGTTCGGATGTCGCGCGGAGTTTCTTGAGCGATGGCCGTGGTGAGTCAACCGAATCCCAACTGCTCCAACACGTCGTCCACGAGGTCCTGTTTCAGCGCGGTGGTCTTCGAGGCCTCCAGCCACTTCAACATGTCGCCGGTCTTACCCTGGTCGCGTTGTTGGCCATTGGGGTGTTGCGAGCCGAAGATCACGAGCAGCTCCAGCAGCTTATGTTCGACATCGGTCAGCACGGTCACCAATTTGTTGACGCGCTGGGCCAGGAGATCCTGAAACGACAGGGCGGTGAAGATTTCGATCAGCCGCTTCTCGTCGTCGTTCAACAGTTGCCGTATGGCCTCCAAGTCATCCAGAAGCGGCCCGCCGATGCCGGCGTGGCTCAGCCTGGCGAGGATGCCGTTCAAGGCTGTCAGCAGGCGGCCGTGGTTGTCTTGAATGGCCTCGGTTTGCCCCATCACGTTGTGGGTGGCCTCCTCGCTCATCTTGCGGAGGTCCGACAGGTGTTCTGTCGCCTGGGGGAGCTGGTGCGAAGCCGCCTCGATCGGCTGTTGCAGGTTCTGAAAGCCGTGCATCGTCTGCTCGATATAACGGGCCAGGTCGCCGAGTTCTTCATACAATTTCCGATTCTGATCGCTCACCGGAGCCTCCACGTCGGTCTGGGCAGGGCTGTCGCGGATGGACCAGCCCCGCGTCTCACTTGAAGATCTTGTTCATCTTGTCTTGCAGGGTCTCGGCCGTGAAGGGTTTGACGATATAATTGCTGACCCCCGCCTGCGCGGCTTCGACGATATTGTCCTTTTGGGCTTCGGCCGTGACCATCAGAACGGGAAGCGTTTTCAGTTTCTCATCCGCCCGGATCGCCCGCAGCATTTCAATGCCGGTCATGACGGGCATGTTCCAGTCCGAGACGACAAAGCCGTAGCTCTCGGCGCGGAGCTTGGCGAGGCCGTCCTGTCCGTTCTCCGCCTCTTCGACGTTGTTGAACCCCAGTTGCTTCAGAAAGTTCTTGGTGATGCGGCGCATGGTGGACATGTCGTCCACGACCAGAATCTTCATGTTCGGATCGGCTGGCATAGGGGCTCCTCCTCTGGTTCCTTCCGAAGATCGATTCGAAATAGCAGGACACAGGCCGTGCCGGCAGCGGCAAGACGCGACGGATCGGCGCCGCTTGGGCATCGTGACCATCTCACTATCGGCAGCTTGGATGGCGGACTTGACCGGTTGTTGGCGATTGACAGCGGTTCATCTCTGCCTCGCGGGAGGAGCAAACTGCCCCGCCTGTGAGGAAAGAATTGCCGGGGTTGCCGAACGGGGATGGGGTGACTCGGCGGAAGGTGTTGATTTGGCGGGAGACCGTGATCGGGCGGTGCATGGCATCGGACTTGAGATAGTGCCGATCGGATTGCCGGAGCAGTTTGATGAGATCCACGCACCATGAGTGAGATCAGTCCTGTCCCGACTGCGGCTGTGGGCTCGTCCGCCGAGAGCGGAGTGCGTCCCTCCCTTGGAGCGACCGAAGGGCCGTCGGGGGATGGCGGAGCATTCTCCCGGATGCTTCAGGATGTGGCCGGCGGCAGACCAACAGTTCCCGAAGCATCCGGCGAAGGCTCTTCGGCCGGTCTTCAACCGGAGGAAGCACCGTCGGACGACCAACCATCGGAGGAGTCGGCGACGGTGCATGCAGTCGTCGATCACCTTCTGATTGAGTTCGCTGACGTGGATTCCGGAGGCCAGGCCGATGCGACGCCGGTGGATGAAAAGGCGGCATCAGCAGCCTCTCCTGTCGAAACGTTGTTAGAGACGGCGCCGGCTGTCGGGCCGCAGGTCCAAACGGCGCCGGTGCAGAATGGCGATGGAGCAAGAACAACGAAGGAAGTGGACCCAGACCAGGCTCAGGCGATTTCGCAGCCGGCGACGACGCCGGGAAACAAGCCTCCGAACCTTGTCCCGGCGTTTTCCACCAGCGTTGGAGAAGCTTCCCTGGATGTTCGCGAGACGCAGATGGACTCCGGACTGGCAACGGGAAGGCCGCGAACGGATGGGGACGTGATGCTTTCCCCGGACCGGCAGCCGGCCGTCGCCGCGACGCCTATGGGAACCGATGCCTCGCTGAGTGGGCCAGCCGGGCCGACGGAGCCACGCTTGATGGGACCGCAAGGAGATCTGCCGCCTGCTGCCGTTGCCGCCAAAGGGCCGCCGTCCATTCTCTACGGCGGGCAGCAGGTAGGAGGGGCGCCCATCAGCGACAACCAGCTGCTGTTTTCAAGCCCAGTCGGTCTGGGAGGCGACCAAACTGAATGGGCGATGTCGGTCAAACCACTCGGTGATCCCGCTTCCGGCGCCAGGACGCCACAGGATCAATGGAGCGGGAACGGAGAGCCTGCCGGTTCAGGCTCGAGTTTTCATGGAGATCCGGTTCAGGGAACTGCGTTGGGCGGCCAGACGCCCTCCGGAGGCCAGGGTCCCGAGACGAGATCGGCTGCTCCTGTCTCGGAGCCGGTTCGTCCGGCGCCACAACCGGGAACTGTCTGGGATATGTCGGCTCCCCGGACCATGAGGTTGGAGCTTCAGTCTCCGGACGGCCCCCCGCTTCGGCTGCACGTCTCGCTGGTCGAGCAGACCGTCTATGCCAAAGTCGTCACGGATCAACCAGAAGTACAGGACTTCCTGCTGAAGAATCAATCGCGCCTGGAATCTCAGCTACAGAGTCACGGATTGGAGATGGGGCAGTTCTCCGTCTCGGTGGATCGACAGGGGCAGGAGCCGTTGTCATATGGATGGGAGAAGACCTGGCAACAGTCGGACCGGCGGAGCCAGGGGATTCCGTCTCCGATGGAAGCGGACGCGGCGGTCTCGGCCGGCTTCGAAGCAGGCGAGCAGCGGCGCGTGAATCTGTTTGCCTAGAGCTGTTGAACAGCAGGCTGATGAGTAAGAACAGGGGGATTGGATGGAACTTTCGCCGGGCATACAAGTCGTTCAGGCTGCGTTGAACAACTCGACTCCGGCCGGGGCTCCTTCGGTCGGCGGCGCAACGGCCGGGGCGGCGTCCGCCATCGCCGGGCATGCTCAATTGGGGAAGGACGACTTTCTCAAGTTGCTGGTCGCTCAGCTTGAAAACCAAGATCCGTTGAATCCGACCAACAATGAACAGATGGTCGCCCAGACCGCGCAATTCAGCCAGATCGAGCAACTGACCAAGGTCGTGACGCTCTTGGAACGAATGGTGGAACTGCAGGAGGCGCAGGCCTCGTCGGTTGCGCCAGCGGCCCCGAGCACTCAGCAGGCGTGAAACGTGGAAACGAAGACACTCAGCACTCAGCACTCAGCACTCAGCACTGAAGAAGATTCCCTTTAATACCTGATAACTGACAGTGGTTCCACGTCGGTCAGGATAGAGCACACGACACACCAGGAGGAGCGAACATGGGGATTCTCACGTCGATGTTCACGGCAGTCAGCGGGCTCAGCGCGTACGGCAACGCGATGGGAGTGATCGGGAACAACATCGCCAATGTGGGGACAATCGGGTTTAAGGGCAGCCGGGCCTCGTTCGCGGATCTCGTGTCAAGCAATCTAGTGGGAGGGGCCGGAACGGATCAGGTGGGCCTGGGGGTCTTTCTGAACGACCTCCAGGGGGATTTTTCGCAAGGCGCGTTGACGACGACGGGATCGGTGCTGGATCTCGCCATCGATGGGAACGGGTTCTTCATGGTCCAGAGTGCCGCGGGACAGAATATGTTTACCCGCAACGGTCAGTTCCGCCTCGACAACCAGGGCCGCATCGTCGATGCGAACAACTATCTCTTGCAGGGCTATCAGGCCAACTCGGCCGGTGTGATCACCACCGCGATCGGCAACATCTCGATGAGCACCACCAACCGCGCCCCGCAGGCCACCACGACCGCGAACCTCCGGGCCAACTTGGATGCGGCCGCCACGGTTCCGGCCGGCGCGTTCAATGTCTCCGATCCCACGACCTATAATTTCTCGACCGGGTTGACCATCTATGACTCCCTGGGGCAGTCCCATCAGCTCCAGTTCTATTTTGTGAAAACCGCGACCGCCAACACCTGGAACCTCTACTCTCAGTTGAACAGCGGTGCGGCAACCGTCGGCGCCAATCTTGTGTTCAATTCGACCGGGGCACTCACGTCCGGAGGGACGCAAAACCTGTCTCTCGCGATCGGGGGCGGCGCAGCCACCCCACAGAACGTGGCCGTGGATTTCACCCGCTTGACCCAATATGGCGCCAACTCCGCATTGCTGGACCAGACCCAGAATGGATTCGCCGCGGGCTCGTTGACCGAGTTCTCCATCGATTCCAACGGGCAACTCCTGGCGCAATACAGCAACGGCCAATCCCAACTGCTTGCGCAACTCGTCCTGACCCGCTTCCCGAATCCGCAGGGGCTTGCCCGTCTCGGCAATAACGTGTTCTCCCCGACGGCGGAATCGGGGACGGCGATCCAGGGCTCGCCGAGCAGCAACGGCCTGGGGCGGATCATCTCCGGCGCGATCGAACAGTCCAACGTCGATCTGGGCGAGGAGTTCGTCGACATGATCATCACGCAGCGGGCGTTCCAGGCCAACTCGCGCGCCATCACGACCAGCGACGAGATGCTGCAGGAACTTGTGAACCTGAAGCGGTAAAGCACAGTCATTCGTCATCCGTCACTCGTCAATCGTGATGTGGCCGGTCCGGGCGCGTGGCGGTTGACGATTGACGTTTGACGCATTGTTCTTCCTCTTTTCCACTCTTCCTCAACAGGCGTCAGGATTCTGACGATGTCAAGGTCCTGGCTGGCCGGCCGACCGTCACCGGAGGATCCCTCATTACGCTGATCGGCGCGAACCCAAGCGGGGCGTGCAGTTGGCCGCGCTGCTGGCCATGGCAGAAGCCGGTTTACCATGGCATATCCATTGCAAAAACACCGGCCCGATCACTCCACCAAAGGGGACTGCCATGGCGGAAGTTGCGGAAGAAGCCAAAGCGCCGGCGCTCGCGCCGGGGCTGCCCATGAAAATGGTCATCATGATCGCGGTGGGCATGTTGCTGCTGGGGCTGGGCGGGGCGGCCTTGCTATTTCACTTCATGAAGGGAGCCGGCCCATCGGCGAAAAACGAGGAGCAGGCCTCGGAGGCCCCGGTCCCAGCCAAGGAAGGGCATGACATCGGCTCGAAGCCGCAAACAGGAGCCACGGCCCAGGTCGGGGTCATCTACGATTTGGATCCCTTCATCGTCAACCTCGCCGATACGCCGGAGATTCACTATCTCAAGGTCACGGTCAAGTTCGAGCTGGAACGACCGGACGTGACCGAAGAGCTGAACAAGCGGCTCCCCCAGACGAGAGACGCGATCCTCGTGTTGCTCTCCAGCAAGGAAGCCGCAGCCGTGCGCAGCACACAGGGGAAACTCCAACTGCGCGAGGAGATTCTGCAACGGGTGAACGCGCTCTTGCCCAAGGGCGGCGCGCGGGGCGTGTATTTCACGGATTTCATCGTGCAGTGAACCAAGGGAGTGGGCGGCGCCATATGGGAGGCCTGCCTGCTCGTTTGAACAGGGGTGATTCCGGATGGCCGATAAAATTCTGAGCCAGGACGAAGTCGATGCATTGCTCCGCGGCATGGACGCGGGCGACGTCGACACGACGCCGAAGGAAGAAGAGACCGGCGGCATCCGCACGTTGGACCTGTCCGCGCAAGAGCGGATGGTGCGCGGCAAGATGCCGACCTTCGAGATGATCAACGACCGGTTTTGCCGCATGCAGACCGTGTCCTGGGCGGCCGCCCTCCGCCGGCCCGTGGAATTCTCGATGGGCGCCACCGACATCATGAAGTTCGGGGAGATGCTGAAGAAGGTGCCCGTGCCCGCGTCGCTGAGCCTGTTTCAACTCAAGCCGCTGCGGGGCCACGGCTTGGTCATCATGGGCGCGCCGCTCGTCTATGCCCTCGTGGATAATTTTTTCGGCGGGCACGGCCAGACGCACGTGAAGACCGAAGGGCGGGATTTTACGCCGGTCCAGCAGCGCGTGATCAAGACCATGCTGGAACGGCTGCTGACCGACCTCGAAAAGGCATGGCACGCCGTTCTTCCGGCCAAAATCCATTTCGTCCGCTCGGAAAGCAACCCCCAGTTCGCGATGGTCGTGTCGATTCCGGAGATCGTGGTGTCCGTCTCCTTCCATGTCGATCTGGCGGGGATCTCGCACAAGGTCATGGTGATGTATCCCTATTCGATGATCGAGCCGATCAAAGAAAAACTGTCGGCTGGCTTCTTCGCCGATCAGATGGAAGAGGATCAGAGCTGGATGAACCGGTTCAGAGAGCAACTGCTGGATTGTCCGGTGGAACTGACGGTGCAACTGGGCGTCACCGCGGTGCCGATGAAGGACGTGTTGCAGTTCGGAGTGGGCGACGTCGTGCTGTTGGATCAAAGCCCTGGGGACCTGATGACGGGGTTTGTCGAGGGCGTTCCGAAACTGCTCGGCGCGGCGGGCGTGGTCAAGGGAGCCAATGCGTACCGGGTCGTCAAGTCGATCTCGGGACCGGTTGGGTGAGGAGGCGGAAATGGAGGGACGTGAAGCCAGCCAGGGAGCGATGGACGCAACGGGAGCGGAGGCGGGGACGCAACCAACGACGATTCCCGCGCAAGAAGCGAAGCCGCTGGCGGGAGCCAAGAATCTCGATGTGCTGCTGGATATCCCCATGCAGGTGTCGGTGCAACTGGGCACGACCCGCATGATCATCAGGGAACTCCTGCAATTGGGGCAGGGGTCCGTCGTGGAATTGGACAAGCTGGCGGGCGAACCGCTGGAAGTCCTGGTGAATCATCGCTTGGTGGCGCGGGGCGAAGTGGTCGTGGTCAACGAGAAGTTCGGCGTCCGCTTGACCGACGTCGTGAGCCCCGTCGAACGCGTACAGAAGCTAGGGTAACACTTCTCGCATCATCTCCATTGCCTCAACGCGGATAACCCGGTGGAACTGTACGATAGCGTGGTTCGCATGATCGCAGCCCTGACGGTGGTCTTGAGCCTGATGGCCGCCTTGGCCTGGAGCGCCCGGCGCTTCTTGGGCAAACCGTTGATGCCGGGAGCGGTCCCCGCCATCCGAGTGCTGGCCACCGCGCATTTGGGCGGCCGCAAGAGCATTCTGCTGGTCTCCGTGGCAGACCAGACGCTGATTATCGGCGCCACCGCCACCGAACTGGTGCGTCTGGGAACGGTGCATGCCCGCCAAGCAGCCGTTCGTAAACAGATAGAAGAGTCTGTCGAAACGGCCTCGCTCGCGGAGGCCGATGCCGGGGTCATGGAATGAGGACGGTGTCTCGGTCGACTGTCGCGCCGTTGCTTCAGCGACTCGGGCGACCGACTCGGTTTGGCCGACTCCCCCTGTTCGGCTCGCTGGCCGTGGTCCTTCTGCTGGTGAGTGTGTGTGGTTCGGCCGATGCTGTGGCGGGAGACGGTCCCTCGTTGACCATCGATCTCGGCCGAAGCGGGCAGGGTCAGGTCGCGGTCGTCCTCCAGGTTCTCGCCCTCCTGACCGTTCTGTCGCTGGTTCCCGCGTTGTTCATCATGGCCACCTCGTTCACGCGCATCGTCATCGTCCTGTCCTTTCTCCGGCAGGCGATGGGGACCCAGCAGGTGCCGCCGAATCAGGTCCTTATCAGCCTGGCGCTGTTTCTGACCTCGTTCGTGATGGCGCCGGTGGGGAAGGCGGTCTATGAGGACGCCGTGCAGCCGCTAATGGCCGAACGGATCGGCTACGAAGAGGCCTGGACCAAGGCTTCGGCTCCGCTCCGGACCTTCATGCTGAACCAGGTGCGCGAGAAGGACCTCGAATTGTTCATCGACTTGGCGAAACTGCCGCGCGTGTCTTCACCGGCGGAGTTGCCGATGCAGGTCGTGCTGCCGGCCTTCATGCTGAGCGAGCTCCGGATCGCGTTTCAGATCGGGTTTTTGATCTATATCCCGTTCCTGATCATCGACATGGTCGTCGCCAGCGTCTTGATGTCGATGGGCATGATGCTCCTGCCACCGGTCATGATTTCACTGCCGTTCAAATTGATCCTGTTCGTGCTGGCCGACGGCTGGTATCTCGTGGTCGGCTCGATGGTCAAGAGTTTTCAGTAGCGGCAGAGATGTCAATCGTCAAGCGTCAACCGAAACGCAGAGGAAGCGGCAGGCAGCTCTTCCTACGAATGACGATTGACGTTTGACGGATGACGGGCAGCGACTAGCGCGGTGAACCACAGGAGCACAGAACGATGACGCCGGACATGGTGGTGGAGATCGGACGCGGGGCGGTGGAGACCACGTTGCTGGTGGCGGCGCCCATGCTCGGGATGAGTCTCGTGATCGGCTTGCTGGTGAGCCTCTTTCAGGCCTTGACGCAGATCAACGAAGCCACGCTCTCGTTTGTGCCGAAGATCCTTGGCGTCTTTCTCGCGACGATGCTGTTCTTTCCCTGGATGATCCGGGTGCTGACCGGGTTCATGACGCATCTGCTCATCACGATCCCGCAATATGCACGGTAGGGCTCTCACTCGATGACGCAAACGATTCAGCTCGGCCTGCCGCACTTTCAGACCTTTGTGGTGGTGCTGATCCGCATCGGGACGATCCTGGCGGCGATGCCGATGCTCGGCAGCCGGTCGTTGCCGGGTCAGGTCAAGGCGGGACTGGCGGTCGCGCTGGCGTTGGTTCTGGTGCCCTTCGTCGGCGCGGCCTCGTGGCCTGCCGATACGTCGCTGTTCCTGCTCGGTCTGATCGCGGAGTTTCTGATCGGGCTGGTGATCGGCCTGGCCGTGCGGAGTCTGTTCGCGAGCTTCGAGGTGGCCGGGGAACTTGTCGGCAGCCAGATGGGATTCAGCATCGTCCAACTCTTCGACCCTGTCATGTCGCACAACGTTCCGCTCATCGGGCAATTGCACACGGTGCTGGCTTCGCTGATCTTCCTGTCCCTGAACGCGCATGTGCTGGTCGTCCATGCGATCGGCGAGAGCTTCCGGTTGATTCCTCCATTCGGCGCGAGACTGTCAGAGACCATGGGCGACGAGGTCGTGCGGCTCTTCGAGGGCGGGTTTCTCGTCGCTCTCAAGCTGGCGGCGCCGGTATTGGTGGTGACGTTGGTGGTCAATCTCGTGCTGGCCTTGCTGGGGAGGACCGTCCCGCAACTGAACGTGTTCGTGCTGAGTTTTCCCCTGACAATTCTCTGCGGGCTGTTCGTCCTCGGCCTGGCCCTGCCGGCGATCGCGAGCCTGTGCGAAACGGAATTTCTGAAGCTGCATGAGAGCATCCTGGACCTGATGAGGGCCATGGGACATGGCTGAGCAGGCGGGCGCGCGAACGGAACCGGCGAGCGCACGGCGCAAAGCCGAGGCGCGGCGCAAGGGACAGGTCCCGTTCAGCCGGGACCTGTCGATGGCGCTGGTTCTCATGGCGGCCTTGGGCGTGTTGTCGTTGACTTCGGAAGCGACCATTCAGGCCCTCCTCCGCATCCTGCGCGAATGGTGGAGCATGGCCGCCGATCCGCGGTCCTGGTCCGCCGCCACTGCCGAAATGCTCCAGGCTGCGATGCTCAAGATGGGGTCCGATTCGCTGATCATCCTCCTGCCGGTCCTGGCCTGCGTGCTCGTCATGGCCACCGGGGCGACGGTGGCGCAAACCGGCCTGCTCTGGAAACAGGATGCGTTCGGCTTCGATCTCAGCCGCATCAGCCCGATCGCAGGCTTGCAACGGCTGTGCTCGCTGCGCGCAGTCGTGGAGTTGGCCAAGGCGGGCCTCAAGGTCGTGGTCGTGGCGGTCGCCGGGTATCTGGCGATCCGTACCGACGTGGAGTCCTTGCCCTTGTGGGTTCAGCGGGGTGTCGATCACCTGCTCGGCGCCACGGGATGGCTATTGTTGAGCGTGTCGCTCTGGGTCGGGCTCGCGCTGACGGCGTTGGCGGTGGCGGACTACGGCTATCAGCGCTTCGAATGGAGCCGCAATCTCAGAATGACGCGCCAGGAAGTCAAAGACGAGACACGCGAATCGGAAGGCGATCCGCTGGTCCGCTCGCGGATCAAGACCCTCCAGCGCCAGATGGCCCGGCAGCGGATGATGGCGGCGGTGCCCCAGGCGGATGTCGTGGTGACCAACCCGACGCATATCGCGGTGGCCTTGCGGTACGACCAGCGGGCCATGAAGGCGCCGGTGGTGGTGGCGAAGGGGGCCGAACTGCTCGCCGAGCGGATCAAGGAGGTGGCGCGCGAGCACGGAATCATGATCGTGGAGCAACCGATGGTCGCCCGCAGCCTGTACAAGCTGGTCCGGATCGGACAGGAAATCCCGGCCGACCTCTATCGCGCGGTGGCGGAAATCCTGGCGCTGGTCTACCGGGCCAAAGGCCTGCGGGTCGGGACCACATGATGGGCGGGCTGGATCGCGCCTGAAGAGACGATGTCGTGACGGAATCCCCGAATCAATCCCTGCTCCAGCTCTTGCGACACTCCGACGTCCTGATGTCGCTCTGCGTCGTCGGCGTGCTGATGATCATGCTGCTTCCGCTGCCGCGGGTCATCCTGGACCTGCTGCTGGCCTTCAACATCGCGCTGTCGATCATCGTGCTGTTGGTCGGCATGCAGGTGCGGCGGCCGTTGGAGTTTTCCGTGTTCCCGTCGATCCTGCTCATGGTGACCCTCTTCCGCCTGTCGCTCAACATCGCCTCGACGCGCTTGATCCTCCTGCATGGCAACGAGGGGCCGGGGGCGGCCGGCGAAGTCATCCGCTCGTTCGGCAATTTCGTGGTGGGCGGCAATTACACGGTCGGGCTCGTGGTCTTCGCCATTCTCGTGGTGATCAACTTCGTGGTGGTGACCAAAGGCGCCGGCCGGGTGGCGGAGGTCGCCGCCCGGTTCACGTTGGACGCCATGCCCGGGAAACAGATGAGCATCGACGCGGACCTGAACGCCGGCTTGATCAACGACACGGAAGCCCGCCGCCGCCGCCGCCAGGTGTCGGAAGAAGCGGACTTCTACGGGGCGATGGACGGGGCCAGCAAGTTCGTGCGAGGGGACGCGATCGCGGCGGTCGTTATCATCCTGGTGAACATCGTCGGCGGGCTGACCATCGGCGTCTGGCAACAGGGGATGGGCCTGGCCGCGGCGGCGCAAAACTACACCCTGCTCACGATCGGGGAAGGCCTCGTTGCGCAGGTGCCGGCCCTGATCGTCTCGACCGCCGCCGGTATCGTAGTCACCAGGGCGGCGACGGACACGAACCTGGGCGAAGAGATCACCAAACAGATGTTGATTTCGCCCAAGGCGCTGGCGGCGGCCTCCGGCATCTTGATGGCCTTGGGGCTGGTCCCCGGACTCCCGCACGTGGCCTTTCTGACGCTCGGAGCAGTGGCCGGATGGGTGGCCTACGAGATGTTGAAGAAGGAACGGGGAGACGGCGCCGCCCAGGCCGAGCCGGCGGCGCCGGCGAAGCAGGAGGACCTGTCGCCTCGTATCACCCCGCTCGATCTGATGGAGCTTCAGGTCGGCTACGGCCTCATCGGCCTGGTGGACGGAAAGGACGGCGGCCTGTTGCTCGACCGGATCAAAGGACTGCGCCGCCAGATCGCCAACGAGTTGGGGTTTCTCGTCCCCTCCATCCACATCCGGGATAATCTCCAGTTGCGGCCCAACGAGTATGCCGTGCTGCTGAAGGGGGTCGAACTGGTTCGAACCGAAGCGCTGCCCGGGCATCTGCTGGCGATCGATCCCGGAACAGCCCAGAAGCATATCGTGCAGGGCATTCCCACCAAGGAACCGGCCTTCGGCTTGCCGGCTCTATGGGTGCCGGAGGGCTCGCGCGATCAGGCCCAGGTGGCCGGCTACACGGTGGTCGACGCGGGATCGGCCATCGCCACGCATCTGTCTGAAATCATCAAGCGCCATGCCCATGAGCTGTTGGGGCGGCAAGAGGTACAAGCGCTGTTGGATGAATTGGCCAAGACGGCCCCGAAACTCGTCGAGGAGGTGGTGCCGGCCCAAGTGTCGCTCGGGGTTCTGGTCCGGATCTTGGCGAATCTGCTTCAAGAGCAGGTGCCGATTCGAGACCTGCGGACGATTCTCGAAGTGGTGGCCGACCATGCGGCTTCGACCAAGGATCCGGATGCGTTGACCGAAATCGTCCGGCAGGCGCTGGGGCGGTTGATCACCCACCAATTCACAGCCCCCGACGGGTCGCTGCCGGTGATCAATCTCGATCCCCGGCTCGATCGGACTCTCGTCGAGCACATGACCGCGGTGCAGGGCGCGCCGTGGGGGCTTGAGCCGGGACTGACGCAGCGTCTCCTGACGTCGCTCAAGCAGGCGGCCGAACGGGTGGCCGCCAAGGGCCAGCAACCGATTGTCCTCTGTTCGCCGGCCTTGCGACGGCACCTGCGGCGGCTGACCCAACGGATGCTGCATTCCGTGCCGGTGCTGTCTGTCGGAGAAATCGACGGCATGACCAAGGTGATCGCGTTTGAGACTGTGCGGTTGACGGAGGATGCGGGGTAAGGGGGCGTTTGAATGAAGATCAAAACCTTCGTTGCGGACAACATCCCGGAGGCGTTCCGCGCGATCAAGGCGGAATTGGGGCCGGACGCGGTCATTCTCAGCACCAAGTATGTGCGGACCGGATGGAGTTGGCGGCATCCGATCGGGCACCAGCAGGTTCACGTGGTTGCTGCGGTGGACCGAAATGCGCCGGCCGCGCCCCCGAGCGCCGCAACCGCGAGCCGGGCTTCTGCCGCCGGCAAGACCGATACGACGGGACAGGCTGCCGGCTTTGTGACGTTCCGGTCCTGGCTCGAAGCCTCGCTGGGACGGGATGAGGCCGAGCCGCACCCCCAAGTATCCGACGAGCCGGCTCGCACCGGGTCGTTCGCCCAACGCAAGGCTCAAGAGCGGTACCGCGCGTCCGGCCATGCCTTCAAGTCCGAGTCGGTGGATCGGGAGACTGGGCCCTCTCCTGTGGAGGATCAGGAACCGGGGCAAGTCGATCGGCTGACCGTCCGGTTGAGCCAGGAATTGGTGACGAGGGGTTGTGATCTCTGGACGGCCGCGAGACTCGCGAATGAGGCGCTAGCCCGGGCGGCTGCGCGCGGGTTGCCGACGGAGCCGCGGGCGCGCCAAGCCCTGCGCGGCGTGGTGATGGAGCAGGTGCGGGTCGGCGGACCCCTGTTCTCCGGGCAGAAACGGTTGAAGGCCATTGCCGTGATCGGTTCGACCGGTGTGGGCAAGACCAGTGCGGTGTGCAAGCTTGCCGCCTATTACAAGCTGAAGGAAGGGCGAAGCGTGGCTGTGGCCAAGGTCGACCGGGAGTCGTCCGGCGGAGCCGATCCGCTGCGCATCTTTGCCGGCTCCATCGGCCTGAACGTCAAGACGGTGCGCGAAAAACGCGAATTGACCGATCTGGTTTCGACCAACTTCGGAGCCGAGCTGTTGCTGATCGACCAGCCCGGGCACAGCCTGTTGGATTGGGAAGCGATGGATTGGCTGAGGGGCTTGTTCTCGGGCGACCTTCCGATCGAAGTGCACCTGGCGTTGCCGGCCAATACGGACCTCCAGGATTTCCTCGACGTGACGAACCGCTATACAGGCCTGCCGATCCACCGATTGTTGTTCACCAAACTCGATGAGACCACGCGCTTCGGACGGCTGTTCGAGATCCTGCGCCGGAGCCGGTTGCCCCTGTCCTACCTCACGGCCGGCCAGAGGCTGACGGAGGATCTCGAGATTGCGAGGCCGGAACGGCTGGCCGATCTGCTTTGCCGCGGTCCGTCCGATGTCGGGGACTGTGATCGGCGCAATCGCGTCGCCGGGGGAGACATGACGGCCTCTGAAGGCCGGACGTCGCCATCGGAGGCCGAGCCACCGATGGCGTTGATGGAAGCCTATTGTTCGGAAGGAGGACAGAGATGGATGAGGCGCTGATCGTCGCGAACCCTTGCGAGGCTGATGGGAATCCGCCGCCGTCGTTTCGGGTGATCGCCGTGACGAGCGGGAAGGGCGGGGTCGGCAAGACCAACGTGGTGCTCAACCTCGCCCTTGCGCTGGCCCGGTCTGGACAGCGCGTGCTGGTGTTCGACGCCGATCTCGGTCTGGGCAACGTGGACGTGCTGCTCGGGATCGTGCCGCGCTATACGCTCTCGGATGTGTTGGCCGGTGAGCGAAGGTTGCGCGAGATCATGATCCAAGGCCCCGAGGGGATCATGATTTTACCGGCCGGCTCCGCGGAATGGGATCTCACCGCCCTCTCTCCCGAACAACAGGTGCTGATCCAGGAGGAGTTGGAGAGGCTGTCTCCCTCGATCGACGTCCTGTTGATCGACACCGGAGCCGGCATCTCATCCAATGTCCTGTTTTTTGCGGCTGCCTCGCAGGAGATTGTGGTGGTCGCCGCTCCCGAGCCGACGTCGATGGCCGATGCCTACGCGCTGATGAAGGTCCTGGCCCAACGGCACCGCGAAACTCGGTTTCGGTTGCTGGTGAACATGGCCAAGACCCGGCGCGAGGCCCTGGAGGTCTACCGCCGGCTGCTGCTCGTCTCAGGCCGTTTCCTGAACATTTCGATCGACTATGCGGGGATGATTCCCGCGGACGACTATCTTCCCATGGCCGTGCAGCGCCAGCAGGCCGTGCTGACCGCTTTTCCCCATGCGCCCTCCAGCGCAGCCTTTCGGCGTCTGGCCGAGGTCGTGTTGGAGTGGGAACCCGCCCGCCATCTCAAAGGCGGGGTTCAATTCTTTTGGAACCGGCTCGTCACGCAAGCCTGACGACAGGACGAGGGATCATGAAACACGAGCACGCGGCGCCTCTGGGGCGGACGAGGGCGATCCCCAAGGTAATGGGATCCCCGATGACCTCGGATCGGGAGCGCGTCATTCAGGAGTTCGCTCCCCTGATCAGGGTCATGGCCCATCGGCTGGCCTTTCGCCTGCCGGCCTACATGGACGTCGAGGACCTGATCTCGGTCGGCGTGATCGGGCTGATGGACGCGATGACCAAATACGATCCAACCCGCGAGGCGAACTTCAAGACCTATGCGGAGTTTCGGATTCGAGGGGCGATGCTGGACGAGATCCGATCGATGGACTGGATTCCGCGGTCCGTTCACGAGCGCATCACGCTCTTGCACAAGACCGAGACGGAGTTGACGCGCCGGTACGGCCGGTCGCCGACCGAGGAGGAACTGGCCTCGGCGCTGCAGATGTCCGCCGGCGAGTTGTCCGACTTCCTGACCCAGGCGCAGGGCGCCATCGTCATGAGCTTGGAGGATCTGGCGGTGCAGGATTCGGATGGGGACAAGATCCTCCGCATGCTGGTGGATACGCAGCACCCCGATCCACTCTCCCACGTCGTGGCCGAGGATGTCCGCCGCGCCCTGGAACGGGCGATCGAGGAGCTACCCGAGAAGGAGCGGCTGGTGCTTACGCTTTATTATTGCGAAGAGCTGACCATGAAGGAGATCGGCGGGATTCTGTCGATCACGGAATCGCGCGTCTGCCAGATCCATGCGAAAACGATCCTCCGCCTGAAGGCCAAGCTCCAAATGCTCCAGAGCTGAACGCCGATGCAGGAGCGAGCCGGAGAGAGGCGAATGGGAAATTGTTTCCTGATCGGGAGGAAACGACCAGGCAAAAGGTTGCCGGCGATGGCCGGCCTGCCGGTCATGCTCCATCGAACCAGCAGAATCATGTCGTTCGACAGGGCCGGCGATGGCATAGGGGTTGCTATCAAGGCGTGAAGACCGTGGAGACGATGGAGAGACAACAATGAATCGAGGCATCTATCCGATCCTGTCCGGAGCACTGGCGCAGGAGCAACGGACTCAAGTCTTCGCCCACAACATCGCCAACGTGAATACCAAGGGGTTCAAGCAGGAAGAACCGCTGTTTCAGGCCCTGCTGCCTCATCGCCGGCTTACCGGTTCGCCAGATTCTCACGCCCGTCTGGTCTCCGGAATGCCGCCGCCGATCTTCGGAGCGGCCGAGCGGGTCTTCGTCGGACCGCACGGGAACCATACGCAGTTTGATTCAGGGCGGTTGCGAACGACGGGCAATCCCTTCGACTTGGCGATCGACGGGCCGGGATTCTTCGAAGTCCGCGCGCCGGAGGGGCTGCGCTATACCAGGAACGGGGTGTTTCACCTGGATGAGAAACGGCGGTTGGTGACGCAGGCCGGCCTTCCGGTCATGGGCACGAAGGGCGAATTGAAACTGCCGCCCGGCGAGGTCGTGATCGACGGGCGGGGTACCATCTCCGTCGGCGGCCATCCGGTCGGAACCGTGAAGGTCGTGGAGTTTCCTGAGCAGCAGATGCCGCGCAAGGTGGCGGAGAGCCTCTTCGCGGGGGAGGGTGGCACCGTGCAGAAGAATTCCACCGTCATGAGCGCGGCGGTGGAAGAGTCCAACGTGAATCCGCTCGATGAAATGGTAAAGCTGATTCAGGGGATGCGCTCGTACGAGTCCGCGCAAAAGATGATTCAAACGATCGACCGGATGGCCGAACTGGCGGTCAACGAACTCGGCCGAGTACAGGCCTAGCCCACATTATTCATGAACGCTTCTACTGCAACCGCCGATACGCCGCTGCGACAAGCCCGCATGCGCCTCTGGGGCATGCGGGCGGGCAGGCTCGCCCCTCACGGCCTCAACGTACTGTTTCAAGTACGCCTCCGCCGCAAGGGGCTCCGCGTGCCCGTCTCGCTTGGCGTCTCAGTGGTTTCGTGACGAACCGTCATGAATAATGTGGGTTAGCCTGAAAGGCGTGAAATGAGCGCACTCAGCACTCAGAATCAGTCGCTCGTGGTCTGTGATCGATAGAGGGTTCGGTACCGAGAGAAGGGGGATTCCATGATTCGCGCAATGTGGACGGCGGCGACGGGGATGACGGCGCAACAACTGAATGTCGATACGATTGCGCACAACCTGGCGAACGTGAACACGAACGCCTTCAAGCGCAGCCGGGCGGAATTCGCCGACCTGCTGTACCAAATTCAACGGATGCCCGGCACCAGCGCGTCGAGCGTCGGCGTGTTCCCGGCCGGCATCCAGGTGGGAGCGGGCGTCCGGCCTACGACCGTCGCGAAGGAATGGCAACAGGGCAATATGCGCCAAACCGGGAACGACATGGATGTCGCGATCGACGGGCCAGGGTTCTTCCAGGTGTCCCGTCCTGACGGCACGATCATGTACACCCGCAACGGGGCCTTCAAGCGGGACAACGTCGGCAACCTGGTGACGGGAGACGGCGATCTTCTGAATCCCGTCATCACGATTCCCTCCGGCGCCTTGAAGGTGGATATCGGCCAGGACGGCACGGTCTCGGTGTTGTTGCCGGGCGTCACGCAAGCGTCGCAGGTCGGGCAGATTCAGCTCGTGCGGTTCGACAATCCGTCCGGCCTGGTCTCAATGGGCAACAACCTCTACCTGGACAGTTTCGCGTCCGGACCGGCCATTCAGGGGATTCCGGGATTCTCGACCGGATTCGGGTTGATCCAGCAGGGATTCGTGGAAAGCTCGAACGTCAACCTGGCCGAAGAGATGGTCAACATGATCATCGCGCAGCGGAGTTATGAGATCAACTCGAAGACGATTCAAGCCTCGGACGAGATGATGGCGATCGCCAACAACATCCGGCGGTAATGACGATGCTGCACGATGACCATTTTCGACCGATTGTGCTGTTGATGGGTGCGTTCCTGTTGATCTGCCCCTCATTCGGGACCGTATCGGCCTCTGCCGGGTCCGGTCTCACGGCCGCGCCCAAAGCGACATCGGACCATGCGGACAAGACGAACGTGGGCAAGGCCTCGCAGGGGGCAAAACAGAGCGTTCAACAGGTCACGGTCGACCAGCTTCGGAAAGCCATCGTGGCCCATCTGGAGGCTCGCTTCGGCAGCCGGGTCGGAGAGGTCGAAGCGGAGATTCTGGATCCCTCCGAACCGGTCCTGCGTCCCGCCGGTCCCCTGAAATTAGAGGTAATCAATGCTGGCGGAGCGGATACGGCTGGGCGCCGCCGCTTTCGGATCGTTCCGGTGGTGGCCGGGCAGGAAACCGAATCACTCGACGTGATCGCCGACGTCTCGCTCTACGCGGACGTGGTTGCGCCGACACGAATGTTGAAGCCGGAGGAACTGATCGAGCCGGATGATGTGGGGATCGTCCGGGTCAAAGTCAACGGCGTGCCGCACCATTTTCTGGTGAATCCGGACGAGGCGGTCGGGAAGAGCCCCGGCAAGGTCCTCCAGCCGCAGATGCCCATTCGCGGATCGTCCCTGGTCAAGCCCTTCACGGTGCGCAAGGGAGACCGGGTCACGATCGAGGCCAGGCGGGGCGGGCTCTCGATTCAAGCCACGGGCATCACCAAGGCGGCGGCGCAGCTCGGGCAATATGTCACCGTGACGAATCAGGATTCGGGGAAGGACGTCCGCGGCCGCGTGGCCGGGCCAGGATTGGTCCGCGTCGAATTCTGACCAGGATGATGGATGGCTCCCGACTCGTCCCGGGCCTCGTTCGATCCCATGCGGCAACCCAAACCGCTCGACAGAAGGGTCCCCTGCGCCGGACTCGTGTGGTGCGCGGCCTGCTTGGCGCTATTGTCCGCTTGCAGTTCGGATTCGTCCAAGGCGCCGACCGTGACCGTGCAACCGTTGCCCCCTCCGAAAACCGTCGGGTCCTTGTGGCAGGAAGAGAACGGCCGCGCCTATCTCTATGAAGATCTCCGGGCGATGCGGGTGGGAGATATTTTGACTGTGAAGATCGTCGAAAACCACAAGGGATCGAAGAGCGCCGACACCACGGCCGAACGGGAATCCACGATCGATCACAGCATGGGCGGCACCGGCCGCGGATATCTCGGTATCCCCGGGGTGAGCCTGAGCGCGGGCGGACGCCAAAGCCTGGGGATCGAAGCCAGTGCCAAGAACAAGTTCGGCGGCAAGGGAGCAACCAGCCGGGCCGATACCTTGACCGGTACCCTGTCGGCGATGGTGATGGAAGTGTTGCCCAACGGCGACCTGCGGATCGAGGGTCATCGAGAAGTGACGGTCAACAGCGAACGGCAGCGGATGGTCTTGAGCGGGCACGTCCGGCGGGTGGACGTGGACACGAAAAACACCGTGCTGTCTTCCGCGATTGCCAATGCCAAGATTGAATATTCCGGGCTCGGGGTGGTGGACGATGTGCAGCGACCGGGATGGTTCACGCGGATCTTGGACTGGATCTATCCGTTCTAGTGAGGAATTGCGGAGATTGTGGGCCGGCCGGTGACCTGGCGGGTGGAGGGAGGAACTGCGATGGAGCAAGAGCGGGAATGGCAAAAGGTTCCGATGTGGCTTTTGGTGGCAAGCGGCGTGGTGCGACCCGCCGATTCGGCTCGATCTTTCATCGTGATGACTCGGGAAGCTGGAGAGGCCGAAGAAGCCGCGACGCCGGCGGCCAAAGGGGAATCGGTCCCCGCCGGCTGGTGGACCAGGGTATTTCATCGTCAGCCTGCCGCGTGATCATCGGAGGTCTGCAATGAACCAACGTGAGGGATCGCGATGAAGGCCACGTCCCGTCGCCGTGCGTGGCATGGCTCGTTGGTCCTGTCTCTCCTGCTGGCGGTGTTGGCGGAGCCGGCCTCGGCGGTTCGGATCAAGGATGTGGGTTCTATTGAAGGCGTCCGCGAGAACCAGCTCATCGGCTACGGTCTCGTGGTTGGATTGGATCGGACCGGCGATCAAGTCATCGGCGGGCAATTCACCGTCCAGGCCATGATGTCGATGTTGAACAAGATGGGCATCAACCTGGTGATCGATCCCATTCAATTGCTCACCCGCAACATCGCCTCGGTGATGGTGACGGCGAAGTTGCCGCCGTTCGCGAAGCCCGGCATGGCGATTGACGCGGTTGTCTCGTCCATGGCCAATGCCAAGAGCCTGCAAGGAGGCACCCTGTTGCTGACGCCGCTCAAGGCGCCGAACCAACAGGTCTATGCCGTGGCGCAGGGTCCGATTTCGATCGGCGGCTTTCTCGGCGGGGTCGGCGGTCCGGGAGGCAGCACGGTCGTCAAGAACCATCAGGCGGCGGGAGTGGTGCCGAGCGGCGCCCTCATCGAAAAGGAAGTCGTGGTGGATCTTGATGCCTGGGACTCGGTGTCCGTGCTCCTCCGGCATGCGGACTTTACGACCGCGATCCGCGTGGCCGAGGCCATCGATGGGGTCTTCGGGCCGGGCACCGCGACTCCGGTCAATGCGGGGTTGGTGCGGGCTGCGGTGCCGGCCGATTATCGCGGCCGTGTCGCCCATTACATTGCCGCGCTGGAAGGGCAGGATGTGGTCGTCGATACGCCGGCCAAGGTGGTGGTGAACGAGCGGACCGGGACGGTCGTCCTGGGCCAGCATGTGCGGATCTCGAATTGCGCAATCTCCCACGGCAACCTGATCGTGTCCGTGAAGAACACCTTGAACGTGTCGCAGCCGCCCGCCCCGATCGTCGGATCGACCGGCGGGCAGACAACCGTGACGCCCGATGTCCAAACCGAGGTCAAGGAACAGGAATCCAGGCTTGTCGTGATCGACGAGACCGTCACCTTGGGAGATGTGGTCCAGGCACTGAATGCGGTCGGCGTCACGCCTCGGGACCTGGTGGCCATTCTATCCGCGCTCAAATCGGCGGGGGCCTTGCAAGCCAATCTTGAGGTGATTTGACGGGCGGTCCGGCGGGCCAGCGTGCGAAAGGGGGAGCCTCCTTGAGGCGTATTCTGCGGCCGCCACGAGCCATCGAAGGGGCGATCGTTCAACCAAAGGTTGGTGTGGAGATTGAGAGAAGAATCACTTGAGGTGTTTCTCCGCGGGCGCCATATTCCAAGAGACGATAAATAGCCCGCGGTTCAACGAAGGTTGGTATGGAGGGTCGAGATGGACGGGTCCCAAGGTTCTCCGATGGCGTTGTCCCCCGAGTTTCTGCTTTCGTCCCAGCCGACAGTGGACAGTGGTTTAGCGGCGCGGTTATCCGCCGGTTCAATCAGTCCCAAGGAGGCGGCTCAGCAATTCGAGGGGTATTTCATCTCGCATCTTCTGACGGTCATGCGGCAGACCGTGCCGGCCGGTCCCTTCGAAAGCAAGTCGGCTCAGACTTGGTATTCGTTATACGACGCCGAAATCGGGCGACTGGCCGCCGAAGCCGGAGGGTTGGGATTAGCGCGATCCTTGGAGCAGATGCTGAATCCGGCTGGTTCCACTCAAACGAGCGGAAGCCCTCTCAAGTTTGAGATCCCGGCAGCCGATATACACAATGGGCAACCAGCGCGGCCGGAGCGGGAAGCCGACCAACCCCACTCGCCGCCTCAAACGCTGGCAAGATAGAGGAGGCGTTTCTCCGGCGGGGCAATGAAGCCATCTAGGGGGAAGCATAACCAAGCCAGAGAAGCACCAAATGTGCTTCTCCGCCCGCCTCATGCAATACAGCGAGAAAGAGCGGGCGGTTGAACCAAAGGTTGGTATGGGGGTGTTCCATGGAAATTTCCAGACATGGCCGTATCGATGATCTCGGCAAGCTGCTGCTGGGCGTGCAGGAAGCCGATCGTCCTGCCGGCAAAAAGCTCAAAGCGGCTCCCTCCTTAGGAGACCGGGTGGAAATTTCCAATGCGGCGAAGGAGATGCGTCAGGTCGGTGAGCTTGTCAGAACCGCTGATCCGGCCCGCGAGCAGCGGCTTGCTGAGCTAAAGCAGGCGGTGGAGACCGGGACCTATGACGTTCGAGGTCGGGCCGTGGCCGACCGCCTCATTCGCCACACCTTAATCGACAGCGTCCTGTAATTTCTGGTTCCGCCGGTTCACGGTCCTTGATGGAATGAGCCATGCCCTGCGCGTCCGCGAACGAATCCATCATGATGTTGCTCAGTTTGTTGGATCAGGAAATTACCGAGCTTGAAGTGCTGGCGGATCTGGTCCAGGAGGAACGGCGAGCCTTAAGTCGATGCTCGATCTTCTCGCTGGACGGCATTGCGCAGCGCCGGCTCCATACGGTCCATCAACTCGAACAGTTGGAAATCCGGCGCGCTCAACTCGCGGACCGGCTTGCTCAGGAGCAAGGATTCCGGCTTGGCCAAGAAGGTCTGCGGAGGTTGGCCGATCGATTGGGCGGGCAGATCGGAGACCGTCTGCATGCGGCTGGCTGGCGCTTGACGGATTTGGTGGAAGAGGTGCGCGGCGGAATGGCAATCAATCATCTAGCCCTGTCGGGGTTACGGGAGCATGCGGAGAATGCTCTCCGATTGTGGCAAGACGGCGGGGAGCTGTCTCTCTATTCGGCTTCCGGAGTTCGCAAGCCGGCTGTCTCTACAGCCCGTGTCGTCGCCCACAAAGGCTAACGATGAACCTGACGAGCCTATTCGACATCGGAAAAAGCGCCCTCTCCGCCGCCCAGCGGCGAACCATGGTCACCGGGCACAATATCGCCAACGTGAACACGCCCGGATACAGCCGGCAGGAAGCGATACTCCAGGAGAATCGCCCGCTGAATGATCAGCCGGGTCAGGTCGGGTCGGGCGTTCAGGTCGCGGAAATTCGCCAACAGATTGACCGAGTGGTGGAGGACTCGCTGCGCCGGTCCGGCAGCGCGCTCGGGACATTCGACGCCGCGCGGAGTTGGCTGCTGCGCATCCAGGACAGTGTAGGGACGTCCGGCGAGCAGGGGCTGGGGGCCGCCATCAACGAATTTTTCAGGGCCTGGCAGGACGTCTCGACCAACCCAGCCGATCTCACGGCCAGGACCGTGTTGCTCAGCCGCGCCAACACGCTGGCGCTGCATTTCAGCCGGATGGCGACCGATCTGGACCGCCAGCGCCAAGGCATCGACGCGGAGGTCGATCAGACGATCACGGACATCAATGGATTGGCGGCAAAAATTGCCGGCCTCAACCAGGAGATCAGTCTCGCCGAGAGTCGAGGGCAGCAGGCCAACGATCTCCGCGACCAGCGACGACAACTGCTCGGCGTCCTCTCCGAGCAGATCGGGATCTCGACCATCGAGGACGGCACGGGGCAGGTCACCGTGTTTGTCGGGAAAGGCCACTTGTTGGTGGATCGGGAGCGGGCCTACCAGTTGGCCGGCGTGGCCGACGCCGGCAACAGCGGGCTGCTGGACGTCCGCTACATCGGGAGCGGTGGCGCGACCGTCGATCTCACCTCGTTGATCGGGGAGGGGCGCCTCAAAGGGCTCCTCGACGTGCGCGATCAGCATATTCCGGCGGCGCAGGGTTCGTTGGACACGTTGGCGGCTGCGATGGTGACCCGGATCAACCAGCAGCATCGGGCCGGATTCGGGCTTGACGGATCGACGGGACAGGACTTCTTTGCGCCGACTGGAGTGACGGCCAGGACCATGGCTGTCACGCTGACGGACGGGCGAGCGGTCGCAGCGTCTGGCACCGCGGCCGGAGTTCCGGGCAATAATGCGAACGCGATCGCGCTTGCAGGGCTTCAGGGCCAGTCTGTCGCAACGCTCGGCAGTCAAACATTCAATCAATACTTTAACTCAACGGTCACAACAATTGGAACTGCCGCGCAATCAGCTCAACGTGATCTTGACGCGCAAGAGATCGTGCACGAACACCTCGAGGCGAGGCGCGCGGAGATCTCCGGGGTCTCGATCGACGAAGAATTGGTGCAGATGATCCAGTCCCAGCGGGCGTTTCAGGCCGCCTCGCGCGTCATCCTCGTGGCGGATGAAATGTTGCAAACGCTGCTGACCTTGAAGCGCTGATCGTCGGTCAGAGTTTCAGCGATTCGTGACGGAGACTTCGTATGAGAGTGGCGGACAGCCAAGTGTTCAATACGTTGTTCGGAAACATGCAGCGCACTCGGAGCCGGATCCTCGTCGCGCAGGAGCAGATTTCCTCGCAGAAGCGCCTGCTCAAGCCGTCGGATGACCCCAGTTCGTTCGGACAGGTTCTGGCCGGCCGGACGGAGTTGTCCCGCAACGAGCAGTGGAGCCGGAATATCACATTCGGCAGGCAACGACTGGAGCTCGCCGACGGGACGCTGACGCAAGTCACCACGCTGTTGATCCGCGTGAAGGAACTCACCGTCCAGGCGGCGAGCGGCACGACGACCGCGGAACAGCGCGTGACGATCGCCCAAGAGGTCAGACAGTTGCATCGCCATCTGATGCAGTTGGCCAACACCGAACTCAACGGCCAGCGGATTTTTTCCGGGACCAAGACGGACGTCGCGCCCTATGTCCTGACGGCCGGAGACACCGTCATCTATCAAGGCAACGGCGAGCGGCACGCGGTGGAAGTCGGAGAAGGGCAGACCATCGACGATACCATGCCCGGCAGCCAGGTCTTTTCGGGGCCCACGGCCAACCTGTTCGACTCCCTGCGGGACCTCCTGGCATCGTTGGAGGGGAACAACCAGGCGGGGATCGAGACGGGGGTCGGCGACGTGGACCGAGCCATGGCCCAGGTCAACAATGCCCAGGGACAGATCGGGGCGCTCGTGAATCGGATGGATGTCGCTGGTGAATGGATCGCGCGCGCGACCGAGCTGGTCACCAGGACCATCTCCGATCATGAGGACGCGGATCTGGCCGAGGCGATCTCGGATCTCAGCCGCCACGAACTGGCCCTTGAAGCGACCAACGCCACGCTGAGCCGCATGTTCACGACCAGTCTGCTGAATTTCCTCCGATAAGACGCCGGGCGAATCAAGCGAGGCCTTCAGCCAACCGATACGGTTCATCAGGCGGGCTAAGCCAGGGATGGCAACAGTGTTGGCGTTGACGCGCAAGGTGGGCGAGGCGATTACGATCGGCCCGGATATCCGAGTCGTCGTGCTTCACGTCAAGGGGGGCATCGTCCGCCTGGGGATCGACGCGCCGCGGTCCGTCGCGGTGCACCGCGATGAAGTGTATTCGCGTATTCGAGAGCAAAATCGGCTTGCCGCGTCTGCTGATCCGTTGACGACATTGGATCTGGAACGGCTGACGCCGAAACTGCCGCGCAGGACGCATGTGGGAATTACAATGCCGGCGCAGCCGGGAGAAGGATCGCCCAATGCCCATTCGTGTGACGACCGGCCGTTTCGGCGACATCGAAGTTGAGGAGCGGATCCTGTTGATGATGCCGGACGGCATCATTGGGTTTCCGCATGCCACCCGATACGTGATCCTGGATCATGATCGGCCGGCCCCATTTAAATGGCTGCAGGCGGTTGATGATCCCGAACTGGCGTTCGTGATCATGGACCCCGGCGATCTTCCTTGCGACTACCGCATCCTGTTGCAACCGCAGGATCTCGCCGATCTGGACTTGCAGGCTCCTTCCGACGCCGCGGTCTTCGTGATCGTCACGGTTCGGGGGCCGGATCCGGGAGGCATCACAGCGAATCTGCGCGGTCCCGTCGTCGTCAACGAGCGCACCCGCTTCGCCAAGCAACTGATTCTGTCCGACGATCTTCCCACCAGGTTCCCGGTGTGGGCGGAGCCGTCAACGATGCCGACCGAGCCGGGCCACGCCTGCGCGCCAGCCGGTCTGTCCGGGTAACGAGCTGCCACTCAAGTCCCCAACTCATCCGGCCGATAGAGAAGCGGGTGCAGCGACTCATTCGTCTTTCATGTAAAGGATGAGGGATGAAGACAAAAATCCCTGTCAATAAACTGTCTGTGGGTATGTTAATCACCGGCCTCGACAAGCCTTGGTATGCCACCCCGTTCGTTTCCCATCGAATGAGGATGACGACGCAGGCGGATGTCGACATGGTCAAGGCCTGCGGCGTGCAGGTCGTCGAAATCGAAGTTGAGGAGGCTGAACATGAAACGGCCGAGGCGAAGGGCGCTGGGGACAAGGAGGCCGCCGCCTCGTCTGTCGCGACGCCCCATTCCGAGGCGCCGCCGAATACGCCCAGCGCTGTCCGGTCGGGCAAAACGGGACAGAAAGAATGTTACTGGAACGGGACCGCATCGCCGCCTGGCTCGGGCAGAACGATGGCGCCCTCCGGCTCGGTCGTCGTTTCCGGGAAAAGCGGCGCCGCCGCGGTTTCCGATCCTGATTTGGGCGAGAGAACCTCCGCCTTGGCCGGCGGGCCGGCCGAGTTCGCTCCGACGCCGTTTGAGCAGGAGTTGGTAGTTGCGAAAGCCGGCTACCACCAGACCAAGCAGATCGTCCAGCAGGCGATGGCCGAGGCCAAGATGGGGCGCGCCTTCAACTCCGAAGCTGTGGTCACGGCCGTCGATTCGCTGGTTGGCAGCGTCCTTCGCAATCCGGATGCGCTGACGAGCTTGGTCCGGTTGAAGAGTTTCGACGAGTACACCTATTACCATTCGGTCAACACCTGCGTGCTGGCCCTGGCCGTGGGTCGGAATCTGCGCATGAACCGCGACGACCTGCAGCGGATCGCATTCGGCATGTTGCTGCACGACGTCGGAAAAATGCAGTTGTCCGCCGAGCTGCTGAATCGACCGGGTCGATTGGAAGGGGACGATCTGGCGCTGGTGAAACGGCACGTGGAGCAGGGAGCCGAGTATCTAAGCCGTCTCGTCAAGGTCGAGCCTCCGGTCCTGCTTCCGGTTCTGGAACACCATGAGCGGCTCGACGGGTCCGGCTATCCTTTCGGCAAGAAGCGCCATGAACTCTCGGAATTCGGGATGATTGCCGCCGTCGTGGATGTCTACGATGCGCTGACGAGCGACCGTCCGTATCGCAAGGCGGTGACCCCGCATCATGCCCTGCAGATGCTCTACGAGATGACGCGGCGCGGTCTCTTGGACGCGGCTTTCGTCGAGCGGCTGATCCGGTGCATCGGGATCTACCCGGTGGGGTCCTGTGTGCAGCTCAATACCGGCGAGGTCGCGATCGTCTCACGCATGAATCAGTCGCAAACCTTAAATCCCGTCGTGGTGGTCATACGCGAATCGACCGCGGGGCCGAATGTGCCGCCCAAGACGCTGGATCTCTCGATGCAGGCCACGAAGCCCATCAAGCGCATCACGGAAGTGCTGGATGCCGGCCGGCTTGGCGTGGTGCCGAACGCCGTGCTTGAAGCGGCGGCGTAGGCGATCTTCCATCAAGAACGATCCGGTCCGTTCTTGCCGGTCTGGTCCGGGAAATTCTTTCCCCCCGGTTCCTACAGAAGAGTCAGGCCCTCCGATCGCCGTTGCTAACCGATTGAAACATCGGGAGCCCATTGCGCAGCCCTCGTGGCCTAAGGTTTGCTCTCCTCCAAGGTCGGCGTTGCGACAACGAAGGAGCGCGCATGGAGCAGATCAGGCGACAGCAGTCATCGAACGTCCTCATGACAGGCGGCACAGGGTTCTTGGGATCGCACCTGGTTCGCAGGCTGCTGGGCGTCGGCTCGCGCGTGACACTGTTGGCCAGACGGACCGAGACACCGTCGGCCAGAGACCTGTCATCGCGAGGCGCGCTGGTCGTCTCCTGTGATCTCGGGCGGCCGAATGATGCGATCGACCCGTCCCAACAAGCCCAACTTGCCAAGATCGGCCGTCCGGATCTCATGCTGCACTTTGCGGCCGAGACAGCCCTGCATGCTCCGACGCTCCAGGCCAGCAATGTCGACGGGACGCAACGGGCGCTGGATCTCGCCGCGGCGCTCGATGTGCCATACTTCGTCTATGCCAGCAGCATCGAAGCGCAAGGCTTGACCTCCGATCAACAGGGCCCGCTCAAGGAAGAGGTCCCCTGTCGTCCGGTCTCGGCCTATGGGCGATCGAAACAGGCCGCTGAAGATCTGGTCAGCGTCTGGGGAATGCAGCCTGGGCGGGGGGCTCTCGTCTTGAGAATTGGCAACATCTATGGGCCTGGCAGCGCATGGATGTTGGAATCATCCTTGATGACGCTGTTGGGCGTGACCTCGTTCCACTCGGTTTGGCCTCAGCTCAGGCACCGGCGGTTCCAGCCGCTCTATGTGGACGACCTGGTGGAGGGAGTCCTGCGAGCCGTCGAGGCGCGACTGACCGGGTTGTACAACCTGACTGGCGACGCACCGGTTTCCGTTGAAGAATATCTTGAGCAGCTCACGGGCTTGCTGGGCCAGCGCGATCTGTGGGCCGCCCGTTTGGCGGGGCTGCTGGACCAATCGTCTCATGCGCCGGTTGCGCCGGATTTTGCCTACCTGTTGATGGGCGAGGCGGACCGCTGCCACCGCCTCTACGATAACACCAAGCTCAAGGGGGACATCGGCTCGTATGGACGATGGTCGCTCCGCCGCGGCCTGGCCGCCACGCTCCGGTGGTACCACGAGGCGGGCCGGCTGACCTCGCTTCTTCACTCGGTCCGTCAGCGAGAACTCCAACCATGCACGTCACATTGATCTTTCCGGGGGTGGCGCTCCCGGGATTCGACAGTTTCAAGAAGAAGCCGACGATCGAGGCGAATTTTATCGACCATGGCCTGGCCTCGCTCAGCGCGGCCGCCAAGGCCCAGGGCCATACCGTCGACCTGATCGACCTCCGCACCCTCAGCGGCTGGGGACAGTTTCGAGAGGAGGTGGCGCGGAGAACGACCAGAGTCTGGGGCGTCACCTCCTGGAGCCTGCACTATCCCGACGCGGCGCGGGCGATCCGGATCATCAAGGAAGAGAAGGAAGACGCCGTCGTCGTGTTCGGGGGCGTCCATGCCACGGTGCAGTTCCAACAGGTGTCCTCGAACCGGTTGATCGATCACATCCTCACCCAGGAGGGGGAAATCAGCTTCCCCAAGTTGCTCGCGAAACTGGAGCGGGGCGAACCAGTCGACCGGGTCATCGTCGGCGAACCGCCTGTGTTGGACGAAATCCCCTGGGTGGATCGCGATCTCTTCGACATGACGGGAGAGCTCCAGACTCCCATGGTCCCGAGCCTGCCCACGCCGTTCGTCACGACGAACGCAGGCCGAGGCTGCCCCTTCAAGTGCAACTTCTGCCAACCGGCCGAGCGCGCGGTCTTTGGCAACCGGGTGAAAATGCGCAGCCAGGAAAACGTCGTCAACGAGCTGCGCGTTCTCAAGCATCGCTTTCACTTTCGCAGTTGGATGGCCCACGATGATCTATTTTTCATCAACCACCGCTGGACCCGTGAATTCTGCCGGCAGTACCGGGCTGCCGGGTTCACCGAGCCCTATATCTGCCAGATGCGGGCCGATCTGATCTGCCGCTATCCGGATGTGGTCACCCAGATGGCCGAGACCGGCCTGGCTTGGGCGATGATCGGGTTTGAGAGCGGCAGCCAGAGAATCCTCGATCTGTTCGAGAAAGAAACCACGGTCGAAGAGAATCTGAAAGCGGCAGCCATCTGCAAGGAGGCCGGCGTCAGGGTCTGGGCGAACATCATGTTCGGCGCGCCGGGCGAGACCCGGTCCGAAACCGCGGACACCGTGCGCATGGTCTGGAAGATCAAGCCGGATCACCTGAGCACGAGCTTTTTCACGCCCACCCCGGGAAGCGGCATGGCGGCCGAATTGGAACAGCAAGGGCTGATCATGGTGGATCCCTACAACGGCTCCTGCCGCACGCCGAACGAAGCCAAGGTCAAGCACGTCGATTATGACTGGCTCAGCAAAGCCGTGGCGCTTGCCCATCAGGGCGGGCCGGAATCCCAACTGGCTGCGCTGGGCGGTCTGGCGCCCGGGAGAGAGAACCCTTGAGGGATGTTCTCCGTCCGCCGGGATCTGTTGAAGCGCGGCCGGATCAACCGAAGGTTGGTATGAAAAAGAGAAGAGAATCACTGATGGTGTTTATCCGGCTGCCAAGAACAATCTGAGGGCAGCCGGGTCCAGCAAGCTTGGTATGGAGGCCTCATGCACATCGCCTTGATCAACAGCCCATCGTTGGCGCGTCGCCCCGTCAGCCGGAGTATGGCCGGAGGCCTGGGGTTCGATGGAGGCGAACACCTGTTGTTGCCGCCTCTGGATCTGGCGACGATGGCGTCCTCCTTGCGCCATGCCGGGGAATCGGTGGAGCTGATTGACGCCGATCCGTTGCGCCTGGACGAGACCGGTGTCTGCCGGCGGTTGGAGGGCCGGACATGGGATGTCCTGCTGGCCACGGTCGCCCTGCCGACCCTTGAAGCCGATGCGGCGTTCCTTGTCGAACTGCGCCGCCGACATCCCGAGGCCAAGGTCTTTGGCAAGACCTTGATCCGCGATCACCGCACGCTCGAAACCTTGCTCGGACAAAGCGCCGCCGATTTAGTGATCCACGGTGAAGCGGACCTGTCGATCGTGGATCTGGTCGCCGGGCGGACGAGGAAAGGATGCGCCTGGCTGGAGCAGGGCGATGGTCCCAACAGCGTGATCCTCCGTTTCGAAGAGGGCGAGCCGGTATCCGATTTGAATCGGCTTCCCTTTCCCGCCAGGGATCTGCTGCCGAACCGGCAGTACGTCTATCCTCTGCTCGGATCGCCGGTCGCCACGCTCCAGACGAGCCGGGGCTGTCCCTACCCCTGCGGCTACTACTGTCCCTATCCTCTGGTCGAAGGCGTGAAGTGGCGGTCGCAGAGTCCCGAACGCATTGCAGCCGAGATCAAGGAGATCGTCGAGCATAACGGCATCACCAAACTTTATTTCCGCGACGCGACGTTCACGCTCAACCAGGAACGGATCGGGCGTCTGTGCGACCTGATCGTGGAGGCGGGCTGGACGTTGGAATGGATGTGCGAAACGCGAGTGGATTGCCTGAGCGACGGGCTGATGGAGAAGATGCGGGCCGCCGGCTGCGCTGGCCTGCTGATCGGCGTGGAAACCGGCGACGAAGCCGTGATGCATCATCGGGAGGGAAAAAAGGGGCTCACCGTGCCGCGGCTGGCCCACGTGCGCGACAAGGCTCGGGGCCTGGGGATTCGCCTGCATTTTCTGTTGATCGTGGGACTGCCTAAAGAAACGCGCGAATCCATTGTCGCCACCTACGACCTGATCCAGCGGTATCAACCCGATACGATCGGCGTGACGATCATCACGCCCTATCCGGGAACCCCGCTCTATGAGGAGGCGCTCCAACAGGGCTGGATCGACTCGGTTCGCTGGGGCGACTACGGAGGCCACCAGGTGCCGATGCACACGCCGCAATTGTCGCGCGAGGATCTGATCACAGGCAAACAGTTCTTGGAGGAGGGGTTCGCCATCCTTGAGCGGCGGCTCCGGGAAGGGGCATCGGCGCTCGTCGAAGCCGTGGCGGCCCAACATTATGAACAGGTTCTCAGATGGGCCTATCGATTGGAACCGATCGCTCAGGCGATCCGAGAGGCCGCCCCCGTACGGTCCGCTAGCGCCGCGCCGGCTCAAGTAGAGGCATTGAACCGGCAGCTTGCGGCCGATCCGAACGAGGATCCAGGTGCCGATTTGTCCCGTCCCGCCCCCGAACTGAGCGTCGTGATCCCAACTTACAACCGACAGGCAATCGTCAAGAAGACACTTCTGGCCTTTGCCTCGCAGACGCTCTCTCCGGACCAGTTTGAGGTGCTGCTGGTGGATGACGGGTCCACGGACGGCACCGTCGCCATGGCGCGTCGCATGAAGCTGCCGTTTTCCCTCCGCGTCTTCGCTCGGCCGCATGGAGGAGCCAATGTTGCCCGCAATGAGGGGATCCGCGCCGCTCGGGGGCGCATCGTGGTCATCACCGGGGACGACATGATTCCCGAGCCGAGCTTCCTGGAGGCCCATGCGACGTTTCATCGGAAGTTTCCGGTGGAAACGGAGGCCATGTTGGGGTTCATCGATTGGTCGCCGGAGATTACGGTCACGCCGTTCATGAAATTCATCGTCTCGCCGGAAGGGGGCCAGCAGTTTGCCTACCATCTGGTCAAGAACGGCAAGGTGGATTTCCGCCTGTTCTACACGAGCAATCTCTCCCTCAAACGGCCGTTCTTGCAGCGGCAGGCGACCCTGTTCGATCCGGATTTCCTGTATCCCGCCTTCGACGATGTCGAGCTGGGCTATCGCTTGGCGAACCAGGGGATGCAGATTCACTTCAATCCGCTGGCAGTGACCAAGCACCATCACGAGATCACTCCCGAGAGTTTTGTCGAGCGCCAGCGAAAGGCCGGACAGATGGCGGTGTTGCTGGCCGGCAAGCATCCCGTGTTGAACGAGCTGATGTTGAAGCTCGATGAAGTGCCGCGCGACCCGGGAGCCTCCGCCGTCGCCCGCGATCGGATGGCCTTGCTCATCTCGGTGCTCAAGGAAGTCGAAAAGCCGGCGGTCGCGCGCCTGGCTGCCCTTCGGATTCAGGACATGGGCTTTGATCAGTACTACGCCAAGACCGTGCTCTATCCCCTCTACCAGACCCTGCTCACGTCGGCGTTCCAGGAGGGAGTCCGCCTGGGCCTGCAACAGAGCCAGCCCACACAGCAGGCTCGGCAGGAACCGCCAGCGGCGAATCACGCTCCCGGGAAGCGTTATGACGTCTCCATCATTGTGCCAGTGTTCAACAAGGTCGACTTGACCAGGCAATGCCTCACGGCCTTGGCGGCGGTCACTCACAGGGTCGAGTATGAAGTGATCGTCGTGGATGACGGCTCGACGGACGGGACCCCGGAGTTTCTGGCCTCGCTCGGCGGCGATGTCCAGACCGTGCGGAATGAGGCGAACAGCGGGTTCGCCAAGAGTTGCAACCGCGGGGCCGCCATAGCGCGCGGACGGTATCTCGTCTTTTTGAACAACGACACGATTCCGCTGGAAGGCTGGCTTCAAGCCTTGGTGGACGAAGTGGAGACCCATGCCGAGGTGGCGGTCGTGGGCAGCAAGTTGTTGTACGAAGACGGCACGATCCAACATGCTGGGGTCGTATTCTCAAAGGTCGTCTTCACGCCCTACCACCTGTACCGGCAATTGCCAGGCGATCACCCGGTGGTGAACAGGCGGCGGGAGTTCCAGTGTGTGACGGCTGCCTGCACGTTGATCCGGCGGGACGTGTTCGAGGCCGCGGGGGGATTCGACGAAGGGTATCGCAACAGTTTTGAAGACGTGGATCTCTGCCTGAAGATCCGCGAGCGGGGTTGGCGGATCATCTATCAGCCGAAGAGCGTCCTCTACCACCTGGAAAGCCAGAGTCCGGGCCGAAAGGCCCACGACGCCGACAACGCCAAGCGCCTGCGTGATCGCTGGGGACAGCACTGGTGGATTCCTGACGAGGATATCGCCTACGTCGAGGACGGGCTGGCGTTCCGGCAAACGGCCGACGGCGAGATCCTGCGGACCAGACTTGACCCCTTGACCGATTCGAACGAGCGCCGACGCTGGGAGTTGGTCGCAGAGGCCCAACGGTTGGCCCAACAGCAGGAACGGCAGGGGCTTCGAGCCCTGCTGGCCAGGGTGCAGGAGTGGCCTGATGATGAGTGGGTGCTTCGTTGGGCCGCCATGGTTTGCCGGATCATCGGGGCCTGTGACTTGTCCGCTCTGTTCTGGGAGCGCGTGCTGAAGATCGCGGACGATCCGGAGGCCCGCTGCTCGCTGGCCAAGACGGCTCTTGAAGCCGGAGCGGTGGAACAGGCCGAGGAACATGTGGCCGCGTTGTTGCGGCTCAAGCCGGATCATGCCGAAGGGTGGTTGATGCGGGCGGTGCTGTCGATGCAGCGACGGACGTTTGAGGAGGCGGAGAAGCAATTCGAACGGGCCTTCCGCCTCGGCGCCGACGCGAAACGGGCCCAGTTGGGAATGGGCATGGCGGTCGTCGGCCAGAATCAGCCGGAGAAGGCGTGGCATATCTACCGGCACCTGTCGGCCGAATATCCGGACGACCAAGAGGTCCTCCATTGGTTGTTGCGGGTCGGCGCCTCGCTCGAACGGTGGGAACCGTTGTCCGACGATCTGGAACGGTACATCGTTCGTAATCCCGGCGACCTGTCCGCGCGGTTTGCCTATGCCGGTACGTTGCTGCGACTGGGCCGCATAGAGGCGGCGCGCAAAGAGTACGACACGATCCGCCTGTTGAATCCCGGCTTCGAGGGTCTGGACGACCTCGCGAAAAGCCTGTCCGCTGCCGGAAGCCTGCCGCTTGTCGCATGAGCGAGCCGGTACAAGAACCCGGCTCGAGGGCGCTGCTCATCCAATTGGCCCGGCTTGGCGACCTGGTCCAGACGCTTCCGGTTATTGAATCCCTGACGCAGTCACGATCAAGGCTCACGCTCGATCTCCTGTGCGCGGCGCCGCTGGCTCCGGTCGCGCGGCTGTTTCCGCATCTCCGGCGGGTACTCGCCTGGCAAGGCGCCCAATGGAGGGCCTGGGCGGAGTCGGCTCACGGTCGGCATCAGCAGATCTGCCGGGAGGCCTCGCACCATCTGGATGAGTTGGGCGTCGGCACGTACGCCATGGCCTTCAACCTGAACCAACACCGGCGGGCAATCTACGCGGCGCATTTGCTGGCCGCTCGGGTCGTCGGGCCGGGTTCGGATGGTCCGCTGGCTGCATCGTTGCCGGCCTGGGCTTCTTATCTTCGAGACGTGGCCTGGCGAAGAACGGACCACCGCATCCATCTATCTGATGCGTTTTGCGGGCTTTGCGGGGTTCGCCCTCCCACGCTCGTGCCGCGCATTCAGGCGGTCCAAAGCGAACTGCCGGCCGGCTATTCGCCGGTTGGGGGCAAGGAAAGTCTGTGGGTCCTGGTGGCGGTCGGGGCGGGAGATACGGAACGGTGCATGCCGCCGTTGGTCTGGGCCAGTTGGATTGAGACGTTGTTGGCGGTCCATTCTCGGGCGCAAGTCGTGCTCATCGGGTCAGGACCGGAATCAGAGGTGGCCGCCGCCATCCAAGACCGCCTGTCGCCGTTGCTGCTCGGCCGTGTGTGGGACTCGACGGGAAAATTGAACCTGGCGCAATTGGCCACGCTCATGAGTCGCTGTCATTGGATCGTCGGGGCCGATACAGGACCGCTCCATCTGGGGGCGGCCCTGGGACTTCGCACGATGGGGTTCTATTTCGCTCGGGCGCGCGTGCACGAGACGGGACCGTACGGACCCGGACATTGGGTCTGGCAACAGGAGCCGGCTGGTCAAGGCAGGTCTCAGGACTGGCCGGTCGAGTCGAGCGTGGAACTGTTGCTGTCCGGTTCCTGCCCGGGGACGTCGCCCGAATGGTCGCTCTGGGAAAGCCGGTTCGACGACTGGGGCACCTACTATTGCCGGCTCCATCATCCGGATGGGGCCGAGCGCCGGCGAGAGTCGATCTGGTCCTCGATCGGGCCAACGTTGTGCGCTGAGAGGTAAGGCATGACGGTTTTCGAAGCCAATGTGGCGCGGATCGCTGTCAACAATCCAGGCCTGGCCGCGCAGATCCGGGCGTCATCCGGCGGTCTGCTGGAGATCAAGGAATCGCGCAACGGCATGGCGACGGCGACGTGCGGCGGCCGCTGGGTCCACAGCTCCTATGATCCTCGACAGGAGGCGGAGCGTTGGGCGGAGGGCCATCTGGCGGCCTGGCAGCCGAACGAAACGGCGGTCATCCTCGGCGTCGGCCTCCTGTATCACGTGGAGGCGCTCTGCCGGCGTTCGGGAACCGACTTCCGGATCGCCGTGGTCGTGCCGGACGTGAGGGAGCTTCATGACGCCTGCCGCGCGCGCGACCTGGGCGATTGGATCGGTCTCGTGCGATGGATTGTGGGGGATACTGGAGAGGCAGCCCGGGCGCTGGCGTCGTTCTCGCAGCCGCTTCGCCTGTTCACCTATGCGCCGGCCGCCGGCTATCACGCCGATTCCCATGCCGCGCTCGAGGCCGCGCTGAGGGAAGCCCTGGCGGCGCGGAGGGGAGGCCGACTGCACGTGGCGGTGGTGGGGCCGATCTACGGGGGGTCGCTCCCGATCGCGCGCTATACCGTTTCCGCGCTCGAACAGCTCGGCCACAGGGTCACCTGGATCGATCACAGTTTCCATCACGGCAGCTATGGGGCGATGGCGCAACTGTCCGACGGGCGGCATCGCCAGTTGCTGCAAGGAAAATTTGCGGAGCTGCTCAGCCAATGGTCGCTGGCCCGCGTGGCGGAAGATCCGCCGGATCTCATCCTGGCCTTGGCCCAAGCGCCGCTGACGCTCCCGGCGCTGGAGCATCTGCGGCGCAAGAAGTTTCTGACGAGCATGTGGTTCGTCGAGAATTATCGACATCTGACCTATTGGCAGCAGGTGGCGGGCGGCTACGACTACTGGTTCGTCATTCAGCAGGACCGCTGCCAGGAAGCCTTGCGATGGGCCGGCGCCAAGCACATCGAGTACCTCCCGATGGCGGCCGATCCGGCCGTTCACCGGCCGATGGAACTGTCCGAAGCAGAGCGGCGCGAGTTCGGCGCCGACGTCGCCTTTGTCGGCGCCGGCTATGCGAACCGCCGCGCGCTGTTGCCCAGACTGATCTCGCCGGAATGGACGTTCAAGATCTGGGGCAACGAGTGGGAGGGGGCGGCGGCGGTGCAGCCGGCGCTTCAACGGGGCGGAGCGCGGGTCGATACCGAGACCTGCGTGAAGATCTTCAACGCCACGGCGATGAATCTCAATCTTCACTCCCATGTCGGAACGGGGTTCGATCCGGAGGGCGACTTCGTCAACCCGCGCACGTTCGAGTTGGCGGCCTGCCGTGCCTTTCAACTGGTGGACCGGCGGAGCCTGCTTCCGAACCTCTTCGACTCCGGCCAAATGGCGACCTTGACCGATGAGGATGGGCTCGCGAGCTGCCTCCGTACGTGGCGGCAGGAACCGGAAGCCAGGAGGGCCATGGCCCAGGCAGCCTATGATCGGACCTTGCGAGAACATACGTATGCCCATCGGATGAAGGGCCTGCTGGCGCGGGTCGGCATGGGCGAACCGGATCGGGTCGGGGCGATTCTACGCGGCGACCGGCAGGCCGGACGCCTAGCGGAGCAGAGCCGGGACTGCCCCGAGTTGATCCCGCTCTTGCGGCAGGGGCCTGACACCGAACGGGTGGAACTGCGGGACCTTGCGGCCAGGATCAAGGCGAAAGGGGCCACGGCCACCCTCGGCCGCGAAGAGCTGTTGATCCTCCTGCTCGATGAACATCGCGCGGACGTGAGGGACCTGCTGTGAGCCGCCAAGTGTTGATCCTGAACATCACCCGGATGGGCGATCTCGTTCAGTCGGTCCCATTGATCGCGCGGCTTCGCCATGAATGGCCGGATGCGGCGGTGGATCTGGTCGTGGACCGGAGTTTTGCCCCTGTGGCTGCGCTGTTGCCGAATGTACGGCAGGTCCATGCGTTCGACTTCCGGGCCCTGACCGAGAACGGCCGCGCGATGACGAAGGATCTGGTCTCGTTGTATCGGGAACTCAAGCGATGGGCGCAGCCGCTGGCCGAGGTGCATTACGACCGGATCGTGAATCTCACGTTCAACCGGCGTAGCGGGATGCTGGCCGCCTATGTCGGGGCGCGGGACATCCGGGGGGTGACCTGCGCGCCTGATGGCACGACGGTTGTGCGGAATCCCTGGATGGCCTACTTCACTGATCTGCATCGGCATCGACGGTTGAACCGTTTCAATCTCGTCGATCTCTACGCGCTCGGCGGCAGCGGCCCCGGTCCCTTCACTCCATTGCGGATGTCCGTGTCGGCCGAGGCCCGCGAGCGGGCTCGGGTGCTCATCGGCCGGCAACAGCCAGAGGGGGGGTGGATGGCCGTGCAGGTCGGGGCGAGCGAGATCATCAAGGCCTGGCGTCCCGACTCGTTTGGCCGGACGCTGGCCGCGATCGCCCGGCGCGCACCGGTCGGATTCGTCATGATCGGGACGGAGGCAGAGCGGGAGGCGGTGGAACTGGCGATCAACGCCTATCGAAATGCAGGCGGGGCCGCGCCTCTCTTGAATGTGTTGGGACGCACCGATGTGGAATCCCTGACGGCCATGCTGGAGGAGTGCCGGCTGCTGTTGACAAACGATACGGGGCCGATGCATCTGGCAATTTCCGCCGGCACCCCGGTTGTCGATCTCTCCGTTGGCCACGTGGATTTTCGAGAGACCGGCCCCTATGGGCCGGGCCATTGGGTCGTGCAGCCGGATCTTGGGTGCGCTCCCTGCGGATTTGATCAGGTCTGCGCACACCATGCCTGCAAGGAGCGGATTCTTTCTGAGCAGGCTGCGGACCTCTGTCTGTATGGCATGGGACTCGGCCCGATGCCGGTCCATGCCACTGGCGTGCGGATCTACCAATCGGCGGTCGATGAAGACGGCCTGGGCGCCTATGCATTGAGGGTCGGCCGAGTCGATGCCGCGACGGAGTGGTACGCCGCCCTGTGGAGGCGCTATTGGTATCAGGTCTTCACCGGGCGGGCGAGCCTCGTTCCTGCGCCGCAAGGGGATGCGCCGGACAGAGAAGAACAACGAACAGTATTCCGCCATCTGGCTCCGTTGATCCGGCGGTTGGTCGCGCAATCGGACGAGCTTGAGCGGTTGTGCCGTCGTCCGGTTCCACCGGTCTCCTCGGTGCAAGCGCTTCAGGCTGAGATGCGTGACCTGCGCCGGCGCGCCGTCACCCTCGCCGCCGAGAGCCCGGCTTTCGGTCCCGCCGCCGTGGCCTTCGTGAGGGAAACCTGCAACGGGGAGGCGCAGACGCTGGCTGCCATGGCCTCGGAGCACCTGCGAGCCTACCGGACATGGCAGCGACGCGCTCAGGAGATCGCCGATCTGATCTGTGCTCAACCGAATGGTGATCGCTCGCGATCCGTGACGGCGCCGGACCCGGACGGATGCCGAATGTCCGCGGCCGGCCTGATGTGAGAATGACCTAGGAAAGGAGAGACGACGATGCAGATCGTGTTGAACGACGAGCGATGGGAACTCTCCGATGAAACGACTCTGCTCGAGGCGCTCGCGCAGGTGAGTGATCGGGCGAGGGCTCGACAGCATCTTGTCATGACGTTGGAAGTTGGAGGACGCCCTGTCACCGACCGCGACCTCCAACCGGAGTTTCTCTCCCAAACCGGCCGGCTGGTCGATGTCGTCCGGGCCACCTCGCGGCACGTAGCCGAGATCACCGCCGGCGCTCGCGGGATGGTGGAGGCTTATGGACGGCAATTGAGGCAGGAGTGCGCGGCGCTGGCCACGGCGCTCCGGCGAGGGGAGATGGCGGTCGCAGGCCTCGACGGATGGCTCGGCCGGCTGGCCGACTATGTGGAAGCCGCTGAACAGGATCGCAGACGCACCAGCATGGAAGAGTCGGATTCGTTGGTCCCGTGGATCGCCGAATTGCTGGAAACCCGCGCGCGAAAAGATCACGTTCGCATGGTCGATCTCCTGGAGTACGAATTGCTGCCGAGGCTGCCAGGCGCGGAGCCGACGGCGCCATGACCCGCTGCGACCCGTTGGTGTTCGTTGCTGCGCTCTGCGCCCTCCCGGATGGACCAGGGACTCAAGTCCCGCAGGGGCCAGCCGATAACGAGGGCACAGAACACGGCGGCATGAGACGGCGGGGATGCGCGCGATCTCGTCGGTCGGCATGGCTGCCGGGTCATGAGCACGGAGGCTGATGACTTTCCGTCATTGATGTGCTTGCGATCAGTAGGAGGAAGGTTCCATGTCACTTGTCGTGAATACCAACATCGCGTCCTTGGCCGCCCAGCGGAACTTGACGAGCAGCACCAATTCGCTGACTCGGTCGGTCGAGCGGCTGTCTTCGGGCTTGCGGATCACCCGGGCGGCCGACGACGCCGCCGGCCTCGGCGTATCGGAAACGTTGCGGGCGAGCATCCGCAGCATCAATCAGGCCAGACGAAACGCCAGCGACGGCATCAGCTTGACGCAGATCGCCGACGGCGCCGCGCAGGAAATTGGAAACCTGCTGGCCCGGATGCGCGAATTGGCCACGCAATCCGGCAGCGGCACGGTGGGCACGACCGAACGCTCATATCTGGACCAAGAATTCGTTGCGCTGCGTTCGGAGATCGACCGGATCGCCAGCGTGACCGAATTCAATGGCCAGGCGCTCTTGAGCGGGGCGACCAACAGTTTCAGCGTGTTTATTGGGTTTAAGAGCGGCGCCAGCAACGTCCTCTCGGTCGATCTGAACGACCTGGACCTCAATGCGCTGGGATTGAGCAGCGTCAATATTTCCTCCGCCAACAACGCCCAGAGTTCGTTGGCCAACATCGACAGCGCCATCAGCGCCGTCGCCACCGCCCGTGCGGAATACGGGTCCATTCAAAACCGGTTCGAGGCCACGATCGCCAACCTGGCGGTGACCAGCGAGAATTATTCGGCCGCCGAGTCCCGCATCCGGGATGCGGACGTGGCGTATGAAACCGCGATCTTCACGCGGAACCAGATTCTCGTGCAGTCCGGCGTTGCGATTCTGGCGCAGGCCAACGCGCTGCCGCAGGCGGCACTGGCTCTCCTCAGCAGGTAACAGGGCGACTCGCCCCATACTTCCTCCCCCGGTTCACCGGGGGAGGAACGGGTAGGGGGAGCTGCTCAAGGAGGTGCCCATGATTCCGGAGATGGTCAACTCAAGCGGGCCCATGACGGCCGGCGGAACGGGAGAGACCGGGCAGGCCGGGCCTCGCATCCCACCCGCTCCCACTCGTCGTTCGGAGCGTCATGAAGTGGACAGCGTGGGCCAGGATGAGCCGATCCGGACGGCTCGATCGAGCGCGGACCAGACGCCCTCGTCCAACGATTCTCGCCTTCGCTATGAAGTCGATCAGGATCTTCATCGATTGGTCGTCAAGGTACTGAACGGAGAGTCCGGCGATCTGGTGCGTCAGATTCCGCCGGAGGAAGTGCTTCGCGTCGCAAAATTCTTGCAGGACAATCCCGGACGGCTCGTTGACGAGCGCATCTGATTCGACGGAGCAGGAGACCCAGGATGGCGACGGTCAGTTTCGGAGGTCTGGGCAACGGCATCGACTTCGGCCAGGTCGTGACCGAATTGGTGAAAATCCAACGCCTGCCGATCGATCGGCTGAACGAAAAGAAGACGGCGCTGCAATCCAAACTGACGGACCTCGGTTCGCTCGGCACCAAGCTGCTGGCGGTCCAGGGCGCTGCGGATGCCTTGCGGCTGGCAAGCTCATTTGATCGTACGAGCGCGACCGTCAGCGATGAGGACGTGCTGTCGGTCTCCTCCTCCTCTACGGCGGTCCAGGGCAGCTATCGGGTGCAGGTCACGCAGCTCGCCACCGCGCATCAACTCACGAACAAGGCGGCCAAGGCGGTTGCAAGTCTTACGGCGGACATCGTCGCCGGAACATCGGCCGCGGTGTCGTTCCGCGTGGGGACCGGCGCGGAGCAGACGGTGACCTTGGGAGAAACCGGCACGCTGGAGGACTTGCGCGCGGCCATCAACGACCTGGGCGCCGGCGTGACCGCATCCATCGTGAACTCCGGGACGGAACAGGCGCCCGCCTATCGGCTGGTGCTGACGGGAACCAGCACGGGCGCCGCCAATACCATTTCGATCACGGCTGACGGCACCGCGTTGGATCTGGCGAACACGTCCGGCACGGGAGGCGCCGACACGCTCCAAACGGCCCAGGACGCGGTGCTTGTCATCGGCAACCCCGCCCAGACCCAATTGACCATCCAACGAAGCGGAAACACCGTCACGGACGTCATCCCGGGCGTGACGCTCAACCTCAAAAAAGTCACGGCTGGATCGGACTCGGTCAACGTGTCCGTCAGCCTCGATACGGCGACCGTGAAGGACAACATCAAGAAGCTAGTCACCGCCTACAACGACGTGGTGAAATTCATTCATGAGCGGGCGACCTTCGATCCGACGACCTCGAAGGCGGGTATCTTAACGGGAGAATCGGCGGTTCGGACCACGCTGTCCACCCTGCGACAGGCCATCTCCGGCGAAGTGCCGGGTTTGTCCCCCTATACCAGCGTCGGCCAGGTGGGGTTCAAGACAGAACGGGACGGCACGCTCGCGCTTGATGAGGCCAAGCTGGATCACGCGCTCAGCACCGACTACGCCGCCGCGCGCGCCTTGTTTATTCGTCAGGCCTCGGTTGCCGGAGTGGCGCAGCGCGTCACGGAAGCCGTGGACCGGTTGGACGAATTGGAAACAGGCGTGGTGTCCTCCCGCAAGAACAGCCTGACTCAAGAAATCGAGAAAATGGCCGACAGTATCCAGCGGAAGGAAGACGAGTTGGCGGCGTACGAGGCCCGCCTGAGACTCCAATATGCGGGGCTGGATCGATTGCTTCGCCAGCTCCAGTCCCAAGCCGACTTCCTGCGCACACGAATCTCCTGATCGCACAGAGGTGCAATGCGAACGGCGGTCCAGCAGTACCAGCAAACCAGCGTGATGACGTCGTCCGGCGTGCAAGTGGTCGTGGTTCTCTACGACGGAGCGATTCAGGCCATGCTGCTTGCGCAGGAAAGCATCCGGGGAAATCGTCCGGCCGACAAGGCCCGATTCCTGCGGCGGGCCGTCAACATCGTGACCGAACTGTCCGACGTGCTCGATATGCAGCAGGGTGGAGACATCGCGGTGTCCTTGCGGCGTTTGTACGACTACATCTTGGCGGAACTGCTTCACGTCAATCTTCATCATCAGGCCTATCGCCTTGATGGTCCGGTCCGCTGTCTGACCACCTTGCGCGAAGCCTGGCAGAAACTCGCCGAAAGCGGCGCGGCCATCCATGCCCGAATCGAATGAATCCCTGACATCAGGGGCGTGGACGGACGGGATCGGCCGTCTCACAGTCGAGGCGCTGGAAGCCGCCGAACAGGGAGATTGGGAACGCGTCTCAGCCTGTTATGACGCGCGCCGGGCGTGGTTCGCGCACAACGTGGTGATGCCGAACCTGGCTCATGCGCTCCTGGCCATGGACGAGGCCATCATGACGCGCGCGCGCGTGGCGCAGGCCGCGCTGCACCAACAACTCGTGGACGCGCAGGCCGCACGGTCCCGGTGGAAGTCCTATTTCTCTACGATCATGGACGGCCGACCAGTCGGCGAACATCTCGATCGGCGCAGCTAACCTGGGGAAGCCGGCTCATGTCCTCGCCATTGACGGATGCCGGGGAATTCGATCGACGGGGGTGGCAGCGCATCGATGACCGGCTGCTTCTGGAATATCGGTTGCTCGGCCAGCCTTCCGCCTGCACCGTTTCCGGAACGGATACACGAAGCGTGACGGCCATCCATGACTTCGTGTCTGCGCCGACGGACCGTTTGCTGAACCACATCAGCCCCGACGATCCGCAGGCGTTGCTCATCCCCTGGCTCATGAAGATCGATTGGGCGCTGGCCTTGCTGATCGGAGCGCTGGCGCAGACCGTGCCCGGCGGGTTGCCGCTGCCGAAAATGACGCCGGTCAACATCAGCGCGACCGGGATCAGCTTCCCGACCGGCCAGCGGTTCCACGAGGGCGATCACATTGAAGTGAAACTGATTCTGCCGCCGTTCTTTCCGATTGTCGCTGTTGCGGAAGTCAGTCGCGTGACCGAAGCCGGTGCCTCGGAAGGAAACGAGTACTTCATCGGGGCCCGGTTTCTCGACATCAGCGCCGATCATCAGGAACACCTCATCCGCCACATCCTTCACGTCCAGGCGGAGCAGCAACGCGGACGACAACGGGCGGCAGGCCTGTCGCACGCCTAATCCCCGTCGGCGTCAGAGCCACGGCTCGCTCCTTCAGGAGTCATCTTAAGTTTCCCCGCTGTCCGCCGATAACACACAACAGGAACGGCCATTCATGCCCGCGATCAACCAACGGCCGGGTGGAGCCCACGGTCATGTCACAGACTGAAATCCTCACCGTCCCCGAAGTCGCGCACCTGCTTCGCGTGCCGAAATCCACGGTGTACAAGCTGGCGAGGCTTGGGCAGATTCCCGCGTCCAAAATCGGAAAACACTGGCGTTTTGTGCGCCGAGACCTCGATGAATGGGTGCACCGGGCGGCGCGCACGGCGTAGTGTGCCGGACGTGTCCTGGTTGGCTCTCGATCGTGTCTTCATGCGGCGCCATGAATAAGTGGACGGACGGAACGGAACGGAACGGAATGGATGTCTGCCGCAGCCGTGTCGTTCCGCGTGGGTTGGTGTAAGGGGACAAAGATCGCATGGACATTCTAACCGTGCTGGGCGTGGTCGTGGCCCTCGGGTCCATCCTGGGCGGGCAAGCCCTGGAAGGCGGGCACGTGGGTTCGATCATGCAGTTGACGGCGTTCATGATCGTCATCGGCGGGACGATCGGCGCCTGTTTCGTGCAAAACCCTCTCCCCGTGGTCGTGAAGAGCTTTGCGCTGCTCTCGTTGGCGCTGTTCAATCCCAAGCACGATCCCAAGGCGCAGATGAAGCATGTGGTCGAGTTGGCTCAGGTGGCCAGGAAGCAGGGATTGCTGGCCTTGGAAGGCAGGATCAAGGACATCAACGATGCCTTCTTCGCGAAGGGACTGCAATTGATCGTGGACGGCACGGAAGCGAAGATGGTCCGGGAAATCTTGGAAGTCGAGGTCGAACACCATGAGGAGGAGGGGACGGCCGCGGCCAAGGTATGGGAAGCTGCGGGAGGGTATGCGCCGACGGTCGGGATCCTGGGAGCCGTGTTGGGTTTGATTCACGTGATGGAGAACCTGGCCGATCCCTCAAAGCTCGGCAGCGGGATCGCCACGGCCTTTGTGGCGACGGTGTACGGGGTGGGCGCCGCCAACCTGTTGTTTCTGCCGTTGGGCAACAAGATCAAGATGAAAATCAAGCAGGAGACGGCGATGCGGATGATGTTGATCACAGGGCTGGTGGGGATCGCTTCGGGAGAAAATCCCCGTCAATTGGAGGAGAAGCTCGCCGGATTCATCGGCGGAGGACAAGCCCACGAGAAGAAGAAATAGATGGCCAAGCACAAGCACGAAGAGCACGAGAACCATGAACGGTGGCTGGTGTCGTATGCCGACTTCATCACGCTTCTGTTCGCCTTCTTCGTGGTCATGTATTCCATTTCATCCGTCAACGAAGGCAAATTCAGGGTGGTGAGCGAATCGATCCAGGCGGCGTTGAAGCCGGTCGTCAGCACGCCGGTCTCCGACAAGGTGTTCGACATGGGCGCGCACAAGTCGTCGCTGGTGCCGGTTCTTCCCCAAAAGACCATCCTGGTTCGGAAAATACAGGAGGTGTTGTCCAGTCGCAGCCGCGATTTCCATTTCATCGAACATGTGGCGATTGCCGAAACGGATCAAGGCGTCCTGATCACCATCGCCGACAGCATGATGTTCGAGAGCGGACAAGCCGAGTTGCGTCCAGAGGCGCTGCCGTTGCTCCAGGCCTTGGCCGATGTGCTGATCGATCAGGCTCCGAAAGAAGTACGGGTTCAGGGGCACACCGACAATGTGCCGATGCAAACCCCGCAATTTCCGTCGAACTGGGAATTGTCCACCGCGCGGGCGGCATCAGTCGTGCGGGCGCTGAGCGAAGTCTATGCCGTGCCTGCCGGATGTCTTTCCGCGACCGGCTTCGCCGAATTCAAACCGCTCTCGGACAATACGACGCTGGACGGCCGAGCCAAGAACCGCCGAGTTGAACTCTTGGTCGTCATGAATGAGTAGCCCGCATCGGTAAGCCTGCATCCGCGCTCCCTTCTTCCTGCATGACCGAAAAGCCTCCTGAAAACCTGCGAAATATCGGTTGATTTGATTCGGGATAGGACCGAACGTCTCTATTTCTCGCCGATGCAGATGGTGCTATGATACCGTCCGATTTCACGGCCACACAGAGCACCAGAGTCCCATCTGCCTTCACTTCCTGCGAAGGAGTTGAGGGTCCGATACATGGCCGAACCGAATCTTCCTGCATCCCACCTGGTCAGTCTCGGGCGTCCTGGGGTTGACTCTGTGCCCGCCGGTTTGGTTGACTCTGCTGCACAGAGGATCGCGGCGTGATTGTTCGAGGCACCGAGGCTCTCCCGTACCCCTCCCGCAAAGAATTTCAGCAATTGCGGGACATCATGTATCAGACGCAGTCGGTGGATTCCCCGTCCCGCCTGTCCGTCTTGACGGCGGCGGTTGGCTCCATCATCCCGCACCAATTTTCGGCCTGCGGCGCATTCAGCGTCAGAAAGTGCGAATTGCAAATCGGCCATTCGAGCTATGGCGAGGAGTTTTCGTATTTGTATGCGTCGCGCGGGTTTCTGACCGACCCCTCAATCCAACTGATGCAAACAACCCGGTTCGGATTCGTGACCAGCGAGGATGCGCCCGCCATCGTGGTGCCCAGAGAAGTCACGAGCCTCAAGCTGGACTTCGGCATCAAGAGCTGCCTCTCGGTCGGGATTCGCGGGGTCCTGGGCGCCTGTACCTATTTCGCATTCAGCAATTTCGACCACAAGGCGATGCCCAAGCTGCGGGCGATCATGCAGATCATCTCTCCCCATTTTCACCTCGCCTACCTCCGAGCGTTGACGACTCCCGATCAACCGCCGGTCGAGACGCCGCCGGCTCACCTGACCAAACGCGAGGAGGAAATCATGCGTTGGGTGGCCGAGGGGAAGACGAACTGGGAGATCTCGGTGATCTTGGGCGTGAGCCTGAATACCGTGAAATTCCACCTCAAGAATATCTACGAGAAGCTGGGAGGGGTGGAAAACCGCTGGAGCGCCATCGCCAACTGGCAGTCGCAACACAACGAACTCCTCCTCCCGTCCGTCCGTGCGCACTGTCATTCCGCCGCCACATCCTAATCCCCCATCGTTCAGTCCCGTCGAGCCGCCGTCACGTCTGATCCCACAGTTCCTTGCAAGCCTGCGGATGTTTCGCCGTCTTCCGGTCACCCTTTCGCCGCGCGCGCCATCGTGTCCCGTTCTCCCACACCCCACGACCTACCCGGGTGGGTAGGTTACAACGGCGGCTCCGTCTTTGTAGAGTCCCGCCAAGCCGCGCGAGCGGAGAAGACTCATGCACCAAGGAGGCGCACCCATGGTTTCCTCATCCTGTCACGCGACGCAATCCACCGAACTCAGAACGTTGGTTGATTTGCTCCAGCAGCGGCGGACCCGTCGTTTTGGCTGCGGAATGGAACTGCCGGCGGGCCCGCTTCGCTACCGCAGCGAGTTGCCGCCGATCCCGCTGACGGCCGACGAGCTGCACTACCTCCTCTTTGCCGGCGTCGGAGAAACGGGCCCGCACTTGGCCGACATGCAGTATGTCCGTCGCCCCGGCTACGAGGACGGTCAAGGCATGGCCATCATGGGATTTCGCGGGCGCACGGTTCCCAGCGCCTGTGCAGCCAATACGACGAGGCTCTTCTTGTCGAACGACGATGGGGTGTTCTACGTGTCTGGCGTGCCGCATCCGAACAGCGGCGCGGGCCCGAACCTCGTGCGCCTCCAATCAAGCCGCTTGGACATCCCCAGACAATTGCCGTTCATGCTGTCCTTCAACCAATGGTACGCCAACCGCCCGGGCACGCAGTTCATCGTGCCGGTGACCGAGGTGGCGCGGGTCTATATGAATTTGCTGCTCGTGCTGCTGAGCGAGGAGTACGGATATTTCATCGTGGATACCGACAACGGCAACGCCGGCTGCGGTCTGGATGAATTCCGAAAAAGCCGAGGCGGCCATCTCCACGACGATCCCGGCGCGCGGCGGATGATGACGCTGCGCGACCTCGACGCGGCGATCAGCGACACGGCGCTTCAGGAACAGGGCGCGGTCTGCCAGAACATGTTTCTGATGGAGCAGGCCATCGGGTTGGGCGGCGGCATTCAGAGCGTCGGGAGCGGACGTCATCTGCTGGGGTGGGAGCCGGAAATCTATCCAGGCCTCGGATTCTTGTTTGCGCCGTCCTTGGTGCCCGGCGCGCGATCCAACCCGGTCGGCATTCCCGACGTCTGGGAAGGCCCCTGCCCGCCGTTCGCGCCCTCTATGGAAGTCGCCGTGCGGAATCTCGTGTACTCCAAGTTCGGCGCCAGCGGCATCTACCCCAATCCGGCCACCTGGCCCTGGATCCCCCGCCAGCAAGAGCAGGAGGTCCAGCCGCACAGCCCGCGCACGGTCGAAGCGGCGATTCGATTTTGCGAGTACGTCTACCGGACCTACGGGCGCTTCCCAGCCCATGTGGATGCCTTCAAGACGGTCATCGCGTTTCAAGCCCACCATGTCGACGTCGGGTTCTACGAGAAATTTTATCCCCAGGACGCCTTGGGGGAGACCCACCGGGAACATATGGCGGTCTGGCACGGTGCGGAACAGAAGTGAGGACGGTCAAACGGATCTGTCGGTTTGGTGAATCTCACCAGAGGAGGATGAGCCATGAGCCAGTCGCGTCGAGTCGTGATTACGGGATTGGGTGTGGTGTCGCCGTTGGGCTGTGATCTCAAGACGTTTTGGCATTTGCTCTGCCGGGGGGAATCGGGGATCCGGCCAATCGAATCCTTCGAAACCTCCTCGTTCAAGTCCTGTCTGGCGGGAGAGGTGCGGGACTTCGACGCCACGGATTTCATCCCGCCCAAGCAGGCCCGGCGCATGGGCCGGGTGTCGCATTTTGCGGTGGCGTCGGCCTTGATGGCCGTGCGCGACGCGGATCTTGACCTGGATGCCGAGGACCGCTCCGGGATGGCGATCAGCTTCGGCACGTCCGTGGGCGGACTCCGGGAAGCCTTTGCCGCGCACGATTGCATGTTGCGCAAGCAACATCTCCACCCCTTCACCATGACCGCCACGTTCCCCAACGCGGTCTCCGCCGAAGTGGCCATCGCGCTTGGCGTCCACGGCGAGTGCGAAACCTATTCGATCGGCTGCTCCTCCACGGCGAACGCCATCGGCCGGGCCTACGACCTGATTCGTTCGCGAGACGTGGACCTGGTCATTGCGGGCGGAGCCGAAGCTCCGTTGCACCCGACCATCCTGTCGGCCATGGAGGCGGGGCGGACCCTGGCGCCGGACTACCAGGGATCGGTGCGGAACCTGCCGCGTCCGTTCGACCGGACCCGATCCGGCATCGTCATGGGCGAGGGAGCCGGCTGCGTGGTGCTCGAAGAATACGAGCATGCGGTCCGTCGCGGCGCGCACATCTATGCCGAACTTGAAGGGTGGGCCTTCACCTGCGACGCCCATTCGATGGCCAAGCCCATGGAGTCCGGAGGGGAGCAGCAGCGCGCGATCGAGCAGGCGCTCATGGCCGCCCACTGGTTTCCTGAGGAGGTGGAGTATGTCAACGCCTGCGGACTCGGCAGCGTGGAACTGGACGCCATCGAAACGAAGGCGATCAAGCAGGCGATGGGCGCGCATGCGTACCGGGTGCCCGTGAGTTCCCTCAAGGGCGCCTTGGGCCATGCGTTTGCCGCCAGCGGCGCCTTTCAAGTGATCAGCACCGTGCTGTCTCTGGAATATCAGTTTGTGCCGCCGACGTTGAACTTGACCGAGCCGGACCCAGACTGCGATTTGGATTATGTGCCGGGCCACGGCCGGCCGGCCGCGATCCAGCGGGCGCTCATCAACAGCTTCGGATTCGGCGGCAAGAACATCGTGTTGGCGCTGTGTCGGGCTGAGAGCGCGGAGGCGCGTCGCCTGGTCCCGGCCGACATGGATTGGGAAGGAGCGCTCAGCATCCCGATGGGGGCTGCCGTGGCCAAGAGCGCGGTTACGGCTCACCCACGCCTGTCTTCCTGACGGGCGGTCGCGCGGTCTCGATGAGCGGGCATGCGGGCCGGGCGGGAGGGGCGTCGAAGATGTTCCCTCCTGCCCCTGCCGCGAGCAGGGCAAACCGGCTGGTTCCATACTGTTCGTGAGGAGTGGCGAGTCGGCCATGAAGGAGCGATCCGTCGGGCGAGCAGGAGTTGCATGATGCGCCCACTCAGTCTTGATCTGGCGGCGTCCGGGCGTGCGGCCCTGTTGTCGTTCGTGAGCCATACCCCGGCAGCCGTGGCGATCCTGGATACAGAGTTGCGGTATGTGGCTGTGAGCCAGCGTTGGCTGGACGACTATAAATTGGGGGATCGCCACATCATCGGCGAACACCATTATGATGTGTTCCCGGAAATCCGGTCCATGCCGGCCTGGCAGGAGATTCATCGACGCTGCCTCGCGGGCGCCGTCGAACGCTGTGACGGCGAGTCGTTTCTGCGCCACGACGGCAGCCGGGACTGGGTCCGTTGGGAAGTCCGGCCCTGGTACGGCGAAGAGGGGGCGGTCGCCGGCCTTGTCATGTTTACCGAGGTGCTCACCGATCAGCGGCGCGTCCAAGAGGCGGTGCGCGAAAGCGAAGAGCAATACCGGAGCCTCTTCGAATCCGCGCCGGACGCGTTGTTGGTGATCAGCTACGACGGGATCATCCGGGACGCCAATCCCGCGGCCTCGATGCTCTATGGGTATTCCAGGGAGGAGTTTCTTGGCCTGTCATGCCAGCACCTCGTCCATGCTGATTCCTATGCCCATGTCGAGCAAGCAGCGGCCGCGGTGGCGGAAGGGCGCACCTTCGACTCGGAATGCGTGGATCGAAGAAAAGACGGCACCCTCTTTCCCGTTGAAGTCCGAACGTCGCCGTTCCGCCATCGGGGCGAGCCGGTCATGCTGAGCGCGGTGCGGGACATCAGCGAGCGCAAGCGGGCCGAACAGTTGCTCCGCGACAACGAAGAGCGGTACGCGCGGGCCACCGCCGCGGGACGGGTCGGAGTCTGGGAATATGACTTTCTCACCGGCCGATACCAGGGAGATCCCAACCTCAAGGCGCTGTTCGGCTATCGAGCGGATGAGCTCGATGAGAATCCCGTGACCTGGTTCAACCTCATCCATCCCGAAGATCGGCGGCTGGCCATGGACGCCACCGTCGCGATCATCGATCGTCTGACGGACGACTATGAATGCCTGCTGCGGATGCTTCACAAGGATGGGTCGATCCTCTGGACGCACGTTCGAGGCTCGGCCGCCCGGAACGGCGACGGTCGCGCAGTCAAACTGGTGGGGACGACCGTGGACGTCACCTCTCGGAAGCTCGCGGAGGAAGCGAATGCGGTGTTGAGGCGGGCGATCGACACCGCCATGGAGGGGATGGCTCTGCTGGACAAGACCGGCACCTATACCTATATGAACCGCGCGCACGCCGAGCTGTACGGGTATGATCAGGGGGAGTTGATCGGCAAGACCTGGAAGGACATCACCCCGCTCGAATGGGTGGCCGACTATGAGCAGGAGTTCTTTCCGGTCCTGCTGCGGGAGGGGCGCTGGCGCGGCAAGGTCACGGGGAAGCACCGAGACGGCTCGCAGTTTCCGGTCGAAGTCTCGCTGTCGAGCGTAGTGAATGCCGCCGGCGTATGCGACGGGTACATCTGCACCTGTCACGACCTGACCGATCGCATGCGTGCGGAAGAGGCCTTGCGGCGCAGCGAGGCCCAGTACCGCTCGTTGGTCGACAACCTCAGAGACATCGTCTACCTGCTGTCGCCGGTCGGCCGGATCCTGTCCATCAATCCCGCGTTTGAAACGCGAACCGGCTGGTCGCGACAGGACTGGGTGGGGCAGCCGTTTGCCGAGCTGGTGCATCCGGACGACCGTGAGCGGGCGGTCCGCTCCATGGAGGACATCTTATCCGGCGTCAAGGACAACCGGGTGGAACTGCGCCTGCGGAGGCAGGACGGGCAGTGGCTGTCGGTCGAGTGCGCGGGAGGGGTCCATCATGAGAATGGGACCGTCATCGGGATTCTGGGCATTGCCCGCGACATCACCTTGCGACGGAAGGCGGAAGAGGCGCTGAGGGAGACAGAACTGCGGTTGCAACGGATCACGGACGCCATTCCCGGCGCGGTCTACCAATACCAATTGAATCCGGACAGGACCGATCGCTTCCTGTTCATGAGCCGCGGCGTCAAGGAGATTCTGGGAGTGGAGGCCGGCGTGGTCATGCACGATGTCCGACAGGCTTGGCGGCTTGGGCTGCCTGAGGATCTGGGCGCGCTCCAATTGTCCATCCTACAGTCCGCGGAGCGGTTGTCTCCCTGGGGGCATGAATTCCGCGTGCGGTTGGACGATGGCTCGATCAAATGGCTCAGAGGGGATTCGATTCCAGAGCCGCTTCGCCCGGACGGGAGCATCATTTGGAACGGCATCCTGACCGATATCACCGATCGAAAGCGGGCGGAGGAACGGTTGCTCCAAGTGGCCAAGGGCGTGTCCGCCACCACGGGCGAAGCGTTCTTCCATTCGCTGGTGGAACACCTCTGTACGTCGTTGGACGCCGAGTATGCCTTTGTCGCCACTCCGCATCCGACCAATCCGGCTGTGATCCGGACGATCGCGGTCTTCGGGCGAGGGCAGCGGTTGCCCAACTTCGACTATCCCTTGAACGGCTCGCCGTCCGAGACCGTCATCGGGCAATCGGTGCGGATGTACGACCAGCGGGTCACCGAACAGTTCCCGGACGATCCCCTGCTCGTCCGATTCGAAGTGGAAAGTTACGTCGGCGCGCCGCTCGACGATAGCAGCGGCCGCCCGCTGGGGGTCCTGGCTGTGATGAAATGCACCCCGCTGTTCCGGCGTGAAGAGGCCCGATCGCTGTTGGCGATCTTTGCCAGCCGAGCCGCCGCTGAGTTGGAGCGCCAGCGGGCCGAACAGGCCCTGCGCGCGAGCGAAGCGCGGTTCCGGACGTTCGCCGATACGGTCAACGATGTGTTTTGGATCATGAATCCGGATCCGCTCAGACTCGTCTATATCAATGATGCGTTCGAGCGGTTGTGGGGTTGCCCGGTCGCGGAGCATTATCGCGACCCGCACCATTGGCTGTCCGCGGTCCATCCGAACGATCGGGACCGGGTGGCGCAGGCATTCGAGCGGTGGATGGCCGGGGCGCCGTCGTACGACGTGGAATATCGCATCGTCAGGCCGGATCGAACGGAGCGCTGGATTCATGATCGCGGCCAACGGGCCACCGACGATCGCGGAACGGTGACGTTGCTGGTCGGCATCGCGCGGGATATCACTGAGCAGAAGAAGGCGGAACAGGCGCTCAAGGCGACGACCCAACTGCTGCAGACGCTGGTGGATGCCTCCCCGCTCGCGATCATCGTCCGGGACAACGACGGCAAGGTGGCGTCGTGGAATCTGGCGGCGGAAGCGATGTTCGGATGGAGCGCGGAAGAGGCCGTCGGTCGTCCGTTGCCCTTCGTGCCCGCCAGTATGGAACAGGAATCGCGCGCGATCTGGGAGGAAGCGGCAAGGGAAGAGGCGGTCAGGGATGTGCACGTGGTCGGCAAACGGCGGGACGGCAAGGTGCTGGAGCTGGCCTGTTGGGTGCGGGCGCTCACGGACAGCGAGGGGAGGCCGATCGGGTACCTGGGCCTGCTGACGGACGTGACCGAACGAAAGTTGCTGGAGCGACGCCTCCGCCATGCCGATCGGCTGGCGACCTTGGGCACCATCGTGGCGGGCGTGGCGCACGAGCTGAACAACCCGCTGTTTGTGATCACCGGGCATTTGCATCTGATCGAACGCAAACTCGAAAAGGGGCAGTTGAAGGCCTTGCGCCAGGAATTGGGCGCCGCGCAGGAGGCCGCGGCGCGCGCCACGACCATCGTGAACCATTTCTTGAGCAGCGCGCATTCCTCCACGGGGCGTCGGGAGCACTGCAACCTGGAAACCATTGTGCGTCAGGCGCTGCTCCTGGTCCGGGCGGACTTGCGGTCGCGCCAGATCCGCGTGGAGACGGAGTTCGAGCCCGATCTGCCGGCGGTGTCCGCCGATCCGCAATCGATGCTGCAAGTCCTGCTCAATCTGCTCACCAACGCGCGGCAAGCCATCGATCCGGTCGGCGGCAGGGGCGTCATTCGCGTCAGCCTCTCGGAAGAAGAGCATCAGGGGGCCCGCGTCGTGGTCTGCCGCGTCCAGGACAACGGCACCGGCATTCCTGCCGAGCATGTGCCTCATATTTTCGATCCGTTCTATACGACGAAGCCGGTGGGAGAAGGCACGGGCCTCGGATTGGCCATCTGTTATCGCATCGTCTCCGAACTCTGCGGCACGATCGTCTGCGAGAGCCGCCCGGGGGAGGGCGCCAGTTTCACCGTCCGACTGCCCGCATTACAAAGGCCCGGCCTGAGCCCATCCTGCTCCGAACCGTCCGCGAGCAGCGGGGCCAGGAGGCGCGGACGTGCTCACGAAGAGGAGTCCTAGCTGATGCCGACAACCGCCGCCCGCATCCTGGTGGTCGATGACGATCCCCATATTTTGGGAATGCTCGAAGGCTACCTGAAGGAAGAGGGGTATGAGCCCGTCACCGCCAACAGCGCGCAGGCCGCGGCCGCCATCGTCCGCCGCGACCATCCGGACCTCGTGATTCTCGACATGCGCCTGTCCGACGGGACGGGGCTCGATTTGCTCAAGTCGCAACTGCTTCCCGAGCTTGGGCCCTATCGGGTGATCATGCTGTCGGGCTTTGTGAGTCAGAAAGACGCCGAAGAAGCGGTGCAGGCCGGCGCCTTCGACTATATCACCAAGCCGGTCACCCTTCCGAAATTGGGCATCACGATCCGCAACTGTCTCCGTCTCCAGGAACTGACCCACGAGGTGGCCACCTTATCGGGAGACGGGGTGAAACCATTCGCGCTGAGCGCCATCGTCGGGATGAGTCCGGCCATTCTCGAGATGATCGAGCACATCAAGCGGGTGTCATCGTACGACGTGCCGGTGCTGATTCTCGGAGAGAGCGGGACGGGAAAGGAATTGGTTGCGCGGGTCTTGCATGGATTGAGCACCAGGCGCCACGCGCCGTTTTTGCCGCTGGACTGCGGGGCCATTCCCCAGGATCTGGTTGAATCGGAACTGTTCGGCCATGAAGCCGGCGCCTTCACCGGCGCCACGCAGGCCAGGTCCGGACGGATCGAGCGGGCCGACGGCGGGACGCTGCTGCTCGACGAAGTGGGCAATCTGCCGCTGGCCGTTCAAGCCAAATTCCTCCGGGTGCTGCAATTCAAGGAATTCGACCGGCTTGGTGGACGGCACACCGTCCAGGCCGATGTCCGGATTCTGGCCGCGACCAACGCCAACCTCGACGAGATGGTGGAGCAAGGGACGTTCCGACGGGACCTGTATTTTCGCCTGAACACCGTGACGATCCGGGTACCTCCCCTTCGAGAGAGGACGGAGGACATTCCGCTGCTGGCCCACGTGTTTCTGATGGAGGCCAACCGGACATACAAGACGAGGGTGCAAGGTATTGCGACGGACGCCTTGCGATTGCTGGAGCAACATCGGTGGCCCGGCAATGTCCGTGAGTTGGAAAATTCGATCCGCGCCGCGGTGATTCTGGCCGACCGGATCATTCGCCCGCCGCATCTTCCCGCGGCGGTCCGTGGCCGCGCCCAGGCCGGCGAACCGTCGAGTGACTCGGGGGAACGGCTCACCGGACGAGGCCGTCGGCCGATCGGCGACCTCTCGTTGGCGGAAATCGGACGCTATGCGGCGGAAGAGGCGCAGCGGGCCGCCGTGATGCAGGTGTTGGAAGACACCGGGTGGAACAAAGCCGAAACCGCCCGTCGGCTGCGGATCGATTATAAGGCGCTCTATCTGAAACTCCAGCGTTGGGGGCTGCGGGCGCCCAAGCTGTGACAAGGTTCGGTCCGTCGTACCGACATGGGCGGGATAGGCGCGTGGGGCCTAATGAATGGGGGTCTGGTACCATGGTCACCGGACCATAGTGGAAGGGTGTTTGATCCAGATGCACCATGCGATTCGATCAGAGCAGGATGTCCCAGATGTCGAGACCCATTCATCGTGCTTTGTATATCAACGGCTTGTGAAGTCATCCTCAAAAGAGAATTCCGGAGAAGTCGAATGGTCTTGTGGCACGGCACGTGCTTTACAGGTTGGGTTTAAGGAGTGGAGAAGGGAGTTATATGCGAACACGTCTTCATAATGTCCCGACTGATGACAGTAGCAGCGGCGGACTGAAACGGATCAAAGTCTTGGTCGTGGATCCGTTGGAACTTGAACGGATCGGCATGCGCAGCGTCTTGGACCGGCATCCGGACATCGTCGTGGCGGATGAGGCGGTCAGTTGGGAAGAGGCCGTTCCGAAGCTCGCGCGGCTCCATCCGGATGTCATCATCATGGACATCTCGTTGTCCAACGCGGGCTTGCTTGACGAGGTGAATGACACGTTGGCCCGCCATCCGGGAACGAGGGTCCTGTTCTTTGCCCATGGGTTCGAGGAGTCGACCTTGGCAGCCATCGTGCGGGCCGGCGTTCACGGCTGCCTGTTGAAGCATATCTCGTCCGAAGAATTGGTCCGCGCGGTGCGGATCGTCGCGTCCGGCGACAGCATCATCGATCCGCGGCTGACCGGCACCCTGTTCGGGATGATTCGCGACACCAGGGATTCCGGGCGGCGGCGCACCCCCTTGTCGGCCCAGGAGCGGCGGCTGCTGCCGTTGGTGGCCCAGGGACTCACCAATAAAGAGATCGCGCGGGAGATGAAGCTCAGCGACAAGACGGTCAAGAACTACCTCGTGAGCATGTACAAGAAGTTGAACATTTGCCGGCGCAGCCAGGCCGCGGCCCTCTATTCCCGCACGCTGCTTATGCAGCAATCGTCCCTGCCCGGCTCACGGACGCTGTCGTCCCCGGCGGTCCTGCCTCCCGAACGTTTGGCCCGAATGCCCATGGGACCGCATGGCACACTGGTCAAGGTCTGACCGTCGCGCGGATCTTCATGGCTTCTGGTCAGAACCCTCCGGCCGCTCCAAACGGAGCGTCCGGCTCATGCTGAGCGGAACCGACGGCCTCCTCCCCTCCGAGCCGATTCTCACGCTTGGTTAGAGCCAGACTCGGGCAAGTGCCCGATATCGCGGCGTTTGGAAAAAAGATCCGATGCCGCGCACCCCGCTGCCTTGATCGCCTCCTCTCTCACCCTCTTGAGAAAGAGCAGCCGGATCGCAATTCCGGCGCGGGGCCACGACCGGCGCGCCTTCGCACAGGCTGGGCTTGCCTCGACCATGAGCCGAGTCCTTGAGGGGACTTTTCCTCTTTGAAGAGGACTTTTCTCTTGTTGTAGAATGCGTTGATTTCACACCACACTCGATGGATCTGCTCGTCCATGGGTGGGCGAGCCCTGAGTCTGGTCAGACGTCTCGCTGTGAGGCGAGCGGTTTACATGTCATGGGAGGACCAATGAAGATTGGACGGACGGAATCGAGGGGAACAGTCGGATGGTGGATTGGCGGGGTGGCCATGGCGGGTCTTGCGCTGACGACGGGGCTCGGAGCCATCGGGGTTCCTGCCGGACAAGCTGCCGTGCCCGCCGCGTTCTCCCAAGGGTTCTCCGAAATCGTCAAAAGGGTGACGCCCGCAGTCGTCAACATTGCGGTGACGGGTGGGGAAGGGCGGCGGGAGGGGCGCCGGCAGATTCCACCTGGTCCGTTCGGCGGGCCTCCCGGAGGGCCGCCCGGTGAAGAGCCGCCGGGCATGGAACCGCCTGGTCCTCCGATCCCAGGGCCCCACGGCAGGCCGGAGCAGAGCGCGGGATCCGGCGTCATCATCGATGCGGCCGGCCATATCGTCACGAACAACCATGTGGTGGAAAATGCCTCCCAGATTACGGTCACGCTGAGCGATAAGCGTGAATTCCCCGGGAAGGTCGTGGGGACGGACCCCAAGTCCGATCTGGCCGTCATCAAGATCGACGCGCCGAATTTGCCGAGTCCGCTGAAATGGGCGGACTATGACAAGCTGCAGGTCGGAGACGTCGTGCTCGCGGTCGGGAGCCCCTTCGGGCTGAGCAGCACGGTCACGCTAGGCATCATCAGCGCGCTGGGCCGCGGGAACGTGGGCATCGCCGACTATGAGGATTTCATCCAAACCGACGCCGCGATCAACCCCGGCAACTCCGGGGGCGCCCTGGTGAACATGGACGGCGAGTTGATCGGCATTAACACGGCGATCTTCTCCCGCACCGGTGGCTCCGAGGGAATCGGGTTCGCCATTCCCAGCACGATCGCCGTCGATATCGTGGACAGTTTGACCCGCACCGGCAAGGTCGTGCGGGGCTGGATGGGGGTCGCGATTCAGGAAATCACCCCGGCGTTGGCCAAGTCGTTCAAGATTCCGGAAAACCGGAAAGGGGTGTTGATCAGCGACGTCAACGAGAACGGCCCGTCCTTTGCGGCCGGGATCAAGCGCGGGGATGTCGTGGTCTCGTTCAACGGGAAAGAAGTGCAGAGCGTCAGCCAGCTCCGAAACCTGGTCGCCCGCACGATCGTGGGGAAGGATGCCGAGATCAAGATTTTGCGGGACGGGAAGGAACAGGTGCTCAACGTGAAGGTGGCCGAGCGGCCCTCCGATGAGATGCTGGCGCGGCGGGAGCCTGGCCCTCCGGCGGCCCCCGAGCCCGCCAAGCTGCCCGATAACGTGCTGGCGGCGCTGCGCGTGCAGCCGCTTGATGCCGCCATGCTCAGCCAGTTCAACCTCCCGGCGAAGACCGCCGGGGTGTTGATCAGCTCGGTCGAGTCGGGGACCGCGGCGGAAGCGGCGGGCTTGCAGCGAGGCGACGTGATCCAGGAGGTGAACCGGGAGCCCATCAAAACCGTGGAGGACTATAGCAAGGCGTCGGCCAAGGTCAAGAAGGATGAGCCGGTCGTCCTGTTGTTGAGCCGGCAGGGGAACACGCTTTTCGTCGCGGTGAATCCCAAGTGAGCAAGGCCTTGGTCTCTCGGGGAAGTGGCATGTAGCCGCTATGGCGCAAGACAACGGACGAGAAAAAAAGCCCTCCAAAGCGTGGGAGTGGCTTCAGGATAAGGTCTTCCGTCCGCTGGAAGACAAGAAGATGCCGGTCATGGAGCACCTGGTGGAGCTCCAGGCGCGGCTGACCCGGGCCGTGCTGGTGACCGGCGTCGTGTTCGTGGTCACCTTCTTTTATGCGGACACGCTGGTGAAGTGGATCCGGGTGCCCCTTCAGAACATGTTCGTGCCTCGGACGCTGGAGTGGGTCCCTACTGATCTGCCGGCTGTCCCGTTCATCTTTCTTGCCCCGGCGGAGGCGCTTTGGCAGAACGTCAAGGTGGCCGGGCTTTTCGCGGTCGTCCTGGCGGCGCCGTACATCCTCTTCGAGTTGTGGCAGTTCACCGTGCCAGGCCTGCACGTGCAGGAGCGGCGGTTCGTGGGCCCCTTCGTGCTCTTCAGTTCGCTCGCGTTCTATGCGGGAGTCCTGTTTTCCTTTTTCTTCGTGCTGCCGTTTGCATTGAACTTCCTGATCTCCTACGGCGTGAACGCCGGGTTCATTCCGCAACTGTCGATTGCCCAGTACGTGGGGTTTGCCCTCTGGTTCCTGCTGGTGTTCGGCATGATTTTCGAGGTGCCGCTCGCCATCACGCTCATGGCAAAGCTGGGGTGGGTCGATGCGCCCTTTCTGAAACGCTACCGCAAATGGGCGTTTCTGGCCGCCTTCATTTTTGCCGCGATCCTGACTCCCACGCCGGATCCCTTCAACCAATGTCTGATGGCGGTCCCGATGTACGTTTTCTACGAGGTCGGAATCATCAGCGCCGGGTTCTTCAACAAGAAGAAACGGATGGAGGCGGAACAGGAGAAGGAGCCGGCCGGAGGAGTGCCGGCCCCAGCCCAAGGACAAGCCGGATCGAAGCTGGCGCGACCGGGTGGAAAGTCGGAAGACGAGTATGTGGCCGTTCCCAGCGGCGTCGGCCGTTCGTGATCCTGCAGGCCCATGCTTCAGGTTGCCGTGATCGTGGTCAGCAGCAAGATCGCCACCGGGAGCGAAACGGATACGGGCCGCGCCGCGCTGGAACAGATGGTGGCGGAGATTCCAGGCAAAGTGGCACTCTATGAAGTGGTACCGGACGACCGGCGAGCAGTGGCGGAGCGGCTGGCCGCCATCGCGGACGCCGGGCAAGCCGACGTGATTCTCACGATCGGAGGAACGGGCGTCCGTCCCACAGATTGGGCGCCGGAAGCCACCAGGGACGTCGTCGGCAAGGAAATACCCGGAATCGGCGAGGCGATGCGGCAGGAGAGCGTCAAAAAAGTGAAGACGGCCATGCTATCGCGGGGCACCGCGGGCATCCGGGGCGGCACATTGATCGTCAATCTGCCGGGCAGTCCACGGGGGGCGAAAGACAACCTGGGCGTGATTCTGCCGATTCTCGAACATACGGTGGAGAAGATCCGCAAGCAGACGGCGAGTCACCAACGCTGAGCCGATCCGAGGCCCATCGGGGCGGTCACGTATAAAGGACACACCATGCCGAAGGAATTGAATATCATCAACGCTCCGGGATCGGGTAACGGAGATGTCTGCACCTATCTCTGGGCCTGCGCGATCTGCGACGAAACCGAACGATGCCAAAAGGACAAGGAAGGCCACAGCCGCTGGCTCGTGGCCAAGCGAATGGAGCGCATCGAATACAAGGTCCTCGTGATGAGCAACAAGGGCGGGGTCGGGAAGAGCACCGTCACCACCAACCTGGCCGTCAGCCTGGCCTTGAAAGGCTGGCATGTCGGGATCTGCGATCTGGACATTCACGGGCCCAACATTCCCAAGATGGTCGGCGCAGAAGGGCAAAAGCTCAAGATCAGCACGTCCGGCGGGATCATTCCGTTTCAGGCGTACAACCTGAAAATCGCCTCGATGTCGTTCCTCCTCCAGAATAGCGACGATCCCATCATTTGGCGCGATGCCTATAAGTATGAGTTCATCAACCAATTGCTCGGGGGCGTCGAGTGGCAGGACCTCAACTTCCTGCTGATCGATCTGCCGCCGGGAACCGGAAACGAGTCGGTCACGACGATCGACCTGCTCGGCGGCGTGAGCGGGGCCGTGATTGTGACGACCCCGCAGGAAGTGGCCCTGCTGGATTCCCGCAAGTCCGTGTCGTTCTGCCGGGACAGCGAGGTGCCCATCATCGGCATCGTGGAAAACATGAGCGGGCTCGAGTGCCCGCATTGCCATCATCACATCGAGGTCTTTCGCAAAGGAGGCGGAGAAGCCTCGGCGCTGGATATGGGCGTGCCCTTCCTTGGGCGCATCCCCCTGGACCCCGACGTCGTCACGCAATCGGACGCGGGGGAACCCTTCGCCATGTTCTATTCCGACACCGCCACCGCCGACGCTTTCCATGGCATTGCGAACAAAGTGGAGGCGTTCTGCAAGAAGGCGGGGTCGCTGGTGAATATCGCCCCGCGGCATCACCTTAAGTAAGACCGAGGACTGAGAGAGGGGAACTGAGGACCGAACGAAGAGGAACAGACTTTCGGGTATCGGCTCGGATCTCGGTTCTCAGCACTCAGTCCTCAATGTAGGGCGTATGCAAGGTCTGACACCGTTAGAAGAAGCTCAACGGATCGTGCTTGAGGCGGCCAAGCCCCTCGGGTTGGAGAAGATCCCGATTCTGGACACGTTGGGCCGCGTGCTCGGCGAAGACATCGTCGCGCAACGGGACAATCCGCCCTGGGACAATTCCGCGATGGACGGGTTTGCCGTCCGGTGGGAGGACATCAAGCAGGAGCACGCGATCACCAAACCGGTGGAATTGACGATTGTCGAAGACGTGCCGGCCGGGAAGATGCCCGCCAAGAGCGTGGGGCCGGGGCAAGCCATCCGGATCATGACGGGGGCGCCGGTGCCGAGCGGGGCCGATACGGTCATCAAGGTGGAGGACACCGAGCACACGCCCGACATGGTGCGCGTGTTCAAGCCGGAACCCCGCGGGGCAAACATCCGCCCGCAGGGCGAAGACGTGAAGAAGGGCGAACGGATTATTGCCAAGGGCACGCCCATCCGTCCCGGCGAAGCCGGCATGCTCGCCATCCTGGCGCGATCGTTTGTCGTCGTCTACCAGCGGCCGCGGGTCGCGATTCTGTCCACCGGAGACGAACTGGCGGATCTCGACGAGCGGTTCAGCGAGGACAAGATCATCAATTCGAACAGCTACGGCATCGCCGCAGCCGTGCAGGAAGCCGGCGGCATCCCCATCCTGTTGGGAATTGCCAAGGATAATCCGGCGGCGCTGACCGAAAAGATCTCCCATGGGCTCAACGCGGACATTCTCGTGCTTTCGGGCGGGGTGTCGATGGGGGATTATGATTTCACAAAGGCGGTGTTCCGCGACCTCGGCGCCGAGATGAATTTCTGGAAGCTGGCCATTAGGCCCGGCCAGCCGTTGGCCTTTGGGAAGATTCAGGGGAAGCTGGCCTTCGGGCTGCCGGGCAATCCGGTGTCGTCCATGGTCACGTTCGAGCAACTGGTGCGTCCCGCCATGTTGAAAATGGGCGGCCATCGCAGCTACGGGCGTCCGGTCGTTCAGGCGCAGTTCCAGGAAAAATTTTCCAAGCGAAACGATCGCCGTCATTTCCTGCGAGGCATTCTCACCAGGGAGCAGGGCGTGTTTCACGTCCGGACGACCGGCGATCAAGGCTCCGGGATTCTGACCTCGATGGTGAGGGCCAATTGCTTGATCGATGTGCCAACCGAGGTGGAGCGGGTGAATCCGGGCGATTGGGTGAACGTGCAGGTGCTCGGCGGGTCCTTCTGGACCCATGACGTTGGGTCTCAGCCGTCAACAGGCCACCGGCAGTCCTGTTGCTGAAGGGAAAAAGGAGCGCGCACCATGGCGATTCCGGTGGTCTGTTTCGTCGGACGCTCGAATAGCGGGAAGACGACCGTGATTGAACGGGTCATTCCCGAACTGGTCCGGGCCGGCTACAAGGTGGCCACGGTCAAACATGCCGGCCACGGATTCGATCTCGACACGGAAGGCAAAGACAGTTGGCGGCACAAACGCGCGGGAGCCAGCGCGGTGGTGGTGCTCTCCAAGGGGAGCCTGGCCATGTTCGCCGACGTGTCCGACGAGATCAAGCCGGAAGACGTGCGGGACCGGTTCTTGGATGAGGATACGGACCTGATCATCGCCGAAGGGTGGAAAAGCGACGGGTACCCCAAGATCATGGTGGTTCGGGACCAGCCGGGCGAAGTGCCGGTCTCGCCGGAAGGGCTGCTCGCCGTCGTCTCGAACAAGCCGGTGAATGTCTCGGTTCCCGTGCTCGATCCCGACGATATTCCGGCTGTCGCTCGGCTGATTATCACGCACTTTCCTCGACGTCCGCGGAATGAGACATAAATACTCTCCCTGGGCCGTCCTGGCCATCGTGGCCGGGGCCGTGGCCCTCGGCGGCGGCGGGCTCCACCTCACGAACCAGCCGGAATTTTGCGCGTCCTGCCATACTATCGCGCCATCCTATGAGAGTTGGGCCAAGTCCTCGCACAAGGAGGTTTCCTGCGTGGACTGCCACGTGCGGAGCACGCCCGAGGGCTGGTTGCGCGACAAGGCCTATGCCGGGACGAAGGATGTGTTGATCACCTGGTTCGGCACGCCCACGGTCCCGCATGATCTGGACGCGACCGTGCATTCCGAGTTGTGCCTGAGCTGTCATCGCGAGATTCTGCGCGTGTCGGAGGTGGCGCCTCGGGATCTGCCCCCTCCGGTCAAGGAGGTCGGGTTGGTGATGAGCCATCGGAAGCATATGGAAGCCTTTGCGAAGCGCGGGAAAGGCGAGGGCTGTGTCACCTGCCATTCGCGGGTGGTGCATGGCGAGCCCATCAAGGGGTACCCGATCGTCGTGCCACGCGGACATGTGGAGGCCGACAGCAAGCCGCATGAGCCTCGGCATCCCAAGGACAGCGTCCTCTACCGGAAGGCGATGGCCGACTGTTTCCGTTGCCACGACGGGAAGACCGAGCACGACGGCGCGGTGTTGAGCCGCAAGTGCGAAACCTGCCACCTGCCTGAAAAAGTTCAAGACCTGCTGTTCTAGAAAAACAGAGCCAGGCTGTGTATGACGACCCCGATCGTTCAGGTGCGCCATCTCACGAAGCGGTTCGGCGACTTCCTCGCCGTAAACGATATTTCCTTTGACATCCAGCCAGGCGAGATTCTCGGCTTGCTGGGGCCGAACGGAGCCGGCAAAACCACCACCATCCAGATGATGCTGGGCTTGATCACTCCGACCGGCGGCACGATCCGCATGTTCGGGCTCGACCTTGCGACCCACCGAGAAGCGATCATGCAGCAGGTCAACTTTTCCTCCACCTACATTTCCATGCCCTATTCCCTGACCGTGGAAGAGAATCTGCGCGTGGTCGCCAGGTTGTATGGCATGAGGCTGGTGGACCAGCGCCTCGACGAGGTGGTGAAGCAGTTGGAAATGGAGGAGATGCGGCACAAGCTGACCCGCAAATTGTCGTCCGGGCAGATGACGCGCCTGACGCTGGCCAAGGCCATCTTGACCGAACCGAAAGTCCTGTTTCTGGACGAGCCGACCGCCAGCCTCGATCCGGATATCGCCCACAAGATCCGGGCGCTGCTTCAGGATGTCCGCCGATCGACCGGGTTGAGCATGCTGTACACCTCGCACAACATGCGCGAGATGGAGGAGATGTCCGACCGCATCATTTTTCTGCAACGCGGGAGAATCGTCGCGGAAGGCACCGCGGCAGAAATCACCGCCCGGTTCGGAGACCGGGACCTCGAAGAGGTCTTTCTCCGCTTGGCGAGGGAGCAGGCCCGATGAAGTGGCATCGGGTGGTCGCATTGTTGAGCCGGCATCTGTATCTCTATAAGCGGAGCCCGCCGCGGATCATGGAGATTTTTTACTGGCCGCTGCTGGATCTGGTCATCTGGGGATTCATCACGATCTACCTGATGCGGCATGAAGGGCAGGTGCCGGGATTGGTCACCTTCTTTCTGGGCGCGCTGATTTTGTGGGACGTGCTGTTCCGGGCGCAGCAGGGCATCACGATCACGTTTCTTGAAGAAATCTGGGCCCGCAATCTGCTCAACCTCTTCGCCAGCCCCTTGAAGCCCAGCGAATTTCTGGCTTCGACCATGGCGATGAGCATCCTGAAAGTCACGGCGGTGGCCTGCGTCATGGCCCTCTGCGCCTATGCGTTTTACTCGTACAACGTGTTGGTGATCGGGCTCGCGCTCATTCCGTTCGTCTTCAATCTGGTCATCACCGGCTGGGCGATCGGCGTGTTCACGACTTCGCTGATCATGCGGTTCGGCCACGAGGCGGAGGTGTTGGCCTGGAGCATGGTGTTCCTGTTCCAACCGATTTCCTGCGTGTTCTATCCGCTCGATGTCCTGCCCGTCTGGCTGCAGGGCATCGCCTGGATGAATCCTGCGGCCCACATCTTTGAAGGCATGCGGGGCGTGCTGAAGGACGGCGCCTTGTCGGTGTCGCATCTCACCTGGGCCGTGGGGCTCAACGCGCTATACCTAGCCCTCGTGATCCTGTTCTTCCACTGGACGTTTGAAGTCTGCAAAGACAAGGGCCTGTTGGTGCGGGTCGGCGAGTAGGCGAGTCGGAATCTGGGAGTCGGCGCGTCGAAGGGACCTGCGGGGGGACACCTGCGGCGGGAAGTGCCTGTCTGATCTTGACGCATCAACGATTCTTGTTGTAATGTCGCAGCATGTCCGTGACCGTCAAGACTCATCAGAAGGAACTGGTGCTGAAGTGCCACGCGCTGGCGGACGAAACCCGTTTCCGCATCGTGGAGCTGCTCATGGAAGGGGAACGCTGCGTCTGTGATCTGATGGAGGAACTGCAGGCCGCGCAATCACGGCTGTCCTTCCATCTCCGCACTCTGAAAGACGCGGGGCTGGTCAAGGATCGGCGGGAGGGCCGGTGGAACTACTATTCCCTCGATGCGGAGGCATTCGAGGACCTCGAAGCCTTGGTCCAACAGGTGAAAAGCGGGGATCGGCTGAAACTGGCGTCCGGCCGGCGCTGCCTCTGACCGGCGCATTTTTTTGGCCTGATTCAGCAACAATTCTTGATGGATAGAATCGGAGGGGGTATGTGGAAATTCAAAAAGCAGCAGCGGTTGCGGATCGAGTGGCAGCAGACTGGGTCGTCGAGCAGGACCTGCCCCTATGCGAGCGAGACGTGGTCGAATCTCGTCCTGGTAATGGAGGAGCTTCGACGCGAACTGTTTTCGCTCGGCATCTCCGTGTCCGCCACACCGGTCCTTCCGCAACAGATCGGCCGTACCATACAGGGGCTCTTGTTCAACCGTGTGCCGCTGGAAGCGCTGTTGCCTGAGCTGCGCATCCTGGGGCGCCATTGTCCTTCCTGCGAAGCCCAGTATGGGGAATCTGTCCTCTGTCCGACGGTGGTTGCCGAAGGAGTGGAGTACCGCAGCCTGCCTCCATTTCTCCTGCGGCGGGCGATCCTGACCTCGGTCGGCATGATGCAACCGCTGCGGCCTCTCAACCTGGCTCAACCTGTGGCCTAACGAGGCGAACGATGGAACTGGTTGCAGAGACGTTGAGGGCGCAGCCGGCTGAGAAACGACTGAACCTATTCGAACGGTACCTGACGATCTGGGTGGGGCTCTGCATGGCCTTGGGGGTTTGGCTGGGACGGACCGCGCCTCAGATGATCGAATGGCTTCGCAGGATGGAGTTGGGCGAAGGGAGTCAGGTCAACCTGCCGATCGCCCTGCTGATCTGGGTGATGATCATACCGATGATGATGAAGGTGGATTTCGGATCCATCGGGCAGGTTGGCCGGCGACCGCGCGGCCTCCTAGTCACCCTGTTCGTGAACTGGATCGTGAAGCCGTTTTCGATGGCGGCGATCGCCTGGCTCTTTTTCCGCGTGATCTTCTCGCCCTGGATCGTGCCGAATGACGCCGATCAATATATCGCGGGATGCATCATCCTCGCCGCGGCTCCCTGCACGGCGATGGTCTTTGTCTGGAGCTATCTCACCGACGGTGATCCCGCCTATACCCTGGTGCAGGTTTCCGTGAACGATCTCATTATGTTGGTCCTGTTCGCGCCGATTGTCGGGTGGCTGGTCAGCGGCGCGTCCTCGCTCTCCGTGCCCTTCATCGTCCTGCTCTATTCGGTGCTCGCCTTCATCGTCATTCCGCTCACGATCGGGGTCGGCGCGCGCCTGTGGATGGTGCGGCGGTTCGGCCGCACCTGGTTCGAGGACCGACTGCTTCCAGGACTGGCGCCGTTGACGATCCTGGCGCTGCTGGCCATGCTCGTCCTGATCTTTGCGTTTCAGGCCGACAACCTGACGGGTAAATGGGCCCACGTCCTGATGATCGCGGTTCCGATCCTGATCCAGGTCTATTTCAATTCCGCGCTGGCCTACGGCTTGATGCAACGGTTGGGAGTCGAGCATGCGGTCGCTGCGCCGGGCGCGCTGATCGGCGCCAGCAATTTCTTCGAGCTGGCGGTGGCGACTGCCATTGCCCTGTTCGGCCCCGGGTCTCCGGCGGCGCTCGCAACCGTCGTGGGCGTGCTCGTGGAAGTGCCGGTCATGCTGTCCGTCTGCGCCCTCTGCAATCGCACGAGGCATTGGTTCCCCACCCCCGTGGTCGCATCCCGATGAGCAAGCCGCGTGTCTTGTTCCTGTGCACCGGCAATTCCGCCCGCAGCCAGATGGCCGAGGGATGGCTTCGGCATCTCGCCGGGGACCGGTATGAGGCGGCTAGCGCGGGAACCGAGCCTGTCGGGCTGAACCCCTTGGCTGTGGAGGCTATGAAGGAAGCCGGGATCGATATTGCCTTCCACCGCTCGAAAAAATTGGATGCGTACCTCGGCCAGCAATTCGACCACGTCATCACCGTCTGCGATCGGGCCAAACAAACCTGCCCCCTGTTCCACGGGGCGCTTCACACCCACCACTGGAGCTTCGAAGATCCGGCCGCGGCCAAGGGCACGCATGCGGAGCGCCTCGAAGCGTTCCGTACCATTCGCGACCAAATCCGGCTACAGATAGTCGAGTTCCTCGAAGCCTAATCCAAAGCCTAATTCCTCTGGCCTGCCCCGGTACTGCTGGCTCAAATGGATCGTTCCGGTCCGCCACCTGTCGGACCGGTGTGAACTACAACGGGCCACGTAGTAGGATAGGGGATACAGCCGGCACAGCTCTGTTCGGACCGTTCGCAACCTTTCGGCGGGGTTGCGGCATTGGCGGGACTCTTGCACCCCACTCTTGCATTCTTCGGACGATTCCACAAAGGAGACGAGACATGAGCCAGATATCCAGACGGCGGTTCTTGCAATGGTCGGCGGCTGCGAGCGGAACGGTGTTGCTTGGAGGCATCCCCCAGTGGGCGGGAGGCGCAGATGGCGGAACTGCGGGAGCGGCGCCGGCCCATGCCAAGCCGGCAGGCCAAGTGTCCGGCGAACCCATCAAGATCGGGATCATCGATCCGCTCTCGAGTCCATACAAAACGTCTTCGGTCCATGACGTGCATGGGGCCACGGTGGCGGTGGATCTTTACAACAAACAGGCCGGTCTCCTGGGGCGTCCTGTGGCGATGGTGGAGGCCGATGACGCATCCAATCCGGAGACGGCCGCGAAGGCGGCGCTGAAACTCATCAAGGAGGACCGTGTCGATTTCCTGATGGGCACCTTCAACGGGGACTGCGCGCTCGCGGTCAGCGAGGTCGCCAAGCGGGAGCACAAACTGTTCATGGTCACGGGCGCGCACCTTCCGGCCTTGACCGGGGAGCGGTGCGACTCGCACATGTTCGTCTTCATGCCGAGCGCCACCATGCTGTCCAAGGCGGTGGCGCCGTACATTGTGAAGGAGTACGGTCCCCGCTGGTTCATGGTGACGGCGGACACGGTGGATGGGAGGTCCGCCGAGCAGGCCATGGCTGAGGCCTGCCGGGCACAGAAGGGCGAGGTGCTCGGCTCCGTGACGACCCCGTTCGGCGCCACCGACTTCACCGAAGCCTTGACCAAAGCCAAGACCGCCAATCCCCAGACGGTGATTCTCAATCTCTATGGGTGGGATCTGGTGAATGCGCTCAAGACCTGCGCAAAATTGGAATTCGCGAAGGACAAGATCGGCATTGCCGGCATGATCGGAGGCGAGCAAATCGGACGGCCGCTGGGCTACGCGAACAACGCCGGCATTTGGGGGCTCGTCTGGGATCCCAAGGTCAACACGGAAGGGTCCAGGCGCTTTATCCAAGCGGTGATCGACAAATACAACCACACCCCGACCTCCCGCTGCTATCTCGGCTATGCGGCGGCCACACAAATCTTGGAGGCGGTTCGCCGGGCCGGTTCCATCGAGACTGCTGCGGTGATCAAGACCCTGGAAGGACATGAATTCGACGGACTCAAGGAACGCCGGTCATACTTCCGCGCCCAGGACCATCAACATGTGCAGGATGTGCTGGTGGGCAAGGCCTATGGGAAAGAACTGGGGCTCGGTCACTACCAGTTGCTAAGCACAATCGCGGGAGAGACGCTGGCAGGCGATCCTGCTGGAACGGCCTGCAGATTGTGAGTTCGGCGAGGGCCGGGAAGAGAACTGCGGAGCTCCCTATGAGGTCTGCGTTCATTCCATAACTGGGCAAAAGTTTTTGGATAGTCGATAGGAAGCAGGTCTCTATGGTTGATCGTCCGTAGATCGCCTTTATTTCTGAGCTCCATGCTTTGCGCCTGCCCTGTGCGCATGAGCATGCTTGCCTGTCTTGCCGTTCGTCTTTCCTTCGTTCCACCTCTTGCGGCATCCCTCGTATCTTCGCCCTAACCCACATTATTCATGACCGCTTCTACTGCAACCGCCGTGCGACCCGTTGCGATCAAAGAGCAACGGGTGCCCCGGCTGTGACAAGCCAGCATGCGGCTTGGCGGCATGCTGGCGGGCAGGCTCGCCGCTCGCGGCCTCAACGTACTGTTTCAAGTACGCCTCAGCCGCCAGCGCCTCCGCGTGGGGGTACCCATTGCTGTTCTCCATGCAATGGGTCCAACGCCTGGCGTCTTGGCGGTTTCGTCACGAACCGTCATGAATAATGTGGGCTAAGGTGCAGCGGCGAGCCAATTGCCTCGACGGGGGGCCTGTCATCTGGACACTGACAGCGGACGGATGGAGCCGGTTGGACCTATGGCGAAAATCAGCAATCTTGTAGATCAATCCTTTTTATCCATTGATACTTAGACTCATCGCGGTTGGCAAAGGTCCGGCATAGTTGGTCGTTGTTCGGCGGGACGCTCGTGAAGTTGATGCCCTTGAATATGATCGGCGCGGCCGGGGTCTCGCTGGCCGTTGCCGGGATCTTTGTCTGGGACGGTTTGACGCCGCTCGGCAACGCGGTCAGCATGTTGTATCCCATTCCGCTCCTGCTGACGGTGTGGCTCGGATCTCAGCGGTTTGCGATGGCCATCGGGCTCACGGCAATGGCCCTGACCCTTCTGGGGTGGTGGCTTTCTCCCGGTGGGTCGGAGATCCAGGCTCTTTTCAACCGTTCTCTTACGGTCGTCCTGGTCGGGATCTGCCTTGGGTTCGTCAGGAGAACGATCCGGGACCGTGCCGCCCTTGGGCAGGTCGCCGAGGAACGGAGCGCGGTGGCCCGCAGGCTGGAAGCGCTGGTCACGTCCAGAACCCAGGAGTTGGAGCGGTCGGAAGAGAAGTTCAGAAGACTTCTGGAGTGCGCCCCTGATGCGATCGTGGTGGTGGATCGACAAGGGCGTATCGTGTTCGCGAGTGCGCAGACCGAGAAGTTGAGCGGATACGGTCTCCGCGAATTGGTGGGGATGCCGGCCGACAGACTGGTCCGGGAGGAGCAACGCGATGTCTTCCCCGCCGATTGCATGGCGGTCGAGGAGGGTGAGTCAATTGGTTCCGGAGAGAGGCGTGACATCTGGATTCGACGAGCAGATGGGCGCGAGATCCCGGTCGAGGCGACCGTCAGTTTGCTGAGGGCGGCCGATGAACGCCTGCTCTCCCTCGCCATGCGCGATATCACCGAGCATCGCCGCGTGGCCGAGCGCGAAGCGCTGCTCTCGGCCATTATCGAGAATGTCCCCGATATGATCTTTGTCAAAGATGCGAACGACCTTCGTTTCGTCTTGTTTAATCGGGCGGGCGAACAGCTTGTGGGATATTCGCGCGAGCGGATTATCGGCACCACCGACTTCGACCACTTCCCGAAATGGCAGGCGGAGCATTTCGTCGCTCATGATCGGGCGGTGCTCCGGGACAAGCAGTTCTGCGACATCGCCGAGGAACGCGTTCAAACCAGGTTTCGTGGCGAGCGCATTCTGCACACCAAGAAAGTCCCGATCTTGGATGAAACGGGTGAGCCGAGATTTTTGCTTGGGATTTCGGAAGATATTACGGACCGGAAAGGGGTCGAGGAAGCGTTGCGTCTGAAGACGGAGATGTTCACCAACGCCTTTGAATGTGCCGCGATCGGTAAGGCACTGGTGTCGCCGGACGGCCGGTGGCTTCAGGTGAATCAAGCCTTGTGCGACTTGGTGGGCTATTCCCGGCATGAAATGCTTCAACTGACCTTTCAAGACATTACCCATCCGGACGACCTGGAGGCCGATCTGGATTTGGTGGCGCGGGTGCTCTCAGGGGAGATCCGGACTTATCAGATGGAAAAGCGCTATGTCCACCAAACCGGTCGCCTCGTGTGGGTCCTGTTGTCCGTGTCGCTGGTGCGGGATCGGGATGCGAGCCCATTCTTCTTTATCGCGCAAATTCAGGACATTACAGCGAGCAAGCACGCGGAGCACGCACTCCGTGAAAGCCAACGTCGCCTGCAACTGTCCCTGGAGAATTCCAAGCAGGGGCTCTGGGATTGGAACGTCCAAACCGGCGGCGTCGTGATGGATCGAGGATGGGCCTCGATCCATGGCTATCGGCTGGTGGAACTGCCGGACCACGTGTCTGCCTGGCAACAAACGATCTGTCCGGAGGACCGCGCCCTCGTCGAGGCCGCCATCACCAATCACCTGGCCGGGACCACGGCATTCTATGACGTGGAATACCGGGCCGTGACGAAGACCGGGAAGCGGATATGGGTCAATGCGCGAGGCAAAGTGCAAGAACGCGACGAACAGGGCCAGCCTCTCCGGATGATGGGAACCGTTCAGGATGTGACGGCGCGCAAAATGGTCGAAGAGGCCTTGCGGCAGAGTGAAGAACGGCTGAGGCTTGTCATTGCCGCTTCCGGCATGGGCATGTGGGATTTCAATATGACCAGCGGAGTTGCGGTCTGGAATCGGGAGACTTGCCTGATGCTCGGGTATGATCCGCAGAACCACTCCGCCCATTATGATCTGTGGGAATCGCGGATTCATCCAGACGATCGGGAACGCGTGTTGGCTGCGATCCGGCAAGCGGAGCGGGATGACATCCTGTTTACGGAAGAACATCGTATCAGGCGCGCCGATAACGCCCACATCCGGTGGCTGGCGCCGTTTGGGCGGTTTGTCCGTGATGAGAGCGGAGATCGGACAGGCCGATTCGTCGGCGTCTTTGTTGACGTGACGAATCGCAAGGAAACCGAGGAAACCCTTCGTGCCATGCAACGCCGTCTGGTGCGGTTGGTAAGAAAGAGGGAACAGCTCTCGCGGGATCTTCATGACAGCACCATCCAGTCCTTGTTCTCGATCGGCCTCGGGCTGAGCGAGTGTCGGGAGCTGATGAAGGCGCGCCGGGGCGAAGCGGGAAAGATACTCGCGCGCCAAATCCAGCACCTCAAGCAAGTGATTCACGAAGTGCGCGGGTATATCGAGCCGGCCGGGCGTCTCGCCGGAGTCGGAGGACCGATCGCAGGACAACTTCGCCGTTTGGCCGAGGAGTTCTCCCAAGGCCGGCGATGCTCGATCGAGGTGGCCTGTACGCCGAACCTGGACGAGCGGCTCTCGCCCTCCCAGGTCCAACATCTGATCCATATCGCCAGGGAAGCGATCAGCAACGCCGTCCGCCACTCCGGCGGGCGTCGGTGTCTGGTGTCTCTTTCCGAAGGCGATGGGGAGATCCATCTGACGGTGGATGACGACGGGACGGGGTTCCATACCGAATCGCACGACCATCGTGGTCACGGCCTCCGCAATATGGCCGTGCGGGCGGAGGAACTCGGCAGCAAAGTCGAGCTGCTCGCCAAACCATCGGGGGGCTGCCGGGTGTTTCTCAGGGTTCCGTGCACGGAGGCCTCGGCATCATGACAGGCGCCCGCCCGATACGGCTGCTTCTTGTCGACGACCATAAGCTCGTGCTGATGGGCCTGCGGTCTGCGCTCGGGCGAAGGGACGATCTTCACATCGTGGGCGAGGCGCACAGCGAGAAGACGGCAATTGAAGAGTTTCGCCGAACCCGGCCAGACGTCGTCTTGATGGACGTCCGCCTTGGGGACGGGAGCGGAGTCGCGGCCTGCCGCGAAATGCGGTCGATCGACCCGAAGGCCAGGGTCCTCTTCTTGACCTCCTACTCCGATGAAGAAGCGATCGTCGGGGCGGTATTCGGGGGCGCCGCCGGCTATCTGCTGAAAGATATCGAGCCGAGCGAACTGGTCCATGCCATCAAGCGTGTGGCCGCCGGCCAATCGGTGCTCCATCCCTCCGTGACGGAACTGGTCCTTTCACATATGCGGGACCTGGCTCTATCAGTAAAGGAGGAACAGTCTCTGGACCGGTTGAGCGCTCAGGAACAAAAGGTCCTGGGGCTTGTCGCGCTGGGTCGCACCAATAAGGAGATTGGGCGCTCGCTCGGACTCAGCAGCAAGACGGTTGGGAACTACCTCTATCGCATTTACAAGAAGCTTCAGGTCAAGCGCCGGTCTCAAGCCGCCACCTTCTTCGTCAGCCAGAGATCTTCCTAGGGTCATTGTCCTCTCTCCGTCGTAGAGGCAACAGAGAAGGGCCATATCCCTCTTGCGCCGTTACTACAATTTGCTATCCATTAGAGTGTATTGCTGAGACATGCCGTCTGAAGCCACCGCTGAACGAGGCGATAGCCTTCACGTACCTCGCACACACCAGGAAAAGGAAACGGATATGGCCACCATACTCGTCGTCGACGACGAACCGATGATGTTGGATTTATTGGGAACGATTCTGCAGCGCCTCCGACACGATGTCATCCCGGCATCGACGGGAACGGAGGCCGTGGCGTTATATCAGCGCAAAGCCCCGCATCTGGTGATTCTGGATCTTCAGCTTCCGGATATGAGCGGCATCGACGTCCTCCGGAAGATCCGGGAGGCCCACCCGGCGGAGCCGGTGATCATTTTGACCGGAGCCGGGACCGACGCCCTCGAGAGGCAAGCCCGAGAGCTAGGGGTGCAGCACTTCATCCAAAAAGGGTTTTCGCTGCACAACCTGGGAGAAGCGCTTCGCAGCGTGTTCAAAGAGGTGCCGCGCTCGCTTTCGGCGGGAGCGAACACGGAAAAGAGCGGAACGTCATGAGCAAGCGAATTGTGCTGATCTATGGCGAGACTCCGACCGTTCCGGATCTGGCCCGTTGGCTCCAACAACGGGCCTATGTGCCGGTGCACGTGCGGAATTCCGGCGAAGCACTGGCGCTTTGGCACGGAGACCCTCCGGCTGCGATCATTACGGTTGCTTCCTGTGACAGCCAACCCCGCTTGGTTCGACTCCGCTCGGCTGCGGCCTTGCGATACGTTCCAATCCTGGTGATCTCCTCCTGCGTCGTCTGTTCGCCGGCCTTGCCGCCCGGCTATCCAGGCGCGATCGCCTATTTCTTCACCCCCGTTAACCCTGATGAGTTCTTGAACACGCTGGATCACGTCATCCACGGGATCGGTTGGTCAGCTTCATGCGCATGAGCAGGTTCTGGGAACTGTTCTTCAGACCCTCGCCCGATGCGGAGGCGTTGCCGGCAGCGATTATGGAAGCGACCGCCGTGGGGACAGTGCCGGAGGAGGTGATCGCCACCAAATCCCCCAACCGTCGGCAATTAGTGTTGCTGCACGCGCTCGTGGTGATTGTGCTGAGTTATCAGTTGATATTCAGCCGGGCGGCCATGATCCCCGAAGAGGTGGCCCATCTGGCCATCACGGGTCTGCTCCTGAGCATCGTCTGCCTGGCTGCCATTCCTGAACGGTTCTGGTTGAGTCGGTGGTTCACGGGCAGCCTGGTTCTGGGCGACACGGCCATCACCACCGCGATGATCTATGCCTCGGGTGCGGCGAACTCGAATTTCTATGTGGCCTATTTTCTGATCCTGCTCATTGCCGCTTTGGTCCCGACGCTCAGCCAACTCATGGCGCTGACAGTGGTGCTCTGCTTGGCCTATGGCGGAGTCCTCTATCTTGATCTCAGCGAACACGGGTCCTTGAATGAAAGCCAGTTGCTCCAGATCCCTATCCTCATGATTCTGGGGATCTATTACGGCGTTTCCAATCACTCGGCCCGCCAGTTGAACCAAGATAAACAACGGTTGCTGCGAGAAATGCAGGAGAGGCGGCGCGTTGAGGAGGCGTTACGCGAGAGCGAACAGCGGTTTCATGCATTCATGGATAATAGCCCTTCGGTGGCGTTCATCAAGGATGCCACCGGACGAATGCTCTATGCCAACAAGACGTTCGAGCGATATTTTGCCCTGTCCAAAAATGAGTGGGAAGGCAAGAAGGACATGCAGTTATGGCCCGAGCCCGTTGCACGACGCCTAAAAGACAATGACCGGCATGTGCTGAAGTATGACCGGGCGATCGAAATCGAAGAGAGCGTCCCCATGCCCGGCGGGCAGGTCCGTGCCTTCATGGTCTTCAAGTTTCCATTGAAGGACTCAACGGGGCGGCGCCTTCTCGGCGGCATCGCGATCGATATCACCGATCGGAAGGAATCGGAACAGGCCCTCCGCCTGACGACGGAGCAATTCCGGTGCGCGTTCGAGAACGCGCCGATCGGTATGGCCCTGGTCTCGTTGGAGGGACGCTGCCTGCGCGTGAATCAGGCGCTGTGTCATCTGGTGGGGTATGCGGAATCAGAACTGCGCGATGCGACAATTCAGACTCTCATGGATCCGGACGACAGGGCGTTCGAATGGTCAAGCCTCTGCCGTGCTCCGGCCGATTCCATCCAAGCCGGTCCAGTGCAGAAACGCTTCATCCACAAGCACGGGCATCACGTGTGGGTGCTGATCAATGCTTCTCTGGTTCAGGATAGCGAGGAACGGCCGATCTATTATGTGGTCCAGATGCAGGACATCACTCCGAGAAAGGCCGCAGAAGACGCCTTGAAGGAGAGCGAGGAGCGGTATCGCCGGCTGGTCGAGGTTTCGCCGGACGCGATTCTGATCGTACGCGGCATGCGCATCATCTTCGTGAACCAGACGGGGTTCAGACTCTTGGGCGCGGTAAGCCCCGATCAGGTCATTAACCGGTCTCCTCTGGATTTCTTCGACCCTGATCATGATCCGGACAGGCTGAACACGATCAGCCAAGCGATTCGCTCGCACGAGGCCCTGTCGCCTGTAGGACATCGGCTCATCCGTCTGGATGGGGCGAGCGTCGATGTCGAAGTGGCCGCCTCCGCCCTGCCGTTCGAAAAGGCGGTGGTCAGCCAGGTTGTCGTGAGGGACGTCACCAGGCAAAAACAGCTCGAACAACGGTTGAATCACAGCCACAAAATGGAGGCCATCGGACAGCTTGCCGGAGGGGTCGCGCACGATTTCAACAACATGTTGACGGTGATCAACGGGCACAGCGCGCTCTTGCTGATGGATACCGTGCGCCTGGGCGATGATCAGATCAGAAGCCTTGAACAGATTCAGCAAGCGGGGAGCCGTGCCGCCGGGTTGACCTCGCAACTGTTGGCCTTCAGCCGACGGCAGATGCTTCAGCCGAAGGTTGTCGATCTGAATGTCGTCATCACGCGGTTACAGGACATGTTGAAGCCGCTTCTCGGCGAGGACATCGAACTCTACGTCCTGCTGGACCCGGCGCTGAACAGGATCAAGGCGGATCCTGTTCAACTGGAGCAAGTGGTGATTAATTTGGCGGTGAACGCGCGCGATGCCATGCCGGAAGGCGGCCGCTTAACCGTCCAGACTGAGAATGTGGACCTGGCTCCTGGTTTCGAATCGCCGGAGGGGGAACGGCACGAGGGGCCGTATATTCGGATGACCGTGAGCGATTCGGGGATGGGGATGGATGCCGCGGTCTTGAGCCGCATCTTTGAGCCCTTCTTCACCACCAAACCCAAAGGAAAAGGAACGGGCCTGGGCCTGGCTACCGTCTATGGCATCGTGAAGCAAAGCGGCGGCACCATCCTGGTGAACAGCGAACCGGGGCGAGGGACGACCTTTCAGGTGTACCTGCCTGCGACCAAGGCTCCGATGGACGAATCCGACCGCGCCTCGGAGACGGATGACCTGCGAGGAACAGAGACGATTCTGGTGGTCGAGGATGAACCGGCGGTCCGGGCGCTGGTCTGCGATACCTTGCGGGTGCACGGCTACGGGGTCTTGCAGGCGCCGCATGGGTTTGAGGCCATCCTACAGGCCCGGCACCATGTGGGACCGATTCATGTGCTCTTGACCGATGTGGTCATGCCGCAGATGGGAGGGCGAGAACTCGCGAAGGAGTTGTCATCGGCTCTGCCGGACCTCAGAGTCTTGTACATGTCCGGCTATACGGACGATGCGGTCTTCCGCCATGGAGTGATGACCGAGGGAGTCAATTTCCTTCAGAAGCCCTTCACGACGGTGGCGCTGCTGCGCAAGATCCGCAAGATTTTGGGGGACGTCCCGCCGTCATGCACGGTCGGCGTTCCGGACCAGTCACAGGAACCACACCCAGGAGGTGACACAGTATGAGCGTCGAGCACCGTCGGTATCCTCGGTTTCAGATCATTTGTCCCCTGGTGTTCGCGGGGGATGGAGTGGTCGGGGCCGGGCGGATGACGGACTTGTCCGTCAAGGGGTGTGCTGTTGAAAGCGACGTGATGGTGGTGACGGGACTGTACCTGGAAGTTCGGATCCTTCTCCCGGATTCCTGGGCCCCACTCCGGGTCGATTTGGCTCCCGTCCGCTGGGCCGTGCCCGGAAAGTTCGGTATTGAATTGATCAAGATGGAGGCACATGACCAGCTTCGATTGACTCGTTTCATTCAGGCTTTGTCGAGCGTACAGCCGGCATCGGACCAGATGATGCCGAACGCGCATCATGGCGTGGCACCGATTGCTCAGGCTGAAGAGTGAACGGACCTCGCCTGATCCCTGGCTGCTGTTGATCCGGAAACTGTCGGATCCGCGTCCGTGATAACCCGAAGGAGTTCACATGGCCAAAATTGATGACCTGTTCCGGATGCTCGCCGATCGCGGAGGATCGGATCTCCACCTGATCGCCGGCCAACGCCCCTCGATGCGACTCCATGGAGAACTCGAACGGATCGACGGGCAGGGCGCGCTGGAGGATGGTGCTCTGCGTGAACTTCTATACGAGATCACGCCCGCTCCCAAGCGAGCACAATTCGAGGAAACGGGAGACGTCGATTTCGGTTATGAAATCCCGGGACTGGCGCGTTTCCGGGCCAATCTATTCAATCAGAAGTACGGGTGCGCAGCGGTCTTTCGTAAGATCCCCAGTCAGGTACTCACAGCCGACGAACTGGGCCTGCCGCCAATCCTGACCCGCGCGGCGATGCTCAAGAAAGGGTTGGTGCTGGTGACGGGGCCGACGGGCAGCGGCAAATCCACGACGCTCGCCGCGATGATCGACCATGCCAACAAGCATCGGCGGGATCACATTCTCACTATCGAGGACCCGATCGAGTTCGTCCACCAGAGCCACGGCTGCATCGTCAATCATCGGGAGGTAGGCGTCCATACCCAATCGTTTGCGGCCGCGCTGCGGGGAGCGCTGCGGGAGGACCCGGACATCATCCTGGTGGGAGAAATGCGGGATTTGGAAACGATCCGGTTAGCGGTCGAGGCAGCCTCGACCGGGCATCTGGTGTTCGGCACGCTCCACACGGAAAGCGCGGCGAAAACCGTCGACCGGGTGATCGAAGTGTTTCCCCATCAAGAGCAGGCCCAGATCCGCAACACGCTCTCGACGGCGCTGCGGGTGGTGGTCGCTCAAAACCTGTTCAAGCGGATTGATCAAAAGGGACGCTGCGCGGCGCTGGAAATCCTGGTGTGCACGCCCGCGGTCGCGAACCTGATCCGGGACGCCAAAACCTTTCAGATCGCCTCGGTCATGCAGACCGGGAGGAACGTCGGCATGCAAACGTTGGATGACGCGATTCAGGACCTCCTGAACAGGAAATGGATCAGCCCGGAAGAGGCCCATGAGAAGGCGATCGACAAGACCCGGTTCGCGAAGTTCCTCAAGACTCCCCCGGACGCATTGCAATAACACTTGCAGGCGGTGGCCGTGACTCGTCCTTGCCGGTCAAGAAGATATGGCTGCGGCGGGTGAGGAGCTGCCCCGGCGACATGACGTCTGGAACCGGCTAGGAGCTGCTCTCTCTAATCTGACGAGTGATGAACGGAACACTGTGCACCACACTGCCGGTATTCAAGCCCGTCCTTGTTTAATGGACTTACGGCCTTCGTCTCGATACCCAACAACAGGTAACAGCTCGTCAATATATCGAGGAGTTTCGGCGCTTCGTCGATCCAGCCCACCACTGCGCTCTACTGTCTTGCCTTCATTTTCCACCGCAATTGTGGGGCAACCGGAACGGACAGCCCACGTTCTTTCATCACTTGATCAATGGCCGCTCCAAGTTCGTGGAGGGAAAATCCCTTTGCCAAGAAATGCCTGACACCCAAGTCGGCCGCTTGCTTCTCCAAGACGTGCGTCCCGGTACCGGTGAGCACAATCACGGCTGCCTGGGGATCGACCGATCGGATCGCCTTGAGGACCGAGATGCCGTTCATATCCGGCATGTCCATGTCCAAGATCGTGATGTCTGGTTGTTCGCGGCGAAAGACCTGTATCCCATGCTGACCGTTGTCAGCCGAGACGACCTGATGGCCTTTTCGTTGGATCACGGCATGCAGTAATTCACGCACGTGGGCGTCATCGTCGACAGATAGAATTTTAGCCATATCGCTGTCCTTTGATGTGTGTCGACTGCGAGATCACCGACCTATTGGCATCATCGCTTCCTGCAGGGGGCCGAATACGCGATTAGGCCGCCTTGCTCCGAGAGTTGGCCGCGACCGGCTTCTGTTGTGAATCCAGAATCTCCCGGATCTTGCGTGTCAGGGTCGCCGCAGTAAACGGCTTCTGAAGAAAACACCGCTCAAACTGGGACCGCCCCGTGTACGCGCGTGTTCGGTCTGTATAGCCCGACGTGAACAGGACGTTCGTTCCCGGACGCCCTGCCAGGAAACGTTCCGCCAACTCCGGCCCGTTCAGCCCGGGCATGATCGTATCCGTCAGCAGCAGATGAATGGGCCCTGCGTGCTCTTGTCCGATATGCAGCGCTTCGTTGGCGTTACGGGCTTCGAGGACTGTATAGCCCTGTCCTTCGAGAATCGTCTGGGCGAGTTTACGGACCATTTCGTCATCTTCGACGAGAAGGATGGTCTCAGTGCCCCGTAAGTGCTCAGGTCGCAGCGGAGCCGGCTCACGTAGCCCACTAACCTCGTCCTCGACTCCGGGAAGGTAAATGTTGAGCGTGGTTCCCTGGCCGCTCTTGCTGAGCACCTCGATGTGGCCGCCGCTCTGGTTCACGATTCCATAGACTGTGGCGAGGCCTAATCCTGTCCCCTTGCCCGGTTCTTTCGTGGTGAAGAACGGCTCGAAAATGCGGGTCTGGACCTCCTCGGTCATCCCGCAACCGGTATCCCGAACGGTTAAGACCACATACCGTCCGGGTGGGAGCCTGTTCCCGGCGCCTCCAGCAGGTTCTTTCCGCACGACATCACGGGTTTCGATGGTCAATTCTCCGCCCTCGGCCATGGCGTCCCGCGCGTTCACGCCCAGATTCATGATGACTTGATCGAGCTGCCCCGGGTCCATGTGCACTTTGCTCACCTCCGCACCGAGACAGAGAACCAAGTTGATGTCTTCGCCGATCAGTCGACGAAGGAACTTCGCGATATTTTGGGTAGCCGCGTTCACATCCAGCACCTGCGGTTCGAGCACCTGTTGGCGACTGAAGGCCAGCAATTGGCGAGTCAACGTTGCGGCCCGATGGCCGGCTTCCTTCACCTCTTCCACCCATTTACGACCGATGGTCCCAAACTCCATCTCTGGCAGGATCATTTCGGTGTAACCGTTAATGACGGTCAGGAGATTGTTGAAGTCGTGCGCAATGCCGCCAGCCAGGCGCCCGACGCTTTCCATCTTCTACGCCTGTCGGAATTGCGCTTCGCTCTTCCGGAGGGCGGCTTCCGTACCTTTGCGTTCCACGGCGTAGCGGATCGCCCGGACGAGCAGATCGCCGTCCATTCTATTTTTCACGAGATAGTCCTGTGCGCCCGCCCGCATTGCCTGCATCGCCACACCTTCGTCATCGAGACCCGTCAGCACAATGATCGGAAGATCCTTTCCCGCAGCATGGGTCTTCTCAAAAGTCCCGAGCCCGTGACTGTCCGGGAGAGAAAGGTCCAACAAGACGATATCGATTCTACCTTCCACCAAGTGTTTCAGGCCCTGGTCAAGGCGATCGACCGATTCGACGTCGAATCGGGCCTCTTTGCGATCCGCCAGTATCTCACGAATGAGATAGACGTCGTCTTCGTTGTCTTCGATGAGCAACACGCGCATCAGGTGCTCCTACGCAGAAACCGGAAGTCGTGACACAAGGGTCCAGTACAACTCAAACTGCCCGACGACCTTGGAGAAATGCTGAAGATCCAGGGGCTTTCGGATGTAGGAGCAGGCTCCATCCGCATAGGATCGGAGCACATCCTCCTCGCGGTCGCTCGTGGTTAGCATGACCACAGGAAGGGCGCGTAAGCGAGGATCGCTCTTCATCTCCTTCAACACCTCAAATCCGTTTTTTCTCGGCATGTTGATGTCGAGCAGAATCAACCCCGGCACCAGGGCATCTCGATAGGGCCCTTCGCCCCGCAGGTAGGCCAAGGCTTCCTCCCCATCGCGAACGGTTTTCATGACATTCACCAGGCTCGCATCGCCGAAGACCTCTTGGATCAAGACGATGTCGTCTTCATTGTCCTCCACGAGCAAGATCTCGATGGGGCGCGTTTTCATGCTGGGCTCCTTTCCATCGCAGGAGTGGTTCCGAACGTGAGGATGAATTCCGAGCCACCTCCGACTCGAGGCTGAACCCAGGCCCGTCCGCCATGGCGTTCGGCCACTTGCCGCACAATAGCCAAGCCGGCTCCTGTCCCGTCGACTTCCCGTCCCACGGCCCGCTGGAAGAGCTGAAAAATCCGTTCGGCATGCTCGGGGGCCACTCCCGGCCCACGGTCGCATACGGCAAGGCCCAACGCCGCATTGCTCTCCTTGGAATGATAGGGAAGGACCTCAATGTCTGCTGGTTCTCCGTGGCATGTAAATTTGAGCGCGTTGGCGAGCAGGTTATATACAGCCTGGGTAGCCCAGGTCTTGTTCACCCGAAGGCGTGGGAGTGTTCGGGCAATCCGCACGTGGGCTCCTGTCTTGCTGACCACATCTTCCAGTCGTGTGAGGGCCTCCTGCACGATCGTTTCCCCATCGATGTCGTCATCCGGGATCTCCATGCGTTGCGCCCGCGAAAGCGCCAAGATGTCGGCAAGCAGACGATCCATGCGCCGGGCAGCACGAATCACCCGGCTCAAGAAGTCCTGTCCTTTTTCTTCCAATTTCTCGCCATAGCGGTCATGCACCATGCGCGAGAAATTCTCAATGGACCGAAGTGGCTCCCGTAGATCATGCGACGTGACATACAGGAGCGTTTCCAGATCCCGGCTTTTCGCCGTGATCTCCGCCGTGCGTTCTTGCACCCGCATCTCCAACTCATCGTAGGCGCGCCGGAGCGACTCTTCCGCCTGCTTGCGCTCAGTGACGTCGCGCGCCACGGCATACATGAGCCCGTCCGGCTGGGGCACCGACTTCCAGGACAGCAGGCGCCACGAGCCATCCTTATGGCGATACCGGTTTTCGAATTGAAGCACCAACTCCCCGGACATGACCTGCTTTTCGACCTCGCGGACCGTAGTGGAGCGATCATCAGGATGGACAAAGTCGAGGAATGGTCGTGCCAGCATTTCCTCGACGCTCCACCCCAGCGTACGTGTGAAGGCTGGATTGACACGCTTGAAATAACCGTCCGAGGTGGCGATACAGAGCATGTCCAGCGAGAGCGAGAAGAACCGTTCCAGTTCGTTCTCCGCCTGTTTGCGGGCTTCCAGTTCTCCTCGGAGTCGAGTGTTGACCTCCTGAAGTTGCTGGGCTCGGTGAATGATTTCCACTTCCATTTCGGCCGCACGCGCTCGCAATTCTTTAGTCATCCGGTCTTGCACGCTTCCCGCACGCTTGGCCCGGATAAACTCTGTGACGTCCTCAACACGATGGATGAGATAAGCGACCTCTCCCTGTTTACCGAAGACCGGTGAATTGACCGGGCTCCAGTACCGTTCCTCGAATCCTCCTCCCTCTGAATCCGGGCGCCGAATGTCGTACTTTTGCACGGCCATGGCATCCGGTGCCCGGTTCTGTAAGGCTCGTTCCAGCGAGGTCCGCAGGTTCGACACGCCGGTTGCACCCGGATCGTTTGGATTATCGGGGAAGACATCGAAGAGGTAACGTCCCAGTATCGCCTCCCGCTTGGTCATTGTGGCCCGCAGATAGGCATCACTGGCCGCCACAATGGTCAACTCGGGCGTCAGCACGAGATAAAGTCCCGGTGCAGACTCAAAGAGGACCTGAAAGTCGGAGATAGGAATTGGAGGGGGCTGCGTAAACAACTGGCTGTTCCGCTCCCTTCCCGCCTGACATGGGACCGGTGCCTAGACGATATTCGACGATATAGTAAGCCGATTCAGATCTCAGCGCGCTCAGAGTCAATGATACAATCCTCCCCAATCTGGTCAAACTCTTTCCGCCTTTCTCACTGTGCTGGCGCCCGGCATACATGCCTCACTTGTCGCTAAGAGGCTTCGAACCCGCAGGCCCTCTTAATTTACTTTGTCACTCTCCTCTGACAGTTCTTCTTGCTCTTCCCATGGCCTACATACAGCCTACCGACTATCACCCCTTTATCACCTCTTTCATGATGGTAGGTTCTTATTGTGAACTCAGTTGATCTCATGATCCCGATGCAATAAGCCCGCGGTATTTTTCAGCCGGTCCAATCTTGTCTTATCCAATTGGAGGAAGATCGTTCGTTCCTGAGTGACCGTCACCGTGCCGGCGGCTCTTCCTTTCGCCTTCTTCACCCACTTCTTCCTGGTGTAGATCACATCGCCCTTGCCGCTCTTCTTGAAATCACTGTAGAGAATCGCGAGCGTGGCGGCGTCCCTGAGTGTTTCGAGGGGGGGCTCAAGGCCTTTCGGAAGGCGCACGACGACATGGGAGCCGGGAACACCACGGGCGTGGAGCCAGAGATCGTCCCCCTGCGCAAACCGGTGGGTGAGTTCTTCGTTCTCCTGGGCGTTCCGTCCGACATAAATCGGATGTCCATCGACGGACGTGAACCGGCGGAACGGGCCTCGGCGGGGAGGCGCGTGACCCGGTCGGCCCTGACGATCGCCTAGCTGGCTGCGACGCCGGTTCGTGGTCGGTTCCTTGCCGGCCGGTGGGCGCCACTCGCCGCGGCGAATCCGGTCGATCTCTTCCCGGAGTTGTGTCTGCTCTCGTTCCGCCGCCTCCAGCCTCGGACGGATCTCGGTCTCGGCGGCAAGAAACTTCCGATGTTTCTGAAAATAGTCGTGCATGTTAGCCGTGGGAGTCTTGGCCGGATCCAACGGGATCGTGATTGGCGTCAGCTCGGGATCAAAGTAATCTTCTACGGTCACCCGGTCCTGTCCTTTCTGCACCTGGGCGAGGTGGGCTTTCAGCAACTCGCCGTAACGTCCGTAGGATTCATAACGCCGAGCCTTGTCAAGGTCTTCCTCCATGCCGAGGATGCGCCGGGTAAGACGTTTCAACTGGCGGGTCAAGCTCTGCAACCGTTCTTGTTCAAGACGCCGGGCCTGCGCCTCCGATTCCTCTTGCGCGTAATGCTGCTCAATCGCTTGCGACACCGGATAGTCCGGATCGTCCGCAGAGGCCGATGACGGCGTGAACCGCTGTCGCGTGGTCTGCGGCGGATCTGTCCCGGGCTGGCCGATTCCAGCGAGCCAGGGTTTACCGGTCCGTTCCGGCGCCGGCCGGAGGGCCGCACGCACGTGACCGGTCGCATCGACATAGAATAGGTTCGCGCTCCGTCCTGTAAGTTCCGCCGCCAGTGTTCGAGTCCCCTCCTTGGTTTGCAGCCTGATCTCGACGATCCGGTCCCCTTGCCATTGCTGGAGTTCTTCGACCCGCGCTCCGAGCAGGTGGGCGCGAAGCAGTTGACAGAAGGACGGGGGGCGCTCGGGGTTCGGCAAGTGGGCCGACAGCAGGTGCAGCCGTGTCGCGCCTGGGAAGACGGAGAGATGCAAGGCGACGGTCTTGCCCGGTACGCGAACTTCCAGGGTGATGGCGGTGTCTGTGGGTTGGTAGATTTTCTGAACCCATCCGCCAAGAAGAGCCGGCCGAATTTCGGACAGGACAGCGCCAATTTCCGCCGCAGACAGCGACATGATCCTCCTCGTGCCCAACCTTTCGAGGGATTGATCGAGGCCGGCACCCCCTCCCGATCGATGGGAGCCCCGCGAGGCCGGTCGGACAGGCATCGTCCGCCTTTCTCATAACCTCGCCAATTCTAATGATTTGTGATCGTCTGCGAAACAGTCGAATTTTGAGCTGATGGCGGCCGCATTCATGGCATCTGCGTTGCGATGACAGCCCCGTGAGACGCGCAAACAGAATGACCGAAACCGGACAAACAAAGGAGGCGAACATGAAGTGCACACGTTGTCACGGGCTGATGGTTGAAGATCACCTGCTCGATGTCAAGGAAAGCCTGGGGCCCATGTGGATCAAGACTTGGCGATGCGTGGCCTGCGGCAACATTGTGGACCCGTTGATTCTGAAGCATCGGGCGGCTCAGGCCTCGCAAGCGCCGAGGCTGGTGGTTGTGGATGCCCCCGAAAAGCAGCCCGAAGCTGATCCGACGTCCCCGGCTGTGGCGATGACGGCTTGAAGCCGGTGCGAGGTCCTGCCGTCCTGGAGGTGGCTCTCAAAGAGTCGCTCTCACCAAGACGGCAGGTGGCGATAAGAGAATCAGTGATTCCAATTGCCCTCTCAACTCCTTCTTCCCAAATCTTCATAAATTTGCCCCTCTGATCCTCTCTGCGATAGAGTGCGCCTCGACCATCAGTGGTGGTCGCATCGAATTGGATCCCTGTGCCGCTCGATCCCTTCCACATAGCCTGGCTCACCCGCCTGAAGCACTCGTTTCGCCGGTCGATCAAGACACTCCTGCGAGAGCTTTGTGATGACCTGGAGCAACAGTATCCCGAAGCCGTCGATCGATTCGATCTGCCGCTCTCCTATTTTCGCTTGCTTGGAGACGTGCTGAGCCCTGAGGCCTTGGATTCATGGAAAGTCGTCGGATGGGTCGAGGGCTTGAACGACCTGCTGTATTTCATCGACGTCCTGTCGCAACTCCAGCGCGAGCCCGATCGAGCGGAGTTCGCCGAGCAGTTTCTCGCCGAGTGTCTGGAACGGTTCTATGAACATACGTACCTGGACGAGCTCTTTCCGAACCGAAGGCCTGAGCCCTCGCGTCTTGTTCCGCGCTTGGCCAAGCTGTGCGAACGTCTGAGCCGGGAGTTGATACAGGAATCTCTGACTCTCGTGCCTGGCTTACCCTGTCGATGGTTGCGATATGGGAAGCGGAAGCGGTGGATCGTCCCGGGCGATCTCGATGTTGACTTGGAACGCGCCCAAGCATCGAGGACGCTTTCGGTCGGTCTCGATGGCGCCTTCGTGTCCATGCCTCCGGTAGTTCCCATGCGGGCGAGCGGCAGACGCTCTTCCCCGCGATTCGAGATTTCGACCGGTGAGATAGCTCTCAAAGTCGGTCGCAAGCGGTCCGTGATCCTCGTCTCCGAGGATGAGCCGAGGTGGCAATGCACGTACCATCCGCCGGTGTATGTAAGAGCGGCCGATGCCTGTTGGAGACATGGGCTCACCCTCGGGCCGACGTTGGTGTATGACCGGCAGCGGAGGCCTCTCGATGTGCGGCCTTCTCCGACGACCTTGATCGCTCGCCTCCACCGGGCCATTGACGCGATCGCGGAAGCCTGGCCGGAGGGGCTCGATCTGTTGTCGCTGTTTACCATGAGAGTAGTGCCACTGCAGGCGAGCGGCGTCGTGAGCTTCAGCTACCGTCACAGGCCGGGCCTGTCCTTCATTAACTTGTTCGAGCGGGATCAACTGGACCTCATCGACGACCTCATCCATGAGAACAGCCATCACCACCTGAACCTGTTGCTCCGGAAGTATGTCTTCTATAAGGGAGACCACAATCAAGAACTGTTCTATTCTCCCTGGCGGCGCAGCCTTCGCCCGATCCGCGGCATTCTCCACGCCACGTTTACGTTTACGATGGGGGCGCTCTTGTTTGAGCGGTTGGCCTTGTGGGGAAGATCAGATCCGAAGCGGTGGAGCGCTGCCGGCTTGACGTCGCGCGATCTCCTTCGCGCCCAGTTTCGCTGTTTGGAGGAGGTCGAGTCGGTGCGTTATTCGATTCAGGATCTCGAATATGCACAGGCGCCCCTTGGATGGTTGACCCGCTCAGGGAAGGAATTGGTCGAGCAACTCAGAAACCGGATCGACAAGGTGGAGAACGCTATCGCGTCGATGCGCAGAACGGTTCTCCGTTCCCAATTCGGCCCCGCTCTGCGGCGGCACATCGAGGAATTGCGGAAGGCCCGCCAAACCTATAAGCCGGTGCGGGCGAGCAAGGCCTGATGGGGTCTGTCACTGTTCAGCGGGAATCATGTGCTCCGTTCCCCAATGAATGAAGGAATGCATCGGCTTCTACCGTTCCAGTACGGACTGGTGAAACTCCAAGACTTCCTGAATGTGATTTAAGCGAGTAGCGCTTCCAGATTGTTGAGTAAGCGCACGGGGCGACCAGGGGTAAGCAGAAAATGTAGAATATGCCCTCATTGCTTCCCTTTGAATCCTGGGACACATATCCTGGAGTGACGTGGTAGGCTACCTCTCGGCCAGCCAGATGAAAAACCTTCTAGAAGTTATTTCAAAACCTCGGAAAAGGAGTAGAATCCGCGCCATGACGGCCTTCAAGGAAAGGAGGACACATGGCGTGGCGCCAGCTGACCGATGCGCAATGGGACCAGATTCGTCCCCATTTA
>WBZO01000153.1_pt1 | contig 185693 bp, 163 predicted proteins | sample 5204261 | NCBI WGS metagenome assembly WBZO01 (sample SAMN12412400, study PRJNA552823) | activated sludge metagenome | isolation source: activated sludge from anammox sidestream of wastewater treatment plant... | place: USA: North Carolina | collected 2017-09 | reverse complement strand
TTTGGCACCTCGATGTCGGCTCATCGCATCCTGGAGCTGTAGCAGGTTCCAAGGGTCCGGCTGTTCGCCGGTTAAAGCGGTACGTGAGCTGGGTTTAGAACGTCGCGAGACAGTTCGGTCTCTATCTACCATGGGCGCAGGAGATTTGAGTGGGGCTGACCTTAGTACGAGAGGACCGGGTTGGACGAACCTCCAGTATACCGGTTGTCGCGCCAGCGGCAGCGCCGGGTAGCTGCGTTCGGAAGGGAGAAACGCTGAAGGCATCTAAGCGTGAAACCCTCCACAAGATGAGATCTCCCCAGCCGAAAGGCTCTGAAGGCTCCTGGAAGACGACCAGGTGATAGGCCAGGTGTGTAAGTGCTGCGAGGCACTCAGCTGACTGGTACTAATCAGCCGTGAGGCTTGACCATAATCGCTCCGCACCAGCGGGCGCGGTTCGATGGAACTGCCGTTTGCAGGGTATTCAGTTGTCCGCCGCTCTTTGAACAGATCGCGACGCGACTTCATGCGCGACGGTATGCGTCGCCCCCAGAAGTCACGTGGCCGGGAGCACCCGGCCCTCGGCTGGCGCAGCGCCGCCAGCCGATCGCCAGAATGCTCCCCGGTGGTCATAGGAGCAGGGCCACACCCGTTCCCATTCCGAACACGGAAGTTAAGCCTGCTACCGCCGATGGTACTGCAGCCGCAGGGTTGTGGGAGAGTAGGTCGCTGCCGGGAGTTGTTCCGCACACGCCCGAGACGTCTCGACGATGTCTCGGGCGTTCGCGCGTACAACGACTCCGAATCTCACCTCCCGGGAGCGACCGGCAAGCGCGGGCGTCGGCGTCCGGCGCAGGCGCCACCCGTCGCCGGTGCAGCCGGTGAACCTGCCGGGATCGGTTCCACTGCCGTCACCCGGGGCTGAACCGCAGCCGTCACCCGCCCTGCGCGCGACGGACTGAACCTCCTGCCACGTCGAACGTATTCGGTCCTGGAAAGAGGTGGCCCGCGATGCCCGTCCTCCCGCTCGCCAGAACCTTCAGCGCCCTTCGGTTCCTCGTGACCGCTCCGCTCATTCTGCTCATGCTCGTCGTCGTCAACGGGATGACCTCGCCAGGCCACTGGTGGGTGCAGTGGGCTGCGCTCGGCATCGGCATCGCCTGGGTCCTCAGCCTGCTGCGAGTACTGCGCGCCCTGGTCGTGGCCGGCGGGCTTGCGGCCCTTGGCGCCTGGCTCTACAACCGTCGCCGCCAGTGACGCGCTCACAGGTGTGACGGCGACTCCTCGTTGTCGGGACGCGGGGCGGCCTGCTGTTCGAGCACGGCGCGCGCCAGCTCCCTCCCGCCGAGACCGAAGGCCAAGGCCAGTCCGAGCATCACCGCGCCAAACGCAATCGAGAAGGCCGTCAGCACGATGGGCATCGGCAGGCCCAGCTGCGTCAGGGCCGTGACGACGGCAATCGCCAGGATCAACAGCCGCATGGCGGTGGCAATCAGGCGCGGCGAGGGTAGGCCGGCATTGAACGCGCCGAGCAACGTCATCCGCCAGACGAGGTTCGCGGCCAGCACGCCGATCGCCACGGCCAGCGTCGCGCGCAGCACCCGGAGGATGACGTCGAGGAACGCCACCCGGACGCTGCCGAGCCCTGGCAGGACGAGCACGTCGACGGCCGCGGCGAGGAAGGCGATCCAGACCAGCCAGAAGATGGCGCCCGGCAGCATCCGGCTCACTGGCGGAAGCTCCGCGAAGCGCAGCATCTCGGCGACGCGCGTCCGCTCGGTGAACCGCCGGAGCGCGGCGGCGTCGGCGACGCGGCGCAGTACGGCCCGGACGATGGCGGCCACCACCCAGCCGACGAGCGCCAGGACGACTGCGGCCAGCAGGTGCGGCAGGAAGGCCGCCAGCAGCGCGCGGGATTCCGCCCACGACTGCCGCAGCGAAGCGAGAGCCAGGTCGATCATCGGTGTTCTCCTGAAGCGCGCGCGGCCATCCAGCGCGTCACCAGTGCCGGCCTGGCGGCCGCAAACGCGTGGGCGACCCGATTCAGGCGCTCCCTGGCGGCCCCCGCGTCGAGCGTCGCGGTGTCGCGGACGAACTCGGCGAGGCGGCCGAAGTAGACCGGAACGAAGGCGCCGGCCAGTTGATCGGGCGTGAACCGGCCCGTGCGCCACGCGACGCAGAAGTCGATCACGATCTCCGTCCAGTCATCCAGACCGAGCCCGGCCGGCTGGCGCAGCGTCGCGGCGTCGAGGGCGGCCACCGTCGCCGGGGAGAGGACGTCCTGCCAGATGCCGTGCAACTGGTGCACGCCCTCGCGAAACGTGCGCTCGAACGCCGCCGTGTCCCATGTGGGGGAGGCCGCCTCGGCGGATTCCAAGGCCATCGAGCGAGGAGTCGCGGCGGGGTGGCCGTCCAGCCACAGGCTCTCGTGACGTCCGAGCAGGCTCCAGAGCGCGCGGACGAGCTGCTGGATCGATTCGCGGACGCCTGGCCGCGCCGCGTGTGAGACGCGGGTCCTCGCGCGCGTCGCCAGTTGCGCCGTCGCGAAGCCGCCAGCGATCGCGTCGGCGTGCAGGGCGAGGTCGATTCCGGCTCGCATCGGCTCGTCGTCCCAGATCGACGCGGCCAGCGCGCGGGCCACGAACGCGCCCGACAGTGCGAACTGCTGGTCGAGCGGGTCGTCGAAGCTCGCTCCGAGCGTGGCCTCGAGCAGCGGGCGCACGAGCTGGGTCAGCAGCGGGACCTCGCGGGGATGGCGGCCCGGGGCCTGTCCGACGAAGTCGAGGCCCCCCGTGAGCACCTCCCGCATGAGGGCCGCCAGCACCTCCTCGCTTGGATCCACCGCGGACGGGTCGACGATCACCACCGCGCGTGCCTGCAGGAGATCGGCGGCGGCGAAGATGGTGCGCAGCGCGGCGCGCCGGCCTGGAAGCCCGTGAAACGGGGCAACCACGCGGTGCATCGTCCGGAGGGTATGCGAGGCCAGCAGCAGGTCGGCGGAGCCTGACGAGGCCCGGCGTACCACGTCCTGCGTGCCGTCCTGCGACCCGCCGTCCGAGTTGAGCAGCGCGATGCGCGTGCGCGGAAAGGCGCGCGCGATCGCCTGGTGCACGGCGAGCACCACGGGTTCCACCGTCGACACGTTGTCGAGCGTCGGCAGGCCGACGAGCACGTCCACCTGCCCCACCGGGATGAGATGCTGGACCAGGTCGTCGGAGAGCAGCGACGCGCGTCGTGGCGAGGCGGCGGGCGGCATGGGAAGAGTGCTCACAGCCAGCGCAGCCTGAACCAGAAGAAGCCGTACGGGCCGAGCGTCATCGCGTAGGGGTGAGTGCGGATCCTCGGGAAGATGCTGCCGCCGAACATCTCGATCGGGATCGCGCCGGCCATCGATGACAGGTCGAGTTCGACGGCCTGCGCGGTGCTGGCGAGGTTGTGCACCACGAGGACCGTTTCCTCGCCGAGCGAACGTGTGTAGGCCAGCACCCGGTGGTTGGCCGGGTGAAGGAACTCGATCGAACCGCGCCCGAAGACGCGGCTCGACTTGCGCACCCGCACCAGGCGCTGCATCCAGTAGAGCAGCGAACTGCCGTTGCGGCGCTGGGCCTCGACGTTCACGGCCTGGTAGCCGAACACCGGGTTCGAGATGATCGGCAGCCAGAGACGCTCGGGGTCCGCGGCCGAGAACCCGGCGTTCCAGCCGCCGCTCCACTGCATGGGGGTGCGCACGCCGTTGCGGTCGCGCAGGAAGACGTTGTCCCCCATCCCGATCTCGTCGCCGTAGTAGACGAACGGACTGCCGGGCAGCGACATCAGCATGCTGTTCATGAGCTCGATCCGGCGCCTGTCGCCCTCGAGCAGCGGCGCGAGCCGGCGCCGGATGCCGAGGTTGATGCGGGCCTTCGGATCGGTCGCGTACTCGTCGTACATGTAGTCGCGTTCGAGGTCGGTCACCATCTCGAGCGTGAGCTCGTCGTGGTTGCGCAGGAAGATGCCCCACTGGCAGCTCTCGGGGATGGCGGGCGTGCGTTCGACGATGTCGATGAGCGGCCTGCGGTCCTCCAGCCGCACGGCCATGAACATGCGCGGCATGAGCGGGAAGTGGAACGCCATGTGGAACTCGTCGGCGTCGCCGAAATAGGGCCGCACCTGTTCGGGCCACATGTTGGCCTCGGCCAGCAGCACCCGTCCCGGGGCATGGGCATCGAGGCGCGCGCGGAGCGTGCGAATCACCTCGTGGGTCTCGGGCAGGTTCTCGCAGCTCGTGCCCTCGCGTTCGATCAGGTACGGCACCGCGTCGACACGGAAGCCGTCGACCCCGAGGTCGGCCCAGAAACGCATGACCCGCCACATCTCCTCGCGGACCTCGGGGTTGTCGTAGTTCAGGTCGGGCTGGTGGCTGAAGAACCGATGCCAGTAGTAGGCCCTGGAGACCGGGTCCCACGCCCAGTTCGACATCTCGGTGTCGAGGAAGATGATGCGCACGCCGCGGTAGCGGTCGTCGGTGTCGCTCCACACGTACCAGTCGCGCTTCGGGTTCGAGGTGGAGCTGCGGGCCTCCTGGAACCAGGGGTGCTGGTCGGAGGTGTGGTTCAGCACGAGCTCGATGATGACGCGCAGGCCGCGGCGATGCGCCTCGTCCAGGAAGTGGCGGAAGTCGTCGAGCGTTCCGTAGCCGGGGTGGACGTTGCAGTAGTCGGCGATGTCGTAGCCGTCGTCACGTCCGGGCGAGGGGTACATCGGCTGGAGCCAGATGCAGTCGACGCCCAGTTGCTCGAGGTGCTCGAGTCGCGAGGTGAGGCCGGGGAAGTCGCCGATGCCGTCGCCGTTGCTGTCGGCGAACGACTTCACGTGGAGCTGGTAGAAGACGGCGTCCTTGTACCAGTCGACGTTCGTGGCCGGCGGCATGGGCGGTCTCCCTCCTGGCCGGATCCTCAGGACACCGGGGTGAGGCGGGGCAGGCGTGACAGCCTGGCTCCGAGCCGTTCGAGGACGCGGCGCGTGGCATCCACGTCCCTCGCAGGGAACTCGCGCAGCACGTCGGCCACGGCGGCTTCGAGCGTGCCGCCACGGCGATCGGCGAGCGCGCGTCCCGCCGGGGTGACGCTGAGCCGCTGGCGGCGGGCATCCTCCGCGTCGGTCTCGCGGGAGATGAGCCCGGCGGCCTCGAGGCGCTGGAGCACCCCGCTGAGCGTGCTCTTGTGGACGTGCAGCAGGCCGGTGAGTTCACGCGCGGTGAGGCCGGGCGAGTTCTCGATCATGCGCAGCGCGAGACGCTGGGGCCCGGTGACGCGCAAGGTCCGCGCCATGTGCTTGGAACGCACTTGCAGGGCGTGATCCAGCGCCCAGATCAGGCGCAGGAACTCGAGTGCCGGGGCGTTGGCGCCCTCCGGAGCACGCGGGGCGGTCAATCGGGCAGGGCGGCGTGTCGTCTTGGGGTCCTGGTGTCTCATGTCACTCCCGTTCGTGTGTCGAAGCTGAAGCGGGAGCGCCACGACGAGAAGCGTCCCGCCAGTCGTTCACGCTGGCGCACCCTGGAGGCGTCGATCAACATACGCCCGGCCCAGCGATAGACGTTGAATTCCGAGAGGTACGAGCGCATGGCGCGCATGCGGTCTCGCTGTTCCTCCGGAGGCATGCGAAGGGCGGCCGCCAGGGCGTCGGCCGCCTCGTCGAGATTGTACGGGTTCACGACCAGCGCCTCCGGCAGTTCCCGGGCGGCGCCGGCGAACGTGCTCAGGACCAGCGCGCCCCGCTCGTCGTCGCGCGCCGACACGAACTCCTTGGCCACGAGGTTCATGCCATCGTGCAGGCTGCTCACGTAGCACAGGTCGGCGGCCCGATAGTAGCGGAAGACGTCCTGTGGTTCGTGATGGGTCCGCTTGAGGATCAGCGGCTGCCAGCGGCCGCGACCGAGCCTGGCGTTGACGCGGTCGGCGATGGCGGCCACGCGCGCATCCAGCGACCGGTACTCGTCGATGGCCGAGCGCGACGGCGCGGCGAGCTGCACGAAGACGAACGTGCCAATCAGGTCCGGGTGCCGCTCGAAGAGCCGCTCCACCGCCAGCAGGCGTTCCTCGATGCCCTTCGTGTAGTCGAGCCGGTCGACGCCGACGCCGAGCCGCGCGGTGGCCGGCAGGCCGAGCTCGGCGAACACCGAGTGGCGGCACTCGCTCACGGGCGGCGCCAGGCTCGCCCAGTGGTTGGGCCATTCGATGGAGATCGGATAGGGGCGCACCAGGGTGCTGCGCCCCTCGCAGTGCACCGAGAACGTCTCGCGGTCGATGCGCGTCTCCAGGTACCTGTCGACGCTCTCGAGGAAGTTGTTGCAGTGCAACTGGGTGTGGAAGCCGAGGATGCTGCTGCCGAGCAGGCCATCCAGCAGTTCCGACTTCCACGGACAGATCGCCACGCGTTCGGCGTTGGGCCAGGGGATGTGCCAGAAGGTGAGGATCGTGGCGCGCGGCAGGCGCCGGCGGATCAGCCGCGGCAGCAGCGCGAAGTGATAGTCCTGCACCAGGATCACCGGGTCGTCCTGTTCCGCCTCCTGCGCGACGGCGTCGGCGAAGGCCGCGTTCACGTCACGGTAGTGATCCCAGTCGGTGCTGCGGAACACGGGCCGCGTGTGGGCCACGTGACACAGCGGCCAGAGGCCCTCGTTGGCGAACCCGTAGTAGTAGCCCCGCTCCTGCTCCGGCGTCAGCCACACCCGGCGGAGGGTATACGACTCCTCGCCCGGCGGCACGCGAATCAGGCCTCCGGCGTCGGCGGTCTCGCGATCGGCGTTGCCGCTGCCGTGCGCCACCCACACGCCGGAGCAGGCACGCATGACGGGCTCGAGCGCGGTCACCAGACCGCTGGCCGGGTGCGTGACCTCGATCCGGCCGTCCTTGCCGAACTGGTGGATGTACGGCTCGCGGTTGGCGACGATGACGATCCGTTCGCCGTGGAGATGGCGTTGCAGCGTCTCCTTGAGCCGTACCGGGCCCCAGGGCGCGCCCGCATCGTCGTGGACCTCGTCACTGAGCCGTCGCACGAGGTCCTGGACGTCGCGCATCAGGGGGGCGAACTCGGATCGCCCCGACGCGCCGAGCAGCATCAGGCGCACCTCGCGGTTCCAGCTGCGCCAGCTCAGACGGGTGACGATCAGCGTGAAGACCGAGGCGACGAGCGCCAGCACGCCGAAGGCGACGAGCAGCAGCCGCCGGATGGCGTTCACGCGCCGGCCGACGAAGCTCAGGTCGTGGGCGAGCACGACGGTGCCCAGCACGCGGCCCTCGGAGACGACGGGCACCACCGTGACGTGCACGGGATTCTGGGCGTCGCGCGCATCCACGAACCCGTAGGCGCCCGTGGCGTCCTGCGCCGGCGGGCGGCTGCTGTCACAGGTCTCTCGCAGTCCGCGCATGGCCTCGCCGACCGCCGCCAGCTCGCCGCCATCGGCGGCACAGGCCCGCAGGCCCAGCACCCGCTCGTCGCGGGCGATGTCGCTGAGCACGCCCTCGAGCCGCGCGACATGCTGCCGGCCCCAGGCGTCGACCAGCGACTGGCGGGCGCCCGACACCGCGAGCACCGACCGCAGCTGCAGGTCGCGCTCGAACCACGCCCAGGTCTGGTTCGAGGCGACGGTGAAGGCCGCCCACGTCAGCAGCGCGAGGCCGCCGACCAGAACCAGGACGAAGCGCAGGACGCCGGACACGGTGTCGATTCTACATCAGAACGGTTGGACTCCAAACAGTCGTGGCGGCCAACCGTCGTCAGCCCAGGCGTCGCGCCGTCGCCAGGCCCGCGAGCACCGCTTCCACGGCCGCAGGATCCGGCAGCCGGAAGGTGGCGTGCGAAGGCCGGTCGCCCACGCACACCGACACGCCGGCATCGCCGATCGCCTCGAACGCATGCTCGTCGGTCCAGTCGTCGCCGGCGAACAGGATCCACGGGGGCGCCCCCGCCTCGCGGGCCAGTCGGTCCCGCATCGACTCGAGCGCGCGGCCCTTGTGCCAGGGCACGTCCGGGACCGCCTCGCACACCCGGTCGCCATCGAGCAGGCGCAGTCGCCCCGGGTAGTCTCCCTTGACCGCTTCGTGCAGCGCCTGACGGGCCGCCGCGCCCCGTTCGGGATCCGCTTCGCGCCAGTGGACGGCCACCGACGCCCCCTTGTCCTCGATCCAGACACCCGGCCATCGCAGCCGCCGCGCGAGGCGGCTGGCGAGGGCGTGCGCAATCGGTGCGAATTCCTCCACCGCCGGGTGCCGCAGCACTTCCTCTCCCGGCCACGCCATCTCGAGGCCGTGCAGCCCCGCGTAGCAGGCCCGGCCCACGTCGACGCGTGATCGCAGGTCGTCGATCGGCCGGCCGCTGAGAAAGCCCAGCACCGCATCGGGACGCGCGGCGATGGCCTCCAGCCAGCGGCGACGTGCCCGCGGCAGTTCGACGGCGCCGGGCACCGGAGCGAACTCCACCAGTGTCCCGTCGAAGTCGAACAGGAGCAGCCGGGGCCCCGGCGGCCCGCCGGCGACGGCCGACACGATCCCGGAAGGCGTCGAGTACACGGGGGAGGCTCCCATCGATCCATCTTGCCCGAGCCCGCAGGACCGGGTCGACCCGGCCACGCGGAGGCGCGCCCTGGCGGCCGGCAGGCGCCGGCTGCCGCGGCGGCTACGCCCGGATCCTGAGCGCGCGGTCCACCAGCTCGAAGCGCGCCGGCAGGTGGCCGGGTGATTCGCCATCGAGTTCGAGCGGAAGCGGCGCCGGCGTCAGAGGACGCGCCTCGATTGAGCGTCCGTGTGCGACCTGCACCACCGGCAGCCTGACGTGATCGCCCCGATAGACCATCGGCAGGCGCCTGATCAGCGTCGCCGCGCTGACGTCACCGACGATGACGATGTCGAGCCGGCCGTCGTCGACGGCGGCATCCGGTGCGATGCGCATGCCGCCGCCGAACCAGCTGCCGTTGGCGATTGCGCACAGCTTCATCGTGGCGGTCAGCTCCCGCGCGCCATCCACCGTGAGGGCAACCGGCTGGTTGCGCCAGCGCAGGAGCGCCTGCACGACGCCGAGCTGAAAGGCGAGCTTCGCACCGAGCAGGCGTGTCCAGCGCCGCGCGTTCACCGCCCGGGCGGTGAGGCCGCTGAGCCCGAAGCTGGCGATGTTCACGAAGTACCGCGACCGGCGCGTGCCGTCGTCGGCGACGAAGTGCGCGCGGCCGACGTCGATGGCGCGGACATCGCGCCCCGCCAGGCGCCGCGCCTGCTCGCCGACGGTCGGCGGCAGCGCGAGGGTGCGCGCGAGATCGCCGCCGGTGCCCATCATCACGATGCCCAGTACGGGGCGCGTCGAGGCATCGCCGGGCGCCGACAGCAGGCCGTCGACCACCTCGTTGACGGTGCCGTCACCGCCGACGGCCACGATCAGTTCGCACCCGTCGAGCGCAGCCTCGACCGCGAGCCGGGCGGCATCCAGGGGCCCGGCGGTGAGCCTGGCCTGACAGGGGCCGATGGCCGCCGCCAGCGCATCGGCGATCGCGGGCCATTGCCGGCCCACGCGGCCGCCGGCCGCCGCCGGGTTCACGATGGCCCTGGCGGTCAGGTTCGGCCCGACGTGGTGGCGTTGGCCGCGCATCGCGCGATTCTACACGCCCGTGCGACCTGCTACCGGCCGCTCGGCGCGTCACGCGCGGTTGGTCGCCGCGGCGGCCGCGTGCCCACACGCCGCCGCCGGCGGGCCACTCGCCACGCAGGCCGTACGCTGCTCCCGGAGCCCCGGCTCGCTGTAGCGCGGACTGCGACGAGGCCCACCGCTCCGGCGGGTCAGGGCCGCGGTCGGACTGCGTCGTTCTCGATCACGCGACAGGGCTGCCCGTCCAGGCACTCCATGACGATCCGCATGCGCGGGATCACGAGGCCCCTGATGTCACGGCCGCTCAGCTCCACCCGAAGACGGCTGCCGTCGTCGGTGACTTCCATGAGGCCGAACTGGCCACGCTTCCGCGAGATGCCGTTCGAGTACGGCCCCCCCTTCTCGCTGGTGAGACGGTCCATGGGCGCCGCCTGCACCACCGGGAAGCCGGGTTGGTCCGGAGCGGCGCCCGTTCGGTAGTTGCTGTTGGTGCCATCGTCGATGGCCACCATGTGCGCGTCGCCGCTGAGCATCACCATGCGCCGGGTCAGGCCCAGCGACGCGATGCGATCCGCGATGCGTGTCCGCTCGAGGCTGTAGCGTTCCCAGCCGTCGGTCTGCCCTTTCCGCCGCGTGATCCACGGCACCGTGTTCACCCAGACGACCAGCGCGTGGCCGATGGCGGCTTCGAGCTCGTGCTCGAACCACTCGAGCTGGACCTGTCCCAGCATGGTTCGCCGGCTCGCGTCGGCGAGCGTGCGCGGCGCGCGCGACGACCGGGTGTCGGTGACGATGAAGCGCACGCGGCCGATCGTGAAGGCGTGGTTCACCGACTGGTTGCCGGGGGTTCCCAGCCGATAGTGCGGCACCATCTGCTGGTAGGTCGAGAAAGCCGCCGGCTTGCTCGGCGACGTCCCGTCGGCGTCGTTGGGCCCGAAATCGTGGTCGTCCCAGACGTAGGCGAGCGGCATCGCCCGGTACATCGCAGACTGCCGGGGCGAGGCCAGCACATCGTCGTAGGCTTGGCGGAAGCGGCGCGGCGAGTTGCGGGAGATGTTCCGGTAGTGGAAGTCGCCCATGTGGATGAACAGGTCGGGCGACAGGCCGCGGATGGCGTCGAACACGGGGCTGTTCGACCCGGTGGACGCGCAGGAGGCGAACGCCACCCGGAAGGAGAACGGCCCGTCGCCGAACGTGTGGAACCTGCCGGCGAGCGATCGCCCCTCTGCCGTCTCCACCGTGTAACGGTACCTCGTGTCGGGCCTCAGATTCGTCAGCGAGAACTCGATGAGCCCGTCAGCGTCGTGGGCGGACAGGCCTCCGGCGGGTACTGCGCGTGCTTCAGGACGTGTGTCGCCTTCGTCGATCAGCAGCAGGCGTGCGCCTCCGGAGGGCAGGGCGAGGCGTGCCTTCACGGTGGCCGAGGTGGGTGTGACGGCGCCAGACCACACCCACTTGAGAGAGCCCGGGCGTCGAGTCTGCGCCGACACCGACGACGACAGCGAAAGCCAAGGCGCGACGCCGCCCGCCGCCGACGCCGCCAGCGCGGCAGCGCCCGACCGAATCAGGTCGCGTCGCGTCATCGTTCCCCTTCGTTCCGCCTCTCAGTGCGAGCCTTCCCGGGGCCGCCTGTCACGGCAGGACGGACGCCCGCATGCCGCGCGAGGGCCCGCGGGAGGTGTGCCGACTCCGGGAGCGATGCGCTCGCCCGGCGCCTGTACGGCGCCATGCCAGCGTTGGCGTTCATCCCGCCACGACTGCCGCATCGTCCTCATGCTCCCGGGAGACGGGCGGCGCGAGCGACGCGTCGATCGCGTCACGCGCGACCAGCCGGTCGGCCAGCCACTGGTGGGCGGCCACGTCCGTGCGGGCGAGCACGGCCTCGAGCGGCGTCTGCGTCCAGTCGAGCGCTTCCCGCTGCTGGAGCGCGGGGAAGCTGCCGTCCTCGCGCGGCGGCGCGTAGCGGCACCAGAAGCCGAGGTGCCACGCGAGGAACTCGCGGATGCGCGCCGTGGCGTGTTCGTCCTCGCCCCAGTGCTCGCGTGCCAGCTCCACGTATCGTGCGTAGATGGCGAGGCGTTGGCTGGCGTCGAGGCGTCGCGGGCCCTCGGCAATCTCGCGGAAGAGGAACGGCTTGATCAGCACGCCGCGTCCCACCATCACGCCGGCGCAGCCCGCCCGCCGGCGGGCGTCGGCCACTTCGTGCGGCCAGAGGAGGTCGCCGTTGCCGACGACGGGCACGGGCAGCGCCGCGGCCAGTTCGCCGACGGCGTCCCAGTTGGCCGCCGAACGATAGCGCGCGTCGCGCGTGCGGCCGTGCACGAAGACGGCCTGCGCGCCGGCGTCCACCGCGGCGCGGGCGACTTCCAGGAAGTTGCGATCGCGATCGTTCCAGCCGAGGCGGATCTTCACGGTGATGGGTGCGCGGGTGACGGCCGCGGCCATGGCGCCGACGATCCGGGCCACGCGCTTCGGCTGGCGCGCCAGGGCGGCGCCCAGGCCCTTGCGGGTGAAGTGATCGATGGGGCAGCCGAGGTTCACGTCGACGAAATCGGCGCCGCGTGCCTCGACCAGCGCCGCGGCCCACGCCATCTCGGCCGGGTCGGTTCCAGCCAGCTGCACGCCGAATACCGGCTCGTCAGGAGCACGCCGGATGAGCGCGAACTCGCCGCGCCGCCGCTGCCTCAGGCGGCGCGCGACGACCATCTCGCTCACGAGGACGCGCGCGCCGAACTCGACGCAGAGGCGCCGGTAGGGCAGGTTGGAGCCCTTGGTCATGGGCGCCACCACCACCGCGCCACCGAGCCAGTCGCGTACGCTCATGCCGGAATCGTCCCCTGTGCGCCGGGGGAAACGCAAGCCGCGGCGTCAGATCACGGCGGTTTCGTGCAGCAGGGCGCCGGTGCGGAAGCGATCGAGCACGAGCACGTTCCACTGGATGGCGTCGCAGCGGTCGTGCAGCACGAGATCGGCAAGGATGCGGCCCGTCGCCGGCGCGTGCATGACCCCGTGGCCGCTGAAGCCGGCGGCGAGCCACAGTCCCTGCACGTCCGCGACGCCGCCGAGGATGGCGTGCTTGTCGGGCGACACCTCGTACAGGCCGGCCCACCCCTTGGACGGGTTCACGGGCAGGTCGGCGAATGCCGGCACGCGGTCGGCGGCGACCTCGAGGATGCGCTCGACGAATGCCGGGTCGAACGCCGGTTCCTCCGACGGGGCCGCCGCGGGATCGTCCCAGGCCATCAGCAGGCCACGCCCCTCCGGCCGGAAGTGGAAGCCCGTCGCCATGTCGATCACCATGGGCAGGCGCTCCGGGATCCCGTCGATCGGTTCGGTGGGCAGCAGCATCCGGCGGCGCGGCACGACCGGCAGCTGCACCCCGGCGGTGCGTGCGACGGGGGCCGCCCACGCTCCCGCGGCGAGCACCACATGATCGGCCTCGATGATCCCTTCCGGCGTGCGGACGCCCCGCACCCGGCCTCCCGCGACGTCGACGGCGATCACGTTCGCGCGCTTGCGGAGGCGGGCGCCGCGATCGAGGGCGGCCTGCGTGAAGCCGGCCATCGCGCTGTAGGGATCGACGAAGCCATCGGTGCCGCAGTAGCTGCCGCCGACGATGTCGTCGTGCCGCAGCATCGGGGCGAGGCGCCGCACCTCTTCCGGGGTGAGCAGGTCGACGTTGCGCAGCCCGAGTTCGCGCTGCCGGATGACGTTGGTCCGCAGGTAGTCGAGGTGGCGCCCGGATGTGGCGACGAAGAGGTAGCCGTGGGGTTTGTAGCCGCAGGACGCGCCGACGGCCTCCTCGAAGCGACCGTAGAAGGGAATCGAGTAGAGCGAGAGCCGGATGTTGACGTCGGTGGCGAACTGCGCCCTGACGCCGCCCATGCTCCTGCCGGTGGAACCGCGGCCCTGGTGGGCGTCGCGCTCCAGCATCAGGACGTCGCGGCAACCGCCCTCCGTGAGGTGCCACGCGATGCTCGCGCCGACGATGCCGGCGCCGACGATGACGACGTGTGCCGATTCGGCCATGGGCTCGCTCCCGTGCTGGCGGCACTTTACCGCACTGCGCGGCGGTGGCGGCGGCCTGGCGTTCCGCAGGGCCGGATCGGCGTGGGCTACGCCCTGCGGAGGGCAGCGGCGATGTCGACCAGCAGGTCGAGTTCGTCGGCGTCGAAGGTGTGCGCGCCGGGTGAGAACACCGCCAGCGCGCCAGACCGCCCCGGCCCGGCGTCGAAGGGAGCGGCGCAGGCCGTGGAGAATCCCAGCCGCCATGCGCGCTCCGCCCATCGCGCATGCGCGGGGTCGGTGCGCGTCCGCCGGCACACGACCGGGCGACCCTGGAGCAGCGCGGCGCCGATGAGGTCGACCAGCGGGTCCTCCCGCGCGACGAGACAGAGGTCGGGGATGGCCGATACGGCGCCTGCGTGCGCGAGGATGTCGAGGGGGCCGGCCGCGCCCGCGCACGAGTGCGCCACCAGTGCCAAGTCGCCGTCGTGGCCGCTCACCAGTGCCTCGCACAGGGCACGCAGCGCCGGCAGGGGCACGGCAACGGAAGGGGAGAGTTCGCGGCACACCCGGAGGGCCTCGCACAGGTTCATCTTGCGAAGGGACCGCTGCGGTCCAGCGGGTGGAATGGCCGTCGGTTCTGACATCGGTGCGCGGCGTGCGGGCGATGGGACGGCTGGGGGAGCGTCCTGGTGATCCAGCCCGGACCGATGGGGCGACAGCAAGACCCGATCCCGCCGGATTCTCTCGCGTGACTCACGAGAAGAGGGCCCGCACGGTGCCAGGGCCAGCTCCGGCGCCATCGGCCGGGGCATCCCTGCCCCACGTGTGACAGCTTGGACGCCGGCTGGACGTCGGCCCGGAGCGATGCGGGGCGGATCGGGGCCGAGGGGCCGGGACCGGCGGCGGCGTGGGGGATCCGGGTCCGTGCCGGCGTGTTCGACCCTGCCGTGCGCGTCAGCGGAAGATCGGGCCCAGCGCCACGTAGAACTTGAGGCCGCCGTTGGCGCCGCTGCTGATGCCGCCGAACAGCGGCCCGAAGATCGATTCGATGATGACGGCGCCCGTGGCGCTCCAGCGGAGGTTCGCGTCCCTGGTGCGGGTGAAGGCCGCGCCGGTCTCGACCCACCCGCCGGCCAGCACGTCGCTGCCGAGGAAGTCGGGGAGCCGGAACATCTGCTTCAGGTAGCCGCCGCCCACCAGCGCGTAATTCGGGCCGCGCACCTCGTCGCGGCTGAACGAGGTGAGGCGCAGCGGGCCACCGAGGCTGAAGCTGTTGGTGACCGGCCGATCGCCGAACGAGCTGCCGCCGCCGCCGAACATCAGGAGGCGATCGCGCCCGTGCACACGGTGCAGCCACGAGCCGCGCACGTCCGCCTGCCAGAACCGATCGGGGTCGGATCCGGGCTGCGTGCTCGCCTGGGCGCTGTCGAGGAAGCGAGTCAGGGAGACGCGCGTGTAGAGGCCGCGCGTTGGAACGAGTGGGCTGTTCTGCCCGTCGAACACCCAGCGCAGCGAGACGAAGCGGTCGGTGCCTTCGGCTTCCGGCAGGATCGGGTCGCCCACGCGCAGGCGGCCGCGGACGTCACGCACGTCGAAGCCGAGGCGCAGTTCGCTCCGGCGTCCCGAGGTGAGGCCCAGGTCCAGACCGGCACCGGTGCGCTTGAACCGGTACTCGGCCACCAGTTCGCTGTCCTGGTAGCCGTTGACCACGCGCCGGTCGAAGTATGCGCGCGGCGCGATGAACAGGCGTGTGCCGCCGAGCACGGCGAAGATGCGCGACTGACCGATCGGCACGAACAGTTCGGCGCTGGCGTACTGGTTGCTGCCGACGGTGACGTCGGCTCGCAGTTCGGAACCCGGGTTCAGCACGTCGGTGAACACGGTGCGCACGCGCGCGTCGGCCGAGAAGTTGGTCGAGTTGACGTTCTGCAGGTCGAAGGCGATGAAGAGGAAGGGCGGCGCGTAGTACTTCGGCGCCACGTCGAGCACCAGGCCCGCCTGCCCCTGCTGGTAATCCAGGCGATAGCCCACCGTGTCGTAGCGATCGCTGCCGGTCAGGTGGGCGAGCGAGTCCTCGAGGGCGGTCGGGTCGACCTGTGCACCCGGTCGTGCGGCCACGGCGTCGAGGATCAGGGACTGTTCGGCCTCGGCGACGCCCTGCACGCGGACGAAGGCGAGCGTGGGTGAGCGGGGCGGCACGCGCCGAGCGCGTCGGGCGGAGAAGGCCTGCCAGGCCGGATCATCGAGGCGATGGGGGCGCAGCGCGTCCTCCATGGCGCGCGCCGCGGCGAAGCCGCGGTCGGCGAGGTCGTCACTGCGACGCCAGGCGAGCGCGTCGAGGCCGAGCAGATCCGGATCGATCACGAGATCGGCGCTCTCGAGGGCGCGGCGGACCGGCGGCGTCATCATCGCGTCGATGGTCCGGCCCACGACGCCGAGCAGGCTCAATTCCGTCTGCGGCGGCTTCTCCGCGTCGATGTCGGCGCTCACGTCGACGGCGATGACGATGTCGGCGCCCATCGCCCGCACCACGTCGACCGGAACGTTGTTGAGGGCCCCGCCGTCGACCAGCAGCCGATCCCCCATCCGGACGGGGGTGAACACCGCGGGAATCGCCATGGTGGCGCGCATGGCTGTCGCGAGCGAGCCCGAACCGAGCACCACCTGCTCCGCGTGGTTGATGTCGGTGGCCACGCAGCGGAATGGCGTGGGCAGTTCGTCGAAGGAGGCGAGCGTGCCGAAGGGCAGGGCGATGCGATCGAGCAGCCACTCGATGCGCTGGCCCGGGTTGATGCCGGAGGGCGCCCTGAAGCCTCCCTTGAGCCCGAACTTCAGCTGGGAGGGAAACAGCCGGGCGTCCTCGCGCCGCCGGAACGCCTTGAACTTGTAGGGCGAGTCGGCCAGGAACATGTCGTCCCAGTCCGCGTCGCGCATCAGGCGGCGGATCTCCGGAGGCGACATGCCACTTGCGTAGGCGCCCCCGATGAGCCCGCCCATGCTGGTGCCCGCGATGTAGTCGATCGGGATCTGGTTGGCTTCCAACCACTCCAGCACCCCGATGTGGGCGAGACCCCGCGCGGCGCCGCCACCGAGCGCGAGGCCGATCGTGGGGCGCCCGCTGACGCGCGAGGCCGTCCCGGCGGGTGCCTTGCTGGCGGGGGAATCCTGCTGCGCCATCGTGTGACCGCCGCCGGCCATCAGGCAGACGAGGACGAGCGGGAGGACGCCGGGGCGCCGGGAGAGACCGAATGGGTGAGGCGGCATGTGAGAACCTGCCGGGAGCGTCTGCACGCGGCCGGAGCGATCCCTGCGGTCGGGCCGCCGGCGCGCAGCCGAGCCGATTCGTGCGGCCATTATCCGCGTCCGTCGTTCCGGCCGCCAGTGGGCGCCGGCCGCCGGGGGCGCTGGCGCGAGCCCGGGCGCGCGCCAGGCCGGCGGGGCGTGCGCCTGTGACATCATGACGCGCTCACGCTCGTCGCCATTCACGGGGTGTCCGATGAACTCGCGCCCGCAATCCCAATGGATCCTGCAGGCCGCGCTGACGGCCATCGCGCTCTACCTGTGCTGGACGATCCTCCGGCCGTTCCTGTCGGTGCTTCTCTGGGCTTCGGTCATGACGCTCGTCTTCTACCCGGCCTACACCTGGTGGCTGCGGCGGCTGCGGCGCGCCTGGCTGGCGGCGCTGGTGACGACCGGGTTCGTGATCCTCACGATCGTCGTGCCCATGATCGCCGTCAGTTCGGCGGTCATCCGGCAGTTGCAGGGGACGGCCTCATCGGTCCAGGAGCGGTTCGCCGCGCTGCTGGCCGACCCGCAGCAGACGGCGCGGCTCCAGCAGGTCTTCGATCTGGCCAGCGAGTACCTCGGCGTCGACAAGACGCAGGTGACCGAGGGGCTGCAGCAGGCGGTGACCACCGCGAGCGGTTTCCTCGTGCAGGGCACCGTGAACGTGCTCGGAGGGGCGCTGGGGTTCGTCGTGAGCACGTTCTTCGTGATGTTCACGATGTACTACCTGTTCAAGGACGGGGCGCGTGCCGTCGCGGTGATCACGGACATGCTGCCGCTGGATCGGGAGCGCGGCAACCTGCTGGTAGCGCACACCGGCGACATCATCAGCGCCAGCATTTACGGCGTGGTGGTGATCGCCGTCGTTCAGGGCACGCTCGGTGGCGTGATGTTCTGGATGCTCGGCCTGCCGTCGCCGGTGGTCTGGGGCGTGGTGATGATCGTCTTCGCCACGATCCCGATGCTCGGGACCTTCGTCGTGTGGGTGCCCGCGGCGATCTTCCTGGCGGTCACCGGGCACTGGCTCAAGGCCGTGGTGCTGACGGGGTGGGGCGCACTGGTCATCGGGATGGTGGACAACTTCCTGCGGCCCCGCCTCGTCGGCCAGCGGGCGCAGATGCACGAACTCCTGATTTTCTTCTCCGTACTGGGCGGGCTGCAGGTGTTCGGCGTGCTCGGCATCCTGCTCGGGCCGGTGATCGTCGCGCTCGGTCTCGCGCTGTTCGAGGCGTTCCGCGGTGGGGACGGGACGCTGCTGCCGGCGGCGTCAGGCGCCGGGGCCGCGCCGGCCGCACCCCTTGCCGCCGCGCCGGGTGCTGGCGGCGGAGCGCCCGCCAGCGCCGCGGGTGAGGTTACGCCGCAGCGCCCTCCGCCGTGAGTTCGTCTGGCAGTCGCGTGTCGGTGGACCGTCGCCCCAGCAGCGCGAAGCTGCGCAGCGAGAGGCTGCCGGCGTGGAAGCCCTCGTAGAGGTGCACGACGCGATCGCCGCGCAGCATGGCGCCCAGCGTCACGAACAACGGGTCGAGGTGTTCGGAGGTGGGTGCGGCGAGATGGGCCTGCGGCGCGCGGGCACGGTAGTTCAGCAGCGCGTCGACGTCGCCTTCGTCGAGCCGGTCGCGCACCCAGTTGTCGAAGGCGAGCGCCCATGGTTCGACCGGCGGGTCGTGGCGATCGAAGCGCACGCGGCTCAGGTTGTGCACGATGCCGCCCGAGCCGACCACCATGCACCCTTCGGCGCGGAGGCTCGACAGGACGGCGCCGATGTCCCGCAGGTCGGCCGGCGTGCACGCCGTGGGCAGCGAGATCTGCACGACCGGCGACCTGGCGTTGGGAAACATCAGCGACAGCGGCACCCAGACGCCGGTGTCGAGGCCGCGCGACGCGTCGACGATGGCGGCGGCGCCGCGACCGCTGAGCAGCCGCACGACGCGATCGGCCAGCGCCGGCGACCCCTGGCACTTCCAGGTGAGGCCGTCCACCCAGGAGGGAAAGCCCTGGCAATCCTGCACGATCGCGGGCTTGCGGGCGCCGGTGACGCGCAGGGGCCGCATCGACTGCCAGTGCGCGGAGACCACCACCAGGCCCTTCGGTTCGCGCAACCGCAGGCCGAAGCGGCGCAGCGCGGCCTTGTAGGCGTCGTCCATCACGACGAGCGGAGACCCGTGCGAGATGAACAGCGCCGGGGCGCGGAACGATGTGGGGCCCCGGCGGTTGGTCTGGTCCGCAGCGATCGCCGGCGGATCCGGAGGCCCATGGAACCCGCGGACTTCGCGATCGGTCATGTCAGCGTGCCCCCACCGATCGCTGCCCGGGATGGCGTCGACAACGGTCGCCCGGGTTTGTCAGAATGACCCGTTTCAGGCCCGCGGACGACCCGCAGGGCAGGACAGCGTTCGTGAGCACCATACCTGTCGAATACGCGAGTGAGCGCAGGTTTCGCGCGCGCAACAAACTCTACTACCGATTCCTGCACTGGCCGATCTGGATCTTCGTCTTCTTCATCGTCCCGGGGCCGCTCACCTTCGACCTCTTCGAACGCGGGTTCGATCGGCGCCTGGTGGCGTGGCTCGGGGTGGTGCTCGTGGTCACGGCGATCGCCGGACTGCGGGGGCGGCTGCCCGGCGTCGAACCACGGCCCTACATCCTCCGGTTCACCGAAGACCGCCCCAACCCGCTGTACCGCCGTGTGTGCTACACGGTGGCCTGGAGCGAGGCGATCGCCTTCGCCGTGCTCAATGTGACCGGCCTGCTGGCGGCCCTGGTGACGGGGGGATGGTATCTGAAACAGTTGTATTGGTGGGGCTATTTCCCGATCGTGCTGGCGGTGTGGACGCTGGGCGCCGCGGGCTGGCTGCCCCGCTGCAGGCCGTCGACGCAGGGCGAGGGACACGAGCGCCGCCACTTCTACGGCACCGTGTGGGCCGTGGCCGTCGCGCAACCGGTGTTGTGGGCCCTGTGGTGGATCCTGCCGCGTGGCCGTGCGGGCGATGGGGTCAAGCTCGCCGCGTTTTCCGGCGTGCTGGCCGGCATGGGCTGGCTCGCCTTCCGCGGGCGCCTGCCGCGCACCCGGCCCATCGTGCCGGGTGAGTGGGCCATTTCCGATTGAGCGTGACGCGGAGACGTTCACGGGGGCAACCCGATGCCTGTTCGAAGTGGCTCATCACGTTCCCGCGGCACGACGGCCGAGGGGTGGCACGGCTGGGACCAGTACGCCAGGTTCTACGACTGGGAGAACGCGCGCACGGCGGGCCGTCGTGACGTGCGGTTCTGGGAGCGGTTCGCGCTCCAGCGCGGGGGGGGCGTTCTCGAACTCGGTGGCGGGACCGGACGCGTCACCGTCCCGCTGGCGCGGGCCGGGATCCCCATCGTCAGCGTGGACCGATCGGCGACCATGCTGGCCTTCGCGCGCCGCCGGCTCCGCCGCATGCGCGTCGCGCACCGCGCGACGCTGGTGCGCGGCGACATCCGTGCGTTGCCCTTCGTGCCCGGCGCCTTCCCGGTGGTGCTCGCGCCTTACGGCGTCCTCCAGTCACTCCTGAGTGATCGTGACCTGGCCGCGACGCTCGCGTCGGTGGCGCGCGTGCTGCCGGACGGCGGCTGGCTCGGCGTCGATCTGGTGCCGGACGTGCCGCGCTGGCGGGAATACGAGCGGCGCGTCACGCTGTCGGGGCGCCGCGGCCGCTCCGGCACGCCCGTGACCCTCATCGAATCGGTCCGGCAGGATCCCGCGCGCCGTCTGACGATCTTCGATCACGAGTACGTGGAGGGCTGGGGGGCAGCGCGGGAGGTTCATCGTTTCAGCGTGCGGTTTCGCACGCTGCCGGTCAAGACGACCATCCGGCGGATCGCGCGCGCGGGATTCGAGGTGGAGGCCGTGCTCGGCGGCTACGATGGCCGGCCGTGGGACGAGCGGGCCGAGACCTGGATCGTGCTGGCGCGGAAGGCGGGCGGCTGACGGGCTGACGGTGCCCTGACGCCGACAGGGCCGGTTCCGGGTTCTGCTACACTACATGGTCGCTTTCTCGCCTCCTCTCCGACCGGGGGTTCCATGTCCGGCCATTCCAAGTGGCACACGATCAAGCACAAGAAGGGCGCCGCCGACGCCAAGCGCGGCCGGATCTTCACTCGCCTCATCAAGGAGATGACCATCGCCGCGCGCCAGGGCGGCGGTGAGGTCGACTCCAACCCCCGCCTGCGCACCGTGGTGCTCAAGGCGCAGGCCGCCAACATGCCGGCCGACAACATCAAGCGGGCCATCCGGCGCGGCACCGGCGAGGAGGAAGGGGTCCATTACGAGGAGTTCCTCTACGAGGGCTATGGCCCGGGCGGCGCGGCGCTGCTCATCGCGGCGGTCACCGACAACAAGAACCGCACGGTGGGCGAACTCCGCCACCTCCTCGAGAAGCACGGGGGCAACCTCGGCGCCACGAACTCGGTGGCCTGGATGTTCGACCGCAAGGGTTACATCATCGTGGCCAGGGACCGTGTCGAAGAGGACGCGCTGATGTCGCTGGCGCTGGACGCCGGCGCCGACGACCTGCGCGAGGACGGCGAGAACTGGGAAGTGCTCTGTCCGCCGGAGAGCTTCCAGGCTGTGCTCGATGCGATCAAGGGCGGCGGCATCGAGCCCGACTCGGCCGAAATCGCGATGCTGCCGCAGAACTACGTGAAGCTCGAGGGCAGGACCGCCACCCAGATGGTGAAGCTGATGGACGTCCTCGACGACCACGACGACGTGCAGAACGTCTGGTCGAACTTCGACATCGAGGAGAAGGAGATCGAGGCCAGCCTCGCGTGAGAGTTTTCGGGATCGACCCCGGTTCCACGCGCACCGGCTACGGGTGTGTCGACTCCGACGGCAGCCGTCACCGGCTGGTCTCCTGCGGTGCGCTCGCGATGCCGCCGGGCGCCCCGTTCCATCAGCGGCTGCGCGACATCCACCGTGGCCTCGCGCGCCTGTTGCGCGAGGCCTCGCCCGACATCATCGTCGTGGAGAACGTGTTTCACGCCGCGAACGCCCGCAGTGCGCTGTTGCTCGGGCAGGCGCGTGGCGTGGCGCTGCTGGCGGCGGTCGAGGCCGAGGTGCCGATCGTCGAGTACACGCCCGCCGAGGTGAAGCAGGCGGTGGTGGGCTACGGCCGCGCCGCGAAGGCGCAGGTGCAGCAGATGGTCAAGCTGCTGCTGGGGCTCGACCGGGTGCCGACGCCGCACGATGCCGCCGACGCGCTGGCCATCGCCGTGTGCCACCTGCATCGTCTTGGTCCGATCGCGCGTGCCGCGGCCGAGGCCAGGCCCGCCGGCGCGGGCCGGCGCGAGCCGGCATCCTGGCGCCAGTGGCGGCCGTAGGGACGCCCGTCCGGCACGCGCTTCCCACAGCGGCCGGGTGACGCTACTCTATGGGCCGTCCCCGGCCTTTCCCTTCGAGGGCGCTGGCGCGGACGTGCGGCGCCTCGACATGAAACTCGCCTTCATCGGTACCCACGGCGTGGGCAAGACCACGCTCTGCTACGACCTGGTCGCCTCGCTGAAGCGTCGCGGTGTCAACGCCGACATGGTGAAGGAGGTGGCGCGGCTCTCCCCGCTTCCCATCAACCGGCAGACCTCGCTCGACGCCCAGCTCTGGATCCTGATGACGCAGGTCGCCGAGGAGATCCGGTCGGCGGCCCAGCACGACGCCGTCGTCTGCGACCGCAGCGTCCTCGACAACTACGCGTATCTGGTCCGCGCCTGCGGCCGGCAGCCCGAGATCGAGGCCTTCGTCGTCTACTGGATGCGCAGCTACGACGCGCTGTTCAAGGTGCCCATCACCGGTCTGGCGACGCCCGACGGCGTGCGCGACGTCGACGATGCGTTCGTGACGGGCATCGACGCGCTCGTGGACCAGCTGCTCGTCGAACACGACATCGCCCACCAGCGGCTGCGCGGCACGGAACGCGCGCAGTGGGCATCGGTTGCGGTGGACGCGGTCGTGGACCGCCTGGCGCGCCGGGCCTGATCCGGCGCGCCCGCCCGTGGCGGCGCCGATCAACGGGCGTGATACGCTTCCCCGGTTCGCCGCCGGTGTCCGGCCCGCACGCGCTCCCGCATGATCGCCCTGCTTCGTGGCCGCCTCGTCGAAAAGCACCCGAACCGCCTCATCGTCGACGTGGGCGGCGTGGGCTACGATGTCCTGGTGCCGCTCTCGACCTTCTACGAGATGGCCGAGCCCGGCAGCGACGTGTCGCTGCGCGTGCACACCCACGTGCGCGAGGACCTGATCGCGCTCTACGGTTTCGGTTCGATGCTGGAACAGTCGCTCTTCGAGCGGCTGATCGCGATCGGCGGTGTCGGGCCCCGGCTCGCGCTCGCCGTGCTCTCGGGCATCGAGCCGTCCGAACTCGCGCGCGCGGTGCGCACGGCCGACGTCGCGCGGCTCACGCGCATTCCCGGCATCGGCCGGAAGACCGCGGAGCGCATCGTCCTCGAACTGAAGGACAAGCTGCCGGCCGCGCCGCCCGAGGAGAGCGGCGGGGCCCCGGCCCCGGGCGCCGATCCCGACGCCGATCTGCGGACCGACGTGCTGTCGGCCCTCGTGAATCTCGGCTATCCGCGGCCGCACGCCGAGCGTGCGATCGAGGCGGTGCTGAAGGATCCGGCGGCGCCGCGCGCCTTCGACCGCGTGCTGCGGCAGGCGCTGCGCGGCCTCTCGAAGTGATCGGGGGACGGTTCGAGCGATGGACGATCGGCTGGTGGACGCCGCGCGGGAGGCCGAGGAACTCCAGTACGAAGCCGGCCTGCGCCCGCGCTCGCTCGACGAGTACATCGGGCAGGATCGCGTGCGCGAGAACCTCTCGGTGTCGATCGCGGCGGCGCGACAGCGGCGCGAGGCGCTCGACCACGTGCTCCTCTACGGTCCGCCCGGCCTGGGCAAGACCACGCTCGCACTGGTGATCGGCAACGAGCTCGGCGTCGCCGTGCGTGCCACCGCCGGGCCGGTGCTCGAGAAACCCGGCGACCTCGCGGCCATCCTGACGAACCTGCAGGAGCGCGAGGTGCTGTTCATCGACGAGATCCACCGGATGGCGCCGGCGATCGAGGAGATTCTCTACCCGGCGCTGGAGGATTTCGAACTCGACATCGTCATCGGACAGGGCCCCGGCGCCCGTTCGGTGAAGGTGCCGCTGCAGCCGTTCACGCTGGTGGGGGCCACCACGCGCACGGGACTGCTGACCTCGCCGCTGCGCAGCCGCTTCGGCATCGTCCATCGCCTCGACTTCTACGGGGAGGCGGACATGAGGGAGATCGTGGAGCGGTCGGCGCGGATTCTCGGCGTGCCCATCGAGCGCGAGGCGTCGATGGAGATCGCCCGCCGGTGCCGCGGCACCCCCCGCATCGCGAACCGGTTGCTGCGTCGCGTGCGCGACTATGCGCAGGTGCGGGCCGAGGGGCGCATCACCTGCGAGGTGGCGCACCGCGCGCTGGCGCTGCTCGAGGTGGACGAGCACGGGTTCGACGAGGTGGATCGCCGGCTGCTGCGCGCGATCATCGACAAGTTCGGCGGCGGGCCGGTGGGCCTGAACACGCTGGCGGCCGCCATCAGCGAGGAGAAGGACGCGATCGAGGACATCTACGAGCCGTTCCTCATGCAGATCGGCTTCCTCGACCGCACGCCGCGCGGCCGCGTGGCGACGCCGCGGGCCTATGCGTTCTTCGGCCTCGATTCCCAGGGAAAGGACCAGAAGCTGTGGTGAGTGGACCGTCTGCCGCGACCCGGGCTCACGTCGCCGGCCAGCCCGGCCGGCGCGCGCGCATCGCGTCGCTGGCGACCTACGTGCCCCCACGCCTGTTGACCAACGCCGACCTCGAGAAGATGGTGGACACCACCGACGAGTGGATCCTCCAGCGCACCGGCATCCGCGAGCGCCACGTCGTCGACCCTGGCGTGGCGACGAGCGACCTGGCGGCGGAAGCCGCGATCGAGGCGATCCGGCGCGCGGGGCTCCAGCCCGCCGACATCGAGCTGATCATCGTCGGCACGACCACGCCCGACACGATCTTCCCCTGCACGGCGTGCGTGCTGCAGCACAGGATCGGCGCCGCCGGCGCATGGGGCTTCGACCTGCTGGCGGCCTGCTCGGGGTTCGTCTACGCGCTCACGACGGCGTCGCGCCTCATCGTCTCAGGCGCCCAGAAGAACGCCCTGGTCGTCGGCGCCGACGTGATGTCGAGCATCATCGACTACACCGATCGCGCGACCTGCGTGCTCTTCGGCGACGGGGCGGGCGCCGTGGTGCTCACGGCCGAGGAGGGCGAGGGCCCGGGCATCGTCGATTTCGTGAACGAGATCGATGGCAGCGGCGGCGCGGCGCTGCAGATGCCCGCCGGCGGCAGCCGCATGCCCGCCAGCCGGGAGACGGTGGACCGGCGACTGCACTACGTGAAGCAGGACGGGCAGGCCGTGTTCAAGTTCGCGGTGCGCAAGATGGAGGACGTGTGCCGGCGCGTGCTCGCACGCAACGGGCTCGGCCCCGGCGACGTGGACCTGTTCGTCTCCCACCAGGCCAACCGGCGCATCATCACCTCGACCGCCGACAAGCTGGGCCTGGATCCCGCCAGGGTGGTGATCAACATCGAGCGCTACGGCAACACGACCGCCGCCACGATCCCGCTGGCCCTCGACGAGGCGGTCGCCGATGGGCGGCTGAAGCCGGGCCACATGGTCCTGCTCGCCTCGGTTGGCGCGGGCTTCACCGCGGGCGCGGCGCTCGTGCGCTGGGGGTAGGCGGGCCCGGGATTCCGGCGCGCGGCGTCCGGCGTCCAGGGCCGGTGGCGCGACACATCCGGAGGCCCGTTCAGTCCCCGGCCGTCCGCTCGAGGATTCCGATCATCCCGCGCAGCGGGATGCGCAGCCACGCGGGCCGGTGGCCCAGCTCGTAACGCAGTTCGTACGCCGCCTTCTCGACGAGGAACGCGTCGAGCACGGTGCGGAAATCGGCATCGCCGGCTGGGACGAAGGGCGCCGCCCCCGCCGCCGCACGGTAGCCGTCCACGAACGCCGTTCCCAGGGTGGCCTCCCACCACCGCGCCGCCCGGTCGAGCCGCCCGGCGAGCGCCTCGTCGTCGCCGGCGGCCTCGAACAGGCCGGCGTAGGCAGCGTAGCTGTAGGAACGCAGCATGCCCGCCACGTCTTTCAAGGCCAGGGTCTTCGATCGCCGTTCGTTCAGGGGCCGCAGCGGCTCGCCCTCGAAGTCGATCACGACGAAGGCGTCGCCGGCCTGCAGCACCTGGTCGAGCTGGTAATCGCCGTGGACGCGGATGCGTGCGAGGCCGGCAGTGACGCCGGCCAGGCGATCGACGACGGCCAGCAGGGCCTCGCGTCCCTCCAGGATTGGCGTCGTCAGCATCCGGGCCGATCGCGGCAGCACCGCGGCCTGCGAGGCGAGCACGTCCAGCGCGCCGGCGGCCTGCGCCCGCATCGCCGCGGCAATCGCGCGCAGTTCACCCGGCCCCGCTGCTTCCGGAGTGAAGGCCGCGTCGCCTCGCGCATCGGCCAGCGCGAGGTGCAGCGCCGCCGTACGGCGGCCGAGGGCGTGAGCCTGGCCGGCGGCCGCGGCGGCGGTCGCCCGCAGGCTGTCTCCGAACGGTGGCGCCGCGTCCTGGCGAGCCAGGTGATGCAGGGAGGTCGATATCTCGCCGACGAGCCGTTCCCGCAGTCCGACGGCGCCCGGCACGAAGGCCTGCACGATGGCCATGACGACCGGTTCGGTGTCGGGCTCCCGCCACAGAAGCGCGCCGGCGAGCGCCGGCACGCCGGGGAAGCGCACGACGCCGGTGAGGTGGCGGCCGATCTCGTAGTCGGGGTTCAACCCCGGCTCGAGCCTCCGGATCAACTTCAGGATGAGGCGCTCGCCGAGGATCACCGAGGTGTTGCTCTGCTCCGCGGTGATTCTCCGTGCGGTCAGGACGGCTGCCTCGCCACGCAGTGTGGCGAACGCCTCCGCGGGTTCGCCCAGGAGGGTGCCGTGGGTGGTGGGCAGCGTCGCGCGCGCGGCGACGAAATCGAGCAGGGCCGCGCCGAGGCCCTCCGCCATGTCGTCGTGCAGCAGCCCGGCAGCCGCGCCGCGCACCTCGGCGACGATGCGGGCCGGCGTCTCGCGGGCGACACGGGCGGCGGCATCGCCGGTGGCCAGGGCCAACGGCATGGCGAAGCGATCGCGATCGCCCTGTTCGTAGTCGGCGGCGACGATCAGCAGGACCGTCCGTGGATCGAGCGGCAGCCGGTGCTCCAGCGTCACCCTCGCCAGGCGGCGCGTTCTGGCGGGAAACCAGCGTTGAGCGCCGAGGTAGGCGACGATCGCCTCTCGCAGGGGGCGTTCGCTCGTCCCGCTGGTGAGAAGGGCCGGCCATGGCGTCGAGACGTGGATGACGGGACCCATCGCCGCATTGTAGTCACCACCTCCGCCGGCGACGACCTTGCGCTATACTCGGCCCTGCCCCCGAGGTCCGTATTGCGCCCGTTTCCAGCGGGCGGCCGTCGAGTTGCGGGCTCCTCCGCCATCCTTCGTCGTTCCACTTTTCGCCCCGGCCATCGGAGGTCGACACCATGCCCAGTACGACCGGTGACAACCTGAAGTCCGTCAGCCAGCTGGTCGACGAGCGTCCGAACGTCGACAACACCGCCATCTACCAGCAGCTGTGCGCGATCCAGGACGAACTCTGGGGGCGCCTGCGCGGCCGCTTCTCGCTCGTGCCCGACGCCTCGACCGAGCGTTTCCAGCCCTACACCTCGCCCGACGGATCCGCCAGCGGGACGCTGGCCGCCTGGAGTGGCCCCGAGGTCGACTGGGCCGTGTACGGTCGGGTGGGGAATCCCGCGAAGAGCTTCTGCAACCTCAACATCAACGTGTGGCTGGGGCCGCAGACCCGCGTGCCGCACCTGATGTTCCAGTTCGGGACCTACCCGGCGGTGTTCTTCTACATGGACTACTTCCCCCGGGTGCACTTCCTCACCACCCCGGGGTACATGGATCACTATTTCGATCAGGCCAACGAGCAGTACCTGGGCCTGATGGACGACGCCCGGCTGCAGCCCTTCATCAGCCAGAGCACCTACGTGCGCGCCCTGATGTCGCCGGTGGCGCTCTGCTTCATCGCCCGGCCCGGCGCGGAGGGGCTGGTGGAGCTCATCCGGTCGAACGCGATGCGGTTCTTCGATCGGTGGCTCGCGTGGGCCGACGATGCCGAACCGGTGAGGCGGCAGGACTACGCGGATCTGGCGCATCGCGACCTCGAGCTGCGGCGCCACGCGGCGGAGCGCGATCCGGCCAACGTGGTGCCCGAGCGCATTTACGGGACCGAGCTCACCTCGGCCGTGGTGCGGGCCCTGTGGGGCGGGCAGCGCGCGCTGCCGCGTCCTGGCGTGTAGTCCGGCCTTGCCGTCGGGGGCGGCTGCCGGGTCGCCCCCCGACTGCGGTAGGCTACTCGTCGTGTCGTCGCCGCCGGTTGACGGATCCGCATCGTCCCATCTCTTTCGTCATGTGCTCGCCCGCTTCGCCAGCGGCGTCACGGTGGTGACCGTCGATGCTGGCGGCGAGCGTGCCGGGTTCACCGCCAGTTCCTTTGCCAGCCTCAGCCTGGAGCCGCCGCTGGTGCTGCTGTGCGCCGCGCGGCGCCTGGACGCGCTGGGGCTGATCGAGCGCGGCCAGCGATTCGGGGTCAGCATCCTCGGTGTGCAGCAGCGCGAGCTCGGCCTGCGGTTCGCCGGCCTGCTCCCCGGTGTCGACGATCGATTCGCGGGAGTGCCGCTCGTCGCGGGCCGTTCCGGCAGCCCGTGGCTGGCCGGATGCCTCGCGTGGATCGACTGCCGTCTCTGGCGGCTCTACGACGGAGGCGACCACGCCATCGTCGTAGGCGAGGTGCTCGAGGCGGCGCTCGGCGAAGCCGGGGAGCCGCTCGGGTACTTCGAGCGTCACTGGCAGCGGCTGTCGCGGCTCGAGCCGCCCGCTGTGGCTTCCGCCGACGCGCGCCTCCTGCTTCGGGCAGTGTCGCCGCGATTGCAGGCAGACGAGTTCGTGTTCGTCGGCGTGCGGGGCGCCCTGCCTGACGGGGCCGTTCCCGTCGTCGTCTTCGAGGAGGCGGAGGGCGCCAGCGCGATTCTCTCGCGGCGCGATGCCGAGCGCGGCGGGCTGCCGTACCATGGCGTGTTCCGCCAGATCACGCTCGAGGTGGATTCCGACCTGCACGTGGTGGGGCTGGTGGCGGCGGTGAGCGATGCGCTCGCGCGCGCCGGCATCGCCTGCAACGTGGTGTCGGCGTTGCGGCACGATCACCTGTTCGTGCCGGCGGCCGATGCCGAGCGGGCGCTGGCCACGTTGCGGGGGCTGCAGGCCGCGGCGCGGGCGGGGGCGCCGTAGCCGGCGCTGCCGCGTCAGTGTCCCGGCATGACGGCCGGGGGCGGCGTCGACGGGTGTCCCGCGTGGTGTTCGCGGCGCATCGCCGGCACCCGCAGGATGTGCGCGGGGCGGAAGCCGGGGTCGAGGCGCACGTAGTTCCACTCGCCACGCCAGTGGTAGTGCTCGCCGCTGAGCAGGTCGTCCACCTGATAGTGCTGCGGATCGAGGCCCCACTCGACCACCGGCACCTGCACCATGGCGTGCTGCGTGTCGAAGGGGTGGAGGTTCACGATGGTCAGCAGCAGGTTCGACCGGTTGCGGTCCTGCTTGCTGTAGGCGATGACGTGGGGGTTGTCGCACGCGTGGAACGTGAGGCTCCCGTCGTTCTGCAGCGCGGGGTTCTCGCGCCGGAGCACGTTCACATGGGCGACGAGCGCCTTGATGTGGCCCGGCCGGTCCCAGTCCCACTTCCTGAACTGGTACTTCTCGGAGTCGAGGTACTCCTCGGTGCCGGGAACGGCGCGGCCCTCGCACAGTTCGAAGCCACTGTAGATGCCGTAGGTGGCGCCCAGCGTGGCCGCGAGGATGAGGCGCACCTGGAAGGCGGGCCGCCCGCCCTTCTGCAGGTACTCGTGCAGGATGTCGGGCGTGTTGGCGAAGAGGTTCAGCCGCATGTACTCGTGGACGTCACTCTGCACGAACTCGGCGAGCCACTCCATCAGGTCGGGCTTCGAGTTCTTCCAGGTGAAGTAGCTGTAGGACTGCGAGAAGCCGATCTTCGCGAGGTGCTTCATCACCGTCGGTCGCGTGAACGCCTCGGAGAGGAAGACGATGCCGGGCCGGTAGGCGCGGATCTCGCGAATCAGCCACTGCCAGAAGCGGAACGGCTTGGTGTGCGGGTTGTCGACGCGGAAGATGTGGACGCCGTGGTCGATCCAGAACTCCACCACCGACTTCAGCTCGTCCCACAGCGCGGGCCAGTCGGTGCACTCGAAGTCGAAGGGGTAGATGTCCTGGTACTTCTTGGGCGGGTTCTCGGCGTACTTGATCGTCCCGTCGGGACGATGACGGAACCACTCGGGGTGTGACTTCACGTAGGGGTGATCGGGCGAGCACTGGAACGCGAGGTCCAGCGCGATCTCCAGCCCGAGCGCCCGGGCCCGCGCGAGGAAGCGATCGAAGGCGTCCAGATCGCCCAGTCCCGGCTCCACCGCCTTGTGCCCGCCGGCCTCGCTGCCGATGGCCCAGGGGCTGCCAGGGTCGTTGGGCCCAGCCGTGAGGGTGTTGTTCGGGCCCTTGCGGAAGGTCCGTCCGATGGGGTGGATCGGTGGCAGGTAGAGGACGTCGAACCCGAGCGCGGCGATCTCCGGCAGCCGCTGGGCGGCCTCGTCGAACGTCGCGCTGCGCCGCGGATCGGGGCCGGCCGAGCGCGGGAACATCTCGTACCAGGCGCCGAAGCGGGCCCGCACCGGCTCGACCAGCGCCGAGTACACCGGCGAGGACACGGCGGCGAAACGCTCGGCGTGGCGTTCCATCTGAGCGAGCAGGTGGGGATCCTCGGCCGCCTGCACGCGCACGTCCTGCCGGGCCTCGCCGGCGAGCACCGCGGCGCTGGCGCGTAGCCACGCGGCATCGGTGTCCACGCCGGTCGGCCGCTCGACGCGCCGGGCCTCGCCACCGCTGCCTGGCGGGTCGATCCGATCGGCCACCGCGCGCACCATGGCAGCGCCCTCGAGCAGTTCGCTCGTCACGTCCTGGCGCGCCTGGTGCTTCTTGAGGAGATCCCGTCGCCACGTCGCAAACCGATCCACCCACGCCTCCACGTGGTATTCCATCCATCCCTCGCGTTCGACGTGGATGGCGGCCGTCCACTCGTCGTTGCCCAGCGCGACGAGCGGGCACTCGAGCCAGCCGCCGTTGGGCACGCCGGCCGGGTCGAGGCTCCGCCAGCGCAGCAGCGCCCGCAGGATGTCGTGGCCGTCGGTGAAGATGTCGGCCGTGACGTCGATCACCTCGCCGGGCACGCGCTTGATGGGATGAAGGCCGCCGTCGACCGTCGGCTGGACGTTCTCGATGATGGTGCGATAGGGCTGTTCGGGACGCATGGGGGACATTGTAGGGGTTGGAGGTCCGGGGCCGGAGGCCTGGCTGAGGGGACTGGGCTGCGGTCCGAGGCCCCCGCGCGGGTCCACACCGCAGGCGATCGCTACAGCGCCCGCACGCGGTTCTGGCGCAGCACGGCGAGGCTGCGCGCGTCGAGGCGGTACTGCTCGCCGCCGAGCAGCTTGCGCGTGTCGCGCTGCGCCCGGGCCGTGTCGATGACCGTCACCCAGCGCGCGTCGGCCGGCATGGTCGGCAGCGTGAAGGGCAGGGGAGAATCCTGCGCGTTGAGCAGGATGAGCAGCGTGTCATCGACGATCGGCTCGCCACGTTCGGACGTCTCGTCGATGGCATCGCCGGCGAGGCGCACGCCGAGGCTGCGCACCTGGGCCGAGTTCCACGTGGCGTCGGTCATCTCGCGCCCGTCGGGGCCGAACCACGCGATGTCCTTCACGTCGGCGCCGCGGATGGATCGGCCCGCGAAGAACCGGCGGCGCCGCAGGACGGGGTGCCGCTGGCGCAGCCGGATCACCGCGCGAACGAAGTCGAGCAGGTTCTGCTGGGCCGGCGTGAGGCTCCAGTTCAGCCACGAGAGCTCGTTGTCCTGGCAGTAGGCGTTGTTGTTGCCGAGGTGGGTGATCCCGAGTTCGTCGCCGCCGCTGATCATCGGCACGCCCTGGGAGAGGAAGAGCGTCGCGATGAAGTTGCGCTTCTGGCGCTCGCGGGCCTCGACGATCCCGGGGTCGTCGGTCGGGCCCTCGACGCCGAAGTTGTAGCTCAGGTTGTTGTTCTCGCCGTCGCGGTTGCCCTCGCCGTTGGCCTCGTTGTGCTTCTGGTTGTAGCTCACCAGGTCGTGCAGCGTGAAGCCGTCGTGCGCGGTGACGAAATTGATGCTGGCGTAGGGGCGGCGGCCGCTCTGCTCGTAGAGGTCGCTGCTGCCGGCGAGCCGCGTGGCCAGCTCCGACACCTGTCCGCCGTCGCCGCGCCAGAACCGGCGCACCGAATCGCGGTACTTGCCGTTCCACTCGGTCCAGCCGACCGGGAAGTTGCCCACCTGGTAGCCGCCCTCGCCGAGGTCCCACGGTTCGGCAATCAGCTTCACCCGCGACAGCACGGGATCCTGGCTGATGATGTCGAAGAAGGCGCCGAGCTTGTCGACGGCGTGCAGTTCGCGCGCGAGCGCGCTCGCCAGGTCGAAGCGGAAGCCGTCGACGTGCATCTCGAGCACCCAGTAGCGCAGGCTGTCCATGATCAGCTGCAGCACGCGCGGACTGCGCATGTTCAGGGTGTTGCCGGTGCCGGTGAAGTCCTCGTAGTAGCGCTGGTTGCCCGGCGACAGCCGGTAGTACGACACGTTGTCGATGCCGCGCAGCGAGAGCGTCGGCCCGGTGTGGCTGCCCTCGCACGTGTGGTTGTAGACGACGTCGAGGATCACCTCGAGGCCGGCCGCGTGCAGCGCGCGCACCATCATCTTGAACTCGCGCACCGATTCCACCGGCGTGCGGGCCACCGAGAAGCGCAGGTCGGGCGCGAAGTAGGCGAGCGTGTTGTAGCCCCAGTAATTGGTGAGCTTCCGCCTGGCGAGGTGCCACTCGTCCACGTGATGGTGCACGGGCAGCAGCTCCACGGCCGTGACGCCCAGTGACTTCAGGTGGTCGATCGCCGGCTCGGTGATCAGGCCGAGGTAGGTGCCCCGCAGGTCCTCCGGCACGCCCTGCATCAGGCGCGTGAAGCCCTTCACGTGCAGTTCGTAGATCACCGTCTCGTGCCACGGCGTGCGCGGCGGCCGATCGTCGCCCCAGGTGAACGCGGGATCGATCACCGCGGCCAGCGGCGCGTAGGCCGCGCTGTCGCGCTCGTCCTTCGAGAGGTCTTCCTTCTCGTCGCCCACCGTGAAGCCGAACAGGGCCTCGTGCCAGCGCACGTTTCGGCCGACGGCCTTCGCGTACGGGTCGAACAGCAGCTTCTTCGGGTTGAAGCGGTGGCCGCGGGCGGGATCGAACGGCCCGTGCACGCGGTAGCCGTAGAGCTGGCCCGGGCGGACGTCGGGCAGGTAGCCGTGCCAGACCTGATCGGTGCGCTCGGTGAGGGGGACGCGCGCCGACTCGCGGCCCGAGTAGGCCGAGTCGAAGAGGCACAACTCCACGGCCGTCGCGTTCTCGGAGAAGATCGCGAAGTTCGCGCCGACGCCGTCCCAGGTGGCGCCCAGCGGTACCGGCTGGCCCGTCCAGACCCTCACGCCCGTCCACCGCCGGCGCCGCCGCGCACGGGTACGGCGACGGGCAGGCGCGGCCCGCGCCGCACGCTCATGACATCTGGCCCCGCAGGGCCGCCATCGACGACGGGGAGAAGGAAGACCGTGGCCACGACGGCACGAGTCTACTTCAATCGTGACAGCCGCGGCGCCAGACGGATTCAGCGATCGAGGGCGTGGAAGAGCGCCTGTTCCAGCGTCGGGTGCCGGAACCTGTAGCCGCTGAGCTCGAGCACCCGCGGCAGCACGCGCTGGCCCCCGATCAGGAGCGGGCCCGCCAGCTCCCCGAACAACAGCCGGAGCGCGAAGGCCGGCACCGGCACGACGGCAGGCCGGCGCAGCACCCGCGCGAGCGTGGCGGTGAACTCGGCGTTGGTCACCGGCAGCGGGCCGGTGACGTTCATGGGCCCGCTGACGGCAGGCGTCTCGATCGCGTGCAGCAGGGCCTCGATCGCGTCGTCGAGGTCCACCCAGGACATGTACTGGCGTCCGCTGCCGAGCCGCCCGCCGGCGCCGAGCCGGAAAGGCGTGAGCATCCGGGCGAGGGCTCCGCCACTGGCGCTGAGGACGAGGCCGAAGCGTGCGTGGACGACGCGCAGGCCGGCCTCGCGGGCGGGATCGGCGGCGGCCTCCCACTCGGCGCAGACGCCGGCGAGGAAGTCCGTGCCCCCGGCGCTCGCCTCGGTGAGGACCTCGTCACCCCTGTCGCCGTAGAATCCGACGGCCGACGCGCACACCAGGGTGCGAGGCGGCTCGGGCAAGGCGGCAAGCGAGCGGCACAGGGCGGCCGTCGCCCCGGCGCGGCTGTCGCGTATCGCGCGCTTGCGGGCCTCCGACCATCGTCGATCGGCGATGCCGGCCCCCGCCAGGTGCACCATCGCGTCGAGTGTCCCCAGGGCGTTCGTGTCGATCCGTCCGGTGGCCGGATTCCATGCCGCGGCGCCGGGTCCGGGCGGGGTGCGGCGCGACAGGCGCACCACCTCGTGTCCCGACGTGCCGAGCCGGGCAGCCAGGTTCGAGCCGATGAAGCCCGACGCGCCGGTCACCGCGATGCGCATGGCGCGTCCAGCGTAGCGCCCCTGCGGCCGGATGTCACCCTTGCCCGCCCCGCGGCGGTCGACCCTCGCGCGCCCGCGGCGGCCTCCTCCAACGCGATACGCTATGGGCAGTTGCCGCCCCCATGCGCACGTCCGACTTCGACTTCCACCTGCCCGACGACCTCATCGCGCAGGCGCCGCCGTCGGCGCGCGGCGACTCGCGCCTGATGGTGCTCGACCGCCGGACGGGCGCGACCACGTGCACGACCGTGGCCGCGCTGCCGCGGCTGCTGAGGGCCGGCGACCTGCTGGTCGTCAACGACACCCGGGTGTTCCCCGCACGGCTGCTCGGGCATCGCGTGCCGAGCGGCGGCGCCGTGCAGTGCCTGCTGCTGCGCCGGCTCGACGCGGAGCGCTGGGACGCGCTGGTCCACCCGGGACAGAAGCTGCGGGTTGGGGAGCGGTTCGTCTGCGAAGGCGCCGGTGGCCGGCTGCACGCGACGATCCTGGAGCGCATCGGGTTCGGCCGGCGCGTCATCGGACTGCAGGCCGGCGACGGTGCAGTCGATACCATCATCGACGCCATCGGACACGTGCCGCTGCCGCCGTACATCAAACGTCCAGACACGGCGGCCGATCGCGATCGTTACCAGACGGTGTTCGCGCGGGCGCGGGGATCGGTGGCGGCGCCGACGGCAGGGCTGCACTTCACGCCGGCACTGCTGCAGGCCATCGAGGCGGTCGGCGTCGAGCGCGTGGCGGTGACGCTGCACGTGGGCTACGGGACGTTCAAGCCGTTGCGAGCCGAGCGGATCGAGGACCACGTCGTCGACGATGAGGAATACGAGGTGAGCGTCGACGCGGCCACGCGCATCGATCTCGCCCTCGCCGAGGGCCGGCGCGTGATTGCCGTCGGCACGACGACGACCCGGGCGCTGGAGAGCGCCGCGCTCCGCGCCGAGGCTGACGACGGACCTGGCGGCGTGCCGCGCGTGGCGGCTGGCCGCCGGCCATCCTCGCTCTTCATCCGGCCGGGACACCGCTTTCGCGTGGTGTCCGGCCTCTTCACCAATTTCCACGTGCCGCGGTCGTCGCTGCTCGTGCTGGTGTCGGCCCTCGCGGGACGCGATCGCGTGCTGGCTGCCTACGAGGAAGCCGTGATGCGGCGGTTCCGTTTCTACAGCTACGGCGACGCGATGCTGATCGTCTGACGCCCGGCCTCGAGCCCCCGGACCCCAAGCCCATGAAGCTCACCTACACCGAGTTCCCGCTCGACGATGTCCGGACGTACCCGCTCGCCTCGCGCGAGAGCAAGGTGCGCGTCGAGCAGTTCGCGCGCGTGCCACCGCCGGGAGCGCCGGTGAGCGAGTGGCTCGACAGCCTGCCCGACGTCCTGGCCGGCGGGAGCCTCCGGCGGCTGGTATCGGCCCTCCGCACCGCGCGCGCCGCCGGGCGTCCGATCATCTGGGGACTGGGCGGCCACGTCATCAAGACCGGACTGGCGCCCGTCCTGATCGACCTGATGTGGCGGGGCTACGTCTCGGCGCTGGCGCTCAACGGTGCCGCGATGATCCACGATTTCGAGATCGCGGTCGGCGGGCAGACCTCCGAGGACGTGGATGCGGCGCTCGGACCGGGCACCTTCGGCATGGCGGAGGAGACTGGCGTCAGCCTGAACGGCGCGGTCAACGCCGGCGTGGCGCGCGGGTGCGGCCTGGGCCAGTCGATCGTCGAGTGGCTGGCCGTCCCGGACCGGGCGGCGTATGCCGGCGCCAGCCTGCTGTGCGCGGCGGCTCGTCACGCGGTGCCGGTGACGGTCCACGTCACCATCGGCGCAGACATCGTCCACATGCACCCGGCCGCCTCGGGCGGCGCCATTGGCGAGGGCAGCCTGCGCGACTTCCGCTTCTTCACGGCCTCGGTCTCGAGGCTGGCCGGCGGCGTCTATCTCAACTGCGGATCGGCCGTCGTGCTGCCGGAGGTGTTCCTGAAGGCGGTGGCGCTGGTTCGCAACTGCGGCATCTCGCTCGATGGCCTGACGACGGCCAACCTCGACTTCATCCGGCACTACCGGCCGCAGACCAACGTCGTCGAGCGGCCGACGCGCGGCCTGGGTCAGGGCGTGTCGCTGATCGGGCACCATGAAATCCTCATTCCGCTCATCGCGGCGGCGCTCCGGGAGTGAGCCGCGGCCAGTGGGCATGCCGTCGGTGGCGGCGCCGGCGGCCCGCGCCGTCTGCATTTCCCGTTTCCCACTTTCGATTTCCTGCCCGTATAATTGCCGCTTGCGCTCTCGCCGCCTGCCCCCGCGTGGGGCGTGCAGCGCCGGGTGCCGGAGTAGCTCAGCCGGTTAGAGCGGGCGTCTCATAAGCGCCAGGTCGGCGGTTCGAGTCCGCCCTCCGGCACCACCTGATGTTTCGCGCGGCTTCCCGCGGGCGGCCCGGGTTCAGGTTCCAGATCCAGGTGTCTCCTCTCGCCGCGAGGCTCGTCGGGAGCATGCGTCGGTCCGGCCTGGTGGGCCGCGACGATCGCATCGTGGCCGCCGTGTCCGGGGGCGGCGATTCCGTGGCCTTGCTGTACCTGCTGGCCGAGGCCGGCGCTGCCCTGGGCGCGACGCTGGCCGGAGTGGTGCACGTGCACCACGGCCTTCGTGGCGCGGCCGCCGATGCCGACGAAGCCTGCGCCCGCGACCACGCGGTGGCGACCGGTGTGCCGATCGTGGTGGAGCGGGCCGACGTCGCACGGCTGGCGCGCGAGCGTGGCCACTCGATCGAGTCCGAGGGGCGCGAACTGCGCGAGGCCGCCTTCGCCCGGGCGCGCGAGACGCTGGGCGCCACGCTGGTGGCCACCGGCCACACGATGGACGATCAGGCCGAGACCGTGCTGCTGCGCCTGGCTCGAGGGGCCGGCGTGTCCGCGCTGTCGGGAATCAGGGCGCGTCGAGGCCACCTGATCAGGCCCCTGCTGGCGTTCCGGCGGCAGGAGTTGCGCGACTACCTGTCGGAGCGTGGCCTTGCCTGGCGCGAGGACGCAAGCAATGCCGACCTGTCGGTGACCCGGAACCGCGTCCGGCACCGCGTGCTGCCGCTGCTGGCCGCCGAACTCTCGCCCCGCGTCGTGGAGGCCCTGGCGCGGGCGGCCGTACTGGCTGCGGGCGAGGACGCCGCGCTCGATGCCCTGACCGCGTCGGCGGCGGCGACGACGCGGCGGGTGACGGGCGGGGCCGGGCGGATCGACGTGGCTGCGCTGCTGGCACAGCCCCTGGCGGTGCGCCGGCGCCTGGTGCGCGCCTGGCTGTCGGAGGCCGGCGCCCGGAGCGCCGGGTTCGCCCATGTCGAGGCCGTTCTGGCTCTGGCGACCACGGCCCGCCGCGCGGCGCGCCTCTCGCTGCCCGGGAGTGAGGTGGCGCTTCGGGATGGCTGGCTGGCTGTGGCGCCGGGCCGCCGGCCGGCGTCACGTGAGGGCGGGAGTCGGATTTCTCCTCCGGTCGTGTGCCATTTGCCGGTTCCCGGCGTCTTATGTCTGGAGGGCCTCGGAACGCAGGTGTCGGCCGACGTGCGGGCGGTTGACGCCACCCGGGCGCTGGCACTGGCTCGCGAGCCGGCGGGCCCTGACGTGGCCGTGGTGGACGCCGACGTGGTGGGCGAGGTGCTGGCCGTCCGCTTCCGGCGGCCGGGCGACCGGATCCAGCCGTTTGGCATGGCCGGGCGCCGCAAGCTGCAGGATGTCTTCGTGGATCGGAAGGTTCCGCGGCCCCAGCGCGATCGGGTGCCGCTCGTCGTCGATGCTCACGACCGCATCGTCTGGGTCGCCGGCCACGCGATCGCGGCCGGGGCCCGGGTGACCTCGAGTACGACGCGCGTGTTACTCTTGCAAGTGCAGCGGTCAGGAGGCGTGGTTTGAACTCGACGCTCAAGAGCCTGCTTTTCTGGATGGTGCTCGTCGTCGTCGGGGTCCTCATCTGGAACTTCTCCGCGACGTTCCAGACCCGTGACAAGTCCATCACCTTCAGCGAATTCGTGAAGCTGCTGGACGAGGGCCAGATCCAGAAGGTCACGTTGACGGGCAACGAGATCCTGGGCACCCAGAAGTCAGGCGACAAGTTCCGCACGTATGCCCCGCCCCAGTACGAAGGGCTCGGCAACAAGCTCGTCGAACGGTCGGTCGAGGTGACGGCCAAGGAGCCCTCGGCCAGCCCCTGGGCGGCGTTCCTCTACGGATGGGCGCCCATCCTGCTGATGATCGCGTTCTGGATCGTGATCATGCGGCAGATGCAGAGCGGCGGCCAGAAGGCCCTGAGCTTCGGGAAGAGCCGCGCCAAACTGTCCTCCAGCACGCAGAAGAAGGTGACGTTCAAGGACGTCGCCGGCGTGGACGAGGCGAAGGAGGAACTGCAGGAGATCATCGAGTTCCTCAAGGAGCCCCAGAAGTTCCAGAAGCTGGGCGGCCGCATCCCGAAGGGCGTCCTGCTGATGGGATCGCCCGGGACGGGCAAGACGCTGCTCGCCCGCGCGGTCGCCGGCGAGGCCAACGTCCCGTTCTTCTCGATCAGCGGGTCGGACTTCGTCGAGATGTTCGTCGGCGTCGGCGCCAGCCGCGTGCGCGACCTCTTCGAGCAGGGCAAGAAGAACGCGCCCTGCATCATCTTCATCGACGAAATCGATGCGGTGGGGCGGCATCGCGGCGCCGGACTCGGCGGCGGCCACGACGAGCGCGAGCAGACGCTCAACCAGCTGCTCGTCGAGATGGACGGCTTCGAGAGCAACGAGGGGGTCATCCTCGTCGCGGCCACGAACCGGCCCGACGTCCTCGACCCGGCGCTGCTGCGGCCCGGGCGCTTCGATCGCCGGATCGTCGTCAACCGGCCCGACGTGAAGGGGCGGGAGGGCATCCTCTCGGTGCACACCAAGAAGATCCCGCTCAGCGACGACGTGGACGTGCACGTGCTGGCGCGTGGCACGAGCGGGTTCTCCGGCGCCGACCTCGCCAACCTCGTGAACGAGGCGGCGCTCAACGCCGCCCGCTACAACAAGAAGGTGGTGGCGATGGCCGACTTCGAGTTCGCCAAGGACAAGGTCCTGATGGGCTCGGAGCGGCGATCGATGATCATCAGCGACGAGGAGAAGCAGGTCACCGCCATCCACGAGGCCGGCCACGCCCTGCTCACCGTCGTGCTGCCGCACGCCGACCCGATCCACAAGGTGACGATCATCCCGCGCGGGATGGCGCTCGGCCTCACCCAGCAGTTGCCGCTCGACGACCGGCACAACTACTCGCGCGACTACCTCGAGGATCAGATCGCGATCCTGCTGGGCGGGCGGATCGCCGAGGAGATCACCAACGGGAAGCTCACCACGGGCGCGGGCAACGACATCGAGCGCGCCACCGAACTCGCACGCAAGATGGTGTGCGAGTGGGGCATGAGCGACGCCATGGGGCCGCTCACCTTCGGCAAGAAGGAGGAGCAGATCTTCCTCGGCCGCGAGATCGCCCAGCACCAGGACTACAGCGAGGAGACGGCGCTGCGGATCGATCAGGAGATCAAGCGCTTCGTCACCGACAACTACAACCGCGCGCGGCGCGTCCTCGAGGAGAAGAAGGACGTGCTGCTGCGCATGGCCGAGGAACTGCTCGTCCGCGAGGTGCTCGACGGCGAGCAGGTGACGCGCATCTGCCAGGGGCTGGCGCTCGAGGCGCCGTCGGGCCGGGCGGCCGCAGAGCCGCCAGCGCCGGCCGAAGAGCCGCGACGCCCGGGGATTCCCCAGATCGTGCCGCCCCTGAAGGAGCCGCTGGCGCAGCAGCACTGAGGGGCGTGCTCCGGGCGGGCCGCGGATCGCGGCCCTGGGCCCGGGCTCCTTCCTCCGCAGACAGGAAAGGCCCGGCGGGCATCGCCCACCGGGCCTTTCCTGTTTCGATCGGGTGTCGCCGTTCGCGCGGCGCGCCTACGGGATGAAGGTGAACTTCGCCGACCCGTTCGGCGTGGTGTCCCAGGGCCAGAAGCTCGGGGCGTTGCGCGGGCGTGCCTTCGCGCTCACCAGCAGGTAGTACTCACGGTTGGGCTCGAGGCGCGAGGTGTTGAAGACCGGGACGCGGTCGAACGTGGTGAGCCACCTCCGCACGTCCGCCTCGTCTTCGAGCACCCGCGACTCCTCGATCCTGCCGTCCAGCGTGCGCGTCACCGTGTGACGGCGCGTGAGACTGTCGTATTCGACCGTCGCGCTGACCACGGCCGAGGCCACCGTGCGATCGACCCACGCCGGCACCCTGAGGCGAAGCTCGATGCGGTAGGTGAAGGTGGTCTGCAGGCCGCTCTGGATGACGGCGCGCACCTCGTCGGTGAAGCCATCGGCCAGTTCGCACGATACGAGGACATGGCCGTCGCGCACGAGCGGCACCACGCGCAGGCCGTCGGCCAGCGCCGTTGCCGGCGCCAGCAGCGCCAGCGACAGGACCGCCGCCGCGGCCCAGCGGGCCCGGCCGCGTGACGGCTTCGATGGAGGAAGGGCCTGACGCATCACGAAAAAGACCGCAGAGACTCTACCACAGCCCGTCCCGCGAGGATCCACGTTCCCGCGGGCGGTGGTATGATGCCACACGTCGGAATCGACCCGCTCACGTGCGACGCTGCCTTTCCTCCCTCGTCGTGGCCCTCGTGCTGGCGGTAACGCCTGGCGCCAGCGCGCAGCCCGCGCCCCAGACGCTCTTCGAGCGCTACTTCGAGGCCCTGCGCCTGCAGGCCGGCATCCCGGGGCTTTCGGTGGCGATCGTGCAGGACGGGCGCACGGTCTGGGAGGGCGGCTTCGGCTACCGCGACGTCGAGAACCGGCTGCCTGCCTTCGCCGACACGCCCTACCAGGTGGCCGATCTCACGCAGACCATCGCGGCGTCGCTGCTGCTGCGGTGCGCCGAGCGCGGCCTGCTCGACCTCACCGCTCCGATGTCGGACTGGACGACGCTCGTGCCCGAGGAGCGGGCCGAGGTCCGGCACGTGCTGGCGCACGCGTCCGAGGGAACGCCCGGCAGCGCGTTCAAGTACGCGCCCGCCCGGTTCGCGGCGCTCACGCCCGTGCTCGAGGCCTGCGGCAAGGACGCCTACCGACGGCAGGTGGCCCGCGAGGTGTTCGAGCGGTTCGGGATGCTCGACTCGGTGCCGGGCATCGACCTGGCCACGCCGGATGCGACGGTGAGGGCACTGTTCGGTCCCGACGACCTCGAGCGGTACGAGATCGCGCTGCGCCGGCTGGCCCTGCCCTACAAGGCCGACAAGAACGGCAAGCCGGTCCGGTCGGAGTATCCGGCGCCGGCCGTGGACGCGGCCACGGGCCTCGTGTCCACGGCGCGCGACCTCGCGCGGTTCGACGCGGCGCTCACCACTGGCGACCTGGTGTCGCTCGACACCCTCGCGGTGGCATGGACCAACGTCGTCTCCGCGGGCGGCCAGGCGCTGCCAACGGGTCTCGGCTGGTTCGTGCAGGCCTACAACGGCGAACGCGTGGTCTGGCACTTCGGCAGCAGTCCCGGCGCCGGTTCCGCGCTCATGCTGCACGTGCCAGCGCGACGGCTCACCCTGGTGCTGCTCGCCAACAGCGACGGCCTGGCCACGGCGCTCGCCGAAGGCGACGTCACCGTGTCGCCGTTCGCGAGGCTCTTCCTCCGCCTGTTCCTCCCCTAGACGGGGTGAGGTTGGCAGGTCTGCCATGACGCCGGGCAAGGCTGGTTCGCCCGTGGTGGCCGCGCGCATCGGGCGCGTGCTGCTGCTGGGCGCCGTGCTCGGCGTCGCGGCGCCGGCCGGCGCCGAGTGGCTCATCGTCGGCCACACGGGGCTGAAGTTCGGTGGCAGCACGACGTTCGTCGATCTCGAGACGGCCGCGCCCGAGAAGAAGACGCCGCTCGGACTGAGCGGGATGTGGCTGAGCAGCGGGCTCTTCGGCGCCGAGGCCGACGTCACGTTCATCCCCGACTACTTCGACCGCGAGAACGCCGACCTGGTCACCGGCAGCACGGTGCGCACGGTGATGGGCAGCCTCGTCGTCGCGGCGCCGCTGCGGCTCACGCGCGAGTCGCTGCGGCCCTACGTGGCCGGCGGCGCGGGGCTGCTGCACTCGCAGAGCGAAGACCTCGCCGGCATCTTCAGCTTCAGCAGCAACCTCTGGGGTATGAACGTCGGCGGCGGCGTTCTCGGCTTCCTCTCCGACGGCTTTGGCGTGCGGCTCGACCTGCGGTATTTCCGGAACCTCAGCGAGGAACGGCAGCCGGGCGTGGTGTTCGGCTCGACGAAGCTCAGCTTCTGGCGGGCGAGCATCGGCCTCGTGTTCCGGTAACCGGCCGATCGCGCGCGCCCCATGGCCCGCCGCCGCTACACCATCGACCTCGCCCACGGCGGATCGCTCGATCTCGGCCGCCGGACGCTCATCATGGGCATCCTGAACGTCACGCCCGATTCCTTCAGCGACGGCGGGCGCTTCGCGGACGCCGGGCAGGCCCTCGCGCATGCGCTCGAGCTGGAGGCCGAGGGCGCCGACCTGATCGACATCGGCGGCGAGACGACGCGGCCCGGCGCCGAACCGATCGACCCGGGCGAGGAGCGCCGGCGGGTCGTGCCCGTCATCGAGCGGCTCGCCGGCCGCCTGCGGATCCCGATCTCGGTGGACACCACCAGGGCCGAGGTCGCCCGCGATGCGCTGCGGGCCGGCGCGGCGCTGATCAACGACATCAGCGGCCTGCTCTACGACCCCGCGCTCGCTGGCGTCGCGGCGGCGCACGGGGCGCCGATGGTCCTCATGCACATGCGGGGACGGCCGCGCGACATGTACCGGGAGGCGGTCTACGGCGACGTGATCGCGGAGGTGGCCGCCGAACTGGGCGAGGCCATCGCCCGTGCGCAGGCGGGTGGGCTCGCGCGCGAGGCGGTGATCCTCGACCCCGGAATCGGCTTCGCCAAGCGCGCCGGGCACAGCTGGCGCGTGCTCGCGGGGCTGGACGCCCCGGCGTTTGCGGCGCTCGATCGGCCGTGGCTGGCCGGGCCATCCCGGAAGTCGTTCCTCACCACGGCCGCCGGCGACCTCGGGCCCGAGGACCGCGACTGGGCCACGGCCGGCGCCGTCACGGCCGCCATCCTCGCCGGCGCCCACATCGTCCGTGTGCACCGCGTGGCGGGCCTCGTGCAGGCGGTGCGCGTGGCTGACGAAGTGGCCCGGACGCGCGCCTGAACGGCCGTCGATCGGGGCCGGCTGTCGATGGTCGGGCGGACGCAGGCCATCCGCCCGCGTGGAAAGCGCGCCCGTCCCGATGGTCCACCGGGTACAATCGGCCGCACGCGCGGGCGCCGGCCCGCCGTCACCGACCACTGCGCGCATGGACGCCATCCAGGGCTTCTACCGGCAGTTCCCCCTTTCCTGGTGGGATCTCGTCGACGTCCTCGTCGTCGCGTTCGTGATGTACGAGGGCCTGAAGCTCATCCGCGGCACGCGCGCCGTCCAGATGGTGGTCGGCTCGCTCTTCATCGTCTTCCTCTATTTCTTCTCCCGGTGGGCTCCGCTCCAGACGGTGAACTGGGCGATCCGCAACATCTTCGGGTACGTCGTCTTCGCGGCGATCGTCCTGTTCCAGTCGGATCTTCGCCGGGCGCTGGCTCACTTCGGCCGCACACCCTTCTTCCGTCTCTTCTCGCGGCATCCCGAGAACGACGACGACATGATCGAGGAACTGGTGGTGGCCGCCACCATGCTGGCCGAGCGGCGGACCGGCGCGATCATCGCCATCGAGCGGGCGATCGGCCTGCGCAACTACATCGAGAGCGGCATCCCCCTGGATGCGACCATTACGCACGACCTGCTGGTGAGCGTGTTCCAGAAGACCGCCCCGCTGCACGACGGCGCCGTGATCATCCAGGAGCAGCGGATTGCGGCCGCGGCGTGCTTCCTGCCGCTGACGGTGAATCCGCAGTTGTCGCGGGAACTCGGCTCGCGTCATCGCGCGGCCATCGGGCTCACCGAGGAGAACGACGCCGTGGCGGTGATCGTGTCGGAGGAGACCGGTACGATCGCGCTGGCGATCGAGGGTCGCGTCGAGCGCGGGCTCAACGCCGTTCGGCTGCGCCAGCGGCTCCGGGAACTGATCCACGAGGGGCGTCCCGCGGCGAAGCGGGTGGCGCGCCACGCGGCGCCGGACAAGGGGTGAGGCGATGCTGCACCCCTTCCGGAATCCCGGCCTGAAGATCCTCGCGCTGGCGCTCGCCATCCTGCTGTGGCTCGCCATTTCGCGCGACCGTTTCGTGGAGCGCAGCCTGCGGGTGCCGCTCGAGTACCAGGGCATTCCCGAGGGGCTCGAGATCGTCGGCGATCCGCCGGCGACCGTGGACGTGCGCGTCCGCGGTGCTTCCAGCGCGCTGGGCCGGCTCGAAGCGGGAGACGTCGTCGCGGTGCTCGACCTCGGCATGGCGCGGCCCGGCCCGCGGCTCTTCCATCTCATCTCCGGTCAGGTGCGCACGCCGTTCGGCGTCAACGTGGCGCAGATCACGCCGCCGACCGTGTCGCTGGAGTTCGAGCGCACGGGCCGGAAGACCGTCCCGGTGAACCCGTCGGTGGACGGGGAACCGGCGCCGGGCTACGTGGTGGAGCGCGTCACGAGCGATCCGCCCTCCGTGGTGGTGACGGGGCCGGAGAGCAACCTCGCGCGGCTGACCGAGGCCACCACCGAGCCGGTGTCGGTGGACGGCAGGCGTGAGCCCGTGCGCGACATCGTCACGGTGGGCGTCGTCGATCCGGCGCTGCGGCTGGCCGAAGCCCGCACCGCCACGGTGTTCGTCGACGTGGTGCCGGCGCCCATCGAGCGCACCATCGGCAACGTGCCGGTCGTGGCACGCAACGTGCCGCCAGGCGCTCGCCTGACGGTGACGCCCGACACGGTGAACGTGGTGGTTCGCGGCGCGCGCGACACGGTGAGCGCGCTGTCGGCGCGCGACGTCCGGGTGTCGGTGGATCTCTCGGATCTCGCGCGCGGCCGTTACATCCTGTCGTTGCAGGGCGAACCGGGGTCAGGCTACGGGGTGGTGCGGGCCGAGCCCGCGGCCGTCGAGGTGAGGATCCGCTGAATGCACGCGAAACTGTTCGGCACCGACGGCGTGCGTGGCCGCGCGGGCCAGCCCCCGCTGGATCGCGAGACCGTGGCGCGCCTGGGCGTCGCCGTGGTGCGTTCGCTGCCGCACCAGGCCGGCGCCGGCCGCCGCCTGCTCGTGGGCCGCGACACGCGCGAATCGGGTTCCTGGCTCGAGCAGGCCCTGGCGCGCGGCGTACGCGCGGCCGATGCCCACCTCACGAGTGCCGGCATCCTGCCCACGCCGGCCATCGCCTACCTCACCGGCTCGATGGAGTTCGACGCCGGCTTCGTCATCTCCGCCAGCCACAACCCGTTCGAGGACAACGGCATCAAGGTGTTCTCGGGCGATGGGGAGAAGTTCGACGAGCCGTTCGAGGCCCACATCGAGGCGGTGATGGCCGACACGGCCTGGAGCGTGGGGCCGGCGGCCGGGCCACCCATGGAATCGCGCGAGTTCGCCGCCGCCTACATCGCCCACGCGCGGACGGCGCTGCCGGGCTTTGGCGACCTTCGCCGGGCCCGCATCGCCATCGACTGCGCCAACGGCGCCACCGTCAGCGTCGCGCCCCGGCTGTTCCGCGAGCTCGGCTTGGACGCCACCGTGATGCACGCCACGCCCGACGGCCGCAACATCAACCTGGGCTGCGGGTCGACCCACCTCGACTCGCTCGTCGCGGAAGTGGCCCGGGGCGGCTACCGGATGGGCGTCGCCTTCGACGGCGACGGCGACCGGTGCCTGCTCGTCGACGAGCAGGGCCGGGTGGTGGACGGCGACGCCATCATGCTGATCCTCGCCCAGCACCTGAAGCGGCGCGGCGAACTGCGCGGCAACACCGTGGTCGCAACCGTGATGAGCAACATCGGTCTCGAGATCGCGCTGCGCGAGGCCGGCATCGCCATGCTGCGCACGCCGGTGGGCGACCGGCACGTCGCCGGCGTGATCGCGGCCAACCACTACGCCCTCGGCGGCGAGCAGTCGGGCCACGTGATCCTCTCCGACTTCCTCTTCACCGGCGACGGCATCGTCACCGCGCTGTCGGTGCTGCGCGTGATGGCCGACACCGGCCGCACGCTGGGCGAACTCGCCAGCGGGTTCGTCCGCTTCCCGCAGGTGCTGCTGAACCTGCGCGTCGATCGGAAGACGCCTGTCGAGGAGGTGCCGGAACTGGCGGCCGCGATGCGCGCGGTGGAGGAACGGCTCGCCGGCGACGGGCGCCTGCTGGTACGCTATTCGGGCACCGAACCGCTGCTGCGCGTGATGATCGAGGGCCGCGACCAGGCGCAGATACACGCCTGGGCCGAGGAGGTCGTCGCGGCGGCGACCGGCGCCCTCTGCTGAAGCCCATGGTCCATCTCAGTGTGAACGTCAACAAGGTGGCGACCCTGCGCAACGCGCGCGGCGGCCGCATCCCGTCGGTCCTCGACGCCGTCCGGGTGGTGATCGACGCCGGCGCGCCGGGCATCACCGTGCACCCGCGGGCCGACGCACGCCACATCACGACGGCCGACGTCCGGGAGATCGCCGAGGTGCTGGCCCCGGTGCGCCAGCGCGTCGAATACAACATCGAGGGCGATCCCCGTCCCGACCTGCTGGACATGGTGACGGCGGTACGTCCCGATCAGTGCACGCTGGTGCCCGTCGTCCCCGGTGAGATCACCAGCCAGGCGGGGTGGTCCAACGCCGGCGCGCCCGCGACGCTGCGGGCCGCCGTCGATCGGTTGCGCGGTCAGGGCGTCCGGGTCAGCCTGTTCGTCGATCCGCGGCCCGAGGCCATCGACTGGGCCGCCGACCTCGGCGCCGATCGCGTGGAGCTCTACACCGAGCCGTTCGCGCGCGCGTTCGAGAGCGGTCCGGAAGCCGCCGCCGCGAGCCTCGCCGTCTACGTGGCCGCCGCACGCCACGCGCACGCACGCGGCCTGGGCGTGAACGCGGGGCACGACCTCGACCTCGACAACCTCGTGCTGTTTCGCGCCGTGCCCCATCTCGACGAGGTGTCGATCGGGCACGCCCTGATCAGCCGCGCCGTGTTCGTCGGCCTGGGCGTGGTGGTGCGCGAGTACCTCGACGTGCTCGCCAGACCTGATGCCTGACGTCACGATGGCTGCCAGGACGCGCCGCACCTGGACGAGGCGGATCCTCGCGGGGCTCATGGCCTGCGGGGCGGCGGCGATCGCGCCGCCGGACGCGCGGGCTGCGACCGACCTCACGCTCACGGCCGAGGACGGGGTCACGCTGACGGCGTCGCTCTGGGAGCCCGCCGGTCGCCCTCTGGCGGGCGTGGTGCTCGTGCACGGGCCGGCACGCACGCGCCACGACTGGGATCGCCTCGGCGATCAGCTGGCCAGGCGGGGGTTTCTGGCCGTGGCCGTCGATCTGCGCGGCCACGGGGAGTCGCTGGCGGTGGAGGCGGGCGGCGACCTCGCCGCGATGGGACGCGACGTGGTGGCCGCCGCGCGGTACCTGCTCTCGCACGCCGGGGGGCCGGTCGAACTGGGCGTCATCGGGGTATCGATGGGCGGCACGCTCGGTGTGCTGGCGGCGCAGGCCGTTCCGGCCATCCGATCCTTCGCCTGGGTGTCGACGCCGCTGGACTTCCGGGGACTTCGCATCGAGGAGCCCCTGCGGAAGCTCGGCGAGCGACCTGCGCTGGTCATCGCCAGCAACGAAGATACCTACGCGGCCCGCTCGGCGCGGACGCTGGCCGAGACAGGGCCCGGCCTGCGCGAAATCATCCTGGTGGAGGGGGCGGGACATGGGGCCCGCATCCTCACCAGCCGGCCAGACCTGCTGCCGGTCGTGGTGGACTGGTTCGTCAGGACGTTGCTATGATCGCTCGCTCGGCTGCTGCCGGCCGGCGCATCCGGCTCGCGGCGGGCTCCCTTCACCCAGGCTGGCGGCTCACGACATGCGGCGCGATTCACTGCTCTTCACCCTGTCCGGCATCTTCTTCGGATTCGTCCTCGGTTGGATCGTCGGCAGCCAGCAGGGTGGTTCGCCGGCGGCCAGGGTGGCCGTGCAGACGGCGCCGGCGCCCGCCGCGCAGGCGGGCAGCACGCGCGCCGTCGTGCTCGACGAGGGGCGCGTGCGCAGCCTGACGGCCGCCGCCGAGCAGCGGCCACAGGATGCGGCTGTCCGCGTCGAACTGGGCAACCTCTACTTCGACGCCGAGCGATATCCCGACGCGGTCCGCTGGTACCAGGCGGCGCTGGATCTCGATCCACGCAACGTGAACGCCAGCACCGACCTCGCCGTGAGCTTCTATTACATGAACCAGCCCGATCGGGCGCTGGAGCAGTTCCAGAAGTCGCTCACCATCGATCCCAGGCACACGAAGACCCTGCTGAACATGGGCATCGTCCGGGCCTTCGGCAAGGAGGATCTGAAGGGCGCCGCCGAGGTCTGGGAACAGGTGCTCGCGCTGGCGCCCAACAGCGAGGAAGGCCGCGCGGCCCGGCAGGCGCTCGACGCGATGAAGGGCGCACACCCGAACCTCGACGCCACCGTCGCGCCCGAGGCGCAGCGGCCGAACGCCGCCAGTCCCAAGTGATCCCATGCTCGGCTGGATCCTGCGCGTCGTCCTCCTGCTGATCGTCGTGCGCCTGGTCTGGCGGTTCCTGGCCAGCGTGGTGGACGGCATCGCGGGACCGAGGCGCACGACAGGCGTGGCTGCCGGCGGCGCCGGACCGGTGCCGCTCGTCAGGGATCCGGTCTGCGGCACGCACGTGGTGCGCTCGAGGGCGCTGACGGCCTCGGCCGGAGGCCAGACCGTCTGGTTTTGCTCGGAGGAATGCCGGCAGCGATGGCTCGCCGGCCACGGGACCGAAGGCCGATGACGCGCGACGATCAGTTCCGGCACGACATCGTCGAGGTGGGCCGCAGGCTCTACCAGCGCGGCTACGTCGCCAGCAACGACGGCAACATCAGCGTTCGGCTCGACGGCGAGCGCCTGCTCGCCACACCCACCGGCGTCTCGAAGGGCTTCATGACGCCCGACATGATGGTCGTCACCGACATGTCGGGAAGGAAGCTGTCGGGCGACCGCAACGCCTCCTCCGAGCTGAAGATGCACCTGGCCGTCTACCGGCTCCGCCCCGACGTGCAGGCGGTGGTGCACGCGCACCCGCCGCTGGCCACCGGGTTCGCGGTGGCCGGCATTCCGCTGGACCGGGCCGTGCTCGCCGAGGTCGTCACCACGCTCGGCAGCGTGCCGATTGCCGACTACGGCACGCCGTCCACGGCGGAACTGCCGGCGGCCGTCAGCAAGTACATCCAGGCACACGACGGCCTGCTGCTGGCCAACCACGGGGCGCTGACGGCCGGGACCGATCTCTTCGGCACCTACTACAAGATGGAGACCATCGAGCACTTCGCGCACATCAGCCTGGTGGCGCGACTGCTCGGACGCGAGCGCGTGCTCTCGCGCGACGAGGTGATGCGGCTCCAGGCGCTGCGCGGCGGCTACGGCATCGCCGCGCCGGCGCCCATCTGCGGCGACGCCGGCGGGCCGCGGGAGCAGGACGGGGCGGTGCGCTGTCAGATGGTGCGTGCGCCGGAAAGCGCTACGGCCCGGCTGGTCGACGATCGTTTCGGCGTCGTGATGCACGATACCGGGGAGATTCGACTAACATATCGCGAACTGACGGCTCTCATCGCCGAAGCCGTCCGCGAACTCAGGTAAGGTGGAGGCATCGATGGGAGAAGCGTTGGGAATGGTCGAGACCAAGGGCCTCGTGGCCATGATCGAGGCGGCCGACGCCATGGTGAAGGCAGCCAAGGTCACCCTGGTCGGCTGGGAGAAGATCGGCGCGGGCTACGTCACGGCCATCGTGCGCGGTGACGTCGCCGCGGTGAAGGCAGCGACCGATGCCGGCGCCGCCGCGGCCCGCCGCGTCGGCGAGCTCGTGTCGGTGCACGTCATCCCGAGGCCCCACTCCAACCTCGAGGACGTGCTGCCCATCGGCAAGGCGGCCAAGTAGCACGGTGTTCTTCAGGGGCCGGAGGCATCCACACCAGCTTCCGGCCCCCCTGTCCAGGTCCCCGTCTCCATGATCCTCGCCCGCGTCGTCGGCACCGTCGTCGCAACCCGGAAGGACGAGCGCCTCGTCAGCAACAAGCTGCTGCTGGTGAGGCCCGTCGATCCCAGGGGCAAGGCCGACGGCGCGTACATCGTGGCCGTCGACACCGTCGATGCCGGGGCCGGCGAGACGGTGCTCGTGGTGAGCGGCAGCTCGGCGCGCATGGCCTCGGGCATGAAAGACTGCCCCGTCGACGCCGCCATCGTCGGCATCATCGACGCCGTCACGGTGAAGGAGTGAGGCCCGTGCAGATTGCGAAGGTCGTGGGGACCGTCGTCGCCACGGTCAAGGACGCCAACCTCGCGGCCCGCACCCTGCTCCTCATCCAGCCGCTCGCGCCGGGCGGCGAGCCGGCGGGCAAGCCGCTGGTCGCCTCCGACGCGGTTGGCGCCGGCGTCGGCGAACACGTGTTCTACGTCCGCGGCGCCGAGGCGACGTTCCCGTTCCTGCCGACCATGGCGCCCACCGACGCGAGCATCGTCGGCATCATCGACCACTGGACCGCCGAGTAGGCCACGGGATCGACGACCCGCCATGACCATCGCCCGCGTGATCGGCACCGTGGTCGCCCCGACCAAGCACGAGCGCTTCGAGGGCACGAAGCTGATGCTCGTGCAGCCGATCGATCCCGGCGGCGCCGATCGCGGCAACGCGCTGCTGGCGATCGATTCCGTGGGCGCCGGCGTGGGCGAGCGGGTGCTCGTCGTGCAGGAGGGCAAGGCGGCCGGCATGGCGCTCGGCAAGGGCGCCAACTCGCCGGTGGACACCGCCATCGTGGGCATCATCGATCACGTCGATCTCTTCGAGGACGCGCGATGACCGACGACGAACTTCGTGCGATCGTGCGCGAGGCGATCGCACGCCACATGGCGGGCGGAGCGGTGACGCGACGCCACGCCGCAGCCTGTCCGGCGGCGATGGATCCCGGGGCCGCCCTCGTGCCCGAGTGGGGCACGGCACGGATCCCGCAGGCCGCGACGCCGTCCTCGCAGGCCCGCACGCCGGCTGCCGGTGCGAGCGCGGTCATCGCCAACGCCCCGGGTGGCGTGGCGATCGCGGCCGGCCCCGGAGCCTCCGTGCAGGTGCACATCAGCCACGCCACGTTCGCGCTGTTGCCGGCCCGCGACGGCGGCCGCGACGGTTCGTGCGGACACGAACCCGGCGGCACCTGCAACCAGTGCGGCTTCTGCCAGAGCTTCGGCTACTGACGCCGCAACGGCCGGTTTCCCGCTGTCCGGCCGCGGCGTCGACGGGATCTCAGAACGCCACGCGCCACATCACGAACCGCAGCCACTGGTCGCGCTGGCGGTTGGCCTCGCGCAGGAACGGCCCCACGAGGAAGCGGCCGACGCCAGCGTTCACGCTGACGTACTTCGTGACGTCGATCGTGACCTGTGCGTCGATTGCGTCGCCGAGGCGGCGGCCCGACGCGGGCCCGGTGGGCGGCACTCGCGTGCCGGCACCGTTGTAGTAGCCGTCGGCCTGCTCGCGAACCCACAGCCGGTGCCAGCCACCGCTGACGCGCGTGTCGCGGCGCGGCGTCACGCCGAGCGTCAGCCCCACGTGCTCCATGTTCCGCCACGAGACGCGGTCGGTGAGGCCCCACCGGGCATGGTTGGAGGGGTACAGCGCGTCGAAGGTACCGGCCTTGCCATCGAGCCGCGACTTGTCGCCGCTGGCCGCGTCGTAGTCGAACGCCACCCGCGGCCGCCAGCCCGCCGTCGAAAGCGTGCGCGCGAGCGTCACGTGCGCCGCCCACGCCTCGAGCGGTGCCTGTGCCACGTGCCCGCGCTGAATCGCGCCCTCGAGGGTGTAGTCGAACCGGGACGGCAGCGGGCCCGCGGCCCGCAGGCCGAACGTGGCCACGCGCAGATCGCCTCGCCGGCCGCGCTCGTCGACGGCACGATCCTGCGCCTTCACGAGCACGTAGGCATCCCACGCGCGCCTGGACCTGGTGGTCAGGCCGAGGTAGGCACCCGAGAACCAGTCGCCACGCTGCCGCTCGTCGAACCGCGTGGGATCGATGATCACCGGCTGGGTCGCGAACAAGGTCACGGTCCATCGCGCCCGGGAGAGGGCCACTGACAGCCCGTCGAAAGTTCGCGTGACGTTGCCCCAGTCCGAGGGCGCGACGAGGCGGCCGTCGCCGAAGGCCAGTTCCTGTCGTCCGGGCCTCACGACGACGCCCGAACCGGGAGGCGTGATGTCGACGAACGCCTGCCGCAGGTCGAGTTCGTTGAACATGCTCGCCGGCTTGACGGGCAGCGCATAGCCGGCCACCCGCGCGTCCTGAAACTGGACGACGCCGCGCAGCCACGCCGCCGGCCGCACCTCGGCCTGCAGCCGGATGCGGTTGAGGTAGTAGGTGTCCTCCGGCGAGGTGCCGCGCCAGCTCTCGAGGCGGCCGCGCTCGACGAAGTTCAGCTTCAGCCAGGTCGGCCACCCGCTATCCATCGACGATTCGGCGGGCTGAGCCTGGACCGAGGGGGGCTGGCCCGCACCGGCTGGCGCAACGGCCGATGACTGCGCCTGCGCGGGCCAGGCTGACGCCAGCGTGAACAGGCATGCCGCGACGGTGAGTTTCCGCACGATGTGTTCCTCGCAAGGCGCCACGCGCACGCGACGGTCGTCCACGCCGGCAGCGGCTACGGAGTCTATCGGATGGCGGCGGCATGGACCTAAGCTCTGCCGGAACCGGATCGCTCCGAATGCCGGCGGCCGCCTCGCCCCGCGCCTGCGGTAGGCTATCGGCCATGGCCGCCGCGCCCGTCAACACGATCCTTCCAGCGCCGGTGCTCGCCGTGCGGCGCGGCCAACCGCCGCCGACCCCCATCCCGCAGGGATCTGCCCCCATGCCCACTGCCGAATCCACACGCGGCGGCACGCCGGCCGCACGCTTTCACGGTACCCACGCCGGCGCAACGGTCGTGGCGTCCATCATGCGGCGCATCGGCCGCGCCATCCGCGGGATGGACCGGCCGGTAATCGAGAAGCTGCAGGCCGACAACGCGTCGACGCCCTTCCGCACGCTCGTCTCGACCATGCTCTCGGCGCAGACGCGCGATCCGGTCACCCACCAGGCGTCGCTGCGGCTGTTTGCGGCCGCTGACTCGCCGGCCGCGCTCGCCGCGCTCCCGGCGAAGACGATCGAGCGGCTCATCTACCCCGTGAGCTTCTACCGCAACAAGGCGCGGCACCTGAAGGTGACGGCCCGCGACGTGCTCGAACGCTTCGGCGGCCGCACGCCGACGACGATGGAGCAGTTGCTGACGCTGCGTGGGGTGGGGCGCAAGACGGCCAACCTGGTGTTGATCGTGGCGCACCGGAGCGCCGACAACATCTGCGTCGACACGCACGTGCACCGCATCGCCAACCGGCTCGGCTGGGTGCGGACCCGGACGCCCGACCAGACCGAGCGCGCGCTCTACGAGGTGGTGCCCCGGCGCTGGTGGAAGCTGGTCAATCTCTACCTCGTGATCTGGGGCCAGCAGGTGTGCCGGCCCGTCTACCCCCGCTGTGGCGCCTGCGCGGTCGCCGACGTCTGCCCGCGGATCGGGGTCACGCGCGAAGGCCGGGTATGATCGGGGGTGCGCGCGGAGCCCTGGCGGGTCCCGACGTGTCCGCCGCGCCGTGCGCATCGGAGGACGCATGTCACCTCGACGCATCCTGATGCCGCTGTCCGCGATCGTGTTCGCCCTCGCCCTCGCGCCGCTCGCCGCCCAGGCGCCCAAGCCGGCGGCGAAGCCGGCCGCCAAGCCCGCCGCGGCCAGCGCGCCAACCCCAGGCGCCGGCCCCGTCATCGTCGTCGACACGGCGAAGGGCACCTTCGAGTTCGAGACCTACCCGGACGAAGCCCCGAAGACCGTGGAGCACATCCTGCGGCTGGTGAACCGCAACTTCTACAACGGTCTGCGCGTGCACCGCGTGGTGGCCGGATTCGTGGTGCAGTGGGGCGACCCGCAGACGCGCGACATGAGCAAGCGCGGGTCCTGGGGGCGAGGGGCGGCCAGCCAGAGCGGCCGGCCGATTGGCGTGGCCGAGATCTCCAAGAAGCGGACGCACGTGCTCGGCGCGGTGGCCGTGGCGCACTCGGGCGACCCGGCGCAGGGCGACAGCCAGATCTACGTCGTCACCGGCGACAACACCCCCAACACGCGGAACCTGAACGGGAAGTACACCGTGTTCGGCAAGGTGATCTCGGGCATGGACGTCGTGATGAAGCTGCAGGAGACCGACGTCATCCGCAAGATGTCCGTCAAGAAATAGGGCCGGACGGTGCCCGGTCCACGCGGTGACGCGGGCGCCCGGTCCGTCCCGGTGCGCCCGCCTCATCAGAACAGCGTGCGTCGCCGCTCTTCCGCCACCACGCCGCGCAACTCGGGGAAGCGCTCGAGGAAGCTTGCCGGATAGGTACCTGGCAGGTCGAGGCCGAGGCGGTGCCGCAGCATCGCCGCGTTGGCCACGCCCTTGGCCTCGAAGTGGTTGTTGAGGAACGCGTAGAGCTTCCGCACCAGCCGGCGCGCCTCGTCGATGGCCTCGGCGATTGGGTTGATCTCTCCGGTCGTGTAGAGGTAGTTGTAGCGATCCTCGGTCTCGGCGTGCGCCCACCATTGCGCGGCGTTGCGGCCGTGCAGGCGGGCGTAGAAGAAGGTGGGCGGGTCGGGCCTGAAGTCCTGGCGGATCGACGAGCGGAACTTCGGCTCGTCGATCTGCACCCAGGCGGCGCCGTGCGCGGCGAGCAGCGCACGGGTGGCCGCCGCATCCTCGCTCCAGGTCACGTGCCGCAGCTCCACGGCCACCGGCACGCCGTCGAACACCTCCAGCAGCCAGGCGAGGTGATCGCGCGATGCCGCCGTGTTCCTGAAGCTCGAAGGGAACTGCGCCAGCAAGGGCCCGAGCTTGTCCGCCTCGGCCAGCGGCTCGATGGCGCGCGCGAAGGTCTCGGCATCGTCGCGCGTTGCCGGGGGGCGTTCGCCGCCGGACGCACCGGGATGCATCGACACGTGGGTGAAGCGCTGGTGCAGCTTGACGGCGAACTCGAACCCGCGCGGCGTGCGCGCGGCCCAGGCCCGGGTCATTTCCGGGCCGGGCACGCGGTAGAACGTCGAGTTCACCTCCACCGTGTCGAAGTGCTCGGCGTAGAACGCCAACTCGTCGATGGTGGAGCGGCCCGACGCGCGGCGCGGCGGATAGAACACCCCGTTCCACGTGCCGCGGCCGGACGGGTAGTGCCAGCCGGAGGTGCCGATGCGGATGGTGCCGGGCGTGTCGGTCACGATCGCGCCGCCTCTCGCGGCCGCCGTTACTTCAGGCTGGCGTACCGTGCCTTGTCGAACCCGAAGATCACCGTCGCGCCGCGCACCAGCACCGGACGCCTGATGAGGTTGGGCTGCTCGAGCATGAGGTCGATTGCCTCGCGCCTGGACGCCGGCAGCCGCCGCGATCGGAACGCCGGGCTGCGCGTGCTCACGAAGTCGAGGAAGCGCGCCTCGTCCACGTGCCTCTCCAGGAACTCGCGCGAGGGCGGCGTCCTGTTGATGTCCTTCTCTTCGAACGCGATTCCCGCCTCCGCCAGGTAACTCCTGGCGTTCCTGCAGGTGGTTCAGGTGGGCTTGCAGTAGAAGACGGCCTTGGCCATGCAACCTCCTCGCGCCGGGCCACCCGTCGTAGAATCGACGATCCGGGCCGCCGGCCCGCTCCCGGCAATGCTGACCATCAACGAGATCTTCTACTCGATCCAGGGCGAATCCACCTACAGCGGGCGGCCGTGCGTGTTCGTGCGGCTCACGGCGTGCGACCTCCGCTGCGTCTGGTGCGACACGCCCTACGCCTTCACCGAGGGGCGCAAGTGGACGCTCGACGAGACGATCGCCGAGGTGGAGCGCCACGCCTGCGATCTCGTCGAGGTCACCGGCGGCGAGCCGCTCCTGCAGCCCGGCGTCTACCCGCTCATGCAGGCGCTGGTCGATCGTGGAAAGACCGTGCTGCTCGAGACCGGCGGGCACGTGCCGATCGGCCGCGTGCCGGCCGGCGTCGTCCGCATCGTCGATGTGAAGTGTCCGGGCAGCGGGGAAGCCGCCCGCAACCACTGGCCGAACCTCGATCTGGTGGGCAGGGCCGACGAGGTGAAGTTCGTGATCGCCGACCGGGCCGACTACGAGTTCGCGCGCGGCGTGCTGGGTGAACGTCGCCTGGCGGAGCGCGTCGGCGCGGTGCTGTTCTCGCCCGTGCACGGCAGGCTGGAGCCGAAGCTGCTGGCGCGGTGGATCCTCGAGGACGGGCTGCCGGTGCGGTTGCAGCTGCAACTGCACAAGTACATCTGGGGGCCGGAGGTCCGCGGCGTATGACGAAGCCGGCCATCGTGCTGCTCAGTGGTGGCCTCGATTCCACCACCGTGGCGGCAATCGCCCGCTCGCAGGGGTTCGACGTGCACGCGCTCACCGTGCGTTACGGGCAGGTGCACGCGGCCGAGATCGCGGCGGCACGCCGGGTTGCGCACGCGCTGGGCGTCGCACGTCACGTCGAGGTGGCCCTCGATCTCAGGGAGCTCGCCAGCTCGGCCCTCACCGGCGCCGGGCCGGTGCCGAAGGATCGCGGCGCGGACGAATCGATTCCCGCCACCTACGTGCCCGCGCGCAACACGATCCTGCTGGCGCTGGCGCTGGCGTGGGCCGAATCGATTGGCGCGCGCGACATCTTCATCGGCGTCAACGCCATCGACTACTCAGGCTATCCCGACTGCCGTCCGGAGTTCGTGGCCGCCTTCGAGCGCCTTGCCCGGGTGGCGACGAAGGCAGGCGTCGAGGGCGGCGATCTGCGCGTTCACGCGCCGCTGCAGCAGATGACCAAGGCCGAGATCATCCGCACCGGTCTGGCGCTCGGCGTCGACTACGGCCTCACGCACAGCTGCTACGACCCGGCCGCGGATGGGCGCCCCTGCGGCCGCTGCGACAGCTGCGTGATCCGCGCGCGCGGCTTCGCCGAGGCCGGCGTGAAGGATCCGCTCTAGTCGCGGGGCGGCTGCCCGTAGCACTCGAGCCACGGCTGCGCCACCACCGCGGGATCAGCCTGCCAGCTCTCGCCGGCGGGGCCCCACGTCGAGTCGACGAAGAAGACCACGACCCCCACGGACGTGTCTCGCGACAGGTCGGACATCAGGAACGGGGGCACCTGGGTGGTCGCGCCAGGCGCCAGCGCCTTCTCGAGTCGGATAACGGGGGTCGTCTCGAGGGCGCTCCGGCCGTCTCGGTGCAGGGCGATGCGCGCGATCCTGAACTCGTGGATGGGGTTCGTGCCGCTGTTTCTCACGAGCGCCCGCGTGACACCCGCGCGCGAGAAGGTTGCCTCGATGAGCGAGGCCTGCGCGCCCGGCTCGGCGTCGATGGCGAACATCGTGCCGCTGGGACCCAGCGGGACGTAGCCGACCCGGTTCGAGGCGCGGCACGGCGACGGCCGCGTGGCAGGCAACTGGACGGCCTGGCGGGACGCTGCCGGTGAGGCGCTCCCGTCGCCATCCGCTTCCTTTTCCTGGCACTTGGTGATCATGCAGCCGCCGCAGCCGGCAGGGGCACAGCCAAAGCCATCGGCGCCGACGCAGATGAAGCAATCGTCTCTCCAGGCGCAGCTTTGATTCTGGCACTGGGCGAGCGCGTGACCGGCCGAAAAAGCCAGAACCAGACCGGCGAACGTCAGAATCGGGCCGAATCGTGAAAACGCCATCTTCGACCTCCGGATCCGCACCGCCCGCATCTGCCGCTGGACGGCGCCTCGCAGTGGACGCTGGACCAGACTGATCGGCAGTGTAGCGCCGCCCGTTTCGCACGTCCACCGAGCCATTCACTGGACGTCGTCAGGCGCCACGTCGACGTATCCTTCTCGAACACGCTTGTCCGGAAGGGCGCGGGTTCCTGCAGTCTCCCGGTTCCGCACCTATTGATCACCGCAACACGAGAACACATGCCTGCCCGCATCTACTACCACGAGCCCTGGTGCCGCGCCTTCGACGCGCGCGTCGTCGGCGTCGAGGCAACTGACCAGCCGGCGCGCGCCCTCGTCCATCTCGATCGCACCGCGTTCTATCCCACCTCCGGCGGGCAGCCGTTCGACACGGGACGTCTCGGCGAGGCCCGCGTCATCGAGGTGTTCGAACAGGACGACGGGCGCGTGGCGCACGTCGTCGAGGGCACGCTGGCCGCTGGCGACGCGGTGCGTGGCGAGATCGACTGGGCCCGCCGGTTCGATCACATGCAGCAGCACACCGGCCAGCACGTCCTGTCGGCGGCCTTCGAGCGGCTCCACGCCGCGCGAACCGAGAGCTTCCACCTCGGCGGCGACGTCTCGACGATCGATCTCGACCGCGACCTGGCGCCGCCGCAACTGGACGCGGCCGAGCGTCTGGCGAACGACGTCGTCTGGGAGGACCGACCGGTGTCGATCCGGTTCGTCAGCGACGAGGAGGCCGCGAGGCTGCCGTTGCGCAAGCCGCCCGTGAAGAGCGGCACTCTGCGACTGATCGAGGTCGAGGCGTTCGATCTCTCCGCGTGCGGCGGCACGCACGTGTCGCGCGCCGGTGAGGTGGGGCTGATCGCGGTGACGGGGTGGGAGCGCTACAAGGGCGGCACGCGCGTCTCGTTCGCGTGCGGCGGCCGCGCGCTCGACAGCCATCGCCTGCTGCGCGACGCGGTGACCGGGTCGGTGCGGGCGCTGTCGGTGTTCCCGCACGAGCTGCCCGAGGGCATTGCGCGGCTGCAGGCCGCGAACAAGGAGGCGCAGCGCGAGATCAAACGGCTGCGCGAGGCGCTGACCGGTTACGAAGGCGCGGCGTGGCGCGAGCGCGCCGTGGCGATTGGCCCGCTGCGGGCGGTCATCGCGGCCGTCGAGGGCCACGACGCCTCATCGCTGAAGCTGCTTGCGGCGATTGCCGCTGACGCGCCAGGCCACGTGGCCGTTCTCTTCTCCGCCGGGCGGCCCGCCGTGGTCGCCGCGGCCGCGCACCCTTCGGTGGCGGCGGATTGCGGCGCGCTGGTGCGCGAGATGTGCGCGCGCTTCGGCGGGAAGGGCGGCGGCAGGCCGGCGATGGCGCAGGGCGGCGGGCTCGATGCGGCGGCCGCCGACCTGGTGGCGTTCGCGCGAGAGTGGCTGGCGGCGAGGACGCCTCCTCAACCGTAGCGCGGAGTACGCCGGGCGGCCACCCGCGCGCTCGACAGGGCGGTCTGGGGCGGCCTCGACACCCGTGCCTACGGTACCCGTGCCCGTCTCAGGTACCGCACCCCGATGGCGAACGGGATCGTCGAGGACAGGCCCACCGCCAGGCTCGAGAGCAGCCCCGTCGTCAGCGAGGAGCGGTCGCCGATGATTCCCGTGATGAACGGTCCTGGCCCCACGCCGAGCAGGTTCATCACCAGCAGCGCGACGGCGACGATCGTCGATCGGACGGCGAGCGGCGACAGCTCCTGCACGGCCGAGAACACCGGCCCGAACCAGATCGTCGTGGCCGAGGAGGCCACGAACCAGCACAGGTAGAAGAGCGGTGAATCCGTTGGCAGGAAGTAGAACGCGACGGCGAAGGGCGTGGTGCCCGCGGCGATCACGATCAGGCTCAGCAGCCGGCCGCCCACCCACCGCCGCTCGCACCAGTCGGAGAACCAGCCGCCGGCGAGGTTGCCGGCGAAGCCGGCGAGCGCCGCGATGATGCCCGCCGTGTAGGCGGCGGCCTGGAACGAGAAGCCGCGCTCCTGCACGAGCCACGTCACCGCGTGCAGCGCCGAACCGGCGGTGTAGCAGAGCAGCGTGCCGCCGGCCAGCACCATCAGCAGCGCGGGCTGCGTGCGGAACGCGCCGAGCGTCGCCTGACGAATCTGCGCCAGCGACGGCAGCGCCTGAGCCTTCCCCATCCCGCGGCGCGCCGGCTCGCGGAAGAAGAGCAGCGCCACGACGGCTGCCAGCCCAATCGCGCCCAGCGCATAGAAGCACATGCGCCAGCCGAAGCGTGGCGCCATCCAGCCGGCGACGATCAGGCTCAGGGCGGTTCCGATGGGGATGCCGGCGTAGTAGACGCCGGTGGCCGTGCCCAGCCTGTGGTGCGGGAAAACGTCGCCGAGCATGCCGAGCGCCGCCGGCGTGAGCGTCGCCTCGCCCACACCGACCAGCACGCGCGGGATCGCCAGGTGCACGAAGCTCGTCGCCATGCCCGATACGGCGGTCATCGCGCTCCACAGCCCGAGGCCTCCGGCAAGCAGCTTCGTGCGCGACATGCGGTCGGCGGCCACCCCGAGCGCAACGCCCATCACCGTGTAGAAGACGACGAAGGCGAAGCCCACCAGCAGGCCGATTTGCGCGCGGGACAGGCCGAGGTCGGCAATCAGCAGCGGCGCGAGGCTGGCGATGAGCTGCCGGTCGACGAAGTTGAGAACGTTGAGCAGGGTGAGGAAGGCGAGCAATCCCCACGCGCCCGGCGAGAGGCGGTCATGGGCGGCGGGTTCGGTCATCGTGGCCCGCGATCATACCCGGCCGCCGGGCTGGCGTCCGCTTGGCGGGGGCTGGCGTTCCTGATAGGCTGTGACGACGGACCCCTGAAGCGGCGCATGGCTTTGAACGAAAGGGAGGACTCTCATGATTCGAAGAGAGCAGCTGTTGGCCCTGTTCGTCGTTCTGGTCCTCGTGGCTCCCTTCCTGGCCAGGCCAGCCAATGCCGCACCCCCGGTTGGTTTCCTGGTCCATATCAGCGACATTGATGTTGCTGGGTGCGGCTACGACCCGGACTCTCCCGGAGTGCCGATCCAAGTCCATGTCTACGCTGAGGCCGGGTTTCCCGGCATGATCGGGATCGCCGATCGCAGCTGCCCTTGGTCCAGCGACCCTCAGTGGGCTGGGCGAGGCTTCTGGATACAGTACAGGCGCCCCGTGAGTTCGACCAATCAAGTTGGCGTTGCTCTGATCGGCACCGCGAGTGACGTGACGTGGCTTCCGACGACCGGTGTTCCACGGGTCAATGCCTATCAGAGATCGTCCCAGACGTTGTTGGTCGGAACTCCGAGTTATCAGGTTGGCATAAGCAAGCGCTTCGGCGCTGCCGTCGTCGAGTACTACAATCGCAGGATTGACGGCACGTTGAACCTCATCCACTCCCATGTGGGAGCCGCATTCCAGACGGCGCTGTTCGGGGGAATCGGAGACGAGATCCCGCGAGATGGCCGGTCCTACACGTGCGTCGGCGGAACGCAAGAGTTCTGGTGGAACCCGACGCAGGCTGGCGCACTTTGCCCGCAGTACGGGGGCATGTTTACGCCCACTCCTGTCTGGGCGTGCGAGACATCGATTCCGGGCGGGTGCAGTGCCACGACGTTGGAGAGCACCTACGGATGGGTGCGGTTTTACGTACGGTGGCGGAACTTCGTGTACCCATACGACCCGACCGACGTCTACCCGTACCGTGTCTATGACGATGTTTACGGTTCAGTGACGTACACGTTCGCCGAGGACTACTTGGAGGCTGAGTGGCGGCTCTGGCGCGACGGCGCAGCTGCCGGTGGCAATAACCCACCACCGAGTCGGGGCGGCCCGAACTATCAGCAACTCCCCATTCTGTTCGGAGTTCAGGCGACGGAACTGACCTACAAACGGGACGGCGAAATAAGTATCGTCACGCGAACGAGCCCGAGTTTCGCCAGCAGCACAAATTTCCAGATTGACGCAGATGACGGGCGATGGGTCAGCATACGTTCGGTGCAGTACGATCCTGCCGCAGATCCCGTGATGGCGCCCAACGCGCATCTGACGTTAGCCTCGTACATGAAGGCGCACGCTGGCGTGTGTCGACCGCGCTATTTTCAGTTCGACTTGGCTGCAGGGACGAACTCCGCTAATCCACCTCAGTATGCCGTGGTCCAATCGTCCGTGTACTTTCAGCCGCAGTTCCCCTTCTACACTGAGGCGCGGGCGTTACTGTTCCCCTACCTCCACTCGGAAGTGCTCCCAGGCAGGACAACCAGCCTTGGCGCTCTGATCGACACACCTCAATCGACGGGCGGGTTCATGCCCTCGTGGGAGTGCAACCGGTAAAGACGGGGGTCGCGACGGCTCGAAAGTCCCCATCCGAGTTCCGGACTGCTCCAGCAGCGCCAACATGTCCCCTTGGAATTGCGGGAGTGCTCCACATTGTGGTCGAGGTCAGCCGAAGCGCGTATCTGCACTCGATCGGTAATCGCAGGTCAGGCGTTGCGCCCGGACAGATGATCTCTCCCCGAGGTCGCGTCCGCATCGCGTTCGTGCTTGTCTTGGCGAGCGCCTGGTTACCGTTCGCCCCCGCGTTGTTCGCGCGGTGGGCAGCGGACGACTTCATCCTCGTGGAAGGCTTCCTGAGGGAGTTCCCCACCTGGAGAACGTTCCTGGCTGCCTCGTTTCTGGATAATTTCGGAGGAGGAGGGGGTCTTTACCGGCCGATCGGGTTTCTCTCGATCTACACGGACCTTCGTGTCTTCGGTCCCAATCCAGAGGCCCTCCATCTCTCCAGCCTCGCGTGGCACGGCCTGGCGTCTGCGCTCGTGGTTGCCCTCGGTCTGGTCGTGAGTCGCGGGAACCGTGAAGGAGTGGTGCCCCTTGTGTGCGTCGGGGTGTTCTTCGCGGCGTTCCCGCGAAGGGTCGAGCCCGTGGCCTGGGTCTCTTGTCGGCCTGACTTGGTGGCCGCGGTCCTTGGCACGGCGGCGGTCTGGATGTGGCTGCGTTGTGACGGAGCCCGATGGCGCCTAGGCTCAACAATCCTGTTCGCGATGTCGCTGCTGGCGAAGGAAACAGCGGTTTTCCTGCCGGCGGTGCTGCCGCTCGCCTCCAGTGGTCGCCGCGGCATTCAGCGGGTGCTGCGGATATGGCCGTTCCTGGTCGCAATGGGCATCGTGGCCATCATGCGGCGAACGGCGAATGGCGAGTGGCTTGGGGGCGGGGCCAACGCGCCGTCCTTCTCGGCATCTGCACTCGTCAATGCCGCGAAACTGGTGACCTATTCGGTCGTTCCCCCGCTCCAGCACTTGAACCGGGCATTGTTGGACGTTCGCGCCTATTGGCTCAGTCTGTGCGTACTCGTGGCTGTGCTCATAGTCATCGTCTGGGCGTGCTGGTCGTGTCGCCACGATCGGCGGGTGCGTTTCGGCACAGCATGGGTGATCGCCTCGATCATCCCGGTTCTGGGCATCGCACCGTCGTTGACATCGTCAATGAACGATCGGGTGCTCTACCTGCCAGGCGTTGGTGTCGCGCTCGCCTTGCTGGGCATCCTCCACACTCGCTCGCGCCGGGTCACGGTGGCGGCCGGCGCGGCACTCCTGGTGAGCGCATGCGGGTCGTTCGCGCTGTCGAGCAACTGGTTGCTGGCAGGACGGGAGACCGCGCGCGTCGTCGCCACGCTTGGCGAGGCCGTCCGAGCGACGCCAGCCGGCTGCAAGGTGAGGGTGGCAGGGGTTCCCGACAACTACCGCGGTGCCTACATGTTGCGAAACGGAACCGAGGCTGCGCTCCGCCTGGGCGGGCTGCCGTTGACCGACGCCGCGCGGGTCGAAGTACTGAGTCACTTCTGGCTCACCAGGATCGACGACCTGCCGATCGAGGTGAAGGTCATGGGGCGCAAGCGCTTCGAGATCCTCGGCGTCGGAGGCCGGCCGGAGGTGATCGTCGCGTTTGGTGACGCACTGCGGGTCGGTCGTGTCGAGGCCGCCCCGGGGTGGGATCGCTACGCCAGGCACCCTCGAGTCGCCGTTGAACTCCAGGAAGCCGCTGCCCTGCTCGCTCCGGTCTCTGACGCGTCGGACCTGAGGTTCCTTCAGACGTGTGACTGACGCGCAGTTCCGGCACTCTGGTTACTGCCCGAGCCGCAGCCCGAGGCGTCTCTCACCGCCCCGCCGTGATGACCCGCTCCAGCGCGCCCTCCACGGCCGCGTCCACCACCGCGCTCGGCGTCGTGAAGCCGTTGGCGATCATCGAGAACACCACGCGCTCGCCGGAGGTCGTGGTGAGGTAGCCCGACAGCGACCGCACGTTGGCGATCGTGCCCGTCTTGGCCTTCACGTTGCCGGCCGCGCGCGTGCCCTTCATCCGGCCCGAGAGCGTGCCGTCCTCGCCGGCGATCGGCATCGTGGCGAGGAAGGGCTCGTACAGTTTCGGATCCCGCGCCATGGCTTTCAGGATGGCCGCGATCATCGACGCGCTCACGTAGTTGTAGCGGGAGAGGCCCGAGCCGTCGGCGACCACGTAGGTGCGCGGCGCGACGCCCCAGCGGGCGAGCGTCTCCTCGACCGCCTTCGCCGAGGCTGCCATGGTGGCCGGGCCCGGCGAGAGGCTGATGGCGCGCATCACGGTCTCGGCGTAGAGGTTCTGGCTGGCCTTCATCAGCGTCTTCGCGATCTCCGACAGCGGAGGCGAGACGGCGCGCGCCAGCACGGTGCGCCCTGGCCGCGGAAGGGCGACGGCGGCGGCACCGGTCGTGGGCGATGGCACCGCGGCCGACGGCACCGCGGTTGCCGCCGCATCGTCGATGTCCATGGCCTCGCCCGTGATGACGATGCCGCGGGACTCGAGGGCCTGCTTCAGCACGTTGACGAAGTACTGCGTCGGGTTGTCGATGGCCGCCGCGCGCGTCACCGGCCTGCCGCCAAGCGGGACGCTGCCGGCCACGAGCAGTTCGCGCCGCGCCGGATAGCGGGCGGTGCTCACGTGCGGCTCGCTGCCGGCGGCGCCCGTCACCGCGCGGTTGAGCACGACGAGGTCGCTCGCCGCGGGCTCGATCGTCACGACGGCCGGCGCGCGCTCGGCCGCACCCGGGGCCACCACCACGTCCACCGCGTTCATGTGCACCTGCAGGGGACCGAACGGGGCCGAGTAGGCGAACACCGCATCGTCCCACTGCCAGCCAGCGCCGAACCGCTCATCCTCGAACGCGTCGTCGTCACCCACCAGGCGACCCTCGACCCGCGTGACGCCGGCCGCCTTCAACGCGGTGGCCAGTTCATCGAAGACCGACGTGGCGCGTTGCTCGCGCGCGTTGATCGTCGGGTCGCCGTTGCCGGCGACGACGAGGTCGCCCTTCAGCACGCCGTGGTCGATGGGCGCCGTCGTCTCGAGGCGCGTCTCGAAGCGGAAGTCCCAGCCCAGGCGCGAGGCGGCGACCGCGGTGGTGACGATTTTCTGGTTCGACGCGGGCATCACCAGCGTGTCGGGGTTGAGACGGTAGAGCACCTCGCCGGAGTCGAGCGACTGTACGAGCACGCTCCAGACGGCGATGGCAAGCGGTGGCGTGCCGAAGTACGGATCGAGTTCGGGGGCGAGGCGCCCGCGGCCGAACGCCGCGATCGAGACGACGTTGGGAGCTGTGGTCGGCGCGCCGGCGGTGGCCGCCGTGGCCGCGGTCGGCCGAACGCCGGCAGTGGTGGCGGGCGCGGTCCTGGCCGCGCAGCCCGCCAGCGCGAGCGCGAATGCGAGCGGGGCGACCAGCGCCAGGACGGGACGGGCGCGGCGGGCGGCGCTAGCAGTCCGTGGTGGACGTGCCGCGTCGCACCGAGACGGGCGCGGCGCCCGGCTGGCCAGGCGCGACGACCGAGAATGCGGCCAGTATTTGAGCGAGGAGCAACGCCGCCAGCCGGGATGCCCCGCCCGTCCAATGCAGCGCCACTTTCGCCACGGGCTGCTAGCCATGCGGCGCATCATCTCCGCTTCCCGACGGCGGGGCAAGGGCGGGCCGTCAGGGCTTCAGCGCGTCGAGGCTCTTCAGCGTCGAGTCGAGGTCGACGGCGGCCAGCTTCGCCGCGCCCGGATCGCCGGCGCGCGTGGCATAGACGTCGTCGCCGGCACGGAAGAGGCTGACCGCCTCCTCGCGCGCCCCCTCGTCAGAGACCGCCTTGAAGGCCACCACCGGCGTCGCGCCGGCCGGCAGCGTGCCGACGAACGACAGGGCGCGCAGGTTCGAGGCGGTGGAGAGCAGATCGACGATTTTCGCCTCCTCCACGTCCGCGGCCGGCTGCACCTGCGTCCACTTCTCCAGCGCGTTCTCGCCCTCGCCCTTCCTCCTCTCGAAGACGAGCGTGACGCCGTCACGCGTGACCTCGAAGCGGCGCCCCGTGAAGCTGCGGAACTCGAAGAGATCCTTCGGGCGGAAGTCGTCGGGCGCCTTGTTCAGGTCGGCGGCGATCGTCGCGTCGATGGTGAACACCATCGGCCGCGACGCGTCCTTCGCGTAGCGCAGCCCGTCGGCCGTCGTGCTGCCGATGAGCAGCGTCGAACGGGCGCTGCCGGCGTCGAGATTGACGGTGAAGGCGGCCGGCGCCAGCCCGTACTGCGCCAGGTCGGTCGCCTCCTGCGCGACGATGGCCTTCATCTGGGCGTTGGCGACGCGGCTGAGCAGGCTGCTGACGACGCCGTCGTCGGCACGCAGATCGGTCGGCGCCGTCATGCGCCAGCGGTCCTCGCGCCTGGCGAAACCGATCGTCCTGCCCGCAGCGACCACCTGCACGCCATCCACCTTCGAGTGATCGAGCTTCAGCACTCCCTTGTCGCGCAGGTCGAACGTGCCGCGATCGAACGTGCTGTCGAGCCAGGCGGGCACGAGGAACACGCGCGTGCTGTCGCCGAGCCGGGCGTAGACGTCCCCGCCGGTCGGCGTCTTCTCGCCGAACTCGAGGCGCTGCGCGGCGTGGCCGGCCGTCCTGAACTCCACCGTGATGCGCGGCGGGGCCAGGCCGAAGGCGGCCAGATCCGAGGCCTGCTCCTCGACGACGCGTTGCTCCTCGAGGCTGGCGAGCCCCGAGGGGATGGCCATCGTCTCGACCGTGTCGGCCTCGGCGGAGATGGGCGCGGTGACGTGCCACATCCCGTTCTCCTTCTTCAGCGCGGTGGTCTCGCCCTTGCTGCTGGTGACCTTCAGTTCCTCCACCTGATCGGCCTGCAGCGTGGGAAACACCTTCGGCTTCGCGTCCGGGTTCACCGGCTCCCGTCCGCGCTCGACGAACCAGATGTAGGCGCCGAGCGCGACGAGCACCGCCAGCAACGCCGCCGTGGTCGTTCCGCGTGACATCGGGCTATCGCCTCCGCCACCAGGTGAAGAAGCCCGCGCCGAAGCAGACGAGCGGGATCGCCGAGGCCAGCAGCACCGTCACCCCGCGCCCGCTCGGGGGCAGCGTGATGCGACGGTCCTCGGGATCGCGCGGCCGCAGCGAGATCAGCGAATCGGCGCCGGCCAGCCAGTTCAGGGCGTTCATGAACAGGTCGCGGTTGCCGCCGAAGCCCAGCGAGCTGTTGGCGGCGAAATCGGAGTCGCCAATCACCACCAGCCGCGTTTGCGGCGCCGGCGGCGGCGCCGCCGGGTTCGCCGGATCCGGCTGCGCGGCCGGCGCGTCGGGCGCGTCGGCCGACAGCGCCGCGCCGATCACCAGCGGGCCGTGCCGGTCACCCTTCGCCTCGTCGACCGTCACCTGTCCGCCGGCGCGCAGCACCGACAGGTCCTTCTTGGCGAAGCTCTGCGGGCTGGTCTCGAGAAACGCCTGCGGCGTGCGGCCGCCGGCGGCCGTGCTGGTGGAGATGGTCTGGGTGGCCGGAAAGGCCGTGATCACGTTCAGCGTGTCGACGATGGGGTGCGGTGGATAGGACGCCACCACGGGGATCTCGGGGCTGCCCAGGGTGGCCTGTCCCACCAGATCCAGCACGATGTCGTGGCCCGTGCCAAAGCCCCACTCCTGCAGGAACCCCAGGAGGTTGGTGAGCGGCGGGGCGTCGGGCGTGTCGGGCGGATCGAGCATGACCAGCAGCTTCCCGCCGCGGTCCACGTAGCGCTTCAGCGCGGCCACCTCCTGCGGGAGGTAATCGATCTGCGGGCCGGCGATCACCAGGACGTCGGCGTCGGCCGGCACGTCGGCCTGCTGGGCCAGCGCCAGCTTCTCGACGGCGAAGTTGTCGCGGCCCATCGCCTGCGCGATGCCGCTGTAGCCGGTGCGTTCGTCGCTGCTGACGGTGTCCTTCTCGCGGTGTCCCTGCACGAAGTACACCTTCTTCGACTTGCCTTCCACCGCCTTGATGATGGCGTTCGTCAGATCCTGCTCGCTGCTGCCGGTGGCGCGCTCGGTGCGGCCGGCGTAGCGCACGAGCACCGTGTCGTAGGCGCTGATGCCGTTCTGCAGCGCGCGCTGCCGCTCGCGGTCCACGTCGATGAAGCTCGTCTCCACCTTCGGCGACGCGTAGCGGTACTCCTGGAGGCGATCGCGGAAGTCGGCGAAGCGATCGGCGCGCGAGTAGACCTCGATCTCCAGCGGCTGCGCGAGGCTGCCCAGCACCTTGCGCGTCTGGTCGGAGAGCGAGAACTGCTGCGCCGCCGTCAGGTCCCACCGCTTGTCCTGGCGGGTGGCGATGTAGTTGATGCCGGCGAGGATGCCGAGCACGATGAGCACGCTCGCCAGCGACAGCGCGCCGTAGCGCGTCTGGCGGCGCCGGAACGACTCGCCGATCTCGCGCCACTGGCCGGCGATGTAGAGGACGATGGTGACGAGGCCGGCAATCGCCAGCCCCCGCCACACCTCGACGTTTCCGGGCTGCAGCGCCCGCACGACGACGGCCGCGATCACCACCGCGACGCCGAGCCAGCCCAGGATGTCGATGATCCGCTTCAGCATGGCTCAGCCCCTCCACCGTTCGCTGTCGACCGACCGCACGGTCAGGAACAGGCCGAACGCGATGAACGACAGGTAGTAGACCACGTGCTTGGTGTCGATGACGCCCTTCGAGAAGTCCTCGTAGTGCTCGATCACCGAGAGGAACGACGCGATGACGCGGCCCGTCTCGCCCGCGTTCTCGCCGAACCAGCTGACGATCCAGAGCAGCAGCGCGATGGCGAAGGTGGCGGCGCCGGCCACCACCTGGCTGCGCGTGAGGCTCGACAGGAACAGCCCGAGCGAGATGAAGCTGGCGCCCATCAGCAGCAGCCCCAGGTAGGAGGTGACCAGCTGCTTCCATTCCGGCTGGCCCCACAGAAACAGCAGCGACAGGTTCAGGCCCGACACCAGCAGCATGAGCACGAACACCGCCAGCACGCCGAGGAACTTGCCGAGCACGATCTGCGTGTCGGTGAGCGGCGAGGTGAGCAGCAGCTCGAAGGTGCCCGACCGCTTCTCCTCCGCGTAGGTGCGCATCGTCAGCATCGGCAGCATGAAGAGCATCACCACCGCCATGTTGCCCAGCAGCGGCCGCAGCATCATCTGGTTGACGTTCACCGGGCCGCCCATTCCCATCGCGCCCATCCGGATGCCCTGCTCGACGAACATGAACAGGTAGAGCACGAAGAAGGCGCCGAACAGCAGCGCGAAGAGCCCCGTCACGATGTAGGCGATCGGCGAGGCGACGCAGGCGCGCCACTCGCGGCCGGCAATCGCGAGCACGTTACCCATTGGCGGCCTCCGTGGCAGGGGCTTCCTCGGTGGTGAGGCTGAGGAAGATCTCCTCGAGGCTCATGCGCAGCGGCCGCAGCTCCAGCAGGCCCCAGCCGCCGGCGACGACCGCGCGTGCGATGTCGCGCCGCACGTCGCGCCCCTGTTCGCTCTCGATCTCGTAGCCGACGGCAGCGCCGTGCTGGTCGCTGCGCGCCACCCGGAGGACGCCGCCGACGGCCTTCAGCGCCGGTTCGGGATCGGCGCCGGCCGCGTCCACCAGCACGTAGGTGCCCTCGCTGCCCTTGAGCCGTGCCGTGAGGTTGGCCGGCGTGTCGACGGCCACCACCCGTCCCCTGTTGATGATCACCACGCGCTGGCAGGTCTGGCTCACCTCGGGCAGGATGTGGGTGCTGAGGATGACCGTGTGATCGCCGGCCAGGCTCTTGACCAGGTCGCGCGTCTCGAGGATCTGCTTCGGATCGAGGCCGGCGGTGGGCTCGTCGAGGATGAGCACCTCGGGGTTGTGGAGGATCGCCTGCGCCAGGCCCACCCGCTGCCGGTAGCCCTTCGACAGCTTCCCGCAGTGGCGATCGGCCATGTCGGCCACGCGCGTGCGCTCCATCGCCCAACTGACGCGCCGGTCGCGATCGGAGGCGGCCACGCGCTTGATGCGCGCGCAGAACGCCAGGTACTCGCGCACGGTCATCTCGGGGTAGAGCGGCGGCGTCTCCGGCAGGTAGCCTGTGCGTCGCTTGGCCTCGAGCGGCTGGTCGAGCACGTCGAATCCGGCGACGATGGCCCTGCCCTCGGTGGGCGGCATGTAGCCGGTGAGGATGCGCATCGTCGTCGTCTTGCCCGCCCCGTTGGGGCCGAGAAAGCCCAGGATCTCGCCTTTCTCGACCCTGAAGCTCACGTCGTCGACCGCCGTCACGCGGCCGTAACGTTTGGTGAGGTGTCGGACCTCGATCACGGATGGACTCCTGTCGCGGGGCTGGGCCCGCGGGCGCCGCCGGCCTGCCGTTCGCCGAACAATCTCGTGAACGCCAGCCAACGATGCTAGTCAGACGACCGCGGGGGGTCAACAGACGGGCGTGGGTGGGGCGGGTCATGGCCGCGTCGCGGGAGCCAGGAGCGAGCTCGTGTGTTCGGGCCGGGGGCGCCGCCGGCCGGTGCGCCTGACGGCACCGAATCGATCCACCCCGGGGCTGGCCGGCGCGCCGGTTCCTGCCCTGGCACGGCTTCCCTTCGCGGCGGATCCACGTTATCCTCACGCTTGAATGTCTGCTCAAGTGTTCACGCGACGCGTCGCCTCATCTGCCGTCCGCGCCATCGACGCGCGGCCCGCGCCCCGCCGGCCGCTGTCGCCTGCCGGCCGCCCGGCGGGCTGTGCCGAGTTCCACGCCGACGCCGCGCGCATCGCGCGCGCCCGCGCGGCGATGGCCTCGCCGCCGGCCGCCGCCACGCTGGCCGAGACGTTCCGGCTGCTGGGTGACCCCACGCGGGTGCGGCTGCTCGACGCGCTGGCGGCCGGCGAGCTCTGCGTCTGCGACCTCGCGACGCTGCTCGGCCACACCGTGTCGGCCGTCTCGCACCAGTTGCGGCTGCTGCGCGGGCTGCGCCTGGTGCGAGCGCGCCGTGACGGACGGATGGTCTTCTACTCCCTCGACGATCACCACATCCACGACCTGCTGTCGCAGGCCCGCCGGCACGTCGAGGAGCGCCTTGCGCCGCGGGCGTCCCGCCGCGGCGTGAGCGCGACGTCATGAGCGTGCCGGCTGAGCACGAGGCGGCGCCGCGCGCCGAGGCCTGCTACGACGTCGCGGGCCTCTGCTGCCAGGACGAGGTGCGCCTGGTGGGGAAGCGGCTGGCGAGGCTGCCCGGCGTGCGCGGCTTCTCGGCCGACCTCGTCGGACGGCGCGTGCGGGTCCGGTTCGATCCGGCCGCGCTCGACGCGCCGCGCATCGCCGCGGCGATTGGCGAGACGGGCTTGAAGGCCACCGAGGCCGCCGAAGGCGAGCCGGCCGTCGTCGCGCCTCACCGCGTGCCGGCAGTCACCTGGCTGACGGCCGCGTCGGGCGTGCTGATGGCGGCAGGGGGATTCTTGTACTGGGCCGCGCCCGGCAGCATCGCGGCGCCGGCCGCGCTGGTGGCCGCGGCGCTGACCGGCGGAGGCCCCACCCTCCGCCGCGCCTGGCACTCGCTGCGCGGCCACACGCTCGACATCCACGTGCTCATGGTGATCGCCGTCGCGGGCGCGCTCGCGCTGGGCGAGTACGTGGAAGCCGCCACCGTGGTGTTCCTGTTCGCGGCCGCGCAATGGCTCGAAGGCTACAGCGTGGGGCGGGCCCGCGGCGCGATCGCGTCGCTGATGGCCAAGGCGCCGCGCGACGCGGTGGTGCTGCGCGAGGGCGTCGAGGTGCGGCTGCCGGTGGCGAAGGTGAGGCCGGGCGACATCGTGCTCGTGCGGCCCGGCGAGACGATTGCAATCGACGGCGACATCGTCCGCGGCCGCACGGAAGTCGATCAGTCGGCGATCACCGGCGAATCGGCGCCCGTGGCGCGGGATCCCGGCGAGTCCGTCTACGCCGGCTCGGTGAACGGCACGGGCGCCATCGAGGTCGCGGTGACGCGCCCGGGCGAGGACTCCACCATCGCGCGCATCATCCACCTCGTCGAGCAGGCGCAGGCCTCGCGCGCGCCGTCGCAGACCTTCGTCGAGCGGTTCGCGGCGATCTACACGCCCGTGGTGATCGCCGGCGCGGCGGCCCTTGCCGCCATCCCGCCGCTCGCGTTCGGCCAGCCGTTCGAGGCCTGGGCGTATCGCGCCCTCGTGCTGCTGGTCATCTCGTGTCCCTGCGCCCTGGTGATTGCCACGCCTGTCTCGATCGTCTCGGCGCTGGCGTCGGCGGCGCGCCGCGGCGTGCTGATCAAGGGCGGCGCGCACCTGGAGCGCGCCGGCGGCATCCGCTGCGTCGCCTTCGACAAGACGGGGACGCTCACGCGCGGCGAGCCGGAGGTGAAGGACGTCGTCGCGCTCGGCGCCGCCACGCCGCACGAGGTGATCGGCGCGGCCGCGGCCATCGAGTCGCGCTCCGAGCACCCGGTGGGCCGCGCCATCCTCCGCCATGCGGGCCGCGAGGGCGTCGCCGTGGCCGCCGCCGACGCCGTCCGCGCGATTCCCGGCCGCGGCGCCGAGGGCACGGTCAACGGCCGTGCCGGGGTGCTCGGCAACCACCGCCTCTTCGAGGAGCGCAGCCTCTGCACGCCGTCGCTCCACGATCACCTCGACGACCTCGCGGGTCGCGGCCGCACGCCCGTCATGCTCGCGCTCGACGGCCGCGCCGTGGGCCTGCTGGGCGTGGCCGACGAGGTGCGCGCGCACGTGCGCGACGCAATCGCCGCGCTGCGCGCGCACGGCGTGGATCGCGTCGTGATGCTCACCGGCGATCACGACGCCACGGCCCGGGCCATCGCCGAGGCCGCCGGCGTCGACGACTACCGCGCCGAGCTGCTGCCCGCCGACAAGGTGCTGGCCGTGCGGCAGCTGCGCGCCGAGCACGGCACGGTGGCGATGATCGGCGACGGCCTGAACGACGCCCCGGCGCTGGCCGCCGCCGACGTCGGCATCGCGATGGGCGCCGCCGGCAGCCATGCCGCGCTCGAGACGGCCGACATCGCACTGATGGCCGACGAGCTGCTGAAGGTGCCGTTCGCCATCCGGCTGAGCCGCCGCACGCTGTCGGTGATCCGCTTCAACGTCGCGTTCGCCATCGGGCTCAAGCTGCTCTTCCTCGGGTTGGCAGCCACCGGGCAGGCGACGCTGTGGATGGCCGTGCTCGCCGACGCCGGCGCGTCGGTGCTCGTCGTGGCCAACGCCCTGCGGCTGCTCCGCGCCGCCTGATGCGACGGCCGCCGGGCGGGCCCGGCTCAGGGCCGCGGCAGGTGGCGCTCGACGAGCGTCTCCACCGCGGCGTGATCAGCCTCGCTGATACGCTCGAACTGCCCGCCCAGCCCGTAGCGCACGTCGGTCCAGCACACGCGCACGTCGGCGTCGATGTCCTCGGGCACCGCAGGCAGCCGGAACCGGATGCGGATCACGGTGCCCGGGGCGATCGGCACCAGCGGCCGCAGCGACAGGCCGCCCGTGCCGATGTTCAGCACGGTGGCGGCCGTCACCGTCTCGCCGGCGGTGCACGACACCGCAATCCCCACCGGGACGCGGGGCGACGATCGCCGATCGAAGCTGTCGCGGAACAGCAGCGGCGCGAGGCTGGCGAGGATGGTGTGCGGCGCGCTGAACTCGTTCACCCAGCCGCGGACGCCGGCGGCCGCCCACGCGCGCGCCTCGGCCGCGCCGGCCACCGAGCCGGCAAACAGCACCACCGGCGCCGGCAGCGCGCCCGACGGCGCACCATCCCACAGCGTGGCGTCGACCAGCGCGAGGGCCACGTCTGCACCCTCGTGTGCCAGCGCATCGTCGAGCGCCGCGCGGTGCGCCACGCACACCACCCGGTGGCCGGCCGTGTCGAGCGCGGCCGCGAACCGCTCGCGCACCGACGCGTCGCGGTGCGCCACCATCACGGTCTTCCGCAGCATCGCGCCCGAGTCTAGCAGCCCACGGTGCAGGTGGCGCGGCATTCGACGGGCGGGGCATCCCGGCTGGCGGCGGGGCCGCGTTCCCGCATCCCGGCCGGCGTCGCCCGGCTTGGCGTCCGCCCGGACGCGGCCCGGCACGCCCGCGGCGGACCGCTGCGCCGCCAGCCGCCTCGTCGGCTCGGCGCGTTGCGGGCCGGAAATCGATCCCGGTATAATTCCGGCTTCTATCGCGCGTCCGGAGAACTTCGGTATCCTGTGTGGCGCGCGCGCGCGCCTCGAGGGCGGGCCGGCGGCGTGGGAGCAGGCATCATGGCGATTTGTCCCGAATGCGAGGAAGAACTCGACATCGACAACCTCGACGTCGAGGAAGGTGACGTGATCAGCTGCGACCAGTGCGGCTCGACGCTGCGCGTCGTCGGCACCTCGCCCCTCGAACTCGAAGCCTACGACGAAGACGACGAGGACGAGGACGACGACTTCGACGAGGAGGACGAGGACGGCGGCGAGGAGGAGGACGACGAAGACGAAGAGGACGAGGAGGACTGGGAGGAATGACCCCTGCTTCCGCGGCGCGCGTGCAAGACACCGGCGGCGCGGCAACGGCGCTCCAGCGCGAGCAGCAGCTCGAGCAGTGGCTGCGCGAACACGGTTCGGTGATCATCGCCTTCAGCGGCGGCGTCGACAGCGCCTATCTCGCCGCGGTGGCCACGCGCGTGCTCGGCGATGCCGCGCTGGCGGTCACCGCCGAGAGCGAGAGCTACCCGGTCGAGCACAGGGAGATGGCCGAGCGTCTCGCGCGCGAGCACGGCCTGCGTCACGAGTTCATCCACACGGCCGAGATCGAGGTCGCCGCGTACCGGGCCAATGGCCCCGACCGCTGCTATCACTGCAAGAACGAGTTGTACTCGCACCTGTGTGCCCTGGCCGAGCGCCGCGGCTTCGCCGTCGTGGTCGACGGCAGCAACGCCGACGATCGCGGCGACTACCGCCCCGGCCGCCAGGCGGCCCGCGAGTACGGGGTGCTCAGTCCGCTCGACGCGCTGGGCTTCACCAAGGACGACATCCGCGAGCGGTCGCGCGCCCTCGGCCTGCCCACCTGGAACATCCCGGCCTCGGCGTGCCTGTCCTCCCGCGTGCCCTACCACTCCGAGGTCACGCCCGAGAAACTGCGCGCCATCGAGGACGCCGAGACGGCGCTGCGCGCGATCGGCTTCCGCGTCTGCCGCGTGCGGCACCACGGCGAGGTGGCGCGCCTCGAACTCGGCCGCGACGAACTCGCACGCGCCGTCGATCCCGACGTCGCCGCGCGCATCGTCGCCGGCGTGAAGGCCGCCGGGTTCCGCTTCGTCACCCTCGACCTGCAGGGCTACCGGCTCGGCAGCTTCAACGAGCCCTTCAGGCTGCGCCCGGTGTGAGCGCCCCGCCCGCGGCGTCCTCCACCCGATGGGTGCTCGCCGCGATCCTGGCGGGCGTCCTCGCCGGTCACCTGCCGTGGCTCGCGCCCGCGCTCGAGGACATCGACTCCACCAACTTCGCGCTCGGCGTCCGCGCCTTCGACGTCGCGCAGCACCAGCCACATCCGCCCGGGTATCCGATCTTCATCGCGCTGGCCAAGGGAAGCACCGCGGTTGCGCGTGGCCTGGTCCCCGCCGGCGCGCCGTCGACCTGGGCCGAGGCGCGCGGACTCGCCGTCTGGGGTGCGCTGCTCGCGGCGCTCGCCGTCGCGCCGCTCTTCGTTTTCTTCCGCACGCTCGACGGCAATCGCTGGCATGGCGTGCTGGCCGCGGCGTTGACGCTGGCCAATCCGCTGTTCTGGCTCAACGCGTCACGGCCCCTGAGCGACGTGCCCGGCCTCGGCGTCGCGCTGGTGGCGCAGGCGCTGCTCGCCTCGGCGTTCGCCACCCAGCGCGACGTGGGGCGCGCCCGCCGCGGAGAGGCGGTCGACCGTGCGCGGCTGATGCGATCCGGGCGCCTGCTGGTGGCCGGGGCGCTCGTCAGCGGCCTCGCCATCGGCATGCGGTCGCAGACGGCGTGGCTCACGCTGCCGCTGCTCGCGCTGGTACTGGCCGACCGGCGCGGCCGCGACGTGGCGGGCGCGCTGCTGGGCGCGGCGATCACCTTTGCCATCGGCGTTCTGCTGTGGCTGGTGCCCCTGGTCGTTGTCTCCGGCGGACCGGCCGGCTACGTGGCCGCGCTGGCCTCACAGGCTGGCGAGGATCTCGCGTACGTGGATCTGGTGGCCACCAACCCGACACCGCGCCGCCTGGCCTTCGCGCTGATCCGCACCTTCGTCTTCCCGTGGGTCTCCACCCCGCTGGCGATCGCCGTGCTCGTCGCGGCGGCCGCGGGCGTGCTCGCGTGCGTGGCGCGTGACCGGCGCGCGCTGGCGACGCTGGCGGCTTCGGGCGGGGTCTATCTCCTCTTCCACCTGTTCTTCCAGGAGACCATCACGACGCGCTACGCGATTCCCCTGGTGGTGCCGGTGGCGTGGCTCGCCATACGCGGGCTGGCGACGCTCGGGCCGGTCGCCACGTGGGCCGGCGGGCTGGGCCTGATCGCGGCGAGCCTGGCGCTGGCCATCCCGGCCACGATGTCCTACGGCCGCATCGGCGGACCCGAGTTCAGGGCAATCGACGAGGTGATGGCCGCGCGCGAGGCGCTGCCAGAGGCGCGCCGCCCCGTGCTGGCGATGCACCACGCCGTGTGGCGTGCCGCGCGCGGTGAGCCGATCGCCGGTCTTGCGCTGCCCTCGCCCGCGGGCCGCGAGTGGACGCTGCTGGCCGATTACTGGCTGGGAGGCGGCCGGCAGCCCGTCTGGATGCTCACCGAGTCGCGCCGCACCGACCTCGCGCTGATCGATCCTCACGCGCGCCGGACCCGCATGGCCTACCGGTGGCCGTTCGACGTGCCGACGTTCGTGGGCGGGGTCCGCCCGCAGGACGTCGACTGGGTGGACATCGATCCGCCGGGGTGGTTCGCCACCGACGGCTGGGCGCTGACGCCCGAGCTGGCAGGCGCAGCCGAACGGCAGCGGCGGGGGCCCGCCCAGGGCGGCATCACGGCGTGGATCCGCCGGCGGGATGGCGAGGCCGCGCTCATGGTGGGCGGGCGCAACCTCGGGGCCGCCGGAGAGCCCGACGTCCGCGTCACGCTGCGCGTCGACGGCACGGTCCTGCGGGAGTGGGTGGTGCCGCCGCAGCCCGGGTTCTTCCTCGACCTGACGATGCTGCCGGCCGGCGTGCTGTCAGGTGAAGGATTCGCGAAGCTCGAACTGCTGGCCGCCGCCGCCGACGGCAGCGCCAGGCCGGTGCGGGCCGCCATCGAGCAGTTCGACGTGCAACCTCCGGATCGCGTGGTGGCCGGCGCGGGAGAGGGCTGGCACGAGGCCGAGTTCGCGCCGTCGACCGGACAGCTCTGGCGCTGGACCAGCGAGCGGGCGGTCCTCCGAGCGCTGACGCCCGCTTCGGCGCCCCTGGAACTCACCCTGGGCGGAGAGTCGCCGCTCGCCTACTTCGACCGGCCGCCCCAGGTGGCCGTGCTGGCCTGCGATCGCGAGGTGAAGCGGTTCTCGCCCGACCGCGATTTCCGCGAACGCGTGACCATTCCGGCCGGCGCACTCGAACCCTGTGGTGGCCGGCTCACGGTGACCACTGACGAGACGTTCGTTCCCGACGAGCGGTCGGGCAACGGCGACCGGCGCCGTCTCGGGCTGCGCATGTACGAGGTCACGCTCGCCGCGGGCGTCGCTGGTCGTTGACACCACGTGAATCGACCGATACGATTCCCGCGTCGACTTCGACTGGAGAAACCGTCCATGACCCGCAATCACGTCTTCACGCTCGCGCTGGCCCTGGCCGCGACCCTGACGCTGTCGGCCTGTGCCAAGAAGGCACCCGCTCCGGCGCCACCTCCGCCTCCCCCTCCGCCGACGGCGCCTGCGCCGCCGCCGCCTCCGCCGCCTCCGCCGCCGCCGCCGCCGCCCGCTCCGGCGCCGCTGACCGAAGATGAGATCTTCGCGCGGAAGTCGCTGGAGGAACTGAACGCCGAGAAGCCGCTGGGCGACGTGTTCTTCGCCTTCGACAGCTCGGATCTCAGCGATGTCAGCCGCCAGGCGCTCGAGAAGAACGCGACGTGGATGAAGCGCTGGACCAGCACGCGCATCATGATCGAGGGGCACTGCGACAATCGCGGCACGTCGGAGTACAACCTCGGCCTCGGCGAGCGTCGGGCGACGGCCGTGCGCAACTACCTCGTGAGCCTCGGCATCCCGGTCGACCGGGTTGCCACCGTCAGCAAGGGCAAGGAAGCGCCGTTCTGCATGGAGAACAACGAGGCCTGCTGGTCGCAGAACCGGCGCGGCCACTTCCTGATCACGGCGAAGTAGCCGGGCGCCCGGGCACCGGGCGACACACCACCCAGCGGGCGCGTACCTTCGGGTAGGCGCCCGCTGGCGTGTACGGCGATCCGCGCCGCGGCGCTCACGCCGCGGTGGGGTCGATCACTGCCGGGATCCGTCCCGCCGCGCCTCGAGGGCGGTGTCGATCTCGGCGCGCAGCGCCCTGGCCGCCGTCGCGGGATCGGCCGTCGCGGTGATCGGCCGGCCCACGACGAGGTAGTCGGCGCCGTGCGCGATGGCCTGCGCGGCCGTCAACGTGCGCGCCTGATCGTCGCGCGCGTGGTCTTCGCCTGGCGGCGGGGTCGGCCGGATGCCGGGCGTGACGATGAGGAAACCGCTGCCGCAGCGGGAACGGATCGTCGCAATCTCGTGCGGCGAGGCGACCACCCCATCCGCACCCGCTTCCCTGGCCAGCAGCGCGAGCCCTTCCACCTGGGCGACCAGTCCCCGGTCGACGCCCGTCTCGGCCAGCGCCAGCTCATCGAGGCTGGTGAGCACCGTCACCGCCACGATCAGCGCGCGCGGCGTTCCGGCGCGCGCCGCGGCGTCCTCGGCCGCCTCGCGCGCGGCCTGGATCATCGCGCGTCCGCCGGCGGCGTGAATCGTGAGCATCCATGCGCCCAGCCCCGCGGCGGCGCGGACGGCGCCGGCGACGGTGTTGGGGATGTCGTGGAACTTCAGGTCGAGGAACACGTGGTGGCCCGCCTCGACCATCGCCCGCACGACCGGCGGGCCTTCCGCGGTGAAGAGCTGCTTGCCGATCTTGACGCCGCCAGCCGTGCCGGCCAGCGATGTCGCGAGCCGGCGTGCCCGGTCGGCCGAGTCGACGTCGAGCGCGACGAGAAGAGGGTGCGTCATGTGCGCGCCTGCGGTGAAGTGTCCAGCGAGCCCACGAGATCGGCCACGCGCGCCACGCCGTGACGGGTCATGTAGGCGTCGAGGCCGGCCGTGAGCTTGCCCCAGATGAACGGGTCGACGAAGTTCGCGGTGCCCACCTGCACGGCGCTGGCACCGGCGATGATGAACTCCAGTGCGTCGCCGGCGCTGGCGATCCCGCCGATGCCGACGATGGGCAGCCGGGTCCGCTGGCGGCACTCGTGGACCATCCGCACGGCGATGGGGCGGATGGCCGGTCCCGAGAGCCCGCCCATGACGTTGCTCAGCTTCGGTCGGCGCGTCTCGACGTCGATGGCCATCGCGAGGAAGGTGTTCACCAGCGACACCGCGTCGGCGCCCGCCTCCTCGGCCGCGCGCGCGAAGCTCGCGACGTCGGTGACGTTGGGCGTGAGCTTGGGCATCACCGGCAGCCGCGTCACCTTCCTCACCGCGCTGACGACGTCATGCGTGCCCGCGAGGCTGCAGCCGAACTGGATGCCGCCCTCCCTGATGTTGGGACACGAGATGTTGAGTTCGAGCGCGGCCACGCCCTCGTGGTCGGAGAGCACGCGGCTCACCTCGCAGTACTCGTCGATCGTCGTGCCGCATACGTTGACGATGACCGTGGCGCCGCGGGCGCGCAGCGCGGGCAGTTGCTCGTCCACGAAGCGGCGCACGCCGATGCCCTGCAGGCCGATCGCGTTGAGCATGCCGGCTGGCGTCTCGACGATTCGCGGCGGCGGGTGGCCTTCGCGCGCGGAGAGGAAGAGGCCCTTGACGACGATCGCGCCGAGCGCGGCGAGATCGACGATCCCCGCCTCGGCGTATTCGTTGCCGTAGCCGAAGCAGCCGCTGGCGGCGATGAACGGGTTGGCGAGCCGCAGCGGTCCGACCGCGGTGGAGAGGTCGGCCATCCTACAGTTCCTCCCAGACGATGCGCGCGGCGTCGAAGATGGGGCCGTCTGAGCACGAGCGGACGAAGTGGGGTGTGCCGCCGGGCGTCTCCCGCACGCGCACCACGCAGCTGTAGCAGCCGCCGAGGCCGCAGCCCATGACCTGCTCCAGCGACACGTCGCATCGACAGCCGTGGCGTCCGGCCAGCGCGGCCACCGCCCGCATCATGGGCGTCGGCCCGCAGGCGTAGAGGTGTACGGCGATCCCGCCGCGCCGCTCCAGCGCGCGCGCGAGCGGCACGGTGACCAGCCCCCTGTCGCCGCGGCTGCCGTCCTCGGTGGAGAAGACGATCTTCACGCCGCGTCGCTCGAACGTGCCGGCGCAGTGCAGGTCGGCGTCCCGCCGCGCGCCGTAGAAGAGCGTGACGGCGGTGCCGCACGCGATCAGGGCGTCGGCGAGCGTGGCAAACGGCGCCAGCCCCACGCCGCCGGCGACCATCCACGCCTCGGTTGGCGGATCGACGACCTCGAACGGGCGGCCCAGCGGGCCGAGGCAGGCGACGCTCTCGCCGGGCGCGATGCCGGCCAGCAGCCCCGTCGTCCGGCCGGCGCGCTTGTTGAGGATCGTGAGGCCCGTGGGCAATCCCTGGGCGTCGCGGAGGATCTCGAAGATCGAGAAGGGGCGGCGCAGCAGCGGATCGTGACCGGGCCGCGGCTTCAGCATGACGAACTGGCCCGGCCTCGCGCCCGCGGCGATCTCCGGCGCGGCGAGCGCCAGCACGTTGTAGTCGTCCGACAGGTGCGTGTTGGCCAGCACGCGGGCCGTGACGTCGGCGATGGCGGGCCGGTCGCGCGTGGCGGCGGTGTGTGGCATGACGGCGTGGGTCCGGGACGGAATCGGCGTGTCCCGTGACGGGGATCCGCAGCCGCCGGCGCGGCTCAAGTATACGTGGCGTGCCGGGCTCTGCGAGGCGCCAGCGCGCGTGAGGCGGGTGAGGTGGATGGCCGTCGCCGGCGCGTCGCCGGCCGTCGATGCACCGCGTTCCGGCCGCGGGGCCGCACCGTCCGTGTCCGCACCGCCCACTGACCGAGCGCCGGATCGAGGGTAGTCTGTATACGCCATGCGTTACCTCCGCATGCTGAGCAACGCCGCGATTGCCGGGGCGCTCGGCGCGGCGGTCGTCGGCGTCGTCATCCTGCAGCTCAACCCGCAGCTGCCGCTGTCGTGGGCGATGGTGGTGCCGCTCGGGGCGCCGCTGCTGCTGTTCTATGGCGCCAACCTCGCCGTCGCGTTCTACCTGCTGATCGTCGTGCGGCAACTCTTCGCCTCGCAGGTGCTCTCGCCGGGATGGCTGAGCATGCGGCTGCTGGCCTGGCTCGGCACGATCGTCTGCGTGACGGCCGCGGCGCTGATGTCCCGGAACCTGGAGCTGTTCGGGCCCGTGTTGCCGCCCGAGGTGGCGCGCCGGATGGCGCTCGGCATGTGGGCGACATCGGCCTGCGCGGCGGCGCTGCTGGGCATCGCGGTGCTTCACTACTCGTCGCGGCGGCCGCGCGCGGGCGCCGTGGGCGCCACGCTGTTCGCGCTCACGCTCGGGGCCGCGCTGCTGCTGCCGCTCACCGCGCGCGGGTGGGGCGGCGGACCAGCCCGGCTGCCGCTCGAGCCGGCGGTGCCCCTGGCGGCGGGTGACGCGCAGCCGCCGGGGCACCTGCGCGTGCTGCTGCTCGACGGGGCGTCGCTCGACTTCATCGCGGTGGCGACGGCCGGCGGCCGCCTGCCGAACATCGGGCGCATCCTCGACGCCGGCGCGTCGATGCACCTCACCACCATCCGTCCCACGCAGCCGGCGCCCGTGTGGGTGGCGGCCCTCACCGGGAAGATGCCCGGCGGCAACGGCGTGCGATCGGCGGCCACCTACCACGCCGGGACGGGGCCGCACGCGATCGAACTGCTGCCCGATCTCTGCTACGCGCACGCGATGGTGCGTCTCGGCCTGCTGCGGGAGCAGGCCCTCACCGCGGATGCGCTGCGCGCGCGGCCGCTCTGGGACATCCTGTCGATCTCGGGCATCACGGTGGGCGTGATCGGTTTGCCGCTCACGCATCCAGCGCGGCCGGTCTCGGGTTACATCGTTTCGGATCGCGCCCACCTGGTGGCCAACACGTTGCTGCCGGTCGACGACCGGGGGCTCGTGTTCCCTGCCGACGCGTTCGCGGTGGGCGTGCCCGGCCCGGTGGACGTGCCGCCGATCGCCGCCGCCGACGGCCAGCCCGGGACGGTTGCCGAGTGGGCCGCCGTTGCCGGCGAGCTGCTGCCGCGCGACCGCTGGTATCGCCGCGTGGACGCGATGCTCGCGGCGCGTTACGCGCCACGCGTGTCGCTGATCCGCTTCACGGGGCTCGACATCGTCGGGCACGAGTTCCTGCGTTACGGCATGCCGCAGGCCTTCGGCGACGTCTCCGATGCGGAGCGCGAACGGTACGGCGAGGTGCTGGAGCGCCACTACGCGGCGGTGGATGCGGAGGCGGGCCGTCTGCTGTCGGCGTTGGGCCCCGATGATGTGCTGCTGGTGGTGTCGGGCTTCGGCATGTCGCCCGTCAGCCCTGGCAAGCGCGTGCTGGGGCGGTTGATGCGTGACCCCGAGCAGAGCGGTTCGCACGAGGGCGCTCCGGACGGCTTCCTGCTGGCCTACGGCGCGGGCGTGGCGCGCGGACGGCTGCCGGTGGGATCGGTGGTGGACCTGACGCCCACCGTCCTCTACGCGCTTGGCCTGCCGGTGGGGCGCGACATGGACGGCGTGGTGCGCACCGACCTGTTCGCGGCGCCGGTGCGTTCGCGCCGGCCGGTGGTCTACATCCCGACCTACGATCGGTGAGCCAAACTGGTCGCGCGGGGCGGATCCCACCGCCACCCGCGGGCCCGATCAGGGGGCGATCGTGAAGACGGCCCGTGTGGTGTCCCAGGCGAACGTGCACGAGGGTGGCGCTCGGTCGATCAACGTCAGCCCGGCGTCAGCGAAGGCCTCGCGGGCGCCGTTTCGAAACACGTAGGCGCCTCGAACCGAGTCCGGAAGTCCCGACAGGCTGATCGCAGGGCAACTCCGCATGCGGACATCGGTTGCAGCGGCCGAGATCACGGCGTCCCGGGCCAGCGCCGCCTCCTGCCAGCAGCGCTGGTGACTCGACACGCCTGCTGCGCCGAGGGCAGCCAATCCGGCGATGAGCCACGCGCCGACCCAGCTTCGCCTGAAGGCCGACTCGGCAACGATACCGATGAGAAGGGCGTATCCAGTAACCGGAAGGTAGAGGTAACGCGATCCCTGCAGGTCCCCCGCGACGAAGAAGAACGTCAACGTGGGCGCCGCTCCAAGCAGCAGCCAGCCGGACGTGGCGACGGCGAGCCGCTTCGTGCGGGCATCGGATCTCGTGACGAAGAACGTGGTGAACAGGACGATCGTTGTCGCAACTCCAGCCAGGGGCAACCATGGCGATGAGGCCACGACCTGCTCGTGCCACGGTGTGGTCAACCCGCCGATGGTCCCGAACAGCCAGCGCTGAATGGTGTACTTCACGATCGGCTGGTGCACGATGTCAGAGGCCAGGACGACGCGGACCACGCCCACCGCAATGAACGCAGCCGTCAGAACCGCCATGTCGATCCGCAACCGGCGTGTCCAATGCCGGAGCGCCCACGCGTCCAAGGCGATCAGTGCAGGCACCACGATGCCGGTCTCCTTGCACAGCAGCGATGAGACGGCGGCGAGCATCATGGCCGCGCGTGTCGACGGCCCCGGTGCGCCGACGTACCGCCGGCCGGATTCGACGGCCAGCAGCGCCAGTAATGTCGCGGAGACGTCGAACACTCCGGAGATCCAGGCCACCGCCTCGACGCTGGCTGGAAACGTCAGAACGATCATACCCGCCGCCACCGCCAGGAGGCGTGACGACAGCATGGGGACAGCCAGCCTGGTCACGAGGAACGCCACGAGGCCATGAGCGGTCACACTCACAACGTGCAACGCGATCGGGGTGGGCACCACGTGCCAAATCCCGGCCCAGGCGCCGAGGGGGATGGGGCGGAAGAACTCGGCGTGCACGGAGCCGAACTCACCCCGTCGCGCGAGTTCGACCAGGACGAAATCGTCCGAGAGCAGACCGATTCCCAGGATGGGAGAGTAGAGCAGCAGCGAGCCAGCACACCATGGGAGCCAGCCCCAGCGCGACCTGCGGCGCAGCACGGTCTGCAGGCCCGTGGCCGGGCCGATCAGGACATGAGTCGCCACGCCGACCACGACGAAGGCCAACGCGATGCTCTCGACCTGATGTCTCGCGATCGGCGCCCTGGCGGTCGCATACGCGGCGTAAAGTGCCATCACCAGCGCACCCAGGCAGACGGTGACCGCGCGAGCGGCGCGTGCGACGGCGTTCACAGCCGTCACAGTGTAGCGCTGGCGCCCGCCGAGAGTCGATGACCTCCGTCGCGCCCGCGAGGTAGTGCGGGCTTGGCTGGAGCGCGCAAGATTTATTTGATCCCTCAGAGAAATAAGGGGTTGCGCGGAGGCGCGAGATGAGGTGTCCTCTCTGGTGATGAGACCCAAACCGACCGCTGGCGGCGGCCGCGGAGGACACCCATGGAGAGAAGTATCACGCGCGCGGAGTTTTCCCAAGTGGTGACGGCGGCCGCGGCAGTGCTGGCGAGCGCCGTGTGGGAGACGGTGGTGGAGGGCGAGGGCGCTGTGGGTGTGGCGGCACGTACCAGTTTCGGCAGCGGCGCCCGATGCAGCTGCACACCGTGCTGCCGGGACGCGATGTCGCGGTCCGCGTGGTGTATGAGCAATGCGATCGGTGCCAGGCCGGCGTGCGGCCGTTGCTGGCGGACGTGGGGGCCGACCCCGAGGGCTTCACGCCGGGGCTGCGGGAATTGGCGGTCTTGGCGAGTGTCGTGGAGCCGTATGAGGCGGCCAGCGCGGAGGTGCTGGGCCGCTTCGCCGGGGTGCACGTCAGTACCGAGAAGCTGCAGGCGCTCGTGCAGGCCGTCGCGCCAGTGGCCGAGACGGTGCCCGGCCCGGCGCCGGTGGCGCCGGCCGAGGGGAGTGTGCCCCGCTGTGTGGCCGTCGACGGCGGGCTGAGCTTCGTGGATGGCCGCTGGCAGGAAGTCAAACTTGCGTGTGTGTTCGCGCCCGAGGCGTGCGCGACGCCGGAGACGCGCCCCACGTTGACGGCCCGGCAGGTCGTGGCGGTCCGAGGCACGCCGGAGGCGCTGGCGCAGCGGTTATGGCCGCACGTGGCCCCACTGACCGCGCGGAGCGAGCGGATCGTGGTCCTCGGGGATGGCGCACCGTGGATCTGGAACCTGGCGGCGACGCTGTTTCCGCACCGGGTGGAGGTGTTCGACTGGTACCACGCCGACGAGCACGTCAGTGCGGTGGCGCGCGTGCTCTACGGCGAGGGCACGCCGAAGGCGGCGGTGTGGCGCCAGGCCCAACTCGATCGGCTCTGGCACGACGACGTGGACCAGGTCATCGAGGGGCTCCGCTTCCTGGCCGCGCATCAACGCCGGCCGGCCAAACGTCTCGCGGTGGACGGCCTGCACCGCTACCTCACCACCCATCGAGACCGCATGCGCTACGCGACCTTCCGCGCGGCCGGCTATCGCATCGGGAGCGGCGCGGTGGAGAGCGCGGTGAGCCATGTCATCCACCAGCGGATGAAGCGCGTGGGGATGCGCTGGCGCGCGGCCGGCGCCGATGCCATGCTCACACTCCGCGCCGTCTATCGCTCGACGGGGGCTTGGGATCAGCTCTGGGGTCGGACCCGCGCCGCATGAACGTATGTCGGCTGCACCCTTGGCTGGAATCACACTTGACTGCCAGGGGGGGGGGGAGGCGTATCGTTCAGGCTGAGACGGACTGGGGACGTGCACCTGCCGGTCGGAGGGTGTATGAAGAAACGCCTCGTCACGGGATCCTGCCTCTCCCTGTGCATCGCTCTCGGACTGCTGCTGCTTCCACCTGCAAGGGGAAGCCTCGCCGCCTTCAACGAGCAGTGCCTCGTGTGGAGCACCACGTACGCCTATCTCTACGGACCGCCCGAGTACTTGCGGGGGACCAGGGACGACTACGACTACTGGGCCGGCAACTACAGCCTCGTCGATTGCGTAGCTGGTCTCGCCCAGGTGCGCGTCAAGCAGTGGGGCAACGAGATGTGCAACCTGTACGACGCGGAGTTCGCCCGGCTGGACTGGAGTTGGGAGTACATCGAATCCTCTGGGAAGCGACAGTGGGGTAGTCTCCAACAGCAGTACGACTGCAACGACCTGCCATGACCGCCGATTCTCGAGGGGACAGACGCTCGGAGTGACCGTCGCGATTTCGCTCGAGCCGTGAGCACGTGGGCGGCAGGCGGTTCCCCAGTCCGACCTCCACGTGATCGAGACGCAGCGCGAGTAGGTGTCTATCGCACACCCCCGTTGCTGAATCACGTGGGCGAGACGACGCAGAGCCCACGTCACGTCCACCTTCGTCCTCTACGCGCTCGGCCTGCCCGTGGCGCGCGACATGGACGGCGTGGTGCGCACCGACCTGTTCGCGGCGCCGGTCCGTTCGCGCCGGCCGGTGGTCTACATCCCGACCTACGATCGGTGAGCCGAACTGGTCGCGCGGGGGGCGGGCGCGGCGTCGCCGGAACGATCTCTGCGTCCAGCGCTCCCGTCCTGTTCCCCTTGTCCCGGGTGCACGTCAGATTTGTGAGATGAGGGAAGGTCATGCGGCCACGCGACGGGCGGCGCGCCGTTCCCAGAAGTCTTCGTAGCGTCGACTGAGGAGGCAGCAGCGCAGGGCGATGATGGCGTCTGCCCCGGCGACGGTCCAGTGCATGCCCGCGCGCTTGCAGCTGGTCCCGATCGCCAGCTTGCAGCCGGCTTCGACAACGCCGGTCGAGGTGCAGAACCCGGCCGCGCGAAACGCCGGGTACTGCAAGCGGTGGCGGTTGTGCTCGACGTAGTCGAGGCACCGCCGCGCCTCGTCGGCGTACGGGGCGTGGACGCGGAGGGCGTGGAGGACGGCGTCAAGGGCACCGGCGTCGAGTTCCTCGTGGCGCGCGCGGGCCCAGGCCCGCGCCAGGTCGCTGGGGGCCCCGTCGATGGCCTTGCTCACATCGGAGAGGTGCTGCTTGGCGTGAAAGCGATCGACGATCTGCACCGCCCCGGGCAAGTGTTCGTCGGCAAGCTTCCAGATCCAGGGCGCGCCATCCCCGAGCACGACGCGTCGGCGCGCCTGGGCGAAGCCGCGCCGGGTGACCTCGCGGGTGACCCGCGCGGCAAACGCGCTCGGCGTGGCCTGGGTATCGTGTTGGGCGGCGCTTTCGATGGCGGCCGAGTAGGAGACCGAGCCCGCATCGCGGACGGGTGTCCCGTCGGCATCGCGCCCCTCGGCGCTCCAGACGGTGACGAGCTTGACCTCGCGGGTCTTCGCCGAGCCGTCGGGTTGTTTGCCCATCCTGCCCGCGACGGCGGCGGCACGCATCGGGGCCCCGGTGCCGTCCATGCCGAGGTATAAGGTGGGCGCATCGGGGGGCCACGTGCGTCACGACCGCGTGCTCATCGGCCGCGATCTCGCGGCCCAGCGCTTCGGCCGTGCGCTCCACCTGCCTGGCATCGACCGCGAGGCCCGCCAGGTCCTGCAGCAGGTCGCGGCTCTCGACGAAACAGACCAACGCGGCGGTCCGGCCGATCATCCGCGTCACGGCCGGCGACAGCGACGTGTCGATCAGCCCAAGCGCCTGGTCCCGCGGGCAGGCGCCCGTCCCACAGGCGGCGCAGTGGTAATACGCGCGTTCCAACACGAGCGGGCCCAACACGCTGTGGAACGTCTTCGCGCGTCGTCCGGCGTAGCGGGCCGGGTGGCCGCAGGCGCAGACGCGGGTCGGCAAGGTGTTGTCCGTGACGGCGGCATTGAGGCGTTGTTCTACGGCCTGGGCGACCAAGCGCAAGGCGGCGCGGCGGGCGGCGATCTCCACGGCCTCGAAGTCGAGGGCCGGGCCCACGACGGGGCCGATCAGGGTCGCGATTTCCGCCGTGACGTCCGCGCTGAGGGTCGCGCAGAGCCCCCTTTTTCGGCCCCCTCGCGGGCGGGGACCGCCGCCACCGCGTCCAGTTGGGCGTCGGCCCAGCCTTCGCAGGCTCGCCAGTAGGCCTCGACGTGCGCGCGGAAGTGGTGCCCCGCCTCGACTTGCTGGCGCGCGAGGGCGGCTTGCTCGGCGGTCAGGTAGCGGGAAGTCGTCGTGCCGCCGTCCGCGCGCGTCAGGCTGAAGTACGGCCCGTGTCGCGCCGTCGGGTCGTGGTGGCAGCGGCACCCCGGCTGGCCACATTTCATGGTGCGCTCGGCGACCGAGCCCCGCCGCATCGGCGTGGGCGCGGTCAGCGCCACGGCGGTCGTCCGGACCGTCGAGGGACCCTTGTCGCTCGGCATGGCAGCCTCCTACGGCTACTCTAGCCGTAGGAGGCGAGCGATTCCACCCCACATTTGCCCTAGCTCCGGACGCCCTCACTTTCCTGACGTGCGCCCCCTTGTCCCGTTCCGTTTGACTTCGTCCATCCTCCCGCGTATGCTGCGTCGGCTTCTTTAACCGCGGTCCCGTGAGGCCGCGAAGAGGTACCGCGCATGTTCCGCACCGAACCCGGCGGCGTCCTGCCCCCCGGGCCGTCTCCTCCAGCACACCGTCTTCGTTCTGTCGCGCCCGCCCGCCGGAGGTTGCCATGCCCGTGGTGATGGATGCCGCGCGGATGAGCCGGACGCTCACGCGCCTCGCGCACGAGGTGGCCGAACGCAACCGCAGCATCGAGGAGCTCGCGCTGGTCGGCGTGCGCACGCGCGGGGTGCCGCTCGCGCGCCGGATCGCCGACGCGCTGGCCGGCATCCTGGGGGTGCGGGTGCCGCTGGGCACGCTCGACATCACGCTCTACCGCGACGACCTGAGCCGCCAGCCCGTCGGCCCGCAGCCGCTGGTCCGGAGCACCGAGATCCCGTTCTCGATCGACGACCGGCGCATCCTGCTCGTCGACGACGTGCTCTACACGGGGCGGACGGTGCGCGCCGCGCTCGACGCGCTCGTCGACCTCGGCCGGCCCCGCTCGATCGAGCTGGCGGTGCTCGTCGACCGTGGCCACCGCGAGCTGCCGATCAAGGCCGACTACGTCGGCAAGAACCTGCCCAGCTCTGCCAGCCAGGTCGTGCACGTGCGGCTGGAGGAGATCGACGGCCGCGACGAGGTGGTCATCGAGGAGGGCGATCCGTCATGACCCAGACCGCCGCCACGGCGCTGCGGGGCCGGCACCTGCTCGGCATCGCCGACCTGACCCCCGAGGAAATCGTCCTGATCCTGGACACGGCCGACGCGATGAAGGAGGTGGGCACCCGCAACATCAAGAAGGTGCCCGCGCTGCGCGGCAAGACGGTCGTGAACCTGTTCTACGAGCCGAGCACGCGCACGCGCACGTCGTTCGAGGTGGCCGAGAAGCGTCTGAGCGCCGACACGCTGAGCATCGCCGTCGCGCTCAGCAGCGTGGTGAAAGGCGAGACGCTGGCCGACACGGTGGCGAACCTCGAGGCGATGTCGCCCGACATGATCGTGATGCGCCACCAGTCGTCGGGCGCCTGCGAGTTCCTGTCGCGCATCTGTCGCGCCCGCATCATCAACGCCGGCGACGGCATGCACGAGCACCCGACGCAGGCGCTGCTCGACGCCTACACGATCCGCGAGCGCAAGGGGCGGCTGGCCGGCCTGAAGGTGGCCATCATCGGCGACCTGCTGCACAGCCGCGTGCTGCGCTCCAACGTGCACCTGCTGACGAAGCTCGGCGCCGATGTGTGGGCCTGCGGTGCGCCGGCGCTGGTGCCGCCGGGCCTGGCGCGCCTGGGGGTGCGCGTGACGACCTCGCTCGACGAGGCCGTGCGCGAGGCCGACGTGGTGATGATGCTGCGCATCCAGATGGAGCGCATGCAGGGCTTCTACTTCCCGTCGCTCCGCGAGTACTTCACCGAGTACGGCCTCACGCCGGCGCGTGTCGCGCTGGCCAGGCCCGACGTCATCATCATGCACCCCGGCCCGATGAACCGCGGCGTGGAGATCGACTCCGAGGTGGCCGACGCCCCGTACTCGGTCATCCTGGATCAGGTCAGCAACGGCGTGGCCGTCCGCATGGCGGTCCTGTACCTGCTGGCCGGCGGCGTGGAGGCGTGATGGCGATGCGAGTGCTCCTGAAGAACGGCCGCGTGCTCGATCCGCGCAACGGCCGCGACGGCCACCTCGACGTGCTGGTGGCTGGCGGCGTGGTGGCCCGGGTGGGCCGGGACCTGCCCGCCGGCGACGCCCGCGTGGTGGAGGTGCCCGCCGGTGTCATCGTCTGCCCCGGGCTCATCGACATGCACGTGCACCTGCGCGAGCCGGGGCAGGAGCACAAGGAAACGATTGCCACCGGCTGCGCCGCGGCGGTGGCCGGCGGCTTCACCGCCGTCGCGTGCATGCCCAACACCGACCCGGTGAACGACCAGGCGGCCATCACCCAGCTGATCATCGCGCGCGCGGAGGAGGCGAACCTCGCCCGCGTCTACCCGATCGGCGCGGTCTCGGCCGGCTCGAAGGGCGATCGCCTGTCGGAGTTCGGCGATCTGCGGCGCGCGGGCTGCGTCGCCGTGTCCGACGACGGGCGGCCGGTGGCCACGGCGCTGCTCATGCGCCGCGCGCTCGAGTACGCCAGCCTCTTCGGCATGCCGGTGATCGACCACTGCGAGGATCCGTCGCTCAAGGGCGAGGGCGTGGCGCACGAGGGCTTCCAGGCCGCCCTGCTCGGCCTGCGCGGCATCCCGGGCGAGGCCGAGTCGATCATGGTGGAGCGCGACGTGACGCTGGCGGCGATGACCGGCGGCCGGGTGCACGTGGCGCACATGAGCGCGCGCGACTCACTGCGCGCCGTGCGCGATGGCAAGCAGCGCGGGGTCCATGTCACCTGCGAGGTGACGCCGCACCACTTCACGCTCACCGACGAGGCGCTGGCGGGCTACGACACCAACGTCAAGATGAACCCCCCGCTGCGCGAACGCCTCGACCGCGAGGCGATGCTCGAGGGCCTGGCCGACGGCAGCGTGGACGCGATCGCCACCGACCACGCACCGCACCACCACGACGAGAAGCACGTGGAGTTCGACCGGGCCCCCTTCGGCATCGTTGGACTGGAGACGGCCGTCTCGCTGGTGTTCGACCAGCTGGTGCACCGCGCGGTCATCACGCCGGCGCGCATGGTGGAGCTGATGTCGGTGAACCCCGCCGCTATCCTCGGCGTGGCGGGCGGGAGCCTCACCGAGGGCGTGCCCGCCGACATCAGCCTGCTGGCGCCCGACGTCGAGGTGACGATCGATCCGGCGCGATTCCGGTCCAGGTCGCGCAACACGCCGTTCGGCGGGCGCGTGCTGCGGGGCGCCGTCGCGGCGACGATCGTGGGCGGCCGGCTGGTGTATCTGAACGACGCCGTGGCCGGCACGGCGGCGCTGGCCGCGGCCTTCACCGCGCCCGAGGAGCCCCGATGACCTCCCACGACCGCCTGCGCGAGAACGCGCTGCGCGAACTGCGCCAGCACGACGTGCTGATGCTCGACGGCCACTTCGACTACGGCAACGGCTACCACGGCCGCGTCTACCTCAACCCCCACGCGCTGTTCCTGCAGCCCTCGACGATCTGGCGGCTCTCGCAGGACCTGCTCGACCTGCTGCCGTTCGACGTGCTGGAGCAGGTGGACGTGGTGGCGGGCCCCGTCACCGGCGGCGCGCTGCTCGCCCACACGCTGGCGGGACTGCTCGACGGGCGCCGCGCGCTCACGCGCCCGCCCTGCCGCTTCGCGCCCTTCAACTACGACGCACGTGAGGGCTTCACCCTGCGCTCCTATTACGCCGCGCGGCTGGCCGGCCAGCGCGTGCTCGTCGCCGACGACGTGCGCAACACGGGCAAGACCTTCGAGCGCTGCGTGCAACTGGTGCGCGAGGCCGGCGGCCTCGTCATCGGCACCGCCGAGATCTACGACCGGCAGGAAGCGCTGGTCACGCTCGACGCGCCCAACTTCGCGCTCGTGGAGTACACGGCGCCCCAGAACCATCCCGCCGCCGACTGCCCGCTGTGCCGGGCGGGGCAGCCGTTCACCCGCTTCTGAGGCTGTCACGATGGTGCCGCCGGCGCGCTGCCCGCCCGCCCCCTGGCGCGCCGGCCGCGATCGGCTCGAGGCGCTCCGGCCGCGGCTCGACGCGCTCTACGAGAGCTTCAACCGCGCGGGCGAGGTGCCCGACCCGGTGGAGTTCGTGCGCCGCTACGACCGCCACGCCGACCGCGAGGTGGCGGCCTTCATCGCCTCGGGCCTGGCCTTCGGCCGCGTCGCGTCGGTGAACCAGTCGGTGGAGCGCGTGCTGGCGCGGCTCGGGCCGTCGCCAGCGGCCGCGGTCGCCGACTTCGCGCTGGCGCGCGATGCGCGCCGCTTCGACGGGTTCGTGCACCGGTGGACGCGCGGCGGCGACGTGGCGCTGCTGATCCACGTGCTGCGCCACATGCTGCGCGAGGCCGGATCGATCGAGGCGTTCTTCGTGGAGGGCTGGGACGCGGCGGCCGGGGACGTGCGCGACGCGCTCGACTCCTTCGGCGCGCGGGCGCGCGAGATCGCGCGGGCGGCCGCCGGCGGCGCGGCGGGCGTCCGCGGGGCCGCCTACTTCTTCCCGCAGCCCGGCGGCGGCAGCGCCTGCAAGCGCGCGAACCTCTTCCTGCGCTGGATGGTGCGTCGCGACAACCTCGATCCGGGCGGGTGGACGCGCGTGCGGCCGTCGCAGCTCGTCGTGCCGCTCGACACGCACGTCATCCGCGTCGGCGCCTGCCTGGGGCTCACGCGCGCGAGGACGCCGGGCTGGAAGATGGCTGCCGAGATCACCGCCGCGCTGCGCGTGCTCGATCCGGACGATCCGGTGAAGTACGATTTCGCGCTCTGCCACGTCGGCATGCTGCAGGCGTGCGGCTTCAGCGAGCCGCGCGGGGATCGCGACTGTCCGCTGCGCGGGGTGTGCCGGCCAGCAGCGCCTCGTAGGCGTCGAGCGTCGCGCGCACCATCCGCTCCACGGTGAAGCGCGCCTCGACGCGCGCGCGTCCGGCCTCCCCGAACCGTGCGCGGCGGCCCGGATCCGCGAGCAGCGCGACGATGGCGCGCGCCATCGCCGGCGGATCGCCCACCGGCACGAGGTGTCCCGTGTCGCCCTCCACCACCAGCTCGGGGATGCCGCCCGCGCGCGTGCCCACCACGGGCTTCCGGCAGGCCATGGCATCGATCACCGAGGTGCCCAGCCCCTCGGTGACCGACGACATCACGAACACGTCGAACGCCTTCAGCACCGACAGCACGTCGCGCCGGAAGCCGATGAGCAGCACGTGCTTTTCGAGCCCGAGCCGTCGGATCTGCTGCTCGAGGCGCGCCCGCAGCTCGCCCTCGCCGGCGATGACGAACCGCGCGTCGGGCACCTGACGCACCACCAGCGCCGCCGCCTCGACGAGGTCGCGCTGGCCCTTGTGCGGGACCAGCGCGCCGATGTTGCCCACCACCGGCGCCCCGTGCGGCAGCCAGATCTGTTCGTGCAGGGCCGCCGGCGGCGCGGCGTCGATGTGGTCCAGGTCCACGCCTTCGTGCACAGTGACCGCGCGGTCCGGCGCCACGCCCTGATGCAGGAGGATCCGCCGGATGGCCTCCGACGCGCAGATGAAGAGGTCCACCTGGCCGTACTTCCAGCGCGAGAACGCGTGGGTCTGCAGCGGGAAGTCGACGCGCCGGGCGGCGACCAGCCGTGGCGCCGGGTCGATCCGGCTCATCGAGATGCCGATCGACGCCATCGTCACGCCGTGCGGATCGTGGGCGTGGACGATGTCGGGGCGTTCGCGGCGGAGGATGCGCGAGAACCGCCAGCCGGTGGCGAAGTCGGCTTCGTGCCGCGGCACGAGCGGGATCAGGTCGAGGCCCTCGGCGGCGCGGCGGCGCAGATCGCCGTCGGGGTGCGCCACCAGTTCGGCGCGCGTGCCGGCCTCGCGCAGGCCCATCACCGTGAGCAGCACCTGGTTCTGGCCGCCCCGCCACGTTCGCGCCGTGTCGACGTGCAGGCTGAACATCACCGCGCCTTGTCGTCGCGGTCGGGCGGCGTGCCGTTGGAGCGGCCCAGCGCCCACAGCTTCACGAACTTGAGCCACACGTAGTAGGCGTTCATCGAAGAGACGACGAAGCCGGGCGCGCCGTCGGCGATTCCACCGCGCAGGAGGTAGTTGCGCAGGAACGCGGCGGCCGCGTGCGCGGTGGCGCGCGCCGGGCCCGAGCGGCGGCCTCCGGTGAGGAGATGACCGGCCGCCAGCGTCGTGTAGCGGTTGATCGTGTCGAGGTGGTGCGAGAGATCGCGGTAGGCGAAGTGCTGCAGCTCTCCGCGGAGCTTCGCCACGGGGCCACGCGCCCGCACCGACTCGTGCACGGGGCGCAGGTCCCACGCGGCGCGGGTGCGATCGTAGAGCCGCAGCTGGTAGTCGGGGTACCAGTCGGTGGACCGGATCCAGCGCCCCAGGTAGCGCGTGACCCGCGGGATGCGGTAGCCGGCCGCCAGGGGACTGGCCTGGAGCAGCGCGCGGATTTCGGCCGCCAGCTCCGGCGTGACGCGCTCGTCGGCGTCGATGGCGAGGATCCAGTCGTGGGCGGCGAGGCTGGCGGCGTGATTGCGCTGCGCGCCGTACCCCGGCCAGTCGCGCACGTCCACGCGCGCGCCGGCGATCCTCGCGAGCGCCACGGTGTCGTCCGCGCTGTGGCTGTCGACGACGATGCGCTCGTCGGCCCAGTCCACCGAGGCGAGGGCAGCGCCGATGTGCCGCGCCTCGTCGCGCGTGATGATGATGGCCGTCAGCCCTGGCACGGCGAGAAGTGTAACGCGGCGCGGGCGAGGGGCGCCGCGGGGGACGCCATCCGGCGTCCCCCGGGATGCGGGGTGTTACTGGCCGGCGCCCGAACTGGTGGACAGCGTCACGCCCCCGCCGCCGACCGACGCTTCCTGCACCGCCTCGAAGTTCACCAGCGACTTGTTGTAGTCGAGCACGGCGCGCAGCTCGTTGACCCGCGCCGTGGCCAGGTCGCGCTGTGCCTGGAAGACGAGGAAGCTGGTGGAGGTGCCCACGCCGAACTTCTTCTGTTCGGCGTCGAGCCGGCGCTCGGCGAGCACCCGGGTGGCGCGCGTCGCCTCGACGCGCTGCGCGTTGGTGGTGACCTGGCGTGCGAGGTCGCGCACCTGCGTTCCCACCGACAGCTCGAGGTTCTGCAGTTGCAGCCGGCCCTGCTTCAGCTCGATCTGCGAGCGGGCGTAGTTGACCTGCGCCGCACTCGGGCCGAGCGGGTACGATACCGCGACGCCGAGCTGCCACGTCGGGTAGTTGGAGCCCAGCACGTCGCCGATCACGCTGCCGAAGCTGCGGTTCACCTCCCGGATGACGGCGCCCGGCGGGAAGCCAGGTTCGCGCTCGAACTGGGTACCGCCGAGGCCCGTGGCGCCGTAGTTCACCTGCAGGTTCACCTGCGGCAGCGTCTGGTTGCGATAGTAGGACAGGTTCGTCTCGACGTTCTGCAGCGACAGCTTCGCGCGCTGCAGGTCGACGCGCTTCGACAGCGCGTTGCCGACGGCGGCGTCCACGTCGATCGGCGTCGTCTCCATCTGCGGCGGATCGATCGGATCCAGCCGCATCGTCCAGAACTGCGGCGTCCCGGGATCGAGGATGAGCGTGCGCAACTGGTCTTCCGCCGACTTGATGGCCGCCTCGGCCACGATCACGTTCTCCTCGTTGCGCGCCACCTCGGCTTCGGCCTCGACGATGTCGATGGGGGCCATGGTGCCCACCTGGACGCGCGTGCGGTTGTCGCGCAGCGTCTGCTGCGCCAGGTCGAGCGACTGCCGCTGCACGTCGAGGTTGGCGACCGCCGCCTTCAGGTCCCAGTAGGCGTTCTTCACGTTGCGCACCGTCGAGACGACCGTGCCGCGCAGGTCCTCGTCCGAGATCTGGCGGTTGCGCTTGCTGACGATCAACTGCTGGCGGGACGCGTCGACCGAGCGGTTGCGCAGCAGCGGCTGCGTGAAGCTCGCGTTGAGGTTCGACCGCACGGTGGGGTTGAACGAGCTGAAGACGGAGTTCGTCGTCGAGCGGCGCGCGTCCCAGGTCACCGAGTAGTTGGCGCCCCAGGGCAGCAGCTGCTGCACGCCGCCGTTGCCGCTCGTGAAGCTGCTCTGCAGCGTCGCGGTCGATCCCGACAGGAACGAGTCGGGCGGCGTCTCGGTGTTGTTGTAGGTGAAGTTGCCCGTGAGCGTCGGACGCCACGCGGTGTGCGCCTGCAGGACGTTCTGATCCTGGATCTCCGGGTTGAGCCGCTGCACCCGCAGCGAGAGGTTCTGTTCGAGCGCCAGGCGGACGGCCTCGTCCACGGTGATCTGGCGCACGGGACCCGCCGGCGCCGGGGGCGGCGTCGGCGCCGCGGGTTGCGCGGTGGCGATCGGGCTGGCGGCCACGCCGCACAGCACGGCCACTGCCGCACGCGCGAAGGTGGAGAGGACCACTCGCATCACGGGACTCCTGGCTGAAGGGCTGGGGAGGGGCCGGCGGAGCCGGTCCCCGTCGAAAACCTCGGAAGTAGACGCACGGCGGGGGGCCCGGGTTCGTCGGATTGTATACTACGGCCCCGGTGACCACCGCTCACCGGGCCCATCGCCCGCCGCGGCGCTCTCTTCCTCACGGGTCGATTGCATGCACGCCGATCAGGTCCTCGAACGGTTTCGCGCGGCCGGCGCGCTGCTGGACGGCCACTTCCGCCTGTCGTCGGGGCTGCACAGCGCCGGCTACCTGCAGTCGGCCCTGGTCCTGCAATGGCCGGCGCAGGCGGCCGCGCTCGGCGAGGCCATCGGCACCTTGGTGCGCGATGTGGCGCCGACCGTCGTGCTGTCGCCGGCACTGGGCGGCATCGTCATCGGCCACGAGGTGGCGCGGGCGCTCGGCGTGCGCGCCGTCTTCGCCGAACGCCAGGACGGCGTGCTCGTCCTGCGGCGCGGATTCGCCCTGGCGCCGGCCGACCGCGTCGTGGTCGTCGAGGACGTGGTCACCACCGGCGGCTCCACCCGCGAGACGATGCGCGTGGCGCACGACCACGGCGCCACGGTCGCCTGCGCCGCGGCGATCGTCGATCGCCACGGGGCCGTCGACCTCGGCGTCCCATTCCACGCGCTGGCCCGCGTGACGCTGCCCGCCTACGACCCGGCCGACTGCCCGCTGTGCGCACGGCAGGTCCCGCTCGTCAAGCCGGGGTCACGTCCCACCGCCCTGTGACGATCCTGCGGGGGGTTCCGGACGCGGAGGCTGGCGAGGCCGGGGCCGCGTACGGCCAGCCGTGCACGTGGCTGGTCACGATCGCCTACGACGGCACCGGGCTCGTCGGCTGGCAGCGGCAGGCGGAAGGGGTCTCGGTCCAGGGGCTCCTGGAAGAGGCGCTGCGTCCCCTCGAGGACGGGCGCGTCGCGGTCACCGGCGCCGGGCGCACCGATGCCGGCGTCCATGCGCTCGGGCAGCGCGCCTCATTCGAACTCCGCCGCCAGGTGCCCGCCGACGTGCTGTGCCGCGCCCTCAACGCGCGGCTGCCACCGCAGGTGCGCGTGCTGGCCGCGGAGGCCAGGGCCCGCGGGTTCAACGCGCGCTTCGACGCGCGGCGCAAGACCTACCGCTACCTGATCGATGCCGGCCCGGTGGCCGATCCGTTCGCCGCCCGCTGGGCCTGGCACGTGCCGCGGCGGCTGGAGGTCGACACGATGCAGGCAGCCCTCGCCGAGATCCTCGGCACGCACGACTTCGCCGCGTTTCGCTCGGCTGGCAGCGACGTGGAGACCACCGTTCGCACGGTGACCGGCGCGTCGTGCCGGCTGGCCGCTGCCGGCACGGGCACGGCGGCGACGCCCATGCTCCCGCTGAACCCGCGCATCGCGATCGAAGTGAGCGGCGACGGGTTCCTCAGGCACATGGTGCGCGCCATCGTCGGGACGATCGTCGAGATCGGTCAGCGGCAGCGTCCAGCCGACGACCTGGGCCGGGTGCTGGCCTCGCGAGACCGCAGGCGGGCCGGCGCCACGGCGCCTGCTCAGGGACTGTGCCTGGTCGACGTGAGCTACTGACACGAGACGCGGAGGGTTTTCGGCGGGCCCCTGGGATCGCGGCGCCGGGACGCGGGCCCGGTTTGGCGCGTTGCGCCCGCGGGGGTAGGATTAGGACTCCGGCCGGCGTGACCGGCCGTCCCTATGGGCCTTCAGGAAATGCTCGCCTGGCTGCCGCCGGGCTCGCAGGACGAGGTGCTGCTGCGCCAGGTGGACATGCAGCGGCTGCCCGCACACGTGGCCATCATCATGGATGGCAACGGACGATGGGCGGCGCGCCGTTACATGCCCAGGGTCGAAGGGCACCGCGCGGGCATCACCGCGGTGCGCGACGTCGTCGAGACGTCGGCCCGCCTCGGGATCCGCGTGCTGACCCTCTATGCGTTCTCGGTGGAGAACTGGAAGCGGCCGGCCACGGAAGTCGGCACCCTGATGCTGCTCCTGAAGCGCTACCTGCGGATGGAACTCGGCACGCTGCTCGCCAACGACATCCGGTTCCAGGTGCTGGGCCGGACCGACGGGCTGGCCGGCGACGTGCGCGCCGAGCTGCTGGTGGCCGAGCAGCGCACGGCCCGCAACGAGGGCATGCTGTTCAACATCGCACTCAATTACGGCGGGCGCGCGGAGATCGTGGACGCGGTCCGCAAGGCCGTGGCGAGCGGCCTGCCGGCGGAGGCCATCACCGAGCAGCGCGTGTCGGACTGGCTCTACACCGCCGGGCAACCCGATCCCGATCTCCTGATCCGCACGAGCGGGGAGCTGCGGGTGAGCAACTTCCTGCTGTGGCAGATCGCCTACGCGGAGATCTACGTCACCGAGACGCTCTGGCCCGATTTCCGTTGCCGTCACCTGCTGGAGGCGGTCGTCGCCTACCAGAAGCGGGAGCGGCGTTACGGCGGCATCGACACCGCGGCGCTGGCCGGACGGTGACGGCCGCGCTCGCACTCAGACACGCGGGTGGCTGGCGGCGCCGGGGGGGCGCCGTCCGGTCACCACGCGGATCGGCGGACGCCGCGCGCCTGCGTCCGCGCCGGCGGCCCGGTCAATCATGCTGACCCGTATCATCAGCGGGCTCGTCCTGCTCGCCCTGGTCGTGACGGTCGTGGTGATGCTGCCGGCGTGGGCGACCGTCGCGCTGGCGGCGGTGGTGATCGTGCTGGCCGCGCACGAGTTCGTCGGGCTCACCGCACCCTCGGCCGGCATGCTCGAGACCGCGCCGGTCATCGCGGCGACACTGGCGACCGGCCTGGCGCTGGCCGGCGACGCGCCGGTCGAGGTGGTGCTGCTCGCGACGCTCATCGCCATCGGGGCGCTGGCCGTCGGCCTGGAGCGCCCCGACGAACGGGCGCTGCGCCGGGTGGGCGTCGCGCTGGCGTCGCCGGTCTACATCGGCGTGCCGTTTGGCGCCATCCTCGCCCTGCGCGTCGAGTTCGGCGCCTGGGCGCTGCTGGCCGGCCTGCTGACGGTGATGGCCAGCGACGTGTTCCAGTACTTCGGGGGGCGCGCGCTCGGCAGGAACCTGCTGGCGCCCGTGGTGAGCCCGAAGAAGACCATCGAGGGCGCGGCGTGCGGGGTTGCCGCCTCGGCGCTCGTGCTGCCGCTGCTCGGCCGCTGGTGGCTGCCCGATGCCGGCGCGACGCCGCTGGCCGCGCTCGGCGCCGTCATGGCGCTGGTCGGCATCGTCGGCGATCTGTTCGAGTCGCTGATCAAGCGCAGCGCCGGCGTGAAGGACTCCTCCGAGCTGATTCCCGGCCATGGCGGCATGCTGGATCGCGTCGACTCGCTGCTGTTCGGCGTGCCGGTGCTCTACGTCGCGTTGAGGTTCGCGCTCCCGTGAAGAGAATCGCCATCCTCGGGGCCACCGGATCGATTGGCCGCAGCGCGCTGGCGGTGATCGACGCGCACGCCGAGCGGCTGGTGGTGACCGCACTCGCCGCCGGCCGCAACGGCGGCAGCTTCGCCGAACTGGTCGAGCGTTACCGGCCGCGCGCCATCTCGATGTCGACCGGGCCGGCGCTCGAGGAGGTGCGGCGCGCGCTGGGGCCCGCGGCACGCGAGCGCGTGCAGGTGTTCGCGCACGGCACGCACGGACTGGTCGAGGTGGCGACGCAGCCCGACGTGGACATCGTGCTCTGCGCCTCGTCGGGGACCGCCGCGCTCGAGGCCGTGCTCGCGGCCATCGCGGCGGGCAAGACGATCGCCCTCGCCAACAAGGAAGTGCTGGTGATGGCCGGCGCGATCGTCATGGCGGCGGCGCGCCGCCGTGGCCTGCCGGTGCTGCCGGTCGACAGCGAGCACAACGCCATCCACCAGTGCCTGCACGGGCGCGCGCCGGCCGAGGTCCGCCGGTTGATCCTCACCGCGTCGGGCGGCCCGTTCCGCGAGTGGCCGGCCGTCTCGCTCGACGCCGTGACGCCCGAGCACGCGCTGAGCCACCCCACCTGGAAGATGGGCCGGAAGATCACCATCGACTCGGCCACGCTGATGAACAAGGGGCTCGAGGTGATCGAGGCCAGGTGGCTGTTCGACGTGGAGGCGGCGCGCATCGACGTGGTCGTCCATCCGCAGTCGGTCGTGCACTCGCTCGTGGAACTGCGCGACGGATCGGTGATGGCGCAACTGGGCGTCACCGACATGCGGCTGCCCATCCAGTACGCGTTCTCGTACCCCGAGCGCTGGGACGCCGCGCTGCCGGCGCTCGATCTCATGCGCGCGCAGCGGCTCGAGTTCTTCGCGCCCGATCGCGAGCGCTTCCCGTGCCTCGACCTGGCCTACCGTGCGCTGGAGGCCGGACCTTCGCACCCCGTGGTGCTCAACGCGGCCAACGAGGTGGCGGTGGCGGCGTTTCTCGAGGGCCACCTGCCGTTTCGCGGGATCCCGCGCGTCATCGAGGCCGCGCTCGACGCGCACGCGCGCGAGCAGGCCGCCCCGATCCGCGATCTCGACGACATCCGGCGCCTCGATCGCTGGGCGCACGGGTTCGCGACAGGCTCCGTCCGCGCGCTACAATCGGTGTGAACCTCCCGGGAATTCCACTCGTGACCAGCATCCTCGCGTTTCTCTTCGTGCTCGGCGTGCTCGTGTTCGTCCACGAACTCGGCCACTTCCTCATGGCGCGCCGGCAGGGCGTTCGCGTGATCACCTTCTCGCTCGGGTTCGGGCCGAAGGTGCTGACGCGGGTGCGCGGCAACACCGAATACTGCATCAGCGCCATCCCGTTGGGCGGCTACGTGAAGATGGCCGGCGAGACGCCGGAGGACCCGCGCAGCGGCGCCGGCGACGAGTTCCTGTCGAAGACGAAGTGGCAGCGGTTCCAGATCCTCATCATGGGCCCGCTGATGAACGTGGTGCTGGCGCTCGTGGTCATGACCGCCGTGCTCTACAACGGGGCGCCGGTGCCGGCCTACAAGAGCGCGCCGCCGGTCGTGGGCACCGTGCTGGCCGGATCGGTGGCCGAACAGGCGGGCATCCGGCCGGGCGACCGGATTCTGAGCGTCGCCGGAACCTCCGTCGCCACCTGGGAGCAGTACTCCCTTCAGGTGATGCCGCGCGCCGGGCGCGAGGTGGCGCTGGAGATCGAGCGCGCCGGAACACGCCAGGCGCTGAACGTGGTGCCCGTCGCGCGGACCCGGTTCGAGATGGGCGACATCGGCGTGCTGCCGGAGATGCACCCGCAGATCCGGTCGATCACGCCGGGCGGCGCCGCCGAGAAGGCCGGCCTGCGGGCCGGCGACGTCGTGCTGGCGGTCAGGGGCGAGGATCTCGCCCGCGACGGCGGCCTCGTGAAGATCATCAACGATCACCCCGGCGAGCCGCTCACGCTGGAGATCCGCCGGGCAGGCGGGCTCCTGGAGGTCACCGTCACGCCGGCGCTGGAGGGCGCCGTCGGACGCATCGGCGTCGGCCTGTCACCCTACGAGGAGCGGGTGGTTCAGCCGACGCTGCTCGAGGCTGCCGGCATGAGCGTGCGGCAGAACCTCGAGTGGTCCACGCTCATCTTCCAGGCGATCGGTCAGCTCGTCAGCGGCGAGGCGTCACCGCGCCAGCTCATGGGCCCGATCGCCATCGGCCAGCTCGCCGGCGATGCGGCGCAGGTGAGCTGGGTGGCGCTGTTCGGGCTGATGGCGATGATCAGCCTCAACCTGGGGCTCATCAACCTGCTGCCCATCCCGGTGCTCGACGGCGGGCACATCTTCATCATGGCGCTCGAGGGCATCGCCCGCCGCGACTTCAGCACGCGAGTGAAGGAGAGGATGCTGCTGCTCGGGTTCGTCGTGCTCGCGACCCTGATGGTGACCGTGATCTACAACGACCTGACGCGCATCGAGTGGATCGAACGCCTGATGCCGTGGCGTTGAGGAGGTGTCATTCATGCGTACCATGCGGATTCCGATCAGCGTGGCCGTCTTCTGCGCGGCCCTCGCCGGCATGGCTGCGGCGCAGCCGGCCACGGCAAGCCACGACGATCTGTTCGCGCTGCAGGACGCGATTTACGATGCCGGTCGCGACGTGGCGGCGCTGCGCGCCACCGACGCCGCCCTCGCCGACCAGTTGCAGCGCGAACTCGACCAGGTGCGCGACGAGGCCGTCTACCTGCGGGTGAAGCTGCGGAAGGACGGCGTGCTGGCGCGCAGCGAGGTGGACGGGGTGAGGCGCCGCGTCGAGGACATTCGCGCGCGGGCCAGGGGCGAGGGCGGTCCCTCCCAACGGGGTCCGGGTCCGGAGGCGCCTGCGGCCACGACGGCCGAGCCCGAGTCGCCGGCACCCGTCCGCCGGCCCGAGGGCTGCGGTCCCGATCAGGTGTGCGTGGGCCAGGAGCTCGACGTGCGCCTGCAGACGCCGCTCGATTCGGGCATCGCACAGGTCGAGGATCGCTTCGAGGCGACCACGATCGTCTCCTTCTACAACGAGGCCAACGAGCTCATCCCCGCCGGATCGCTGCTGCAGGGCGTGGTGAGCGGCGTCGATCGCGCGGGCCGCACCGACCGCAAGGGCAGCCTCACGCTTGCCTTCGAGCGAATCACGGTGCGCGGCCGTACGTACCCCATCCGCGCCACCGTCACGCGGGCCATCGAGAGCCGCGGCCTGCGCCAGGAGATGGGGAAGATCGGCGTGGGCGCCGGCGTGGGCGCCATCATCGGCGGCATCCTCGGCGGCGTGGGCGGCGCGGTGGCCGGGACGGTGGTGGGCGGCGGCGGCATGCTGCTCGCCACCGAGGGACCGGACGTCCGCATTCCGGCGGGGACGATCCTGCGCGTGCGGTTCGACTCGTCGGTGACGATCCAGTAGCGCGTCGCGGGGCAGGGCCCGCGGCCCGAAGGCCGCGGGCGCCACCGGCGGCAAGAGCGTCCGGCCCTGTCTCGCGCGCGCCGCGCGCACCCGCCCGGGACACCCTGAAGCGGCCCGGCACCGCGCAGCCGGGAGGATGGGGACGGCAGGCGACCGCGTCGCCGCTACTTCAGCCCGGCGAGCTTCGGGAAATCGGTGGCCTTGGCGAAGGCGTGCAGCACGTCGGCGTTCTCGAGCCCGGATCCCTCGAACTGCACGAGGAACCGCTTGCCGACGACGGCGTTCAGTTCGCCGTGCTTGCCGTCGTCGCTCCACCGCTCCCAGCCGGGGTTGCCGGCGACCGACGTCGACTTCTCGTACCCGTCCTCGGTCTGCTTCTCGTATCCCGCGGTGAGGAACATCGCAAACGGCGCGATCAGCAGCTGGTTGAGGCCCGAGTCGACGATCTTCGCCTCCACCCTGGCGTCACCCTTCGTGTAGGTGACTTCAGCCTGCGAGAAATTCACCGGCGCGGACATCCTCTCCCCGGTGGGCTTGCCCATGGTCCACCCGTCGACGGTGGGCAGCAGCGCCTGGAGGTCGCGGAAGCTCACGGGATCGACCGGCTTCTGCTCGCCGCCGCCGGCCATCTGCTGCAGGCCCTCGGCCATCTGCTGCAGGCCCTGAGCCGCCTGCTGCGCCTGCTGGCCCTGCTCCTGCGCGGCCTTGGCGATGGCCTCGGCCTGCGACTTCAGCTCCTCGGCCTTGCGTTCGGTCTCCGACTTGCCGCAGGCAGACACGGCTGCTGCCAGCGCGATGACGAGCGTGAACTTGTTCAACTGACGCATGGGACTCCTCGGGGATTCCACCCCGGCCGCGATTCTACACCAGCGGCCCGTCGCCGCCGGCCCGTCGCGCCCGCCCGGCGACGGGGCTCGTCGTGGCGCGGTGGCGCCAGGCGCGCGTGACGGTGCGTCCCGGGAAGATCCATCGTGCGCACGGAACCCGCGAACCGCGCGCATCGTCTCCGTGCATGTTCCCAGGAGGTCGACATGAACCGCTACGAGTTCAGCTTCTCGAGCAGCGCGGAGTTCGTGACGGGCGTGCTGCTGCTGGTGGTGACGATCGTCGCCATCATCGTGTGAGGTCCGGGGTCGCCGCCGTGGCGGTCACGCCGGCCGCGATTCCGGTTGCCGGCGTCGGCAGGCGGCGCGTGTCATCGTTCGGGCCGTGCGGGCACCGCCAGGTAGCTGCGCCGGGCCCGCGCGGTCAATCCCGCCTTCGTCCTCACCTCGAGCTTGTGCACCTTGCCGTCGAGCGCCGCCGGCGTGAAGCCGATGACGTACTGTGAGCGCAGTTCCTGCGCCACGCGCGTGAAGGTCTCACCGAGCGCGTCGGTGGTCTTCAGGACGAAGAAGCCGCCGCCGGTCTCTTCGGCCAGCTTCCGCAGGCCGCGATCGGGAGACGTCCGGTGGCGCACGCCGCCCACCGTCATCGTCGTCTCGATGCCGATGGCGTAGATCATCACCTCGTCACGGCGCGCCTTGTCGACCACGTGGCCGAGGCCCACCTTGCTGGCCGTGTCGTCGCCGTCGGTGAACACCAGCACCACCTTGCGCCCCTCCACCGCGGCCAACTGGTCGATGCCCTGATCCACCGCGTCGTAGAGGCGCGTGGGGTTGCCGAACATCAGGTCGTTGAGCGCGCCCACCAGCACGTCGCGATCGCGGGTCATCTCCGACGCGAACTGGATCTTGTCGTTGAAGGCGCCCACCATGCCCTGGTCCTCGGGCGTGAGGCGGATCAGGAACTGCTCGGCCCCCTTCTTCACCTCGTCCAGGTTCAGCGTCATGCTGAGGCTGGTATCGAGCATGACCACCGCGGAAAACGGACGCGGGTTGTTGTCGAAGAGGGTGATCGCCTGCGGCACGCCGTTGTCGAGGACGGTGAAGTCGTCCTGCTGGAGGTCGGGGACCAGCCGGCGGGCACCGTCGGTGACCGTCACGAAGAGGGGCACCAGCTGGGTGGTCGAGCGGAACAGCGGCTGGGCCGGTGAGGAGCCGGGTTGCGAGAACGTCAGCGCGGCCGCTGCCGCGGCCATGAGCCATCGTGAGGAGCGCACCTGACGATTGTAGGTCACTCCTCGCGCCTGGCCCCGGGCCCCACGCCTGCGTCAGTACATCAGGAACGTCCTCCGCACCGGCTCGAACCCCTCGACCGCCGGCATCCAGGACGCGGCCATGGCCCGCGGATCCTCGTGCGCTTCCACCTGCCGCCGCAGGGCGGGTGAGCCCGCGAGGATGTCGATCGGCATCTTCTCGTGCTCGTACTCGTAGGGCGGCGGGCGCCAGGCGAAGGCTGCCGGCGACTCCGCATGGAACTCGCGCAGCATCGCCGCGGCGGTGAGCACGGGCGCGAAGGCGTCGCGATCCAGCACGTGGATCTGCACGCCGCCGCACGAGGCGCGGGCGTGCTTCTGGAAGGTGGGCTCGAAGCGCACCGGACGGAACCGGACACCGGGGAGCGCGTGCGCCTCGAGCCGGCCGGCCAGCGCGCGCTCGTCGGCCCACGGGGCGCCGATCAGTTCGAAGGGGCGCGTCGTGCCGCGCCCCTCCGAGAGCAGCGTCCCCTCGAAGAGCACCGCGCCCGGGTAGACGATGGCCGTGTCGAGCGTGGGCATGTTGGGCGAGGGGATGACCCAGGGGAGGCCGGTGCGATCGAACCAGTCGTCGCGCGACCAGCCGCCCAACGGCACCACCTCGAGCGCGGCGCCGATCCCGAAGTGATCGTTGAAGAGCCGGGCCAGTTCCCCGATGGTCAGCCCGTGGCGCAGCGGGATGGGGAACAGTCCGACGAACGACTCGTAGCCCGGCTCGAGCATCGGACCCTCGACGGCGCGGCCGCCGATCGGATTCGGCCGATCGCAGACGACCACCGGCACGCCATGGCGCGCGGCGGCGCGCAGGCAGTTCGCCATCGTGTAGACGAACGTATAGACGCGCGTGCCCACGTCCTGCAGGTCGATCACCAGCAGATCGAGATCGCCGAGCATCGCGGCCGTCGGCTCGCGAACCTCGCTGTAGAGCGAGTAGACCGGGATCCGCCGCGACGCGTCCTCGCCGTGCGGCGTTTCGATCATGTTGTCCTGCAGATCGGAATGGAAACCGTGCTGCGGCCCGAAGAGGGCGGTGAGCCGGAGGTCGCGGCGGGCGGCCAGCCGATCGGCCGCATGGCGCAGGTGGCCGTCCACCGAGGCGGGGTTGCAGACCAGGCCGACGCGCTGGCCCCGCCAGCGATCGGAAGCGAGCAGGCGATCGAGTCCGAGTTCGACAGGCATCGGCCCGAGTCTACCGCGTCACGCGGTGCAGGGCACCCGCGGGAAGACTCGGCGGCCCGACGCGTGGCCGCCGCCCGGCGGGAGGACGCAGGCTACAGGCGGCGCGCGACGCGGCGACCGAGGCCCACCAGGCCCGCGCCAAGCAGCAGCCACGTGGCCGGCTCGGGCACCGCCACCCGCATCTGCTCCATCCCGGCGGCGAAGGTGAGCGTCTTCGGCCCGCTGGCCACCACGTCGGGCACGTCGAGGGTGACCAGGCCCGTCAGCGTGCCGAGGTTGTCGAGACCGGCGCGGCGGAGCAGGGAAAGGTTCAGGTCGTCCCAGAATTCGGTCTGGATCGACAACGTGTTGAGCGCCAGGCGGGTGAAGTGCAGGGTACTGCCCGGGTAGAGGCTGAGCACGCGGCCGAAGACGTCGGTGCAGCACTGGTCGAGGTCGGAGTAGCGCGCCGAGCCGACGCCCTCGACCGACAGCGTGTAGAAGGAGCCGGCCTTCGTCAGGCTGAAGGTACGCGCCTCGTTGTCGGTCCAGCCGTAGGGATCGACGGAGGGCGGCCCGATTTCGATGGGGTCGGCCCAGGCGGGGGCGGCGGCACAGGCGAGCACGGAGGCGAGGACGAGTGCGGTCAGACGCATGACAACTCCCCAGCCGTTCGGGCTGGACGGGACAGGCCGGTTCGGCGATGGCTGGGGAGCCGATGTGGCCGAGGGCGTCCTGTGGCGCCCGCCTACACTACTACAAGACCTGTACCCGCGTCTCGACACGCCCGAACCGACGAAAGTCCGGTTGTGTGGGCCGCCTGGCCTGGACTTCGAAGACAATAGTCTCCGTCCGCGAGAACTATCTTGTCGTGCCGGCTTCTGGTTGAGAGACAACGTATGCCCGCGGAATCGGCATCCTTCGAGCGGAACTCGAATCGCGGGCTCAGCCGTCGGGCGGCGTCTCGCGTCTTGACACTTGCCAGCGGCGTCACGGGGCCATAGAGTCATGCCATCGCGACGTCCCAGTCGCCGGCTGAGGCTGCGGCACCAGTCGCCCGGCCCGACACGGTTCCGCGTGGCCGATCTGCCCATGGCTTTCGATCTCGCTCCGCTCCCGCCACTCGACGCGCGCCGCTACGCTGAGGAAACGGCTCATCTGCTGCGCTACATGCTCGGCCTGAACATCGCCGAGTGCACGGCCTACGATCTGTTCCGGGTGCTGGCCATCCCGCTCCGCCAGCGTCTGGTGGACGGGCTCACCCAGACCGAACTCCGGTACCGGGCCCGGCGCGTGCGCCGCGTCTACTACCTGTCGGCGGAGTTCCTCATCGGCCGGTCGCTGGGCGACACGCTGTTGAACCTCGGCCTCTGGCCGCAGGCTCGCGAAGCGGCGTCGCTGCTCGGCCTCGACTTCGACGCCGTGCTGGAAGGCGAGCCCGACGCGGCGCTCGGCAACGGCGGCCTCGGGCGGCTGGCGGCGTGCTACCTCGAGTCGATGGCCTCGCTCGGGCTGCCGGGCTTCGGCTACGGCATCAACTACGAGTTCGGTCTCTTCCGCCAGGAGATTCACGACGGCGCCCAGGTCGAGCTGCCGGATCTGTGGAACGCCAAGCGCAACCCGTGGGCGATCGAGCGGCTCAACGAGGCGATCTTCGTTCCCCTGTACGGCCGCATCGAGGACTTCCACGACCGCTCGGGCGTCTACAACCCGATGTGGCTCGACTGGAAGGTGATCGTCGGCGTGCCGCACGACGTGCCGGTGGTGGGCCACCACGGCCGCACCGTGAACTGGCTGCGCCTGTTCTCGGCCCGCGGATCCAGCGAGTTCGACGTGCAGATCTTCAACTCGGGCGACTACATCCGCGCCGTCGAGCAGAAGATCTCGTCGGAGACGATCTCGAAGGTGCTCTACCCCTCGGACGTCGTCGCGCAGGGCAAGGAGCTGCGCCTCATCCAGGAGTACTTCCTCGTCGCCTGCGCCATGCGCGACATCGTCGCGCGCGCGCGGCAGACGCACGGTGGCGTGCGCGCGCTGCCGGAGGCCGCGGCGATCCAGATGAACGACACGCACCCGGCGCTGGCCGTGGCCGAGCTGATGCGGCTGCTGGTCGACGAGGAGGGCCTCGAGTGGGACGAGGCGTGGGCCATCACCACCAGGGTCTGCGCCTTCACCAACCACACGCTGCTGCCCGAGGCGCTGGAGAAGTGGTCGGTCTCGCTGTTCGAGCGCGTGCTGCCGCGGCACCTCCAGCTGATCTACGAGATCAACCACCGCTTCCTCGATCAGGTGCGTGCGCGATACCCGGACGACGACCGGCGGTCTGCCCGCATGTCGCTCATCGAAGAGGGCCCCGAGCGGCACGTGCGCATGGCGCACCTGGCGATTGTCGGCAGCCATTCGGTGAACGGCGTCGCCCGCATTCACTCGCAGCTCATCCGCACGTCGCTGGTGCCCGACTTCGCCGAGATGTTCCCGGAGCGGTTCGGCAACGTCACCAACGGCGTGACGCCGCGGCGCTGGCTGCTGCACGCCAACCCCGGCCTGCGCGAGCTCGTCACGTCGCGCATCGGCGAGGCGTGGACCGCCGACCTGTCGCGGCTGCGCGAGTTCGAGCGCTTCGCCGACGACCCGCAGACGCAGGAGGACCTGCGCGCCGTGAAGCTGGCCAACAAGCGCCAGCTCGCGCGGATCATCAAGCGCCACCTGCGCGTCGAGGTCGACCCCGCGTCGCTGTTCGACGTGCACGTGAAGCGGATGCACGAGTACAAGCGGCAACTGCTCAACGCGATGCACGTCGCGCACCTCTACCTGCGCGCGGTCGAGGACCACGTGCTGCCCGAGACGCCGCGCACGGTGATCTTCGCCGGCAAGGCCGCGCCCGGCTACGTGATGGCGAAGCTGATCATCCGCTTCATCCACCGCCTGGCCGCGGCCGTCAACGCCGAACGCCGGCTCGACGGCCTCCTGAAGGTGGTGTTCCTGCCCGATTATCGCGTCTCGCTCGCCGAGCGCATCATCCCGGCGGCCGACCTCAGCCAGCAGATCTCGACGGCCGGCACCGAGGCGTCGGGCACCGGGAACATGAAGCTCTCCATGAACGGCGCGCTGACCATCGGGACGCTCGACGGTGCCAACATCGAGATCGCCGAGGAGGTGGGCGACGAGCAGATGTACATCTTCGGCCTCACGGTGCCGGAGGTGGAGGATCTCACGCGGCGCGGCTACGATCCATGGACCTGGTACCATCGCTCCCCGCCGATCCAGCGCATCCTCGAGGCGATGGGCGACTCGCGATTCAGCCCGCGCCAGCCCGGGCTCTTCCGGCCGCTGCGCGACTCGCTGCTCCACGGCGGCGATCGGTACATGCACCTTGCCGACTTCGAGTCGTACGTGGCGACGCACCGCCGCGTGGCCGCCGACTTCCAGCGGCGCGACGACTGGGCGCGGCGCAGCATTCTCACCATCGCGCGCATGGGCCGGTTCTCGAGCGACCGCGCCGTGATGGAATACGCGCGCGACATCTGGCACGTGGAGCCGGTGGCGACCATCACCGATCTGACGTGAGCCACACGCCGACGACGGCCGGATCGAGCCTCACGCGACGCGTCGTGGTGGCCGATCGGGGCGACGCCGGCGTGCGCCTCGACCGCGTGCTGCTGCGCCGGCTGGCCGACGTCCCCGGCCTCTCGCGCACGCGCGCCCAGCGCTGGATCGAGGCGGGACAGGTGCGCGTGGCAGGCCGCGGCGTGACGCGCGTGGCGGCGCGGGTGGCCGCCGGCGACGAGATCGCCGTGATCTTCCCGGCGCCGCCGCCGCGCCGCCGGCCACAGCCCGAGCCGGGCGTCCTCGACGTGCTCCACCAGGACGAGCGGCTGCTGGCGATCGACAAGCCGGCCGGCCAGGTGGTGCACCCGGCCCACCGGCACGCGGCCGGGACGCTGCTGAACGTGCTCCTCCACCACGCGCGGACGGATGGCTGGATCCCGCGCCTGTTGCACAGGCTCGACCGGCACACCTCTGGTGTCCTGCTGGTCACGCGCAGCGCCGAGGCGCACCGCGCGCTGGCGCGCGCGTGGTCCACGCCGGCCGTGCGGAAGCACTACCTGGCCATCTGCCTCGGCCGGCCGCCACGTGTGAGGGGCGACATCCGGCTGCCGCTGGCGCGCGACCCGATCGACGGCCGCCGCGTGATCGTGGCGCCGGCCGGCGGCCGCGAGGCCGTCACGCGATACGAGGTGATGGCCCGCTCGCGTCCTCCGCGCGCCGGACTCTCGCTCGTGCGCTGCGAACTGCTGACGGGCCGCACGCACCAGATCCGCGTCCACCTGGCCGAAGTGGGCTGTCCGGTCGCGGGCGATGGCGTGTACGGCGCACGCCGGCGCGCGCCGGACCTCAATCCCCGCCTCGGGACGCTCGTGGCCGCGCTGCGGCGTCACGCGCTGCACGCGTGGCGCGTTGCCCTGCGGCTGCCGGGCGAGCCGTCACTGGACATCGTCGCGCCGCTGCCTGCCGACCTGCGCGAGTTGCTCGCAGGCGCCGGCATCGATCCGGGGGTGGTGGAGGCGGCGGCCGCACGGCTCTCCCACGAGGGGATGGTCAGGTGACTCGACTTGCGAGGCTGAAGGCCGCGGCCCGGACGGCGCTCATCCTGCTGGGCGCCGTCAGCGCCGGTGCGCAGTCCACGGCGGCGCGGGGGCCGGTTCCCAGCCTGCCCGGCTGGCGGACCGTGGCGCCGGGGGTGAATCTCCAGGGGGTTGCCCCGGCGCGCGCCAGGGCGTAGCGTAGGCGCCATGCGCGCGCTCGTGACCCTGCTCACCGACTTCGGCACCTGCGATGGCTACGTGGCGCAGATCAAGGGCGCCATCCTGTCGCACGCGCCCGATGCGTCGATCATCGACGTCTCTCATGACATCGTGCCCCAGGACGTGACGCACGCCCGCTTCGTGCTGGGCCGCTACTGGCGGCGTTTTCCCCCCGGGACCGTCCACCTCGTCGTGGTGGATCCGGGCGTGGGGACCGCGCGCGCGGCGCTGGCCGTCGAGGCCGATCACCGTGTTCTGCTGGGGCCGGACAACGGCGTGCTGTCGGCGGCGCTGGGCGTGGACGGGGCGCGCGCCGTGGCGCTGGCGGTGCCGCGCGGCGCGTCCCCCACGTTCCATGGCCGCGACGTGTTCGCGCCGGCCGTCGCCGCCATCACGATGGGCACCCCCATCACCCAGCTCGGCGTCCCGGTGGACGCGCCGCTGTGTCTGCGCTGGCCCGAGCCGGTGTCCGACGAACGGGGACGCCTCACCGGCGAAGTGATCGTGATCGATCGGTTCGGCAACGCCATCACCAACCTGCCCGGGCCGTCACGGCCGGCCCGCGTGTCGCTGGATGCCACCGAGCTACCGGTGTGCCGCGTCTATGCCGACGTCGAGCCCGGGCAGCCCCTGGCGCTCACCGGGTCGAGCGGCTGCGTGGAGATTGCCGTGCGCGAGGGCAGCGCGGCGCGGCGCTTCGGCCTGCGGCGCGGGACGCGCGTGGTGCTGATTCCCCAGGCCACCGCCTGAGCGGGCGGCCGTATCCCGCCGGCGCCTCGCGGGCCGCCAACGGGGCAGGTGGGGTGCCTCCGGCGCCCTGTTCCCGCTGCGCAAGGGGTAAGATGGAAGGTGCCGAAACCCCTTATTCCAGTGGAGACCCTGTTCATGTCCATCAAGGTTGGCGACACCCTGCCCGAAGGCGCTTTCACCCGCATGACGGCCAACGGCCCCGCGCCCATCACGACCGGCGAGGTGTTCGCCGGCAAGAAGGTGGTGCTCTTCGCCGTGCCCGGCGCGTTCACCCCGACCTGCTCGAAGCAGCACCTGCCCGGCTACCTGAAAGAGCACGACGCGATCAAGGCCAAGGGCGTCGACGAGATTGCCTGCCTGGCCGTCAACGACGTGTTCGTGATGGACGAGTGGGCGAAGGCCAATGGCGTGGGCGACCGGATCCTGATGCTGGCCGACGGCAACGGCACCTACACCAAGGCGCTCGGCCTGGAGTTCGACCTGAGCAAGCTGGGTCTGGGCATCCGCTCGCGCCGCTTCTCGATGATCGTCGACAACGGCGTGGTGAAGGAACTGAACGTGGAGCCCGATGCGGGCGTCAGCGTGTCGGGCGCCGGCGCCACCGTCTGCCAGTTGTAGTCCCCGAACGGGGCGGCGGGATGCTGGCGCGGCGCACGGGCCGCGCCAGTCCCGGCGCGGGCGAGAGGTTCAGCGGCCCGCGCGGATCTTCTCGATCCTGCGATCGCACTCGTCGCGAATGCGCTGGAGGTCTCGCCGCAGCGCCTCCTCGACGGCCGCCAGTTCGGCCGGGTCGGCGGCGCCGGCGGCCTTCGAGCGGTGCATGATCCGCGCCTCGGCGGTCCTGGCCTCGGCGACGCGGCGCGCCTCGGCAATCGCCTCGCGCTGCGCATCGGTCAGCGCCGACGCCGAGACGCCCGCCTCCTCGTCCTTGCGGCGCAGGCGCTCCATGGCGAGTTCGTACGCGCTCTTCGGTGCGGAATCCGACGGCATCACGTGTGAGGGCTCCTCGGCGTGCGGGCGGTCCAGTGGTCGAGCAGCGGCGGCTCCCGGCCGCCGCCTGAGAGCCGTTATACCACGCGACCCGCTGGGGTCGGCCGCGCGTCGTGGTTCGCCGCTGGCCGGCGCCTCGCCGCCGGGGCGCCCCGTCAGCCGGCGGTCGGCACCGCCTGCCTGCTCTGCGGCGTGCGGTACTTCTCGAACCAGGCCAGCAGGTAGAGTTGCTGGAGCAACTGGTGCGACGGCCGGCGCCAGCCGTGGAACTCCTCCGGCATCCGCACCAGCAGCGTGTCGGCCTTCTTCAGCATCTTGAGCGCCCGGTAGTACTCCTCGCTCTGCGGCATCGGCGTGCGCAGGTCGGCCTCGCCCGTCATCACCATGGTCGGCGTCACGACCTTGTCGACGTAGTGCAGCGGCGAGCGCACGGCGTACTCCATCGGGTCTTCCCAGGGGTACTTCTCGAACTGGTGGTACCACGTGGGCCCGTCCGTGATGCCGACGAACGAGTGCCAGTTGATCACCGGACGCATCGACACCGCGGCGCGGAACCGGTCGGTGTGTCCGACGATCCACGCGGTGAGCACCCCGCCGCCCGAGCCGCCGCAGACAAAGAGGTTGTCCCGGTCGATCCATCCTTTGGCAAGGGCCGCGTCGACGCCGGCCATCAGGTCGTCGTAGTCCCGGCCCGGGTAGCTGAACTGGATGCCGTTGACGAACTCCTGGCCGTAGCCCGTGGATCCGCGGGGGTTCGTCCACAGCACGGCGTAACCGTTGGCCGCGAAGTTCTGCCACGCCCAGTTCCACCCGACGCTGTACATGCTCCACGGGCCGCCGTGAATCCAGAGCACCATCGGGTATTTCTTCGAGGGATCGAAGTTGGCTGGCTTCATCAGCCAGCCCTGCACCTTCAGGCCGTCGGGCGCGGTGAACCACAGTTCCTCCGCTTCGCCCAGCGCCAGATCGCCCAGCACGTCCCGGTTGAGATCGACCAGCACGCGGCTGTCACCGGGCCTGGCCACGTTGAAGGTGACGAGGACCCCGGGTTCCTTCACCGACGAGCGAACGGCCGCGGCCTGGCCACCGGTGGCGATCGACACGCCCTGCAGCACGTGCGCGCCGCTGGTCACCTTGCGCGGGGCCGTGCCGGCCGTCATCGCGACGAAGTAGAGGTTGTCCTCGCCGCGCTCCTCCATCGAGTAGTAGACGCCCGCGCCGTCCGAGGCCCATCCCACCACCCTGGGCGAGCTGGGGAGCCTGCCCGCCAGCATCCGCTTGCCGCCGCCGCCGGCCTCCATCAGGTAGAGGCTCGCCAGGTGGCTCGTGAAATTCCGCTGGTCGAACCCCGTGTAGGCGATCCACCGGCCGTCGGGTGACACCAGCGGGTTGCCGTCGGGCCCGTCGCGGTCGGTGAGCGCCCTCACGTCGAGCGTGGCCAGGTCGACGGCGTAGATTTCGGTGTCGCCTCGCAGGTATTCCGCGTCGGGCTTGCGGATCCCCGACACGTAGATCGTCCTGCCGTCGGCCGACCACTCGGGGCTGCCGTGGTTGTAGCTGCCGCTGGTCACCTGGCGGGCCACGCCGCCGGTGGCCGCGTCCACGACGAAGACGTGTCGCCATTCCCTGGCCGTCTGTCCGACGCCGTCGGCGCCCCACGACAGGCGATCGACCAGCGTGGCGCCCTTGGCCAGTTGTGCCCCCTTGGGCGAGGGCGGCAGCTTCACGGGCAGGATGGGCGTGTCGTCGGGGAGCGTCATCGTGAAGGCGAGGTGCCCGCCGTCGGGCGACCACACCAGGCCCGACGGATCGCGTTCGACGCGGGTGAGCTGCGCCGTCTCGCGCGTGTCGAGCCACAGCACGTGCGCCTGCGTGGCGCCGGACCGGTTCGACAGGAACGCGAGGCGTTTGCCGTCCGGGGCCCACACGGGAGCGGTGTCGCGCCACGGGCCGTCGGTCAGCTGGCGCAACCGTTCGCCCTTCACGTCGACGATCCAGAGGTTGCTGGCCTGCTGGTCCTTCATCGTGTCGACGTACCCGCGCGCGAACACCACCTGCGTGCCGTCGGGGGAGATGCGCGGGTTCTGGATCGACTCCATCTGGTAGAAGGTGTCTTTCGTCAGCAGGCGCGTGGCCGCGGGCGCCGCGGCCTGCGCGAACGCGACGGCGGCGAGACCGGCCATCGCCAGGGTCAGGACGATCGAACGGGCTGGTCGCATCGGCTTCCTCCCTGAACAGACGGCGACAGGGTAGCACCGAAGGCCGGGCTCGTCGCGGGCCATCGCCGTCGGCCTGACACCTACCCGGCCTGGCCGCGTACGGCTACACTCTGGCGTCACCCAAGGAGTGGTCTCATGCGCCGTAGCCTGTTCGCCCTGCTGCTGCTCGCCTTCGCTCCGCTGCCGGCTGCCGCCCAGCCAGCCGCCCCCGCGCTGCACCCGAAGATCGATGCGGCCGCCGTGGCGCTGCAGTCGAAGCTGGTCGCCTGGCGCCGCGATTTCCACCAGAACCCGGAGCTGAGCAACCGCGAGTTCCGCACCGCGAAGGTGGTGGCCGCCCACCTCACCGCGCTCGGGCTCGAGGTGAAGACCGGCGTGGCGAAGACCGGCGTGGTCGGCATCCTGCGCGGCGGCAGGCCGGGTCCCGTCGTGGCGCTGCGCGCCGACATGGACGGTCTGCCCGTCGAGGAGGAGGTGGATCTGCCGTTCAGGTCGACCGCGCGGGGCGAATACAACGGCCGCGAGGTGCCGGTGATGCACGCCTGCGGGCACGACATGCACATGGCCATCCTCATGGGCGCGGCCGAGGTGCTCACGGGCCTGAAGGCCGAGATCCCCGGCACCGTCGTGTTCATCTTCCAGCCAGCCGAGGAAGGGGCCCCGCGTGGCGAGGAGGGCGGCGCCGACGTGATGGTGGCCGAGGGCGTGCTCGACAACCCGAAGGTGGACGCCATCTTCGGCCTCCACGTGTTCCCCTACCGGGTGGGCCAGATCGTGGTGCGGCCCGAAGGCTTCATGGCCGCCAGCGACAGCTTCCGGATCACCGTGCGCGGCCGCCAGACGCACGGCGCGCTCCCCTGGGGCGGCGTCGATCCGATCGTCGTCGGATCGCAGGTCGTCCTCGGCCTCCAGACGATCATCAGCCGCCAGTCGGACGTCACGAAGGCGCCGGCGGTGATCACGGTCGGGATCTTCAACGGCGGCGTCCGCTCCAACATCATCCCCGACACGGCGACGCTCGAGGGCACCATCCGGACGTTCGATCCCGCGATGCAGGACGACATCCACGATCGGATCACGCGGACGGCGACGAGCATCGCCGAGAGCGCCGGCGCCACCGCCGAGGTCTCCATCACGCGCGGCAACCCGGTCACCTGGAACGACCGCGCGCTCACCGAGCGCATGGCGCCCTCGCTGCGCCGTGTGTCGCTCGCGGGGTTCGAGGACAACACGCAGGCGACCACGACGGCCGAGGACTTCTCCTATTACCAGAAGAAGGTACCGGGCATGTTCTTCTTCCTCGGGGTCACGCCCGAGGGCACCGATCCGGCGACGGCGGCGCGCAACCACTCGCCGCGCTTCTATTCCGACGAGGGCGCGCTCGTGCCGGGCGTGCGGGCGATGGCGAGCGTGGCGGTGGACTTCCTCGCGGGCGGCGGAACGAAGCCGTAATCCGGTGGTTGCGGAGGGTGGCCGGCCCGTCCGGGCCGTCGCGACAGGGCGGGCTTGACTTCGGCGCGGCGAAGGGCGACAGTGGCCGCAGGTAACGGACCAACGGGTCGGCCCAGCGTCGCGAGGCGGCTGGCGGCCGCCTTTCCGCGAACTGAGGCGAGAGAGGAGGCCACGCCGTGTCTACTCTGCTGCCGCGCCTCAACCGTCGCGTCCTGACGGTCTTTCTCCTCGTCAGTCTCCCTGCCTTCATCGTCGGCGTCGCGGTGGTATTGGCCATCGGCCAGGCCAGGCTGCGCGATGCCGGCGGTCGTCACCTCGAGGACGTGGCGCACCAGACCGCCGCGTCGGTCGATCACTACGTGTACCGCCGCATCCTGGACGTCTCGTTGATCGGACGGAGCCCCGAGCTCAGACAGGAGGCCGCGCTGGGCTCGGCGCGCCCTGTCGATCAGAAGCGCATCGAGGCCATCGACAGCGACTGGGTCAACCGCCGGGCCGACCTGCCCGAGAAGGTCAGCCTGCTGCGGTCCCCGGCCTCCCGGTTCCTTGCCGATCTCGTGGCGCAGGATCGCATCTACCGGGAGATGCTGCTGACCGACCGCGTCGGACGGCTGGTGGCCGCCTCGGGCGAGACCTCCGACTACTTCCAGGCCGACGAGGACTGGTGGAAGGCGGCGGCCGGCGACGGGCACACGCCGGGAGCGAGCGTGAGCGACGTGCGCTGGGACGACTCGTCGCGGACGCTGGGCGTCGAGATCGCCGTGCCGGTGTTCGAGCCCGACAGCAACGTGTTCGCCGGCCTGCTGAAGGCGGTGGTCGACAGCCGGGAGTTGCTGGCCGTGGTGGGCGGCGTCCAGCTTGGCAACACGGGAGAGGCCGCGCTGCTGCGGCGCAACGGGACGATCGTCTTCAGCCGTGAGGTGGGCGATCCGAACGCCCGTTTCGCCGGCGCGGAGACGATGCGCGATCGCCTGGCGGCGCAGCCGGAGGGCGAAATGCTGTCGGGCGCCTCCTTCAGGGTGCTGCCGGCCGGCGGCGAGGCGCGCATGGTGGGCATCGCGCCCAGCCAGCTCGGGCGCAGCTACGACAACCTGCAGTGGGTCGTCGCCGTGTCGCAGGACGAAAGCGAGCTGCTGGCGCCGATGCAGCGGGTGGGATGGTACCTGCTCGGCGTCGTCGGGCTGACGGCGGCGATGCTCCTGCTGGCGGCGCTCTACTTCTCGCTGCGCCTGTCGTCGTCGGTGACCGAAGACCTCGTGCTCGTCGAGCGCGCGCGCGTGTCGCACGTTGGCGACGAGCACGCGGCCGATGCCAGCGTGCCGCCGCGCGACGTGCCGCCCAACGTCCGCATGGCCGGGTGAGCCGGCCCCGCCCGGGGCCGGCGCGTCGCGCGTGCCGGGGGCGGATCGCGATCGGCCCCCTCCCGGCGCGCTCCGCAGGGACCGGCGCGGGGCTATCGCCGCGCCGGCCGCTTCGTCGCCCCTGGCGGCGCCTTCGGGGTCCGGGCCGGCCGGCGGCGTCGCACCGGCTGGGCGCCAGCCTTCTTCAGCACCGTGACGGCGCGCTTCAGGTCGGTGGTCGCTTCGAAGCCCATCACGGCCGAGAACCGCCGCCCGACGACCTGGGCGATCAGGAAGCCCAGGTTCAGGCCCTCGTCGGCCAGGGCCTGGGCCAGCGCCTGCAGCAGGCCGGACCGGTTGTCGCCGGTGACCAGCAGGCTTGGCGTGCGTGCCGGCTGCATGCCGGCCGCCTGGGCGGTCTTCCCCATCCTGGCGCCCGTCACCGGGTAGAACTCCAGGATGCCGCGCGCGCCGTGCCCGAGCTCGTGATAGCCCATGACCAGCTGCAGGTCCACTCCCGCGGCCGCGAAGGGCACCAGCGAGGCGGCGAGCCTCCCCGGCGAGTCCTCCACCTGCTGTCGCCAGATCGTGATCGGTTTCACCGTGATGGCCATGCGTCCCTCGTTCTCCGTTCGTCGAAAGTCCCGGTCTGCGGTTCCCGTGTGACGGCGTGCCGGCTCACAGCAGGGGGACTGCCGTGGCCTGGATCGCTGCCCACTCCTTCATCAGGTCGTCGTAGCGTTGCCATGCGTCTCGGCCCGGCTTCTGATCGGCGCTGCCCAGCATCCGCTGGATGTTCGACAGCTGGTCGATCAGCATCGGCTGCGGATAGACGATGGGGGCCGTCACCAGGCGCGCCAGCACCTCGTCGATGGCCCTGGATCGGGCCGCGTCGCCGGCCGCGGCCGTCTTCGCCGCGCGAAGCCGTTCGGCGAGCTGCCGGCCGGCCACGATGGCGTCGCGCACCTTCAGCAGGAGGTCGGCCTGCTCGTCGAGGTTCTGCTGCGTGACGCCGACCGCGGCCACGCGTGGGTCGATCCGCACCTCGATGGGCGCCGTCAGCGTCGTCTCCGTTCCGCCGCGATCCACGCGCAGCCGCACCTCGTAACGTCCGGGCGGAACCAGCGGGCCGTCGGTGCCGCCGCCTCGCGCGGCCGGGTTGGTGCCGGCGTATCGCAGGTCCCACTGGAAGCGATTGGCGCCGGCGCGTGCGGGCACACGGGTGGGGAGTGCAGCCCGTCGCGGACCTCCAGCCCCCGGGCTGCCGGTGTCACCGGGCGCGGCCTCGCTGGTGAACTCGCGCACGATGCGGCCCGCCGCGTCGGCGATGGCGATCCGCACGGGGCCGTCTGGCGTTGTCTTCAGCCAGTAGTCGATGCGCGCGCTGGCCGGCGGGTACTCAGGCCAGCCCGGCCGCGGTGCGCTCGCGGCGTGCCGCAGGCGGTAGGTGGCGGCCGGCGTGAAGAGGAACTGGTCGGCGGCGGTGGAAAACGCCGCAGGTGTGGCGGCGCCGCCGGCCGGGCGCAGGGCGCGTGCGATCTGCCGCAGCGGCGACACGTCGTCCATGATCCAGAAGCCGCGGCCCATCGTGGAGATCGCGAGGTCGCCGCGATGCACGCGCAGGTCGGTGACGGGCGTCGCCGGCAGGTTCTGCTGGAGCGGCTGCCAGCGGGCGCCGTTGTCGAACGAGACGAAGAAGCCGAACTCGGTGCCCGCGTAGAGCAGGCCCGGCACCTCGGTGTCCTCGCGGACGATGCGCGTGGGATGATCGTCGGGGATGCCGTTGCGGCCGTCGGTGAGCCGCGTCCAGGTCTGTCCGTAGTCGTCGGTGCGATAGATGTAGGGCCGCAGGTCGTGCTCGCGCAGGAAGCGGTAGACGGCGATGTAGGCCGATCCCTTGCGGTGGGGCGAGTCCTCGATGTTCTGCACGCGTCCGCCCGGCGGCAGGTCCTTCGGCGTGACGTTGGTCCACGTCTTCCCGCCGTCGCGCGAGACGTGCACGGGACCGTCGTTGGCGCCCACCCACAGCACGCCCTTCTCGAGGCGCGACTCCACCATGGCGTAGATGCTGCTGTAGACCTCCTCGCCGGTGATGTCGCGTGTGATCGGCGTCCCGGCCGTGATCTGGAGGTCGGGTTCGTTGGCGGTCAGGTCCGGGCTGATCACGTCCCAGCTCAGCCCTTCGTCCGTGCTGCGGTGCACGACGTGCGACGCCTGGTAGACGACGCCCGGATCGTGCGGCGAGACGACGATGACGGTCTGCCGTGGGAAGCGGTACCTGATGTCGCGCGGGTTGTGGCCGTAGCGGTTCTGCGGGTACACCCAGTAGTGTCGCTCCTGGCCCGTGGAGAGGTCGTAGCGGCCGACCTCGCCCTTGCACGCGCCCCACACCACTTGGCCGTCCGGACGCGGGTGGATCTGGCCGGTCTCGCAGCCGGGGCCCTGGATCCAGCCCTGCTCGGGCGAGTCGAAGGCCCAGGACACCGGCGGCAGGCTGGGCACGATCACGGTGGTGTTGTCCTGCTGCGGCGCGTAGAGGCGGTAGGGCCACTGCTCGTCGACCGCCACCATGTAGAGCTCGGCCGTGGGCTGGTTGTAGACCGTCGACCACGTGCGCCCGCCGTCGCGCGAGACGTTGGCGCCGCCGTCGTTGCACTGCAGGATGGTGTCGGGCTGATCGGGGTTGAACCACATGCCGTGGTTGTCGCCGTGGGGCGTGTCCACGCGCGTCCACGTCTTGCCGGCGTCGACCGACTTCCACAGCGAGAGCTCGTTGACCCACACTTCCTGTTCGTTCCTGGGGTTGACGTCGACGTAGTGGAAGTAGAACGGGCGCGCGCGCAGCCGGCGCTCGTTGTTGACGAGCTGCCAGGTGGCGCCGGCGTCGGTGCTGGTGTAGAGGCCGCCCTCGTCGCCGGGCGCCTCGATCATGGCGTAGACGCGCCGCGGGTTGCTGCGCGCGATGTCGATGTCGATCTTGCCGATGAGCGTCTGCGGCAGGCCCGTCGAGAGCTTCGTCCACGTCTCGCCGCCGTCGGTCGACTTGTAGATGCCGCCTTCGCTGGCAGGCCCGCCGCTGATGATGTCCCAGCCCTTCCGGAAGCCGCGGTACATCCCCGCGTAGAGCTCATCGGGATTCGACCAGTTCATGGCGACCACGCGCGCGCCGGTCTCCTCGTTCACGAACAGCGTGCGCCGCCACGTCCTGCCGCCATCGGTGGTCTTGAAGATGCCGCGCTCGGTGCCCGGCCCGAACGGCGAGCCGAGCGCCGCCGCCCAGACGATGTCGGGGTTGGTGGGGTGCACGGCGAGGCTGCCGATCTGGCCGGCCTCGCGCAGGCCGATGAACTGCCACGTCCTGCCGGCATCGGTCGACTTGTACATGCCGCGCCCGATGATGACGTTGCTGCGGATGGGGGCGCTGCCGGTGCCCACGTAGACCGTATCCGGGTGGCTGTCGGAGACCTCGATGGCGCCAATCGAGCCGGTGGCGATCTGGCCGTCGCCGATCGGCACCCAGGCGTGGCCGCAGTCGGTGGTCTTGAACACGCCGCCGCCGGTGCCGCCCTGGTAGAAGGTGCACGGCTGCGTGCGCACGCCGGCGATCGCCGTGACGCGACCGCCGCGATGCGGGCCGACCGATCGCCAGCGCAGATCCTGGTAGGCGGCGGGATCCACCGCCGGGCCCACCGGTGACTGGGCGGCCAGGCGCGCCCGTGAGCCGGCGGCCGGCATCAGCAGCACCAGCAGGGCGATTGCGATCCGGGCCAGCGCGGCGGGCAGTCGGTGACGTCTGGACAGCGGCATGGAGCGAACCTCGAGGAGACGGCCGGGGAAAGCGACAGGGCCGGGTGCGTTATAGCGCAGCGATGCGAGGGTTGCAACGACAGGCGGCCGTCGTGCCGGCGGCAGCCGCCGATTACGGGCGCGGATCCGAACGATAGATCGCGACGACCTGGTAGCGCGCCGCCTCGTCCCCGCCAGCCACCGGCAGGTCCCCGCAGCGCGTCCAGGCGTGCGCTCGCAGCCGGCCGCCGGGTTCACGCGCCACGCCGAGCGAGGTGATCGAGGCCAGGCCGCGGCGCCGCAGCATGGCGGTGGCGGCCAGCGACTGCGCGAAGCAGCGGCTGTCCCAGGGGAGGTGCCGCGCGGCCGTGGCGATGGCGCGGCCCACGATCTCGACCTCGCCCTCCTCGGCCCGGCTGGGCGCCGTGGACCCGGTGGCGGGGGTGCCCAGCCACGCCGCGAGGCGGCGGAAGGGTACGACGGTCAGGGCCGCGCGGGCGAGGGCCAGCAGGAGGGAGGCCTCGACGAGCGCTCGTCGATCGCGGGATGGCCGGGTGAGGAAGCGTCGAAGCCAGGTCACGTGAGACGAGCCCCGCCTGACGTGCAAGCGTAGTCGAAACGGGCGCCGGCGCGCGTGAGCCTCTAGAATGGTTCGCGCCGGCGGTCCCCGGCACGCCGTTGCGATGGTCACCGCGCTCTTCGTCCTCGCGATCTGCTCGTTTGCCCTCATGGGCCTCTTCGTGTGGCTGCTCGCGCGGCACCATCGCCGCGCAGAACACGCCCGGCAGGACCAGGAGCGGGCATCCGAGGCACCCGTGCCACCCGCGGAACCCCTGAAGTAGAATCGGTCGCTCACGGTTCCGTCGCTGCCCGCCAGGTTCCCGCAGGTTCCCGCAGGTTCCCGTGGTCCGTCGCACGGCGGTTGCACCCCGCCCCCCAATCGGGCGGCGCTGATGTCCGGGGAGAGAGGAGCGTCGGCATGTACAGGTTCGGTGTTCGAGGTGGGGCGGCGATGGCCGTCGCGATCGGTCTCGTTCTCGGAGCGGGCAGCCTGCACGCACAGGCCAGGCGGCCGCCGCTGCCCCAGAAGCCGGCACCCGGCAGGCCGGCCGAGGCGCCGGTGAAGCTGCCCGACGTGGTCGTGGGCGGCATCCAGGTGGTGAACGCGCCGTTTGGAGACGACGACTGGTCGGCGCGGCCGTTCAACTCGAAGAACGGGACGAAGGTCGTCCTGGTGATCAAGATGCCGGCCGGCGTGGGGCTGATCGCGATCGACGAGGACAACTCCAGCCTCGACACGTTCACCGACGAGAAGACCACGCAGTACGCCGCCGAGTTCGAGTCGTTCCCCGACGTGGTCAAGGACGGCTCGGCTGGCGCGATCGCGGCCGAGAGCGACATCGTGCCCGGCGCGGGCATGAGCGCGCTGCTGCTCGAGGGCACGCTGGCGTTGAAGGTGGCCGCCGGCACGAAGCCCACGAGGATCGCGGCGCTGCGCCCCGAGAACGGCAAGGGCTTCAAGCTCGGCGCCACCCAGGTCACCTTCAGCGACGTGACGCCGCCCGACGACCCGAAGGCCGAGGATGCGACGCTGTCCTTCAACATCAACCTGCCACGGAGCGTGATGAGCGGCATCAGGCAGGTGAAGTTCCTCGACGCGAAGGGCGCCGAGATCGAGGGGGCACGCCGCACCTCGAGCGGCTACGCGGGCGACGATGGCGAGATGGGCTTCTCGGTGCCGGCGGTGCACAAGACCTTCGGCATGGAGTTCGAGTTGTGGCAGGGCGTCAGGGATCTGAAGGTGCCCTTCAAGGTGAACGCATCGATTGCGCTCGCACCGTGACGCCGGCGGCGTGATGACGGCCCGGATTGCGACAGCGGCCCTTGCGCTGGCGCTCGCGTACGCGGTGCTCCCGGCGCCGCGGCCCGGGCTGGCGGCTCCGGCTGAGGACCTGCAGCAGCCTCCGTTCGCCGAGTGGCTGGCCGGGCTGCGGGCCGAGGCGCTCGCGCGCGGCCTGAACGCCGCCATCGTCGATCAGGCGCTTGCCGGCGTGACGCCGCTCGAGATCGTCACCGAGCGCGATCGCACGCAGGCCGAGTTCACCGTGGGACTCGACGCCTACCTGTCGCGCTGGCTGGCGCCCGGCTTCGTGCGGCTCGGGCGCCAGCGTGCCGCCCCGCACCGGCGGCTGCTGGCGCAGATCTCGCGCCGCTACGGCGTCCCGGCGGCGGTCGTCGCGGCGGTGTGGGGCGTGGAATCCAACTACGGCCGGTTCCAGGGCGTGCGACCCGTGATCTCCGCGCTCGTCACGCTGGCCTACGATCCGAGGCGGGCGGCGTTCTTCCGTGGCGAGCTGCTGGACGCGCTCGGCATCCTCGATCGCGGCGACATCGACCTGCCGCGCCTGCGCGGCTCGTGGGCCGGTGCGATGGGGCAGACGCAGTTCATGCCGTCGAGCTACCTGCAGTACGCGGTGGACTTCGATGGCGACGGGCGTCGCGACATCTGGAACACGCCGGCCGACGTCTTCGCGTCGATTGCCAACTACCTCGCCGGTCACGGCTGGACGGACGGCGAGCGGTGGGGGCGCGAGGTCACGTTGCCGTCGGATGCCGCCGGTCGCGATGCCGCCGCCGATGCGGTGCCGCTGCGCGCCGAAGGCTGCCGTGCCGCGCGCGAGATGAGCGAACCGCGGCCGCTGTCGGAATGGCGCCGGCGCGGCGCGCGGTCGCGAGACGGCGGCGCGCTGCCCGCGCAGGGGCCCGCCGCCTCGCTCGTGCGGGTCGGCGGCCGGACGTTCCTGGTCTACGGCAACTACGAGGCGCTGCTCGCCTACAACTGCGCGCACCACTACGCGCTCGGCGTGGCGCTGCTGTCGGAGCGCCTGCGGTAGACGCCGGCCTCCGCGCTCTCCCATGGCCTCCGCGCGACCGGGAGGCGGCTCCGCGCCCGCGCGGCGCCCTCATTTTCCGCCGATGACGATCACCAGCAGCACGATCGCCACGACCAGCAGCACCGTGAAGAAGATCTTCCAGAAGCTCTTCGGGTAGTTGCCTGCGATCTTTCCGGTGTAGCCGTTGGCGAGCACCTGGAAGCTCCGGCTCCCGTAGGTGTAGACGAGCAGCCACACCGGCACCAGCACGTGCTTGAAGGTCTCGCCCGAGTAGCTCGGGTCGATGCGCAGGTTGCGATGGGTGTCGCCGGGCACGGCGGCGGCGCACAGCCCCACCAGTTGCCGGTGCATCGCGTCGCGCGCCTTCTGCACCGCGTCGATCAGCACCACCTGGTAGTGCTCGACGATGAAACCGGAGAGGAAGCCGCGATCGTAGGGCACGACCTCGCCGGTGGGGAACGGCTCGACCGATCGCAGCAGGTCGAGGCTGACGCCCTTCGTGCCGGGCACCGGCGTGTCGTCGAAGAAGTGATCGACCACGCCCTGTGCCCATTCCCAGCGAACCTTCTGCACCTGGCGCGTCTGCGTGCGGCCGTTGCTGTCGCGGAAGGTCTCGGTGACGTAGTAGTAGTAGCCGGCCTCGGCCTGCCACGGGCAGCGCACCTGCGCGTCGAAGGTCCAGTAGGGCAGGTAGACGCCCTTGAGCGTGTCGACCAGCGCGCGGGCCTTCAGCGTGCCGGGCGCGAACCAGAGGCTGGCGTACCAGCGACGCATCGCCTCGCGCACCTGCGCATCGCTCACGCGGAAGGGCAGGACGCCCTGCGGCCGGATGGGCGACTTGATCTCCTCGTAATCGACGATGGCGGGCGATCCGCAGAACTCGCAGCGCTGGCCCACGCGCTCGGCGTCGAACACCGAGACGGCCTGGCAACTGCGGCACTTCACGGTCTTCTTCGGGGCCTGCCAGCCGCGCAGGTCCTCGGGCATCTCGCGCAGCGTGGCGGTGAGGTCGATCTCCTGCACCTCGCCCGTGGCCGTGTCGAGCACGTACGGCGACTCGGTGCCGCAGAACGGGCACACCAGCTTCTGCCTGCCGGCGTTCCACTCGGCCTGCGCGCCGCAGGCGGGACAGCTGTGTTTCTCGACGGCGGAGACTTCGGACATGGTCGGGCCGCGCGGGGCGGCGGGGCGGCGGGCAACGCGTGGCGTCCCCGCCGGCAGCGGGCCTACTGTGCCAGGTACTCGTCGATGGCGGCTCGCCGGATGCGGTAAGCGCTGCCGATCTTCTTGGCCTTGAGTTCGCCCGAGTCGATGATGCTCATCACGTCGCTCTCGGTGACGCCCAGGGCCTGCGCCGCCTCGGCCGGCGAGAGCAGGTCGGCCACGGCGGGCGTCGCCGGAGCGGCCGATCCCGCCGGGGCGGCTGGGACGGGTGGCGGCGCGGCGGGCGCGGCGGGCGCGGCGGCGCCACCCACCATCGGGATGGGCGGCGGCTGCATGCCGGCCTGCGCCATCATCTGCTGCGCGATGGCGAAGCCCACGGCGAGCTCGCTGGCGGTGCCCGCGGCGCCGCCGCCCTTGCCCGCCTCGAAACCCTTCGCCATCTGGTACTTCACGAACTCGTTCATGTTCCCGATGGCGGCCATGCTCGATCGCTTGTCGATGGCTGCCTCCACCTCCGGCGGCACCGACACGTTCTCGACGATGAAGCTGGCGATCTCGAGGCCGTACTTCGCGCTGACGACCGGGTTGATCAGCGGCAGCAGCGCGTCGCCGATCTCGGTGTAGCGCGCCGCGACGTCGAGCACCGGGATGCGCGCCGTGGCGAGCGCGTCGGTGAAGACGCTGACGATGCGCGACCGCATGGTGTCGGCGAACTCGTCGAGCCGGAAGTTCTGGTCGGAGCCGGCGACCTCCTTCAGGAACGTTTTCACCTCCACCACCTTGAAGTCGAAGGTGCCGAAGGCGCGCGCGCGGACGATGCCGAAGTCCTCGTCGCGCAGCATGATGGGATTGGCCGTCCCCCACTTGTTGCCCGTGAACAGGCGCGTGTTCACGTAGTAGACGTCGGCCTTGAACGGCGAGTTGAAGCCGTACTTCCACGACGCGAGCTTCGTCAGGATCGGGATGTTGTCGGTGGTGAGCGTGTGCTTGCCGGGCCCGAAGGTGTCTCCGAACTCACCGAGGTAGACGAACTGGACGGTCTGCGACTCCCGCACGATCAGCTGCGCGCCGTTCTTGATGGCCTTGTCGTCGTCGGGGAACCGGTAGGAGAGCGTGTCGCGGCTGTCATCGGTCCACTCGATGACGTCGATCAGCTCGCCCTTGATGAAGTCGAAGATGCCCATGCGCTGCTCCAGGAAGTGAGGTCTGGTGATTCTACCCCGATGTCGGGATGGCGCGGAGGTTCCCGGCCGGCGCCGGAGGTCCCGATGCCGGGGATGCCGGCCGCCGATCTCCTATCGCACCGGCCGCAGGTTCGCGTCGAGCTCGATGAATCCCTGTCCGATGCCGCGGGCGCGCGCGCCGTACCGCGAATAGCGCACGTCGCGGATCGTCACCTGGTAGCCGCCGCCCTCGCGCGCGACGACCTCGTAGCTGGGAAAGCGCAGCCAGCCGTCCAGGCCGCGCATCGAGGGCGCGTGGCGCGCGGCCTCGGTCACTGGCGTCGGGCCGGCGATGAACACGTCGGGGCCGAGCGGCGCCGGCCCGCCTCCGCGCAGGTCGACAACGTAGAAGGCATAGCGGTCGGGGTGCACGGCGATGATCTCGCGCACGAAGGGGTTGGCCGGCAGCGGTCCGGCCATCACCTCGCGCACCGTCCGGCCCTGATCGGCCAGCCAGCGTTCGGCGCGCGCGCGCGCCACCGCGGTGCCAGCCAGCATCAGCAGGCAGTAGGCGAGGCCCGCCGTGGCGCAGACCCGCGCCACCGGCGCCACCCGGGCAGGATCCGGCCACCGCCACCGCAGGAGGGCGATGGCGAGGACGCCGGCGAGCCAGATGCCGCGGGCGGCCGGCGGCACTTCCGGCGCCGTCAGCAGCAGCACGCTCGCCGCCGTGGCCACCAGTGTCCAGGCGGCGATGCTGGCGGCGCGTCGCGTGGTGGCCAGCGCCGCGGCCGCGCCGAACATCAGCCAGATCCACGGATCGATGATGAACAGCGCATCGCCGTAGAACCAGCGGCCCGAGAACGGCATGAGCAGGCGCACGCCGTAGGTGTTGAGCCAGTCGAGCACGGGGTGCGTCCACGTGGCCAGCAGCGCCACCAGCACGAGCGGCGCCGCGCGCGCCGCGGGGGCGTTGGCGGCGGCGCCGCGACGGCGCAGGCGATCCAGCAGCAGCATGAGGCCGCACAGGGCGAACGGCAGCACGACCATCGCCAGCACGCCGTGCGTCCAGCCGCGGCGGACGCAGAGCGAGACGTCGCCGCCCCAGAGCGTGGCCACGGCGTCGACATCCGGCAGGTTGGCCGCGATGACAATCGTTGGCGCGGCCAGCGGCGTGAGCCGTTTGAGGCCGGCCTGCGCCAGCGCTGCGCCGGCGAGGGTGTGGGCGAGCGGATCCATGCCGTGCAAGCGTAGCGCGGATCCGCCGCGGGCGCCGGCGGGGTCGCGGGCGCCAGGATGGGGGGATCCGGCGTGGCCGGATCCCCCCATCCTGCGTCGCGGCGTGTCGTTACGGCTGCGGTCCGCCGCGCGCCGGCCCGGGTGCGATCATGACGTGCGGTACGCCGGCCGCGTTCATCAGCTTGTTGAGCGCGGCGAGATCGTCGGACAGCGCGCGCACCTGCGGGACCAGCTCGTCGGCCTTCGCCGTGAGCAGCGTCACCTGCTCGCGCTGCCAGGCCGTCGGCGCCGCGCTCATGTTGGCGATCGCCGAGTAGAGCTGCGTGAGCCGCTGCGAGTAGGGCGTGGGGCGCACCACCAGCGGCGGGCCCGCGTCACCGAGACCCCGCGCCTCGGAGGGCGGCGTGCCGAAGTTCGGGTAGAGATCGTCGATCTTCTTCAGCAGCGCCTCGCCGGCCTTCTGCACGTTCTCGGGCACGCCCGCCCCCGGCCGCTTCCAGCCGTCGATGGCGGAGGAGAGCGCCTGACGCATCTGCTGGATGGTGCGCTGCGCGGTCACCATTGGCTCCAGCTTCGGCAGCAGCGCGTCGAGCGCCGCCCGGCGCGCGGCGCGATCGGCAGCCGTCATCGTCACGCGCGGATCCTCCTGCACCTCGACCGATGTCGAGGCTTCGGCGCCGGCGGCCGCGATCGTCACGGTGTAGGTGCCGGGCTCCACGCGCGGGCCCATGCTCGCGCCCATCATGCCGAAGCCGCCACCGCCTGGCCCGCCGGCGCCGCCGGGGGCCGGCGGGACCGGCGGATCCGATCGCGTGTCCCACACCACGCGGTTGATGCCGGCGCCGTTGGCGCCCGTCAGCGTGCGCACGGTCCGTCCCGAGGCGTCGCTGATCGTGATCGTCACCGGCTGGTCGGTCTTCGCCTTCAGGTAGTAGTGAATCAGCGCGCCGTTGGGCGCGTTGGCGCCGAAGAACTGCTTGTGCCCGGTCGATCCCGTGTTGGCCCACGGCCGCCACTGGATGGCCGGCCGCGCGCTGAAGGCGTGCAGACTGCTGGCGAGCACCGACTGGTCGAGCTCGGCGAGCGGCGTGATGTCGTCGAGGATCCAGATCGAGCGGCCGTGCGTGCCGAACACCAGGTCGTTCTCGCGCGGGTGGATCTGGATGTCGTCGACGGGCACGGTCGGCAGGTTCAGCTTCAGGCGGAACCACGAGGCGCCGCGCGTGAAGCTCACGAAGGCGCCGTACTCCGTGCCGGCAAACAGCAGGTTCGCGTTCTTCGGGTGCTCGCGGATCACGTTGACGATCCCGTTGTTGGCGGTGATGCCGTCGGTGATTCTCTTCCACGTCTCGCCGAAGTCGGTGGTGACGTAGACGTAGATGCCGAAGTCATCGCTGCGATGGCCGTCGAAGGTGGCGTACGCCGTGCCGTCGGCGTGGCGGGAGGCGACGACGCGGCTGACGTAGGTGCCCTTGGGCACGCCCGTCACCTTGTCGAACACGTTCTTCCAGGTCTTTCCGCCGTCGCGCGTCACCTGCAGGCACCCATCGTCGGTGCCCGCCCAGAGGATGTCGGGGCTGCGCGGCGACTCGCTGAGGGTCGTGATCGCCGGCCAGTTCGCGACGCCGTCGTGACGCGAGCGGGTCTGGCGGTCCGGCACCCGGCCCATGATCGGCAGCGTGTTGCGGTCGGCGCCGGTGGTGAGGTCGGGGCTGATGCGGGCCCAGCCGTCACCGCGGTCGACCGACTTGAAGATGAAGTTGCCGCCGTAATAGATGGTCTTCGGGTCGTGGGCGGAGACGACGATGGGCGAGTTCCACTGGAACCGGTAGGCCGGCTCGCCCTCGCCCGGCTGCGGCCGGATGCTGCGCGATTCGCCCGTGCGCAGGTTCCGGCGCAGGACGTTGCCGTCCTGCGACTCCGCGTAGACGATGTCGGGATCGTCGGGCGCCAGTTGCGCGTAGAAGCCGTCGCCGCCGCCGATGGCGAACCAGTCGCTGTTGGCGATCCCCCGCGGGTTCATGCTGCTCGACGGCCCGCACCAGGTGTCGTTGTCCTGCAGCCCGCCGCAGATCCGGTAGGGCCGCTGGTTGTCGAGCCCGATCTCGTAGAACTGCCCGATGGCGATGTTGTTGACGAAGTCCCACGTGCGCCCGCGGTCGTAGCTCCAGTGGATGCCGCCGTCCGAGCCGGCGATCATGTGGTTGCTGTTGGCGGGGTTGATCCAGAAGGCGTGGAAGTCGACGTGGATGCGCTGCACCAGGTCGGTGACGAAGGTGCGCCCGCCGTCCTCCGAGTAGTGCACGTTGGTGCCGAGCACCCAGACGCGCTGGTCGTTGTTCGGGTCGACGTGGATCTTGCTGTAGTACATCGGCCGCGGGTTGACGTCGCTCATCTTCTGCCACGTCTCCCCCTTGTCCTCGCTGCGGAAGACGCCGCCGCTGGCGTGTTCCACCACGGCGTAGACGATGCTGGGGTTGCCGCGGTAGACGTTCACGCCGATGCGGCCGATCTCCTGCCGCTGGTCGGGCGCGGCGGCAGCCCTCGGCGCCGCGGGCGGTTCTGGCGGCGTGATCCCCATCGCGGCCAGGATCTCCGGCGGCGCGCCGCCGCCCGCGGCCCGCGGGCGGGGCGGTTCCGGATCCCACGGCAGGCCCTTCACCAGCTTCTTCCACGTGGCGCCGCCGTCGGTCGTCTTGTAGATGCCGCCGTCGGGCCCGCTGCCGGTGAAGCCGAACACCGTGCGCCGGCGCTGGTAGGCCGCCGCGTAGAGCGTGTCGGGGCTCTCGGGGTCCATCGCCACGTCCACCACGCCGGTGTCCTCGTTGATGGCGAGCACGTGCTTCCACGTGGCGCCGCCGTCGCTGGTCTTGTAGAGGCCCCGCTCCTTGTTCGGGCCCCAGAGCCGGCCGAGCGCGGCGGCGTAGACCACGTTCGAATCGCGCGGGTGGATGACGATGCGGCCGATGTGCTGGGTCTCGCGCAGGCCCATGTGCTCCCAGGTGCGGCCGGCGTCGGTCGATTTGTAGATGCCGTTGCCCCACGAGGAGCTCTGCCGGTTGTTGGCTTCGCCCGTGCCGACCCAGACGATGTCGGGATCGGAGGGCGCCACCGTCACGTCGCCGATCGTCGGCACCTCCTCGTTGTCGAAGATCGGCGTCCACGTCGTGCCGCCGTTCACGGTCTTCCAGAGGCCGCCGGCGGCGAGCCCCGCGTAGACGATCGAGGGATCGGACTCGACGACGGCGAAGTCGTCGACGCGGCCGCCCATCACGGCCGGACCGATCTCGCGGAACTTCAGCGTGGCGATCGCCGATTCGAACGACGGCGCGTCGGGTGCGGGCGCTGGTGTCGCCGCCGCCGGCCTTGCCGGCGTGACGCGGCCGGGGCCGGACGGCGCGGCCGGTGCCGATGGCGGCCGTGGCGCCGGCTGGGCCAGCGGATGACCTGTCAGTACGGCGACGAGGGCCACGGCTCCCAGCGGCGTCGCGGCGCGGAAGAGTGCTCGGATCATGGGCCAACTCCGGATCGGGGGCGACGATCACCGAAGGACGAAGGACGTGCGGCGTCACGCTACCGCAGGGACGGGATGGACGCAAGCGCGTGCGGCGCGACCGGGCAGCCGATCATCGCGCCTGGAGGCGAATCCTCAGGCCCGCCGATGGCGTCGGTCAGTCCAGCAGTCGCCACAAGTACCAGCAGGCGACGCTGCGATAGGGCGCCCAGCCCCTCTCGTCCGCGATGGCGCGCATGTGGTCGGGCCCGGGCAGGGCGGGCAGGCCGCACAGCCGCTGGAAGCCCTTGCGGATGCCGAGATCGCCGGTCGGCAGCACGTCGAGCCGGAACAGCGAGAACATCATGAACATGTGCGCGGTCCACTCGCCGATGCCGCGCACGGCGACCAGCGCCTCGACGACCTGGTCATCGTCCAGGCGCGAGAGGTGCCGGAGATCGAGGCGGCCGTCGAGCACGTGCGCGCTCAGGTCCTTCATCGAGGCGATCTTCGCGCGCGACAGGCCCAGCGTGCGCAGCCGCTCGTCGGGCGTGGCCAGGACCGCCTCGGGACGCGGGTCGCGCGACGCTGGAAAGTGCGCCCGCACGCGATTCCAGATGGAGCGGGCCGCGGCGCCTGACAGTTGCTGCCCGACGATCGAGCGCAGCAGCGAGGCGTAGTAGCGGCGGTTGGGCCGCAGGCCGCAGGGTCCCCACGCGCGCATCACCGGCCGCAGGGTGGCGTCGTGGCGCCCGAGATGACGCACCGCGATGGAGAGTTGCGCGGCGGCCGCGTGCCGGGGAAGGGTCGTGGCGGCGCGGCGGGCCGGGGACGCATCGCGAGGCATGGGTGAACGCCAGTGTAGCCGGAACCGGAGCAGCCGCCAGAGGTCCGCGCCTCCCCGCGGCGCGCCCGGAGCGCCGGATGCGGCTCTCGCGCACCTCGGCGTCGCCGGAGGCCCGTTGCGCGGCGACCCCCATTGGCGACACGATGGGCGCATGACCTTCGATGGCGTGTCGGTGCTGTGCCTGGATGCCGGCGGCGTGCTCCTCTTCCCGGACTGGGCGCGGGTGAGCGAGGTGCTGGCGCGGCACGGGCTGCATGCCGACGCGGCGCAGCTGGCCGAGGCCGACCTCAGGGCGCGGCCGGCCTTCGACCGGCGCGAGGTGGTGGGCGCCACCGACAACGCGGGACACGCCCGCAGCTACTACGAATACGTGCTGGATGCCGCCGGCCTGCCCGACGGCGAGTTGCGGAAGGCGGCGCTCGGCACGCTGCGCGCCAGCCACCGCGCGCGCAGCCTGTGGGACGTGCCGGCACCGGATGCTCCCGCCGCGCTGGCGCGCATCCGGGCGACGGGGCGTCGCCTCGTGGTCGTCTCGAATTCCGACGGCCGCCTCGGCCGCCTGCTGGCGGGCGCCGGGCTCGCGCCGTTCTTCGACGCGGCCATCGACAGCCAGGACGTCGGCGTGGAGAAGCCCGATCCGCGCATCTTCGCGATCGCGCTCGATCGGGTCGGGGGCCGGGCCGCGGAGGCGGCGCACGTGGGCGACATCTACCATGTGGATGTCGTCGGCGCGCGGGCCGCGGGGCTCGTGCCGGTGCTGATCGACCCGCTCGACCTGCAGCCGGCGGCCGATTGCGAGCGCGTGCGCTCGCTGACGGAGCTGGCCGCGCGCATGGATGGCGCGGCCGCGCAAGGCTGAGCCGGCTCCGGCGTCATCGGGCACGGCGAGATCCGGCCATTCGTTCCGGCGTCGCGCGGCGCGGCCGGCGGCGGTGTTCCGCCGCTGCGCGGCGTGCGCCGGAATTCCGCCAGCCGCCTCGGGCTTGCGGCCGGAATCGGCACCATTTCGGCGGGATCCCGCCGAACCCCCGCGAGCCGCGGTACGAGTCTCCGGTTTTGCGGCCACCGCCATCGGGCACATGAGTTGCTGTCGTTGACGCGTTGCGGCAGGCGCGATGCCTGCCGGCGGTCCGCCGTCGTGTCCCGCACGCCGTCCCCTCCCGTCCCGGTCTCGTCGTTTCTTCCCGTGCTGTCTCCGCCCGTGGCCGCGCGACCTGCCGGCAGGGGAGGTTCGGTCTTCGGGGCGGGCCGGTGCGGGTGAGGGGGACCGGTTCGTACCTGGCGCTCACGTTCCGCGGGGTGCGTGCGCCGGCGGGGCCGTCCGGGTCGGCGGCACAGCGACACAGGATGGGAAAGCGATGAGCGACAGCGTCCGCTACGATGATCGAACCCCGCGGCTGTTCTTCCTGGCCGCGGTGGTGTGGGCCGTGGTCGGCATGCTCGTGGGCGTCCTGATCGCGGCCCTGCTCTTCATGCCCGGGCTGAACCTGGCCCCCTACTTCACCTTCGGCCGGCTGCGCCCGCTGCACACCAACGCGGTGATCTTCGCCTTCGTCGGCAACATCATCTTCGGCGGCACCTACCACTCGATGCAGCGGCTGCTGAAGACACGGCTCTTCAGCGATCGGCTCTCCGCGTTCCATTTCTGGGGCTGGCAGCTGCTGATCGTCGCCGGCGCCGTCGCGCTGGTCACCGGCCACACGCAGGCGAAGGAGTACGCCGAGCTGCCGTGGTCGCTCGACGTGGTCCTCGCGGTGCTCTGGGTGACGTTCGCGGTCAACTTCTTCGGCACGATCGCGATCCGCCGCGAGAAGCACCTCTACGTCGCCATCTGGTTCTACATCGCCACGATCGTCACCGTCGCCATCCTGCACATCGCCAACAGCCTGGCGGTGCCGTATTCGTGGTTCGACAGCTACTCGGCCTACTCGGGCGTCAAGGACGCGCTGATCCAGTGGTGGTACGGCCACAACGCGGTCGCGTTCTTCCTGACGACGCCCTACCTCGGCCTCATGTATTACTACCTGCCGAAGGCGGCCGATCGGCCGGTGTTCAGCTACCGGCTGTCGATCATGCACTTCTGGTCGCTGGTGTTCGTCTACATCTGGGCCGGCCCGCACCACCTGCACTACTCCGCCCTTCCCGAGTGGGCCTCCACGGTGGGGATGCTCTTCTCCCTCGTCCTGTGGATGCCGTCGTGGGGCGGGATGGTGAACGGCCTCTTCACCCTGCGCGGCGCGTGGCACAAGCTGCGCGAGGATCCGATCCTCAAGTTCATGGTGGTGGCGGTCACCTACTACGGCATGGCGACCTTCGAAGGGCCGATGATGTCGATCAAGTCGGTGAACGCGGTGAGCCACTTCACCGACTGGACGATCGGCCACGTGCACGCCGGCGCGCTCGGCTGGAACGCCTTCCTCTCCTTCGGCATCCTCTACTGGGTCGTCCCGCGCCTGTGGAAGACCGAGCTCTACTCGAAGAAGCTGGCGACGACGCACTTCTGGATCTCGACGGTCGGCCTGATCGCCTACCAGGTGTCGATGTGGGTGGCGGGGATCACGCAGTGGGGCATGTGGCGCGCCTTCGAGCCGGACGGCCGCCTGGTCTATCCCGACTTCATCGAGACGGTCATCCGCATCGTGCCGCTCTACTGGATGCGGCTGGTCGGGGCGCTGCTGTTCTTCTCGGGCGTGTTGCTGCTGGTCTGGAACCTCTTCAAGACCATCCGGACGGCGCCGGCCGACTACGCGGTGGAGCCCGAGGTGCGGGTGCCGCCGCTGGTGCGCGACCTGTCGGCGCCGGGCGCCGTGACCGCGCCCAACACCTACGACCACGCCTTCTACCGCCTGCAGCACGAGATCCGGCACGGCATCCATCACGCGCTGGAGGCCCGCTGGGTGCTCTTCACGGTGCTCACGGTGCTGGCGATTGCCGTCGGATCGCTCGTGGAGGCGATTCCGATGTTCGTCGACAAGTCGAACGTCAAGGAAATCGCCAGCGTGAAGCCGTATACGCCGCTCGAGGTGCTGGGGCGCGACATCTACGTCCGCGAGGGCTGCTACAACTGCCATTCACAGCAGGTGCGTCCGTTCCGCTACGAAACGGAGCGCTACGGCGAGTATTCGAAGGCCGGCGAGTACGTCTACGACCATCCGTTCCAGTGGGGCTCGAAGCGCACGGGACCCGACCTGCACCGCGTGGGCGAGAAGTACCCCTCGCTCTGGCACGTGCGCCACATGGCGCGGCCCGACTCCACGACGCCCGGTTCGGTGATGCCGCGCTATCCGCACCTGCTCACCGACCGCTACGACGCCGAGGGGGTGGCGGCGCGCATGCGTGCGCTGCGCATGGTCGGCGTGCCCTACACGGACGGCGACATCGAGTCGGCGCCGGCTTCAATCCGGGCACAGGCCGGCGCGATTGCCGCCGAGGTCGAATCGCAGCAGGGCCCGGCCGGCCTCGCCGACAGGGAAATCGCCGCGTTGACCGCCTACCTCCAGCGTCTGGGCACCGACATCAGGTGGAAGCGACCGCAGGTACAGGTGCCGCTGGTGACGCCGGACGAGATCGTGCCGGCCAGCGGGCCGTCGCCGGCCGCCGTGCCGTCGGGTGACACGCCGCGGCCCGTGGCGGCGCCCGTTATGCCGCTGCCGGCCGGCGCCAGCGCGACCGGCGGCGGCGCGAGGTAGCGATGCTGCAGGAACTGGCGGCCCGGACCGGTGCGGCGACGTGGGCCATCGCATCGATGCTGTTCTTCATCGGCGCCTGGGTGGCGATCGCGGTGTGGACGTCCCGCGCCCGCTCCGAGGACCTGGATGCGCGCGCGCGCCTCCCCCTCGACGGGGAGGACGAACCCCGGCCGCGGCACGGCGGCAGCGCCTGACGAGGGAGACCATGGCTCAGTTCGAAGACAAGGTGCTCCACGAGCTGGACGGCATCAAGGAGTACGACAACCCGATGCCGGGCTGGCTGATGGCCATCTGGTGGGGCTCGATCGTGTTCTCGGCGGCCTACCTGATCTTCTACGCGCTGAGTTTCGGCGAGGGCAGCCTGGAATCGGAGTACCGGGCCGACACGCAGTCGGCGCTCAGCGCCACCCAGGCCTATTTCGACGCCAACCCGCTGGTGCCGCCCTCGGCCGCGCAGTTGCTGGCTGGCGCACGCGATCCGGAGGTGGTCGACGCAGGACACGCGCGCTTCACGCGCTCGTGCGCGTCGTGTCACGGACCGGACGCGCAGGGACTGATCGGCCCGAACCTCACCGACGACCGCTGGCTGCACGGGGGCAGCGTCGACCAGATCTTCCAGTCGGTGGCCAAGGGGTGGCCGGCCAAGGGCATGCCGCCGTGGGGCCGGGCGATGAAGCCGGAGGAGCTGGCGGCCGTCGTCTCCTTCGTGCGCAGCATCCAGGGCTCGAATCCGCCGAACGCGAAACCGCCGGAGGGCGAGGCCTTCACGCCCGAGCCGATTCCGGGGAGCTGACGTGGATCCCGCCGTCACCGGGCCGGCGGCCTCGCCACCCCGCGCGGAGACGGCTCCGCCGGTCCCGCTGCGCGTGTTCGAGGTTGCGCCGGAGGAGGACCTCCTCTACAGCCTGTCGGCCGACGGCACGCGCAAGTGGATGCACCCGCTCGTGCACCGGGGGCGTTACTGGAAGGTGCGCCGCGTCCTCGCCTACGCGCTGATCGCCGCCTTCCTGGCGCTGCCGCACGTCCGGATCGGCGGCCATCCCGCCCTGCAGATCGACCTCGCCACGCGCAACACGCACGTGTTCGGCGCCACCTTCAACCCGACCGACAGCCTCATCCTGGTGGCGTTCGGCTTCGCCGTGATCGTGACGGTGTTCTTCGTCGCCTCCAGCTACGGCCGGATGTGGTGCGGGTACGCCTGCCCGCAGACGGTCTACCTCGAGTTCCTGTTCCGGCCCATCGAGTCGTGGCTCGAGGGCGGGCCGCTGAGGCAGCGGAAGCTGAACGCGGCGCCGCTCACCGCGCGCAAGGCGGCCATCAAGGTGGGGAAGTGGGCGATCTGGTCGGCGTGCGCGCTGTTCATGGCGACGACCTTCGTGTCCTACTTCACGGGATTCGGGCCGCTGGCGACGGGCCTGGTGACCGATCCGCTGGCGTGGAGGGGCTCGCTGCTGGTCATCGCGCTGGTGGGCGGCGCCATCCTCTTCGACTTCGGCTGGTTCCGCGACCAGATGTGCACGATCGCGTGCCCGTACGGCCGGCTGCAGAACGTCATCGCCGACCAGGACACGATCCTGGTGGCCTACGACGACCGGCGCGGCGAGCCGCGCAGGCGCATGCGGGATCGCGCTGTCGGCGTGGTGGCCGGCGACTGCATCGACTGCCGGGCGTGCGTCAACGCGTGTCCGACGGGGACCGACATCCGGCGCGGCCTCCAGCCGGAGTGCATCGGCACGGCGCAGTGCGTGGACGCGTGCGACGACGTGATGCGCGGCCTCGGCAAGCCGATCGGCCTCATCCGTTACACGTCCGAGCGGGAGCAGACAGGCGGGATCCGCCGCCTCTGGCGGCCGCGCACGATCGCCTACCTCACCCTCATGGCCGTGGCGTGGAGCACCGTCGCCGTGCTCGTCTTCACGCGTGGCGAGGCCCTCGTGGAGATGGTGAGAGGGGGCCGTGAACCCTACCGCCTGCTGCCCACCGGCGAGGTGGCCAACCAGCAGCGGGTGCGCGTCACCAATCAGCTCGACGTCGAGCAGCGCTTCACCATCGAGGTGCTCGGCCCGCAAGGCGCGTCGTTGGTCGTCAGCGAGTCGCCCATCGTCGTGGCGCCAGACAAGGTCGTGAACGTGAACGCCGTGACGACGGTGCCGGCAAGCGTCTTCGTCGACGGGCAGGCGCCGGCACGCTACCGCGTGCGGTCCGATCGCGGCTTCTCGAAGGAGGTGGAGTTCCTCCTGCTCGGTCCCTTCGGGCCGCAAGGAGGCGTTCCGTGAGGTTCTTCCGCCTGGTGTCCGAGTATCGCTGGCCCATCTACCTCGGCGGCCTGCTCACGCTGTCGGTGGTGGCCTGCGGCGTGCTCGTGTGGGTGGCGACGCGGCCCGACTCACCGCGTCCGATCAGGGGCTACTACGAGGCGGCACGGCAGTGGGACGCCGACGAGGCGGTGGCGGCCGCCAGCCACGATCTCGGGTGGGCGGTGCGCTACGAACTGCCGGCCGACGTGCCGCACCTCGCGGGCATGCCGCGGCCGATCGACGTGCACGTCGTCGATCGCGACGGCGGGCCGGTTGCCGGCCTCACGGGCGACTTCTTTGCGATTCGTCCATCGGATACGCGCCTGAACCAGTCGGCCGCGCTCGTGGCCATCCCGCAACGCCCCGGGAGCTACCGCACCCTGGTGCGAGTGGACGAACCCGGCGCGTGGGACTTCCGGATCGACGTCCGCCAGGGGACGCAGCGGTTCGTGCACGCCGCGCGGCTCGACGTTCCCGCCAGCCCGCGAGCCGGGGAGGGGGCATTCCGGTGATCGCCCCGCGCCCGCCCGCCAGCATCGGGCCGCCGGCCGCGCCGGCCGCGCCCGCGACGTGCGCGCACTGCGGCCTGACCGTGCCGCCCACGCTGGTACGCGCGGGCGAGGCGCGGCAGTTCTGCTGCAACGGCTGCCGGCAGGTGCACACGCTGGTGCACGAGTGGGGATTCGACCAGTACTACCGGCTGGTCGAGCAGCAGCGTGGCGCCCTCGAACCGGCGCGGGTGTCGGGCCGCGGCTTCGACGACTTCGACGACCGGCGGGAACAGGCGGACGCCACCGACACGGTGGGCGTGGGGCGCTGCCGCACGCAGTTCTACCTGGAGGGCGTGCACTGCGCGGCCTGCGTGTGGCTCGTCGAGAAGCTGCCGGCGGTGCTGCGTGGTGTCGACGAAGTGCGCCTGAACCTCGGCAGCGGCGTCGCCGAGATCACGTGGCGGCCGGAGGACACGCGGCTCTCGGCGATCGCCCGCGGGCTGGATCGGCTGGGCTACACGCCGCACCTGCACCGGCGGTCGCGCGCACAGGAGGCGCGGCGCAGGAAGGACCGCGCGGCGCTCGCGCGGCTCGGCGTCGCGGTGGCCTGCGCGATGAACCTCATGTTCATGCACGGGGCGCTCTACGCCGGCGACTACTCCGGCATGGCCTCGCCCTACGAGACGCTGTTCCGCCGGCTGTCGCTGATCGTGGCGATCCCGGTGCTCCTGTTCTCGGCGAGGCCGTTCTTCCAGACGGCGATCGCAGGCCTGCGCGCGAGGATGGTGCACATCGACCTGCCGATCGCGATGGCGATCGCCGCCGCGTTTGCCGCGAGCGCGTGGAACGCCGTGCGCGGCAGCGGGCCGCTGTGGTTCGACTCGCTGGCGATGCTGGTGGCGGCGCTGCTCGGCGCACGGCAGGTGCAGCGCGGCGCGCAGCGGGCGGCGCTCGAGCGCGCCGACAGCCTGCGCGGCGTGGCCTTCCTCGAGTTCGCGCGGCGCATCGACGGGGACGGCCCTGAGGCGCCCGTGGTGGAAGTGCCGCTGGCGGCGCTGGCACCCGGTGACCGCGTCGAGGTCCGCTCGGGCGAACTGGTTCCGGTGGACGGCGTGGTGATCTCCGGCGCGTCCTCGCTCGACAACGCGGTGCTCACGGGCGAGGCGGCCGCGCAGCCCGTGCGCGAGGGCGACGCGGTGAACGCGGGCGCCACGAATCTCGGCGCCCGCCTGGTGGTGCGCGTGGAGGCCACCGGCGAGCGCACGCGGGTTGGCGCGCTGCTGGCGGTCGTGCAGGACGCGCTGTCGCGGAAGCCGGCCCTGCTGAAGGCCACCGACCGGCTGGCGCGCCGCTTCGTCCAGGGCCTGCTCGGCCTGGCCGTCGTCACCGGCCTCGCGTGGCTGCCGGCGGGGCCCGTCGTCGCGCTCGAGCGTGTGGTGGCGCTGCTGGTGGTGGCCTGCCCGTGCGCGCTGGGGCTGTCGATTCCGCTGGCCGTGTCGGTGGCGCTCATGCGCGCGGCGCGCGCGGGCATCTTCGTGAAGGATCCGGATGCCTTCGACCGGCTGCGCCGGGTCGACACCGTGCTGCTCGACAAGACGGGCACGCTCACCGCGGGACGCGCGACGGTGGCGCGCTGGCACGGCGACGAGAGGGTGCTGCAACTGGCGCGCGCGCTCGAGGCCGAGTCCTCGCACGCCGTGGCGCGCGCGTTTCGCGAGGCGCCCGGACGCGGGCTCTGGATGGTGCGATCGGTGAGCGAGGTGGTCGAGGTGCCCGGTCAGGGCATCTCCGGGCGGCTCGACGGCCACCACGTGCGTGTCGGCAACATGGCGCACGTCGAGGCCGGCGCGGCCGCGCCCGACGAGGCGTGCGCGCGTGCCGCCGGGGCGTTCGTCGAAGAGGGGCTCAGCCCGGTGCTGGTGGCCGTCGACGGGCGCGTGGCCGGCGTCGCGGGCATCGGCGACGCGCTGCGCCCCGATGCGGCGGCCACGGTGGCGAGGCTGCGCGCGGCGGGCATCCACGTCCGCATCCTCTCCGGCGATCACCCCGCGGTGGTGTCGCGTGTCGGCGCGCGGCTCGGCCTCGCGCCCGAAGACGCGCTGGGCGGCCTGACGCCCGAGCAGAAGAAGCGCCTCGTCGAGGATCTCACCGGCCGCGCCGGCCGCCGCGGTGCCGTGGTGATGGTGGGCGACGGCGTCAACGACGCCGCAGCGCTCGCGCTGGCCGATGTCGGCATCGCCGTGCACGGCGGCAAGGGCGCGACGATCGTCGCCGCCGACATCGTGCTCACGCGCGAGGGCGTGGCGCCGCTCCTGGAAATCATCGACGGGGCGCGGCGGCTGCGCGCCGTCGTCAGGCGCAACCTCGGCTTCTCGCTCGCCTACAACCTCGTGGCGTCGGCGGCGGCGATGGCGGGCCTGGTGGGGCCGCTGGCGGCGGCGCTGCTGATGCCCGTGTCGTCGCTGACGGTGGTGCTCTCCTCGGCGCTGACGCGCACGTTCGCGCGCCCGGCACGCGCCGAGACGTACAGGGCGGAGGCCTGAGGTGGAGACGATCTTCGTCCTGCTCCCGCTCGCACTGCTGGTGGCGGCCATCGCGGTCGGGTTCTTCGTCTGGGCAGCGCGGACGGGGCAGTTCGACGATCTCGAGACGCCTGCCGTCCGCATCCTCTTCGACGGCGAGGAGCCGCGGCCGTCAGCCGCGGGGCCAGGCCGAACGCCCGGCGAACCGGTGGCGCCGGTTGCCGGCAGCCCCATCCCTGCGCACCCCACAAGGAGGGTTTCCGAATGAACGGAAGGAAGAGGTCCGTCCACATCCTCGCCGTGGTGATCGCGGCGCTCGTGACGGGCTCCCTCGCCTACGCGCTCAGCAACGCGCGCCAGGGCTACGAGCCGCGCCAGCCGATCCTCTTCCGGCACACGCGCATGGCAGGCCCTCCGGTCTGGCAGGCCGGCGAGCAGGGCGAGCCGGTGAACGTGGGCGGCTTCGGCATCCCGTGCGTCTACTGCCACACGATGCCCTACAAGGGACGCCACTCCACCGTGCCCTCGACGGCCGTCTGCATGAACTGCCACACGAGCGTGGGGCTCAACAAGGAATGGGTCCTGGCGATGAAGGACTACTGGGACCGCGGCGAGCCCATCCGATGGGTGAAGGTGCACGACCTGCCCGACTTCGTCTACTTCGATCACTCGGCGCACGTCAACGCGAAGGACGCGCAGGGCAACCCGGTGCTGGCGCTGAAGGACGCGCAGGGCCGGCCGATGGTGGTCTGTCAGAACTGCCACGGCAAGGTCGAGGAGATGGAGGAGGTGTCGGTGCAGCACCCCTTCAACATGCAGTGGTGCCTGAACTGTCACCGCGATCCGGCGACGAAGGCGTCCACTGACTGCGCGGTGTGCCACCGATGAGCGGCGCCCTGTTCGAGCGAGGCGTGCCGTCCTCTGGAGCCGAAGGGGAGATGACGATGAATCCGCACGAGACCAGCGCGGGACCGGGGGCATCGGGCCTGGACCGTCGCGAGTTCCTCCGGCTGAGCGGCATCGCCGCCGCCGGCGCCCTGGCCGCGGCCGGCTGCCAGCCGCCGCCGGAAGCCACCATCCCGTTCCACGACATGCCGGAGAGCCTGGTGGACGGCCTGGGCCCCGCCCGCTTCTTCCACACGGTGATCGACGGATCGCCGGTGCTGGTGCGCACGCGCGAGGGGCGTCCGGTTCTCGTTGCGCCGAACCCCGGCGATGCGAGCGGGCGCGGCCTCGGCGTCCGACACCACGCGGCGGTGATGGATCTCTACGATCCCGATCGCGCCCGTGGCCCCATCTCGGTGCGGCGAGGCCGGGGCGCGCCCGTCCCATCGAGCTGGGCCACGGCCAGCGCCGAGCTGCTCTCGAGGATGAAGGTGTCCGGCGCGAAAGCGGTGCTGCTCACCGGACCCGTGGGCGGACCCGCGCTGGGCGCGGCGATTGCGGCGCTCGGCGCGCGCACCGGGATGCGGCACGTCGCCTGGACGCCGCTTGGCGACGACGCGGCGGCCGTGGCCTGGACGCAGGCGTTCGGTCACCCGCGTGTGGCCAGACCGCGACTCGACCGCGCGGACGTGATCCTCGGCCTCGGCGCCGAGTTCCTCGACCGTCCCGGCGACGGGCTGGAGCGCGACTTCGCGGCGCGGCGTTCCCCCGACGGGCCCGAAGGTGCGCCGATGAGCCGCTTCGTGCAACTCGAGGGCCGGTTGACGCTCACCGGAGCCAACGCGGACCGGCGGATCCGCGTGCGCGACTCGCAGTTGCCGCGCGTGGCCGCCGCGCTCGCGCACGAGCTGATCGTGGCCCGGACGATCGGCCCGCTTGCGGGCGATGCGGCCGTGGCCGCGGCCCTGGCGCCGTTTGCGATTGACGGCGTGGCGGCGCAGGCTGGCGTGGAGGCCGCCGCGCTGCGCGCGCTGGCCGACGAGCTCGCGGCGGGCGTGGGCAGGGTGCTCGCGATCGGTGGCGGTTCCGCCAGCTCGTCGCGGCACGGCGCGGCGCTCGAGCTCGCCGTCATCCTGCTGAACGTCACCACTGGCGCGTTCGAGGCCGGCCTGCTCGAAGACGTGGCCGGCGTCGAGGCGTCCTCGGGCGACGGGGCGACGCTGGCCGGGTTGGCGCGCGAGATGTCGGAAGGACGGATCGACCTGTTGATCGTCGCCGGCGTGAACCCCGTGTACGACGGCCCCGCGGGGGTCGACTTCGCGTCGGCCATGGCGAAGGTTCCCTTCATCGTGTCGTTCAACGACCGGCTGGACGAGACGAGTCGCCTCGCCGACGTGCTGGCGCCGGCGAGCCATCCGTTCGAGTGCTGGGGCGACGCGGCGTTGCCGACGGGGTCGTTCGCGATCCAGCAGCCGGTGGTGCAGCCGCTGTTCGACACGCGTGGCCTGCTCGATCTCGTGGTGGATCTGGCGGCCGCGGCCGGCGACACGGTGGCGGCCACGGCGGTGACGGCGGCGGCCGCGGCGGCGGTGGCCGTGCCGGCGCCGGCCACGGCCGCACCCGCCGTGAGCCCGAGCGTGGCGTGGCATTACCTGCGCGCCGCGTGGGCCGGCCGGATGGGGCTGGATCCCTCCGCGCCGGCCTTCGGCGAGGCGTGGAACGGCGTGCTGCGCGACGGCGCCTGGAGGCCGGCCGAGGCTGCCGGTGGCCTCGCCGCGCCGCCGGCGCGATCGGTGGCGGCGCCCGCGCTCGGGCTGCTGGCCGGGCTGGCCGCCGCGCCGGCGATCGCGGGCCTCGAGCTGCAGCTCTACCCGCACCTCGCGCTCGGCGACGGGCGCAGCGGCAACAACGCCTGGCTGCAGGAGTTCCCCGACCCGGTGACGCGGATCTCGTGGGGCGGCGCGCTGTCGATCGCCCCGCGCCGGTTCGACGAGATGGGGCTCGCCAACGGCGACCTCGTCGAGGTGGACGCGGGCCACGCCGCGCTCGTGGCGCCGGCGTACCGGCATGCGGGGATGCATCACGACCAGGTGGCGCTGCCGCTCGGCCTGGGCCGCACGGCCTGCGGCGCCATCGGCGACGGGGCGGGTGTCAACGCCTTCCCGCTGCGGCCGCTCGCCGATGGGCGGCTGGCCGGCGCCGCCCTGCCGGTGACCCTCCGCCGCGTGGCCGGCAACACGCCGCTCGCCTTCGCGCAGGGTTCGGACGTGATCGACCGTGACCGGCGTCCACTGGTGCCGGTGACCACGCTGTCGGCCTACCGGCGCGATCCGCGATCCGGCACCGAGCAGGTGCCGGGCGAGCGCTCGGCGTGGCCCGGGCACGAGTACCCCAACGCCCGCTGGGCCATGGCGATCGACCTCAGCCGGTGCAACGGTTGCGGGAAGTGCGTGATCGCGTGCCAGGCCGAGAACAACGTCCCGGTGGTGGGTCGTGACGGCATCCTCCGGGGCCGCGAGATGTCGTGGATGCGGATCGATCGTTACTACGACGCGCCGGAGAAGGAGGGCCAGTGGGGCGCCGAGGTGTGGGATGGCCCGCTCGAGGTGGTGGAGGAGCCGCGGACGCTGTTCGAGCCGATGCTGTGCCAGCACTGCGAGAACGCGCCGTGCGAGACGGTCTGCCCGTTCGTGGCGACGATGCACAGCGAGGACGGGCTGAACCAGCAGGTCTACAACCGGTGCGTCGGCACGCGGTACTGCGCCAACAACTGTCCGTTCAAGGTGCGGCGCTTCAACTACTGGGAGTACAGCAAGCCGCAGGAGAGCGCGCTCTTCCGCTGGCTGCTGCCGCCCATCGCGCGCCACGCGGAGCTGAACACGCGGGCGCCGATGCAGATGAAGAACAACCCCGAGGTCACCGTCCGCAGCCGGGGCGTGATGGAGAAGTGCTCGTTCTGCGTGCAGCGGATTCGAGCGGCGCGGGCGCAGGCGGTGCGCGAGGGCGCGCCGACCGACCACTTCGCCGACGGCGCGGTCGTGCCGGCCTGCATGGAGGCCTGTCCGGCCGGCGCGATTGTCTTCGGCGACGTCAACGCGCCGGGCTCGCGGGTGGCCGCGCTCTCGTCGCATCCGCGTGCCATGCGGCTGCTGGACGCCATCGGCGTCAAGCCGTCCATCTCCTACCTGACGAAGGTGCGCAATGACCAGGCATGAGGCGAGTCCGTACGCCACGGTGATGGGCGACGGCCAGCTCACCGGCCGGCCGATCGTCCTCGCGGGGGCCGGGCCGTACGGCGGCGATCTGGAGATCCCCGAACCGCTGGTCACCGGCGGCAGGAAGTGGGTCGATGTCGACCGCGACATCTGCATGCACGCCGAGCAGTTCCCCACCCGGCGGTGGTGGATGGCCTTCGGCGTGGCGCTGGCGATGCTCGGCGTGCTCGTGTTCTCGGTGATCGTGCTGATCTACGGCGGCATGGGCATCGTCGGCGTCAATCAGCCGGTGGGCTGGGGCACCTTCATCATCAACTTCGTCTTCTGGATCGGCATCGGCCACGCCGGCACGCTCATCTCGGCGGTGCTCTACCTGTTCCGGCAGCAGTGGCGGACCGGGATCAACCGCGCGGCCGAGGCGATGACGCTCTTCGCGGTGGCCTGCGCGGGGATCTTCCCGATCATCCACCTCGGGCGGGCGTGGTTCGCCTACTGGCTGATCCCGTACCCGAACGCGCGCGGGCCGCTCTGGGTGAACTTCAACTCGCCGCTGGCGTGGGACATCTTCGCCATCTCCACCTACGGGCTGGTGTCGCTCACGTTCTGGTACATCGGGCTGCTGCCCGATCTCGCCACCGTGCGCGACCGCGCCACCCACCCGTGGCGCCGCGCGATCTACAACGCGATGAGCTTCGGCTGGACCGGCAGCCACCGCGCGTGGCGGCACTACGAGTCGGCCTACATGATCCTCGCCGCGCTGGCGACGCCGCTGGTCTTCTCCGTGCACACCATCGTGTCGTTCGACTTCGCCACGTCGGTGATGCCCGGCTGGCACACGACGATCTTCCCGCCCTACTTCGTCATCGGCGCCATCTTCTCGGGGTTCGCGATGGTCATCACGCTGATGACCTTCATGCGCGGCTACTTCGGGATGACGCACTACATCACGCTGAACCACATGGAGGCGATGGCCAAGATCCTGATGCTGACGGGCATGCTCGTCGGCTTCGCCTACTCCACCGAGTTCTTCATGGCGTGGTACTCGGGCAGCGAGTGGGAGGGGTTCGTCTTCAGGAACCGCGCGTTCGGGCCCTACTGGTGGGCCTACGCGATCATGTTCACCTGCAACGCGATCGTGCCGCAGGTCTTCTGGTGGAAGGCGATGCGGCGCAACACGTGGGTGCTGTTCGTGGTCTCGATCCTGGTGAACGTCGGGATGTGGTTCGAGCGTTACGTCATCGTCGTCACGTCGCTGCACCGCGACTACCTGCCCTCGTCCTGGGGCATGTATGCGCTGACCCGCTGGGACTACCTGATCCTGATCGGTTCCTTCGGCCTGTTCTTCACGCTGTTCCTGCTCTTCGTCCGGGTACTGCCGGTGGTGGCCATCTCGGAGGTGAAGGGCGTGATGGATCCGGAGGTGGCCCGCAGCCATCCCGCTTCCGCCGCCGCCGCGGCGCTCCAGGAGGCCTGAGCCATGATGCCCGTCTCGACCAAAGGCATCCTCGGTCACTTCTACGTGCCGGCCGAGGCGCTGGCCGCCGCCGCGAAGGTGCGCGACGCCGGGTGGACGCACTTCGACTTCCTCACGCCGTTCCCCATCCACGGGATGGAGGATGCGATGGGGCAGAAGACGTCGTGGATTCCCTGGGTCACCGCCGTGCTCGCGCTCTGCGGCGTGCTCTTCGCGCAGGGCCTGCAGAACTACGTGATGGTGTGGGACTGGCCGATGAACTTCGGCGGCAAGCCGTTCGCCGCCTGGCCCGCCTTCGTGCCGATCACCTTCGAGGCGATGGTGTTCTGGGCCGCGCTCGGCAGCGCGATCGTCGCGATCATCGCCGGCAAGATCGACACCGTGCCGCAGCCGCCGCCCATGCTGGTGGCCACCGGCGCCACCGTCGACCGCTTCGTCCTCTGGATTTCGGCGACCGACCCGAAGTGGGACGCCGCGGAGGCCGAGCGGTTTCTCCGGTCGCTTGGCGCCGACGGCGTGCGGCTGGTCGACGCCAGAGGAGGCAGCGATGCGTAACCTCGTCCGAGCGGTCGCCGTGGCGGCGATCGCCATGCTGATCGCAGGTTGCGACCTCGGCCTGCCCGCCGGACGGACGTCCCATCGCGAGGGCAACCGCCTCGACATGGGCGACCAGCCGAAGCTCAAGCCCCAGCGTCGCGATCTCTTCGGCACGCGTCCCACGGGCCTGATGGAGCCGCAGCCCGGCACCGTCGCCGCCGGCGAGCGGCCTTACCCCTACGCCCAGAACGAGGCCGATCGCGCCGGCGCGGAGCTGACGAACCCGCTCGAGCCGACGCCCGCGGTGCTCGCGCACGGCAGGTTCGTCTACGACAACGTCTGCGTGACGTGCCACGGTCCGGCTGGCGCCGGCGACGGCTACGTCACCGCGCTCTTCCCGAAGCCGCCGAGCCTGATGACGCAGAAGGTGCGTGACTGGCCGGACGGACAGCTCTTCCACCGGCCGATGCGCGGCCAGAACTCGATGCCGAGCCACGCGCGCCAGGTCGACGCCACCGACATCTGGGCGGTGATCCTCCACATTCGCGAGATGCAGGACGCCGAGCCGGTGGCACCGGCCGATCCCGTGGCCACGGGCGCCGCCGCGGGAAGCGCCGCGCCGGCGGCGGACCAGCCGGTCACCCCCGCAGGAGGGACGTCATGAGCCATCCGCACTCCCACGGGCTGCCGGCCGTGCCGGATCGCCTCGCGCTGCCCGCTCCGGTGCGCGCGGGGGCCGGCGTGGCCACGCTGGCCGGCGCGGGCGCACTGGCCTGGGCCTTCGGCCACGACGCGTCGCTTGCCTGGAGCGCCTACCTGATCGGGGCGTTCTTCGCGCTGGGCCTCGGGGTCTTCGGCCTCGCATGGCTCGCCATGCTCTACCTCGCGCGCGGCGTCTGGTCGGTGACGATGCGCCGCATTCCCGAGGCGATGACGGCCTGGCTGCTGCCGGGCGGCGTGCTCGCCCTGCCGGTGGGCCTTGGCGCGCACTCGCTCTACCACTGGTCGCACGCCGACGCGGTTGCCGGCGACGCCCTGCTCCTGCACAAGGCGCCGTTCCTCAACATGACCATGTTCTGGACGCTGGTGGGCGCGAGCCTGCTGCTCTGGATCGTGTTCGCCCGGCTGATCGTCGGCAACTCGCATCGCCAGGACCGCGAGGGCGGCATGAGGCCGACGCGCGCCAACCGGACCCTGGCCGCGATCTTCCTCGTCGTCTTCGCCCTCACGCTGAGCGTCGTCAGCTTCTACTTCCTGCTGTCGCTCGACGCGCACTGGTTCTCGACGATGTTCGCCGTGCTCGTCTTCACCGACCTCGTGCAGACCGGCACCGCCTTCGTGGCCATCGTCGCCGGCCTGCTGGTGATGGCCGGCAGGCTCGAGGGGTTCCTGAACCACAGCCACCTGCACAGCCTGGGGAAGATGGTGTTTGCCTGGACCGGGTTCTGGGCCTACATCTATTTCTGCCAGTACATGCTGATCTGGTACGCCAACATCCCCGAGGAGACGATCTACTTCCTCCGGCGGCAGGACAACGGGTGGCTGCCGTACCTGTTGCTGCTGCCGGCGCTGAAGTTCGTGGTGCCGTTCGTGCTGCTGCTGCCGCGCGAGGCCAAGCGCAACCCGCGGACGCTGGTGCCCGTGTCGGCCCTGATCGTGTTCGCGCAGTTCCTGGAGCTCTACGTGATGGTGGCGCCGGCGATTGGCCACGGCGGCGAGGCCGCGCAGGGCCACCTGCCGCTGGTGGAGTTCGTGGTGACCCTGGGGTTCCTGGGGTTGTTCACGCTGGTGTTCGGATGGTGGCTGGCGCGCCACGACGCGGTGCCGCTCAAGGATCCCGAACTGACCGAGTGCCTGGAGTATCACACGTAGGCCCGGCGCCGGGGTGCGGAGGCCTGCTCCGCGATCCCGCCCCGCGATGAGTCCGCACGCCGTGACGAGAACGGTTCGCGACAGCCTGCTCGGCCTGATCGTGCTCGCCTCGATCGCGGGTGGCGTGTGCTGGGCGCGCGGAGCGTGGCGCCAGCAAGGCGCCGCCGCGCGGCCGATGGCCGGCACCGGCGAGGACACCGTGCCCGACATCACGCTGGCCGACGCGACGGCGGCCGGCGGTGACGCGCGCGTCACGCTGTCGGTGTCGCCGCGTCCGGCGGTCGCCTTCGAGAAGCACGTGTACCGCGTGCGGGTCGAATCGGCGGGTGGCGCCGTAATCGCCTTCGAGGACGGTCGCATCGCCTTCGACATGGTGATGCCGATGGGCGACCATCGCTACTCGCTGGTTCCCGCCGCCGACGGCTCGTACGAAGCAGGCGTGGTGTTGCCCTTCTGCCAGAGCGGCAACCCGCGCTGGTTCGTGACGGTCGAGGGCGTCGTGGCCGGGCGTCCCGTCGTGACGCGATTCAGGATCGACCTCGCCAGGGTCGGAGCGTCCGGCCGCTGAGGATGGCCGACACGGCGAGCCATGATCCAGCAGATCGATCTCCTGGGGTTCCTCGTGCTCGGCCTGCTCGGCGGGTTCGGCCACTGCGTCGGCATGTGCTCGCCGTTCGTGCTCTTCGTGTCGCGGCGCTACGCCCCGCCGCCGGCGGGACGCACCGCGGCCTTCATCGCGCAACTCTGGTACACGGCCGGGCGCATCGCCACCTACGCCGTGCTCGGCGCGCTGGCCGGCGCGCTGGGCGGCGTGGTGCAGATGGCCGGTGCGCTGGCCGGCGTCCAGCGTGCCGCATCGATTGTCGCCGGTGGCATCCTGCTCGTGTGGGCCGTGGCCGCGCTCTCGGATCTCGTGCCCGGCCTGGAGGCCGGCGGCAGCCTGTTTGCGCGCGTGGCCGGCCGGCTTCGCGGGCGCGCGCCCGGCCATCCCTTCCTCATCGGTCTGTTCCTGGGGCTGTTGCCGTGCGGCCTGCTGTACGCGGCCGTGATCGCGGCGGTGGCGCGAGGCGGTGCGCTCGAGGGCGCGATCGCGCTCGCGCTGTTCGGCGCCGGCACGGCGCCGGCCCTGCTCGGCGTCTCGCTCGCCGATGCGCTGCTGGCGAGGAACCGGGCCCTGCTGAACCGGCTGTCGCAGGTCTTCCTGCTCGTGATGGGGACGTGGTTCCTCTGGACGGGGCTCGCGCGCTGACGCGGCGGGACCCGCGCCGGCGGTGGCCGCCGTGCCCGCGGCGCGCCTTGCGTCAGTAGTGGAGCCTCAGGAACGTTGGCGCCGGGCCCGCTCCCGGAACGACCACGAACAGGTTGTCGAATTCGTCGTCGCCGAGCTGGACCGGGCCCGGGACGCCGAGCGCCGCGAGGATCTTCGGCGCCGACCCCGAGTGCGAGGCCACGAGGACGATCCCGCCGGCGTGCTTCGCGCGAAGCGTCGCCACCAGGCCGTCGATGTCGTCGGAGTGCACCTGCTGGATGGGCAGCTTCAGCGCCGTGGCGAGCGGCGCCACCGTCTGGCCGGTGCGCTGCCACTGCGTCGCGAAGATCGCGGTGACGCCCGCGTCCCGCAGCGCCGACGCCAGCCGCTCGGCGCGGGCGCGCCCCGCGGCCGACAGCGGCGTGTCCTCACTGTCGTCCTGCCGCTCGCCGTGACGGACGATGAGCACGGCCTTCTGGGCGGTGGCTGGTGGTGCCGCGGCCAGGAAGGCGCAGGTCACGGCGAGGCTTCCGGCGAAGGCCCTGATGGTCATCGTGGCGTTCCCTCCCGATGCGGTGATGGAGCGGTCATTATAGGGCGCGCCGCCCGCGCGCTCGCCGCCCACCGGCCAACGGCTGTAGGATGGGCGCGCGCGGCCGCTGGCGGTGACGGCTTCCCGTGCCGGTGCGCGAGGGGCCGCCGGCGGCATGCGGATCCCCCGTGAAAGGACACCGTTCCGCATGCTGAACATCGCCCTGTTCGGTCCCCCTGGGGCCGGAAAAGGCACGCAGTCCGAGTTCCTGATCAGGAAGTACAACCTCTTCTACATCTCCACCGGCGACCTGCTGAGGAAGGAGATGGCCGGCGGGACGAAGCTCGGGCTCGAGGCGCAGAGCATCATCGCCGCCGGCGGCCTGGTGCCCGACGAGGTCATCGTCCAGGTCATCGAGAACACGATCACCGGGAACCCCGGCTACAACGGATTCCTCTTCGACGGCTTCCCGCGGAACCTGGTCCAGGCCTACATCCTCGAAGGCCTGATGCTGAAGCTCCACACCTCGCTCAACCGTCTGATCAGCCTCGACGTCCCGGAAGAAGTGTCGGTGAGCCGGCTGCTGAAGCGGGGCCTCACCTCGGGTCGCAGCGACGACAACGAGACGGTGATCCGCAACCGCCTCCGCGAGTACGCCGAGAAGACGCGTCCGGTCCTCCAGTTCTACCGGGACCGGGGGCTGTGCGTCGAACTCGACGGGTCGGCGCCGATCGAGGACGTTCGCCAGCGCATCACCGCCATCCTCAGCGAGGAGCTGGACAAGCAGTTGTTCAACGTCGTGCTCTTCGGCTACCCCGGCTCGGGTCGCGGGTCGCAGGGCCGGGCGCTGGCGAGGCAGTACGACCTCGAATACGTGGCGACGGGCCCGATGCTCGAGGAGGAGATCCGGCGCGGCACGGCCATCGGCCGTCGGGTCGGCGCCCTCTACGACAGCGGTCAGCTGGTGCCCGACGAGATCGTCGTGCCGCTCATCGAGAAGAAGCTGGACGACTCGAAGGGCGTGAAGGGCTTCATCTTCAAGGGGTATCCGCGCACGCTCGTGCAGTCCTACATCCTCGACGCGCTGCTGAAGAAGCGCGGATCGTCGATCTCGCGCGTCGTCGACATCGAGGTGCCGATGCTCGAGCTCATCGCGCGTCTCGACGAGCGGAGCCGGACGGACCGGTCGATGCCCTACGACACGAGCACGGCGAAGATCGTCAAGCGCCTCCAGGAGCACGAGACCAAGACGGTGCCCGTCATCCGCAAGTACAGCCAGCACCACGACGTGATTGCCGTCGACGGCCGCGGGTCTTTCGACGAGGTCTTCGCGCGGCTCTCGGCCGTGATCGAAGAGGGGTTCAGGAGCATGCGGTAGGGCGGGGCGGCGCCCTCGCCCCCGCCCCGCATGTCCCGGGATCCGGTTCGGCGCGTCAGGCCGCGGGCAGCGCCTCGACGAAGGCGGCCATGCGCCTGCGCATCGCCTCGTCGGGCAGCCGGCCGACGCCGCCGCCGAGGTTGTCGACCATGTGTCTGGCCTGGCTCGTCGAGGGCGTCGCCACGGTCACGGCCGGGTGGCCCAGCACGAACTTGAGGCAGAACTGCGCCCAGCTCTTCACGTCGATCTCGCCGGCCCAGTCCGGCAGCGGCCGGTCGCCGATGCGGCGGAACAGGCGTGTCCGCCCGAAGGGCAGGTAGCCGAGCACCCCGATGCCGCGATCGCGGGCGAGCGGGAGGATGACCTTCTCCGCATCGAGGTTGTCGACGGCGTAGTCGATGCCGATGAAGTCCAGCGGCTCGGACTTCATGGTGGCAGCCAGCTCGCCGTACTGCTCGCTCGAGGTGGTGGTGGCGCCGATGTAGCGGATGCGACCCTGCGCCTTGAGTTCCTTGAGGACGGCCAGGTGAGTGGGCACGTCGGCCATGTTGTGCACCTGGATCAGGTCGATCGTGGGCTTGTGCAGCCGGGCGAACGACTGTTCGATCTGTGCGCGGGCGGCGGCCGGGTCCGCGGCGCTCCTGCCACGGCCGACGGCGTTCACCTTGGTGGCCCAGAAGACTTTCTCGCTGACGCCCAGGTCGCGGGCGATGCGCCCGGCTACCTCCTCCGACGCGCCGTAGGACGGCGCGGTGTCGAAGACCGTCGCCCCGCCATCGAGCAGCGTCTTCATCACGTCGCGCAGGGCGGCCACGTCCTCCGAACGCGCCACCTGCGCGAAGGTCGCGGAGCTGCCGAGACCGATCACGGGCAGCCGTTCGCCCGAGGACGGCACCGCGCGGGTGAGCAGCGGTGACTGCGCGAACAGGCGATACGGATCCACGGCCAGCGCCGCCCCTGTTCCCACGGCCATCGCCAGCCAGTCACGACGCGTCAACGTGATCATGTCCTTCGACTCCTTCGTGTGTTGCCGGGGCGGCACGGCCCGCGCCGGTGCGGCCGCACGATGCGCGCGCCTCAGGCCTCGACGCCTGCCTCGATGCCGGGGGCGATCGCACGCTGCTCCTGCCGGCGGCCGAGCCACCAGGCATTGGCGACCCAGGCGATCGAAATCGGCACGGCCGCCCACGCGATGGCCCCTGCGGCGAGCCCGGCCATCGCGACCAGGCTCGACGACCAGGCGCCCACCTGATCGCCCAGGCGGTAGACGACCGTGTCGATGAAGTTCTTGGTCTTGTACTTGTCCTCGCGGCTGACCACCGTGAAGAGCACCTCGCGCGAGGGACGTGCGAACGCGAAGTTGCCCGCCCGCCTGAGCACGGTGAAGCCGACGACGATGGCCACGGTCGGCATCAGGCCGAGCAGGAGGAAGCCGACGGCCGTGAGCGCGGGCACGAAGGTGAGCGTCATCGCGACGCCGGCGCGCTGCATCACCCGTCCGGTGAGGAAGATCTGGGCGCCCAGCGTGAGCAGGTTCACCAGCAGGTCGACCTGGGCGAAGAAGGCGGTGCGCGCGGCCCGGTCGGCGAACGTCCGGTCGACGATGTCGGCCTGCTGGAAGTAGAGGAAGGTCGACAGCACCGTGTAGAGGAGCATGTAGACGCAGATGTTCAGCAGGTAGGGCGAGGCGAGCGCGTTGCGCAGCCCGGCGAGCGCGCCGCCGCCGATGACGCCGGGATCGGCTGCCGCCGGGGTGCGGGTGTCCTCGCCTGGGGCGGGCTGGTGCAGCGATGGCGCGAGCCGGCCGAGCCGGCGGGCGGCGAACACGCCGGCCTCGAGCAGCAGCGCGGAGACCAGCAGCAGCCTGGGCGTGCCGAGCGTCTGGACCAGGGAGGCGGTCAGGCTCGATCCGGCGATTCCGCCGGCGGTGGCGGCCGCGGCGATGAAGCCGAACAGGCGCTTGCTCTGTTCGTTGGTGAACAGGTCCACCATGAACGCCCAGAACACCGAGACGACGAACAGGTTGAAGACCGACGTCCAGATGAAGAACGCGCGGCCCACCCAGACGTTGGCCTCGCCGGCGGCCACCTGCAGCAGGACGAAGAAGATCAGCAGGTTCAGGATGAAGAACCGGTAGGTGATCGCGATGAAGCGCATGCGCGGCAGGCGCGCCACCAGCGCGGCAAACGGCGGATTGGCCGCGATCATCGCGAGCAGCGTGCCGGTGAAGAGCCAGGAGAGGTTCGCGACGCCGCCGGCCACCCCCGCCTCGTCGCGGATTGGCCGGATGACGTAGTAGGCGGTGAAGACCGAGAACAGGTACAGCCAGGCCCAGCCGACGATGCGGCCTTCGCCAGGGCGCAGGGAGACGAGCCGGCCAACGGCTGTGCTGGGCAGGGTGCCGCTCCTCTTCTGGTGTGGTCGCCGGAAGCCAGCGTTGAGCATACCCGAAAGGCCTCGTCGCGGGTACCCGTGCATCACGCCGGTCGTGCGGTGTGCCGGCACGGCGGTGCGGGCCCGCGCGCCCGCGGACCGCGGCGCGCGTCCGGAACCGCAGGCGCGGATCTATGATGTCCCCGCCGCGCCGTTCGGCGCGGGGGGGAGAGCCCATGCGCGCAGTCCCGATCCTCATCTGCCTCTCGTTGGTCGCGCCGTTGCACCTGCAGGCGCAGGAAGCCGCCAGCCCTCAGGTCGCCAAGCTCCAGGCCGAGGTCGAGAACCTCCGGTGGGAACTCGATCAGGTGCGGAAGATCGCCGACGACAACCAGTTCTTCCTGCGGCTGTCGGACGTGGCCGAGGTCGACAAGGTGATCCTCGCCGGCGCGCCGAATCCCAAGGCCGTCGAGCGCTACGGCATCGCCAACGAGCGGCATCCCATCCGGATCTACTGCTACACGTTCGTGCCGAAGGCGCTGGATCGCAGCCGCCGGCACCCGGCCGTCGTCCTCACGCACGGCGGCGTGCACGGCGACTTCGGGACCTACCACGTCCACCTCGTGCGCGAGATGATCGCGCGCGGCTACATCGTCGTCGCGCCGGAGTACCGGGGATCGACCGGCTACGGCCGGGGCATGTACGAGTCGATCGACTACGGCGGCCTCGAGAACGACGACATGGTGACGTGCCGCGACTGGGCGGTGGAGGAGCTGCCCGTGGATCCGAAGCGCGTGGCGGCCGTCGGCTGGAGCCACGGCGGGATGATCTCGCTCATGGCGGGCTTCGATCATCCCGACAAGTTCGCCTGCATCTACGCGGGGGTGCCGGTCAGCGACCTGCTGACGCGCCTCGGCTACCACGAACCGTCCTATACGGCGGAGTTCGCCGCGAAGTACCACATCGGGAAGGCGCCGGTGGCCGACGTCGACGAGTACCGGCGGCGCAGCCCCATCTGGAACGTGCAGAAGCTGAAGATCCCGCTCATGGTGACCAGCACCACCAACGACCGCGACGTGAACGTCGTGGAGGTGGAGCAGCTCATCACCCACCTGAAGGCGGCGGGCAAGTCCTTCGAGAGCCAGATCGAGAAGGACGCCCCCGGCGGCCACAGCTGGGATCGGATCGACACGACGTTCGCGCGCAAGGCGCGCGTGCGCATGTACGAGTTCCTGGCGAAGCACCTCGGCAAGTAGCGCCGGCGTGAGCCGCGGCCGTGCCTGACCCGCCGCGCGCCCGGCGGGTCAGGCCCCGTCGGACGGTGCGGCCGTCTCGAACTCGATGAAGGGGCCGTCGGCCTCGCGGCTGCGGTCGCGGTAACTGCAGCGGCCGGTGTGTTCGTGGCCCGGGTAGAGCGTCTCGAACATGCGGCACGCCTCGGGCCGCCGGAGCCAGGTGCCGTCGCCGGCGAGGCAGTGCGCCACGGGCACCGGCACCTCGCCCTCGGGACGGATCTCGAGGATGGTCACGTCGGCTGGATCGACCCGCTCGTCGGCGAGGCGGTCCAGCAACCCGCACAGCGTGTCGCAGACGTAGCTGCCGGTCATGCCCGCGACGCCCATGACGGCCACTCGCGCCTCGTAGGTGTAAGGCAGCCGGCGATCGTACTTCGATGCCGGCCCGAGGATCCTGCGTGTGATGTCCATGCGTAGGCCCTCCCGCCGTCGCGCCGGGCCGCCGGTGGCCCGGACGCCTGCCTGAGTCTACCGCCGTTCGGGTGCTGGTGGACCCGCGGGGCGCCGCGTCGGCGTCGCCCGCCGCGCCGGGCCTCCCGGTCCCGCACGGCACGCCGCCCGGCGCGCGATTCAGGACGGCGGGATCGCCCTGGAACGCGATAGGCTGTCTCGAGGCCCCGGCCTGCCCGCCGCTCACCAGGCCACGACCGAAAGGACGTCCGGACCGCCATGGATCCCGTCACCCTCGCGCGCTGGCAATTCGGCATCACCACCGTCTACCACTTCTTCTTCGTCCCGCTCACGCTGGGCCTGATCTGGGTCGTGGCCGGGCTGCAGACCGCCTGGTACGTCACGGGACGGGATCTCTACCGGCGCATGACGAAGTTCTGGGGGAAGCTCTTCCTCATCAACTTCGCGATGGGCGTGGTCACCGGCCTCGTGCAGGAATTCCAGTTCGGCATGAACTGGTCGGAGTACTCCCGCTTCGTGGGCGACGTGTTCGGGGCGCCGCTGGCCATCGAGGCGCTGCTCGCCTTCTTCCTGGAGTCGACGTTCCTGGGCCTCTGGCTCTTCGGGTGGGAGCGGCTGCCGAAGAAGGCGCACCTGGCCTGCATCTGGCTGGTGGCCGTCGGATCGAACCTGTCGGCCTACTGGATCCTGGTGGCCAACTCGTTCATGCAGCAACCGATGGGCCATGTCATCAACAACGGCCGCGCCGAGATGAACGACTTCCTGGCGCTGGTCACCAACCCGCACGTCTTCGTGCAGTTCCCGCACGTGATCGCCGGCGCGATGGCCACCGCCGGCTTCTTCGTGCTGGGCATCAGCGCGTGGCACCTGCGGCGGGGCCCGGCCGATGACGTCAACCGCGAGGCGTTCCGGCTGTCGTTCAGGATCGGCGCGATCTACGGCACGGTCGCGATCGTCGCGACGATGGTGATCGGCCACGCGCAGGCGCAGTACATGGTGAAGGTGCAGCCGATGAAGATGGCGGCGGCCGAGGCGCTCTGGGAGACGGAGAACCCGGCGGCGATGTCGCTGTTCACCTGGGGCGACGAAGCGCAGCAGCGCGACGTGTTCGCCATCAAGGTGCCGGGCCTGCTGAGCTTCCTCGCCCACAACCGGTTCGAGGGCGAGGTCAGGGGGATCCGCCAACTGCAGCAGGAATACGCGGCGCGCTACGGGCCGGGACAGTACTGGCCACCGGTGAAGTGGACCTACTGGACCTTCCGCATCATGGTGGGCGCCGGCATGGCCATGTTCGCCGCCGGCGCCTGGGCGTGCTGGCTCACGCTGCGCGGGCGCGCCCCCGCGGCGGCCTGGCTGCTGGCGCTGCTCGTGCCGGCGACGGCGCTGCCCTACATCGCCAATTCGGCCGGATGGATCTTCACCGAGATCGGGCGCCAGCCGTGGATCGTCTTCGGCCTGCAGAAGACCGTCGAGGGCGTGTCGCCAGCCGTGAGCGTCGGCGAGGTGCTGACCACGCTGATCGGATACACGCTGCTCTACGGCGTGCTGATGATCGTCACCGTCTACCTGCTGCGGACATACGCCATGGCCGGCCTCGGCGTCGAGCCGGATCCGGCGGCCGCCCCCGCGGGCGAACCTGTCGCCGCGCGGGCGTGAGGGGAGGCGTCCATGGATCTCAACACGCTCTGGTTCGCGCTGATCGCCATCCTCTTCATCGGGTTCTTCATCCTCGAGGGCTTCGACTACGGCGTGGGCATCCTGCTGCCGCTGCTCGGCCGGACCGACCGGCAGCGGCGGGAGATCATCCACACGATCGGCCCGGTGTGGGACGGCAACGAGGTGTGGGTGATCACGGCGGGCGGCGCCATGTTCGCGGCGTTCCCGCACTGGTACGCGACGCTGTTCAGCGGCTTCTACCTGCCGTTGTTCCTGATGGTCACCGCGCTCATCGTCCGGGGCGTCGCCTTCGAGTTCCGCAGCAAGGACCGGCGGCCCATCTGGCGGGCCACGTGGGACTGGGGCATCTTCGCGGGCAGCCTGGTGCCGGCCCTCCTGTGGGGCGTGGCGCTCGGCAACCTGCTGAAGGGCGTGCCAATCGACGCGAGCAAGACCTACACCGGCGGCTTCTTCAACCTGCTGAATCCCTATGCGCTGGTTGCCGGGCTCATGTCGCTGACGGCCTTCGTCACGCACGGCGCCATCTTCCTCAACCTGAAGACCGAAGGGGTGCTGCGCGAGCGCGCATTGCGCGCCACGAAGATCGTCGGCCCGATCGCCACCGTGTTCATCGGGCTCTTCGTGATCGCGACCTACCTGTGGACCGATGCCTTCTCGGGCCTCGGCGTGGACCCGGGCCTGGCGCCGGTCGCCGCGGTGGGCGCCCTGCTCGCGGCCGGCGGGTTCGTCCGGGCCGGACGGATGGGGTGGGCCTTCTCGATGACGTGCGTCACCATCGCCATGGCGACCATTACGATCTTCAGCGCGCTCTATCCGCGCGTGATGGTGTCGAGCCTGAATCCCGAGTGGAGTCTGACGATCTACAACGCCTCGTCCACGCCCTACACGCTGAAGGTGATGAGCGTCGTGGCGCTGGTGTGCGTGCCGGTCGTGCTGGCGTACCAGGGGTGGACCTACTGGGTGTTCCGTCACCGTGTGACCGCGGACACGCACCTGGAGTACTGATTCGAACCGGTTCGGACGGCTCGCGTCCGGCGCGGCCCAGCCAGACGCGGTCGCCGCCGAAGCCCGGCCGTAGCCGCGCCCGCGAGACCGATCCACCGCGGTCGGGCACCGCCGGCCTGGCCGTCCGTGGTGGAAGGGTCGTGTGGCAGCGAGACGGGCGGGCGCCGGATTATACTGACGGTGTCGTCCGCCGGCCGCGGGGGCACGAACGTGCCGGCAGTCCACCGGCGTGGCGGGTTCACTTGACAAGTCAGTCCTGCGAGCTCGTGAGGCGCAGTCCTTCGTGTGAGTCGAGGTGGTGATGGCCCTGGACCTGGCGAACGAGATTGTGATCCGGTGGAGTGAACCCGACCTGCGGCACGTCCCGCTGCTCCAGGAGGCAGGCATCTCCGTGGCCTGGGGCACGGCAGACGCGGCGTTTTCCGACGCCTGCTCGGCCGTGGGAATCCGGGCGCTGGCCCCGGACGCCATCCGCAGCGTCAAGGCCGAGGACGCCGGCCGCGTCGATCCCGGAGCGCCGCTGATCGTCGAGGACGGCACGTGGCCTGGCGTCCAGAGGCAGGATCCGGCGCTGGCGAGCGCGACGCGTTCGCTCTGGATCGACACCAACGGGTACCGTCTCGGGCAGTTGCGTGCGCTGCATCCCGGCACCATCCCGTTTCTCGCGTATCAGCCCGACACGGACGCGGGCGTCTCGGCGGATCGGATGGTGCCGTTCGAGTCGCTGGAACTCGCGCTGGCGGAGGCGTGGGTCGGAGGCGGCAACTACGTCCTCGCGCTCGAACCCAGGTACCGCGACGCGCTGCTGCGCGGCGACCAGAAGGCGACGGCCGCCTGGCGCAGCCTCGGCCGCACCACGCGCTGGCTGCGCGCGCACGCGAGCCTGTTCCGGCAGCCGACGCTGCCCGGGGTCACCGTGCTGGTGGACGGCGGGTTCGTCAGCACCGAGGTGGCCAACCTGATGTACCGGCAGTGCGTGTCGCCAGCCTTCGAGCCGGCCTCGGGCCCGCCGCCGCCGGATCCGTCCCGGAGACGGGTGGTCGTGGCCGCGGGCATCGACGCGCCCGCGGCGGAGGTTGCCGATCGCATCCTCGCCCACGCCTCGGCTGGCGCCAGCGTCGTCGTCGACGACCTCGGTGAGAACGCGTGGTGGCGGCGTGCCGGGCTCACACGAACCAGGGTCCAGGAGGATCGCGAGTTCTACTCGTTGGGCGCCGGACAGGTGGTGGCCTACCACCAGGTGGACGATCCCAGTGAGCTGGCGCTCGACGTCCTCGACCTGCTGACGCCAGGACAGCGTTCCGCGCGCCTGTGGAACAGTCAGGGCGGCGTGGCCATGGCCACCACCGCGCCGGCGTCGGGTCCTGTCAGCGGCAAGGCCCTGCTGCACGTCGTGAATTACTCCCGGCCCGCGGATCTGCCGGTGCTGGCGCGCATCTACGGCAACTACTCGGGTGCGACCCTCCTGCGGCCGGAGCACGAACCCCTGGAGGTGAAGGTCGCACGGCGGGGTGTGCAGAGCGAGGTCGCCATCCCGGAGATGGCGCGCGTGGCGGTGGTGGTGTTCCGGTAACGACTGTCCGGCCCGGGGGGCATGATGACTGTCAGCAGGAGAGAGTTTCTGATCACGGGCGCCGCCGCCATGGCGACCGGCGCCCTGTCGGGGGCGAGTCTCGGCGCGTTCGCGCCGCAGGCGAACGCCTACTTCGGGCTGCACCCCTTCATCGAGCGGAACCCCGGGGCCGTCTTCCTCCGGCGCACCAAGGTGACGCACAAGATGGACGCCGCGGCGAAGCTGCGCGAGGGGCTCGGGCTGGCCAGGCAGATCTTCGTGCCGATGGACCGGCCCGGGGTCCCGATTACGCACCGTGTCGTCCTGAAGCCCAACGCCACGGGCGTCTACGACCGGCAGCGTCCGCCGGAGGAGAACTGGGGCGTCGGCACCGACCCGCAGTTCTACGAAGGGATGGTCACCGGCCTGCAGGAACTCGGCCTGAAGCAGTTCCACTTCGTCGAGTCGACGGGCTACGACACCTGGAACCTGCGCGGCTTCAACGACATCAACGAACGGCTCGGCGTCCGCATCGGCGAGTCGGCGCGCCGCCCGCGGCACCTGCGCGAGGGCTTCGAGACGAACTGGGCCAAGGTGCCCGATGCCGTCGTGTTCGATCGCATCCCGCACTACGCGCCGGTTGGCGAGCCCGACACCTGGCTGCTGAACATCGCCAAGTGGAAGGCGCACAGCATGTGCCTCACCCAGTCGGTGAAGAACCTCCAGGGCCTGGTGGCGCATCCGTTCACGAGCTTCTGCGGCGGCTGGCGGACGGTGCTCGACGTGCAGCCGTTCATGAAGGCCGAGGTGAACCCGCGGGTGGAGCAGGTCGTGAACGACTTCTTCGACCTCCACCGGAAGCGCAACTTCGCCCGCTACGACTCGGCGGGCAGCATCCGGCTGGGCGCCTCGATCACGCCGATCGTCCAGGAAATCTGGGCGCACAAGACCTGTGACAACCTGAGCACCCTGTCACCCGGCCTCTCGATGATCGAGGGCATCTACGGTCGCGATGGCGACGGGTTCAACCAGGGCGACGACTACCTGACGAACCTGGTGATGTTCGGCAAGAACCCCTTCCGGCTCGACCTCGTCGGGCTGTACCTCGGGGGGCACGAGCCGGGCAACGTCCACCTGTACCGGATCGCGAAGGAGCGCGGCCTGAGCGACACGTTCAACCCGTGGGAGGTTCCGGTCTACGAGTGGACCGATGCGGGCCCGGTCGAGCGCAAGCTCACCGACTTCCCGCGCACGCCGCTGAAGACCATCTACCTCCCCCGGGAGGGCGAACCGGAACTGCACCTCGTCGACGAGCACTTCGACTACGACAAGGTGACGGTGTGAGTCGCGTGGAAGACTGCTACCGCCCGGGAGGCGGCGCCGGCCGGCGGCCCGTCTTCTCGAAGATGTAGTCGTCGCGCTGCTTCTGGAGTTCGGGGGTGAGCCGCCCGTAGATCTGCTGCGACGTGTACTTCCCGGTGCCCAGCATCATCAGGCTCCAGTCGTCGCGCGCCTTCGACATCTCACCCGACTCGACGACCTCCTTCACCATGTGCGGGGGGATGAACCACATCCCCTCGCGATCGGCCAGCACCACGTCACCCGGCATCACCAGCGTCTTGCCGATGCGCACCGGGATGTTGATGCCGGTCACCATGACGCGCATGCCCTGCGTCGGGAACGAGTTCCTGAAGTACGCCTGCATGCCGGTCTCGGCAATGCGATCCAGCCAGTAGACGCCGCCGTTGACGATCATGCCGTTGCCGGTGGTGGTGCTGATGTAGTGCGCCAGCTTGTTGCCGACGAAGTTCCAGTCGGCGCCGAAGACGTCGGCCACGATGACGTCTCCCGGCTGCAACTGGTCGATCGCCGTCTGGTTCCGCGCGGGCGTCGTCCCCCTGGCCTTCGCCTCCGCCTCGTCCACCTCGGCGAGGTCGCCGCGGAACGGCATGAACTGGACGGTGAACACGCGGCCCACCATCTTCTGGTCGGGCTGCAGCACGCGCCAGCCGTCACGTGACTCGAACTGGTTGGGGAAGCTCTTGCCGGGCAGCACCGCCTGCACCTCCTCGGCGATCAGCGGCTTGAGCCGCGCGATCAGCTCATCGGGCACCTTCGGCCGGCCATCGGGAAAGCGATCGTAGGGATTCTGCTTCGTGTACTTGATCAGCTGCTCCGGCGTCCATTGGAAGAGCTGTGCGGACGCGGTACCGGTGCCGGCGATCGACCCGGCCATCACGAGCGCCGCCATCGCCAACCCGCCGCCCCCGACCGACGATGCGAACCACGAACCCAGTCTCCTCGTCATGTTGTCCTCCAGCCGGGCCGCGCGTCCGTTCAGGGATCGCCGGCCCCTGTTCTCATCACCCCGGGTGAATCCACGCGCATGAAGATGGCAGCGCGCTCTCGCAGAGAAGGGCGCGCCAGCCAGGCGGCGTGTGCCGCACCGACCACTCGCGGCCGTTGACGAGCACCGCCTTGGTCCACGCCTCGCTGTCGATCCCGCGCGGCGCGACGACCGCGGCGAGGCGACTGCCGGCCGGCTGCCCGGTTCGCGGGTCGATCACGTGCCCATGGATCGCCCCGTCCCGCCGCACGAACCTCGTGGTGCTGCCCGAGGTCGACAGCGACGCGTCCTTCAGGGCGAGGCGGCCTTCGGGGACAGCCATCGTGTGGCCCCCGATCGTCACGGCCCACCCGTCCAGACCCGGCGGCGATCCCATCGCCAGCAGGCTGCTGCCCGCGGCCGAGATCAGCGCCCGCCCGATGCCGTGGGCACGCAGCACCATCGCCATCCGGTCGACCGCGTAGCCCTTGCCGATGCCCCCGGGATCCAGCTCCAGGCCGGCGCGCGTGAACCTGATGGTGCGTGTCGCCGCGTCGAGCCAGACGTGACGGTAGCCGACCCGGGCCGCTGCCTCGCGCACCACGCCGGCCTCGGCCGGCCTGCCGTCTTCGTCCATGAAGCCCCAGGCCCTCACGAGCGGACCGACCGTGATGTCGAAGGCCCCGCCCGATCGCCGGCTGTAGTCGAGCGAGGCCGCCACCACTTCGAACAGCTCGGGCGGCACGCGCACGGGGCCGACCGCGGCGCGACGGTTCACCTCGCTCCACGGGCTGTCGGGGCGGTAGTGCGAGAGCATGCGGTCGAGGCGCCGGAGTTCGCTGAAGGCGGCGTCGGTCGATGCCTCGGCGCGGGCACGGGAGTCCGCATACACCGTCACGAGGAATGTCCCGCCCATGGCGTCGGCGCTGAAGTCGTAACGCGCGATCCCGGCGCCGGCGCCGGCGAGCGGCAGCAGGCAGAGGAGCAGGCTCGCGGCGCCCGGCCGCCACCACCGGCTCATGGTCTCCTCCGCCGAAGACGCCCGGCGACACGCGGGCACGACGCCAGGTCGTGCGGCCCTGCCTGCGATCCCATGTTCGTCCTACGCGGGCCGCGACCGGTGTGCCTCGAAGTCGAACACCAGATCCGCGACGCGCCCGCCGCGCACGTCGATGTTGGAGAGATCGGCCGATCCCAGGCCGGCGGCTTCGGCCAGCAGCAGGACGTTGTCGGCGTACTGCGGCCTGTCGCCGTGCTCCTTCTGGTAGTCGCCCTTCACCTTGTCCTTGTTCACCGTGAACGGTGACGTGCCGGCCGCGGCCCTCGGGTCGTAACCCATGAGCGCGGCGGCGACGGTGTCGGTGCACACCGCGTTGCGGCCGGCGACGAGCAGGCCCGGTTGCCCGGGTGGCAGCGCCCTGCTGCCGCGAACCCACGGCCCCTCGCCGCCGATGCACGACTGGATCCCATCGAGGATGGCCAGGTCGATGGGCCGCGCGCCGCACAAGTCGGTGACGATGCGCGGCACGCGATGGCCCTCGTACCGCTCCGACGCGAAATCCACCTCCTGCGGCGCGCTGCGCGATGGTTGACGCCGGCCGAAGTGCAGCACGGCCGCACGGCCGAAGCGCACAGCCTCGTTCGGCTCGTCCTGGCCCGCATCGTCGCCGTAGATGGAGCACGGCGTGATGCCGAAGAGGTTCTTCATCGACAGCGTGATGCCGCACTCCTCGTGGTGCTTGATCTTCGAGAGGCTGACGAACACGTCGCAGTCCTCGTACGCACGATTCAGATCGAACGCCGGGTAGATGTACGGTGACGCCGACCCGACCTTGAGGCGCGAGTAGCGGGCCCCGGTTCCCAGGTTGTTCGTGTTCTCGTACTGGATGTCGGGCACGGCGTTTCTCAGCAGCTTCAGATCCCAGCCGCCCTCGAGCAGCTTGTCCTCCATGCCGAGGCCGACGCTGTTGCTCTCCAGCAGGCGGATGCGCCGTGCGCCAGCCTTGTGGAAGAGGTGACAGACCGCGGCGGTGAGCTTCCCGTTCACCCAGAACGTGTCGCCGTGCATGTAGGGCGGGTAGCCGCGGCCGCCACCGGTCAGGTTGAGCTTCACGGCGACGGTCTTGCCCCTGACCAGAGAGCCGATCCCGCCGATCTGGTCGAACATCGTGCTCAGGATGCCGGTCAGGTCGGCGTCGTAGCTCAGGCACCTGGCAATCGACACGGGCGACGCCGGCGGAGATGGCGGCGCGGCGTCCAGCCACCGTGCCCCGCCCAGCGACAGCGCGCCGGCCGCGCCCATGCCGGCCAGCAGTTGACGTCTCGTGATCGGATGCGGACCGCCGCTCATGCTCCCCCCTCCTTCGATTCCAATCGCACGACACCGTACACCGGCAGCCGGCCGAGCGTGATCTCCACGTACCCCGCCGACTGCTCGATCGCCAGTTCCTCGGGTGGACTGCCCGGCCGATGGAGCGTCGCCTTCCTGAACGCACCGGCGATCCGGACGAGCACCGACTCGGCGGGATACGAGGCGTAGTTGACCAGGTGAAGGCTCGCATCGCGCGTCCGGCCATCGATCGACGCATGCGGCAGCACCGCGGCGGCGCGGAACAGGCGCACGCCGAGCTGATCGCGCCCGAGCAGATCGACGAACACACGCGCCAGCTCGGCGGGATCGAGCCCGTCGCTGCAGACGGCTATCCGGCCCCTGCCCGCGGGCAGGATCGCGAAATCCCGGCCGACCGGCAGCGCCCCCGGCTGCCACGACGGCCCGACGAGGACCAGGCCACCCGCCTCGGCGAAGGCGATCAGGACGCTGCGCTCGGCCGCGGCGGGCTCGCTGAGATCGACGGCGTGAACGGCGCGCAGGCCGGCCAGCGCGGAGGCGTGCAGCTCACGCCGGTCGATCACCCTCAGGGGGACGCGCGCGCGGACGGTCAGCCTGAGGTTGGCGCCCGACGTGTCGCGATCGGCGCCGGCGTTGTCCTGGACGAAGCCCGCCACCGCCAGTGGCACCGCGGCTCCGCTCCAGGCCGCCTGCTCCCGCCCGAGCGCCAGCACGGCCGCGATTGCTTCCCACGCGGCCCTCGCATCGGGCTGCTTCGTCCGCAGGCCGTGACGCAAGGTGTCGTCGAGGGCGAGCACCCAGCGGCTGCCGGTGGCCACCGCCTCGGCCGCCGCGCGCTGGTAATCGGCCGTGGTCATCGCCTGCGGTGACGGCGACGCCATCAGCCAGATCGGCCGTGATCCGGTCACGGCGCGAGCCGATTGCACGAGCCACAGGTTCGACTCGAGCCACGGCTCGCTGGACGGCGTCGCCTCGGTTTCGTCGGCGAGATCGAGCAGTCCCGGCGCCACCGCGTCGTTGATGGCGACAATGTCCGAGGACGCGCTGACCTTCGACCAGGAGGCCGGCACGACGACCACGGCCCCGGGTCGCTTCACGCGCAGCAGGCGGGCGGCGTCGGCGGCGAGCCGATCCCCATCGGCGAAGGTGCCCTCGAGGATCAGGCCGTCCAGCCCCGCGGCGAGCGCCGGCTCGAGCCATCCCGACGGCGGGGCCGGCGCGTGGACGATGCCCAGGACGACGATGCCGCGCGCCTGCGCCGCGCGGGCGTACGCCGCGACCAGGCTCTGCTGCGTCCGTTCGAGGTCGGGATCGGCCCCGACGCTCCAGGTGACGAGCAGGCAGTTGATGGGCGTGCCCTGGAGCAGATCGAGCGTCCGCGGGTCGTACCACTCCCTGACGGCCCGCTGCACGTCGGCCGATGCCGGCAGCGCGCCATGGCTGGCGCGGCGCTGCAGTTCGAGCGGGCCGCCATCCCACCGCGCGGGAACCCAGCCCGCAGAGGCCTCCGCGGGTGCCGGCGTGGCGCCGGCCATCGCGCAGGTCAGCAGAACCGGGACGGCGGCGCGCAGCAGGCGCCTCGTCGCGGGCGGCGCGAGCCGTCGCGGCAGCGGTGTCGGGGGCGACACCGCCTGTTGCGTGGTGACGTGTGCCGGGCGCCGCATGTCCCCCCTACAGCGCCACCGCGTGGCGTTCGATGGAGCGGTCCCGCAGGTCCGGCCGCGGGCCGACGTCGTGAAACGCCTCGGCCCACCCCAGTCCGAACCGGCGGCCCACCTCGCGATCCGACGACACGCCACGCAGCCGGAAGGAGTCGATGTCGACCACGAACTGCCTGATGCGCTCGCGGTTGGCCGTCTCATCGCCAGGGCCCGCCTCCCGTGGCTCGACGCAGTCCTGACTCGAGCCCGCCATCCAGCACGTCGACTGTTCCACCTGCGCCGGCACGCGGCGATCAGGGTTCTGCCCGCGGTGGCCCCCGGGGTCGTCGCGCACTGCCGTCTGTCGCTGCATGCCGAATCCACCTGTCCCACGTGCATCAACGCAGCGCGGCAGGCGCCCGTCGCTGCGGGAGTGTAGCGCGTTTCCTGTCAGCGCCCGCTGGTGTCCGGCCTCGCTGGTTGACACCGATCACTCCGGAGGGGATCATCTGCACGAAGCGGCGCGCACCCGCCGCGTGTGAGGCGGGTGCCCGCCGTTCCCACCTGCGCGCCCCCCCGTTGGAGAAGCGAGGATGATCGAGCGTCACGTGACCTTCGAGGTCCATCCGGACAGCGCCACGCAGTTCGAGGCCTTCATCGCCGAGGCCTACCGGCCGGCGATGGCGAGCATGCCGGGCTACGCGGGGGTCAGTCTGCTGCGCGCCCAGGCGAGGCCCGCGGAATACCAGCTGGTGATCCGGTTCGAGAGCATGGCGACGGCCGCGGCCTGGCGTGCGTCGGACGCCCACCAGGCGCTCTCTCCGCAACTGAAGGCGTTGTCCTCCGGCAGCCAGGTCCAGGTCTACGACGTCGTGGAGTGATTGCGGACGCTCCGCGCGGGGATCCCGGCGGCTGATGCCGGCGATCGCGCGAGCGATCCGCCGCGTCCGGGCCGCGGCCGTGACGCCACCCGGGCCACCAGACAGGAGAGGAATCCGATGAGATCGCTGCACCGTTTCATTCTGCCGGCCCTGCTGGCCTCGTACGTGCTGGCGCCGCAGCCGGCGTCGGCCGAGCGCCGGTCGCCGGTGACCTTCCCGTCGGCGGTCGCGCCGCGCAACGACATCCGCATGGACAACCGTGTCGCCGTGCGCATGCGCGACGGCGTGATGCTCTACGCCGACGTCTACCGGCCGGCCGACGAGGGCCGCTACCCGGTGATCGTGTCGATCACCCCCTACAGCACCGAGCGCTTCCCGTCGGCCTATGCCACGGGCGTCTACCTGTCGCGTCGCGGCTACGTCTACGTCTACCCCGACGTGCGCGGGCGCCACGAGTCGGAGGGCGTGTGGGAGCCCTTCCGCTACGACGGACAGGATGCCTACGACACCATCGAGTGGGCCGCCGCGCAGCCATGGTCCAACGGGAAGGTGGCCATGGAGGGCGGTTCCTATCTCGGGCAGAACCAGTGGCGCGCCGCCCAGCTCGCACCGCCCAGCCTCGTGACGATCTTCCCCAGCGTCGCCTCCACGAGCCTCTACCACGACTGGATCACGCTGAACGGGGGCTGGCGCCTGTCGTTCAACTTCGGCTGGGGCCCGGTGCGCCAGGAGTCGCGCATCATGCAGAACACCGGCCCCCATACCGTGGAAGGGCTCCGCGCCATTCACTTCGACGACCTGCAGCGCCACCTGCCGCTGAACACCATGCAGCAGCTCGCCGGGCGCCACGCCCGCTTCTACGACGACTGGCTGGCCCATCCCGACTACGACGACTACTGGAAGCCCTACAACGTCGAGGAGAGCTTCGGGCAGATCGCGATTCCCGTGCACACCTTCGGCGGCTGGTTCGACATCTTCAGCCAGGGGACGCTGCGGGGGTACGTGGGGATGAGCCACCAGGGCGGATCCGCGACGGCGCGGCGCCTGAGTCAGCTGGTCATCGGCCCGTGGGGCCACGGATCGACGCGCGAGTTCGGCGACATCGATTTCGGCCCGACGGCGCACGTCGAGATCAACGACCTCCAGGTGCGCTGGTACGACTACTTCCTCAAGGGCATCCAGAACGGCCTCGACCGGGAGCCGCCGGTGAAGCTCTTCGTGATGGGCCGTAACGAGTGGGTCTACGAGGACGAGTATCCGCTGGCGCGCACCGACTACCGGCCCATGTACTTCTCGAGCGGCGGTCGCGCCAACGGCGATCGCGGCGACGGCCGGCTCACCTGGGACAAGCCGGCGGCGGCGGCGTCCACCGACACGTTCACGTACGACCCGGCCAATCCGGTGCCGTCGCTGGGGGGCAACAACTGCTGCGGAACGCCGACGCCGACCGGCCCCAAGGACCAGCGGCCCATCGAGGGGCGGCAGGACATCCTGATCTACACGTCCGAGCCGCTGGCCGGGCCCCTCGAGGTGACCGGGCCGGTGAAGGTGGTGCTCTATGCCTCGTCGGATGCCCCGGACACCGACTTCGTCGCCAAGCTCGTGGACGTCGCGCCGGACGGCACGAGCTACAACATGGCGGAGGGGATCGTGCGGGCGCGCTACCGCGAGAGCCTGAGCAGGCCGTCGCCGATGACACCGGGCGAGGTGTACCGGTTCGAGATCGATCTGGTCGGCACGTCGGTCGAGTTCCAGCAGGGTCATCGCATCCGCGTGCACGTGACCAGCAGTCACTTTCCGCAGTTCGACCGGAATCCCAACACCGGTGCCCCCTTCGGGACCAGCGCCGAGATCCGCGTGGCCAGGCAGACCATCCATCACGATGCGCAGCGGGCCTCGCACATCGTGCTCCCGGTGATTCCGAAGCGATAGCGCTGCCATCGTCTGCCACCGGCCCCTGTCTGACAGGGGCCGGTGGGGACAGTGACTCGTGGCCGCGCCCCTACCAGGCGTCCCACAGGGTGTGCGAGCGGCCGTTCAGGTCCCAGACCACCTGCCCGCCCTTCACCGTCATCTCGCACTCCAGCTTCCGGCTGCCGCCCAGCCGCCAGCCGCTGCTGTCGACGAACCCGAACTCGCCCTGACGCAGGGCGAGCACCGCGACGTCGGCCTCGGCGCCGACGCCGAGATGGCCCAGTTCCGGCCGCTTCACGATCTCGGCGGGCCGCGTCGTGCTCGCCCGGATCGTGTCGGCGAGCGGCATGCCCAGGTTCAGCATCTTCGACATGACGTTCAGCAGGTCCATCATCCCGGCGTTCATGCTGCCGGTGTGGAGGTCGGTGCTGATGACGTCGGGCCAGAAGCCCTGCCGCGTCGCGGGGATCGCCTGGCGGAACAGGAAGCTGCCGCCGCCGTGGCCGACGTCGAAGATCACGCCGCGCCGCCGCGCCGCGACGACGTAGGGCTCCACCTGACCCTGCGGGTTCACGATCGGCGTCCGTGCCGAGACGTGGGCGTAGGCGTGCGTCAGGATGTCGCCCGGGCGCAGGTGCCTGTTCAGGAGGTCGTCGAGCGACTGCGGCGGCTCGTTGCGCCCGAAGTCGATCATCACCGGCACGCCGCCCAGGCGGCCGGCCTCGACGGCGCGCGTGACGGGATCCCACTCCGGCCCGATGTAGTGGGCGACCTTCACGCCGACGATCAGGTCCCTGTTCGCGAGGATGCGCTGCGCGGTCAGCTTCGCGTCCATGTCGCCGAGGTCCTGCTCCAGGGGGCCTCCTGCCATGCCGTGGCCGGCGATGTTGATGAAGGCGAGGATGCGGGTGCGCGAGCGGTTCACGACGCTCGACCGGAAGTGATCGACGTTGCGCCAGCCCGGCCCGCCGGCGTCCACCAGCGTCGTCTGGCCGGCGCGGAACGAGTGACTGTCGGCGTGCGCGCCGACGTCGCCGTCGCTGAGGTACGAGTCGGGCGTGGTGCCGAGGTAGACGTGCGCGTGCAGGTCGATCAGCCCCGGCACCACGTAGAGGCCGGTGACGTCGGCGACGCGGGCCGCGCGCGCCGGGTCGATGGAGGACTCGATGGCGGCGACCTTCCCGTCCGCGATCGCGACGTCCACCACCGCGTCGACGCCGTTTCTCGGGTCGACGACGTGTCCGCCCTTGAGCAGCAGGCTGTAGGGCGGCGCCTGCGCGAACGACGGTGCCGGCACCCCCAGCAGGAGGGCCAGCGTGGCGAGAACGGCGCCGCGGGTCATCGGGCCGTGTCCTCGGTCCAGTCGGCGTGCGACCGGCCGTTGAGGTCCCAGACCACCTGGCCGCCCTTGATCGTCAGCTCGCACTCGAGCTTCTGCGTGCCGGGCATCTTCCAGCCGCTGCTGTCGACGAATCCGTATTCGCCCTTGCGCAGCGCGAGCACCGCCACGTCGGCCTCGGCGCCCACGCCGAGGTGTCCGAGCTCGGTCCGCTTGATGACGGCGGCCGCGCGGGCCGTGTTGGCCTTCACCACGTCCTGCAGCGACATCCCGAGGTTCAGGAACTTCGACATCACGTTGAGGATGTCCTTCATCCCGGAGTTCATGCTGCCGATGTGGAGGTCGGTGCTGATGACGTCGGGCCAGAAGCCCTGCCGCGTCGCCGGGATCGCCTGCCGGAACAGGAAGCTGCCGCCGCCGTGGCCGACGTCGAAGACGACGCCCCGCTTCTGCGCGGCGATGACGTAGGGCTCCACCTGGCCCTGCGCGTTCACCACGGGCGTGCGGCCGCGGACGTGCGCGTACATGTGCGTGAAGATGTCGCCGGGACGCAGGTGGGTGTTGAGCAGCGCGTCGAGCGACTGCGGCGGTTCGTTGCCCCCGAAGTCGATCATCACGGGGATGTCGGCCTGGCGGCCCGCCTCGACGGCGCGCGTGACCGGATCCCATTGTGGTCCCTCGTAGTGCGCCACCTTGACGCCCACGACCTGGTCGCGGAACTGGCGGGCCCGCTGCGCGGTGAGCTTGGCGTCCATGTCGCCGAGGTCCTGTTCCCAGGGGCCGCCGCGCATGCCGTGGCCCGCGATGTTCAGGAAGGCGAGCACGCGCGTGCGCGACCGGTCGATCACCTGGGTCTTGAACAGCGGGAAGTTGCGCCAGCCGGCGCCGCCGGCATCCACCAGCGTCGTCTGGCCCGCGCGGAACGAGTGGCCGTCGGGCGGCACCGAGCTGGGGCCATTGCTGTACTGCGTGTTGTCGGTGCCCCAGAACACGTGGGCGTGGATGTCGATGAGGCCGGGCGTCACGTAGAGTCCGCGCACGTCCACGACGCGCGCATCGGCCGGGGCGGTGAGGTTGGCGCCCACCGCCGAGATTTTCCCGTCGGCGATGGCGACGTCCATGATGCCGTTGACGCCGTTGCGGGCGTCGATGACGTGGCCGCCCTTGAGCAGGATGGTGGGGCGGCGCGGGGCCTGCGCGGTCATGACATGGCTGGCGAGCGCGACGACCATCGCGGCGCCCGAGAGGCGGAGCAGTGTCGATCCGGTGTTCACGAAGACCCTCCTCGAGAAGTGGTGCCGGCGCGTGCGTGTCCGGTCCCGGCCGGGCGGGTCGCGTCGACCCGGGTGGCGCCGCGCGGGCCAGGCCCGGCGTCGCGGTCGGGCGCCGCGAGGGAACCAGCCGGCGCATCCGGAGAGGCGGCGCCGCCGACCTGCCTGCGCAGGCTGGCGGCGCTCGCGAGGGACGTGCCCGGTTCGGGCGCTAGAAGGTGAACTTCAGGCCCAGTTCGGCCTGACGCATGTCCTGCGCGGAGGTGACGCGGCCGAAGCTCGCGTTGCCCACCTGCGCGTTCGGGTTGTTCCAGTTCACCTCGTTGAACAGGTTGAACACCTGCGCCATGAAGATCGCCCGGTACTTGCCGGCGAAGGTGAACGCCTTCATCAGCGACAGGTCGGTGCGGCTGTAGCCCAGCCCGCGCAGCGCGTTGCGGCCCAGGTTGCCATAGGTGTATTGCGCCGGCATCGCGAAGGCCGACGAATCGATGCAGTTGACGAGTCCAGGCCCGTTCGGGTTGGTCTGACAGCTCAGCGACGGGAGGCTCCCCACGAGATCGGGCCGCTGGTTCGGGCTGGTGGTGTTCGCCCGGTCACCGAGGATCGTGACGTTGATCGGCGTGCCGCTCTGGAACGTCGCGACGCCGCTCACCTGCCAGCCGCCGAGCACCTCGCGCAGGAACCCGTTGCCCGACTCCTTGAAGAACGGCAGCTCGTAGATGCCGCTCACCACGAACCGGTGCGGGATGTCCCAGGCGGCCGGCCCGTAGTCGCTCCAGATGTCGAAGTTGTTCACCGTGCGGCCGCCGCCGTTGGAGTGCTCGGTCATGTCCCTGGTCCGCGACCACGTGTAGTGCGCGTTCAGCCCGAGGCCCTTGGACATGCGCCGGCGCACCACGACGGCCAGCGAATCGTAATTGGCGACCACGTCGTTCTGGATGATGCGGATCTCACGGAACAGCGGGTTCGGCCGCCGCGGATCCACCGCACCCGCCCCGGGCTGCGGCGTGTTGGGGTAGTAGCTGCGATCCAGATCCTTGGTGCGCGACGCCAGGTACTGCAGCTCGATCACCGTCGAGGACCACAGCTCGTGCTGGAGGTCGAAGCTCCACTGGTTCTTCCAGGCGTTCGGCAGGTGGCGGTTCGGCGAGATCATGTTCGGCGGACCGGCGGGTCCGGCCGTGCCCGACGGGCTCTGGAACGAGAGCGTCGCGTTGTTCGGATCGTTGCTGTAGGTGGTCTGCGCGGCCAGCGGCGGGTTGTTGGTGAGGAACGTGAACGTGTTCATCTGGTTGGGGTTGTAGTAGATCCCCCAGCCCGCGCGCAGGATCGTCGTGTCCGTCAGGCGGTAGGTGGCGCCCATCCGCGGCGCGAAGTCCTTGTTGTTGGGATCGTGGAACTTGAAGCCGGGCGACGGGAGCGTTGCCGGGATGATGTGCGTGAAGGTGGCGTCGAGCTCCGTCGCCAGGCCCGTGTAGGTCTGGACCGGCGTGTTCAGCTCGTAGCGCAGGCCGAGGCTCAGCGTCATCTTCGGCGTCACCTGCCAGACGTCGTTGACGAAGAACCCGTTGCGCCAGCCGCCGACGTGGCCCTGGAGCTGGTCGGCCGGCGTGACCACCGACCGCGGCACGCCCAGCAGGAAGTCGGCCATCGCGTAGCCGCTCATGTCGCCGTTGAAGGTGAAGGCGCCGCGCGCCGAGTTCTGGGCGCGGCGGCCCGTCTGCAGCTTCCGCATGTCGAGGCCGGCCCGGATGTTGTGCGTCCCGCGCGTGTAGGAGATCACGTCCGACAACTGGAAGGTCTTGTCGAACTGGAACCAGTTCGTGCCGCTGCCGCCCAGCGTGGTGAACGCGCTGACGTTGATGTCGGGGATGCCGGGGTTGCTGTACTTGACGTCGCCGTCGAAGCCGGGGATGCCGAGCGCGGCGCCGGCGCCCTCGATGCCGTTCTTGTAGAACCAGTTGACCGTGTCGAAGTCGATCTGGTGGTAACCGATGCGGAAGTCGTTGTGCAGGTTCGCCTTCAGCGTGTGCGTGTAGGAGGCCAGCCAGTTCTTGTTCACGCGCGGCTGGTAGGCGTTCGAGATGTCGATCACCGCCGGCGAGTAGGTCTCGTCGCTCTTCATCCAGTTGTAGCGGAACGACAGCCGGATGCGGTTGCCGAGGTTCTGGTCGACGCGCGCGATGACCTGGTCGTGGTAATCGTTGTCCTGCGCGGGGCCCTGGTAGTTGTTGACGGTGCCCGACAGGTTCGGCAGCGGGTAGTACTTCAGCAGGGCGAGCGCCGTCGGGTTGAGCATCGACGTCGGGATCTGGTTGCCCGCGAACGGCTCACGCGTGAACGGGTTCCGGATCTGCGCCGAGACCTCGGAGAAGTCGCCGCGGCGCATCCGCTCGGTGGGCACCGAGATGAACGGGGTGGTCCGCAGCTCCTGGTCGATCCCCTCGTAGGCGCCCATGAAGAAGGTGCGGTTGCGGCCGTCGTAGAGGCGGGGGAGCAGGACGGGCCCGTCCAGCACCACGCCGTACTGATCCTTGCGCAGCGGGTTCTTCGGGACCGCCCGGTTCTCGAAGTAGCCCCGCTCGTTGAGGCCGTCGGTCTGGTAGTACTCGTAGGCGGACCCGTGGAACTGGTTCGTGCCGCTCTTGGTCACCACGTTGACGTGGACCCCGAGGTAGGAGCCGTACTCGGCCGACGTGCTGCCGGTCTGGACCTGCACCTCCTCGACGGCGTCCTGGATGGGGCGCATGCTGGTCATCGCCAGCAGGTTCGAGCTGGAGCTGATGCCGTCCAGCGTCATGTTGTTCTGGATGTTGCGCTGCCCGGCGCCGCGGAAGCTGAAGCCGATGTCGCTCGTGCTGCCCGCCTGCACGCCCGGCGTCGTCGCCGCCAGCGCCCAGACGTTGCGGCCGGCCACCGGCAGCTCGGACACCGCGCGCGACTCGATCGTCTGTGAGAGCGAGGCCCGATCGGTGGCCAGCACGGCGGCTGCTGCCTCGACCGTGACGGTCTCGGTCAGCGCGCCCACCTCGAGCACCGCATCGCGGCGCACCACCTGGTTGCCGGCGACGTCGACGCCCGACACCTGGAAGGTCTTGAACCCCTCGAGCGCAATCGAGATCGTGTATCGTCCCGTGCGGAGGTTGGGGATGTTGTAGATCCCCTCGGCGTTGGTCACCGTCTCGTAGGTGTCCTGGGTGCCGGTGTTGACGGCCGTCACCGTGACGCCCGGCAGCACGCCGCCGCTGGCGTCGCGCACGGTGCCGACCAGGCCGGTCTGTGACGCGAGCTGTGCCGCCGCGGTAGCTGCCAGCAAGAGGCAGAGCGCCGCGGCCAAGAAAAACCGTTGCATGATTGTCCCCCCGGTGAGGCGCCGACGTGTCGAGGCCGCTGCCCCGCCCCGGTTCCGGGAGCGTCAGCGGGCCATCGGCTGGCCAGCGAACCGTTCCACGTTCCCGGAGGGCAGCACGACTGTCGGATCCGCCAGGGCGATTATGCGTGAGCTGCCAAAGTTGTCAAGACACTTGCTGCCAGAGCTTCAGGAGTGTCTTGACAATCGCGGTCTCCGGCCCATAATCGGGGCACCCTCGCGCCGGGCGGGCTGGCGCTGGCCCATGGCTCATAAGGTGTCGCGTTCTCAATCGTGAGGTTCGCATGAAGCGTCTCTCCGCCGTGCTGCTCGTGTGCCTGTTCGCGTCGGTCGCATCAGCCCTGGGAGGACAGGCCACTACGGCCACCGGCCCGGGAGACGCCATCCGCCACCGGGAGCAGCAGCGCGTCGCGGCGCTGACGGCCCACGACTACGACACGCTGGCCGCGATGACCTCGCCCACGCTCAGCTATTCCCATTCGGCCGGCGCCCTCGACACGAAAGACAGCTGGCTCGCCAGCCTCCGCAGCGGCCAGGTGGCCTTCCGCCGGCTCGCCCACCGCGATCCGGCCGTCCGCTTCCTCAGCCCGGACGTCGCCATGCTGAACTCGCTCGCCGACGTCGAGGTGAGCGTCGGCGGCGCCTTGCAGAAGATGGTCCTGCGCACCACCATCGTCTACGTCCGGAAGGGTGGCGAGTGGCTCTTCGAGGCATGGCACTCCTCGCGCCTGCCCGATCAGCCGTAGCGGCCCGACGCCCCCGGCCCCGGTGCGGGCACCGCCGCCCGTCAACAACCCCCGACCCTTCGCACCCGGCGAGCATCCATGGCCTACAGGTATCGCGTCCTCAGCTTCCTGTTCCTGCTCTCGATGATCACCTACCTCGACCGCGTGTGCATCGCGGTCGCGGGGCCCGAGATGCAGCGCGACCTCGGGTTGTCCCCATCGCAATGGGGATGGGTGCTCGGGGTCTTCGCGCTCTCATACGCCATCTTCGAGGTGCCCTCCGGCGCCCTGGGCGACCGTATCGGTCCCCGGCGAGTGCTCACGCGCATCGTCGTCTGGTGGTCGGCCTTCACTTCCGCGACAGGCCTCGCAAACAGCTACGTCGTGCTGCTGGTGACGCGCTTCCTCTTCGGGGCCGGTGAGGCCGGGGCGTACCCGAACAGCTCGGCCAGCATCTCGCGCTGGTTTCCCGCCGCCGAGCGCGGACGCGCGCAGGGCGCCGTGTGGACGGCCAGCCGCCTCGGCGGGGCCCTCACCCCGCTGCTGGTCGTGCCGATCATGGCGGCCTACGGCTGGCGCATGACCTTCTACGTGTTCGGCGTGGCCGGCCTGGTGTGGGCGGTGGCCTGGTACTGGTGGTATCGCGACACGCCGGTGGAGAAGCCTGGCGTCAGCGCCGAGGAAATCGCCCTGATCGGGGCGGGCGCCCGTCCCGTCAGGCACGAGCCGCTGCCCTGGGGCAGGGCGCTGCGCAACGGCAACCTGTGGAAGATCATGATCATGTACCACGCCTACTGCTGGGGTGCGTACTTCTACTTCTCCTGGATGCCGAGCTATCTGCGCCTGGGCCGGGGCTTCACCGCCGACGAGATGAAGATCTACGCCATGCTGCCGTTCATCGCGGGCGCCCTGGGCAACCTCGCCGGCGGCACCCTGAGCGACATCCTGACCCGCCGGTTCGGCCTGAAGGCCGGCCGCCGGTCGGTAGCCGCAACCGGCCTGGCTGTTGCCGCCGTCTGCCTGTTCGGCACGGCCGTCGTCGAGAGTCGTGGCCTGGCGGTCGTGCTGCTCACGGTCGGGCTCTTCGCGATGGACTGCATGCTGCCGGTCTCCTGGGCGGTGTGCCTGGATGTCGGCGGGAGGCATGCCGGCGCCATCAGCGGGGCGATGAACATGGCGGGCCAGTTCGGATCCTTCGTGTCCTCGGTGGCTTTCGGTGCGCTGGTCGACGCCTTCTCGGGCCGCTACGACGTGCCGCTGATCGTTTTCGCCGCCATGCTCGTCGTCGCGGCCGCGATCTTCGCCAGCATCGATCCGACCGACCACCTCTTCGGTGACGAACGCGGCGCGGCGCAGCCCGCGGCGGTCTGACGACGGCCGGCCGGGTGATCGGGAGATCGGGAAATCGGGCGGCGATGGACCGGGGGCGATCCGGCCCATCGGGACCACGAAGTCCGTGCCGGGGTGATCGATGTCGCCGGTGGCGTGAGGGCGCCGTCGCCCGCACCCTCGTGCGTCCCGCCGCGGCGGAAGCGTGGAAGTCGAATCGTGTCTGAAGGCCGGCCGCCGGTGGCGGCGCAGGTTCCCGCTGGCGAGTGCCGGCCATGGAGGTGAGCGATGTCGATCCTGGGAGAGCGGGACATGCCGGTGCCCGCCAGCGGATTCACCCGGCGGGGGCTTCTGCGGCTGGCAGGCGCGCTCGGCGCCGGCGGGCTGCTGCCGTGGGCGCGCACGGCCGAGGCCGCGAAGGTTGCGAAGGTCGCGGCCGCGGCGCCGGCGGCGGCCACGGGGGTGACCTGGGGCACCGGTCCCTACGAATCGCTCGGCGTCAAGCCGCTCATCAACTGCCGCGGCACGTTGACGGTCATCGGCGGATCGATCGAGTTGCCGGAGGTGCGGGCGGCGAAGGATCGCGCCAACCAGCAGCACGTCCAGATCGACGAGCTCATGGATGCCATCGGAAGGCGCCTGGCCGAACTCACCGGCGCCGAATGGGGGATGGTCACCGCCGGGTGCGCGGCCGCGATGTCGCACGCCACCGCCGCCTGCGTCGCCGGCGGCAATCCCGACCTGCACGTCCGCATCCCCGACCTGAGGGGCTTCGCCAGAGACGAGGTGATCATCCCCGGGCACTCGCGCAACGTCTACGACGCGGCGATTCGCGCCGTCGGCGTGAAGATCCTCGAGGCGAACACGCCCGACGAGCTGCGCCTGACGATTGGCCCCAGGACGGCGATGATCTACGTGTTCGCCAACGACCGGAACGAGACCGGACCGATGTCGCTCGAGGCGATCGCCGCGATTGCGCGCCCGCTGGGCGTCCCCATCATGGTCGACGCGGCGGCCGAGGTGCTCACCGTGCCCAGCATCCACCTGCAGCGCGGCGCGACGCTGGTGGGCTACAGCGGCGGCAAGATCATCCGCGGACCGCAGAGCGCCGGGCTGCTGCTCGGGCGCAAGGACCTGGTGAAGGCGGCCTGGATCCACAGCGCGCCGCATCACGGCTACGCGCGCGCCATGAAGGTGGGTCGCGAGGAGATGATCGGCATGCTCACCGCCGTGGAGAGCTGGGTGAAGCGCGACCACGCCGCCGAGTGGGCCCAGTGGGTGGGCTACTGCGAGCACATCGCCGCCCGCGTCGCGGGCATTCCCGGCGTGACGCCCGTCGTGCAGCGCGAACCCGGGGAGAGCCGGTCGAACCGCAGCCCGCGTCTCGTGGTGCGGTGGGACACCGAGAAGCTCGGCATCACCGGCCAGGACGTGGCCGACCTGCTCTACGCGGGCGAGCCGCGCATTGCCGCCGGCGGCGGTGGGCCGCGCGGCGCGCGGGGGCTGCCCGGCGACACGGGGCTCTCGATCAACGCGTCGATGATGAGCCCCGGCGACGAGAAGATCGTCGCCGACCGCGTGTTCGAGGTGCTGTCGGCCAGGCACACGCTGAAGCCGGTGGAGCCGGTGAAGGCCCCGGTCGCCGACCTGACCGGGCAGTGGAAGGTGGAGATCGCGTACGCGGCGAGCACCGGCCGGCACACGCTGCACCTGCAGCAGCGCGGCAACGATCTGGTCGGCACGCACCAGGGCGACTTCGTGGCGCGTGACGTCTCGGGCACCATCAACGGGAGCGCCGTCTCGCTGGCCAGCCGCGTGACCGAGCGCACCGGCGACTCGCTCGAATACCGGTTCAAGGGAGAGTTCGCGGGAGATGCCCTGTCGGGCACGCTCGACATGGGCGAGTACCGCACCGCCACCTGGACCGCGACGCGGCACACGTACGGGGCGCCGCCCGCCGCCGTCTGATCCCGCGTGGCCGGAGACGTCGGGCCGCGCCGTGACCCGGGGGGGGTCGTGCGGATCCAGCGCAGCGAAGACGCGATGGGGTCGTGGTTCGCCGTCGATCTCCACGGCCCCGATCGCGGCGCACTCGAGGCCGCGGCCGACGCGGTCTTCGACGAGGTCCACCGGATCGATCGTCTGCTGTCGAACTACCGGCCCGCGAGCGAGCTGAGCCGCCTCAACCGCGACGCGCCGGCCGGGCCGGTGCCCGTGTCCGACGAGCTGTTCGATCTGCTGCGGGCGTGCCTCGACTACAGCCGCCAGACCGGTGGCGCCTTCGACGTCACCGTCGGGGCGCTGATGAAGGCGTGGGGGTTCTACAGGGGCGAGGGCCGGCGGCCACGGCCCGCCGACGTGGCGCGCGCCCTGGACCGTGTCGGACACCAGCACGTGTGGCTGGACGAGGACGGCCGCACGGCGAGGTTCCTCCGGCCGGGTCTCGAACTCGATCCGGGAGGCATCGGCAAGGGCTACGCCGTCGATCGCATGGTGGCCGTGCTCAGGGCGCACGGCGTCGGCGCCGCGCTGGTGTCGGCGGCGGGAAGCAGCATCTACGGCCTCGGCGCGCCGCCCGGCGAACCGGCGGGCTGGCGGGTGTCGATCGGCGTGCCGGGCGAGCTGGCCACGCCGGCCGCGGTGGTCCACCTGAGGGACCTCTCGCTGTCGACCTCGGGCAGTTACGAGCAGTTCTTCATGGCCGGCGGCACGCGCTACCCGCACGTCATCGATCCGCGCACGGGGTATCCTGCGCAAGGCGTCGCCTCGGTCTCGGTGATGGCGGCGCGGGCGATGGACGGCGAGGTGTGGACCAAACCCTACTTCGTCAACGGCCGCGACTGGACCGTCGCGAACCGGCGCCCGGATCAGCGTGTGTTGTTCTGCGACGCCGGGCCCGGCGCCGCCTGCTCGTGGATTGACTGATGGAGAGCCCGGACACAGACATGATGGCGTACCTCACCCCGTTCCGCCGGCCGTCGATCGAGATGGTCCCGTTCGGTTCCTTCCGGCTCGCGCTGCCGTCGCTGGCGCTGGCCGCCCTGGTGACGCTGCTGCCGGCGGTCGCGTGGGCGCAGCGCGGCAAGCCCGCCGAGACGGGCGAGTTGCTGGTCTACTTCGGCACCTACACCGGCGAGAAGAGCAAGGGCATCTACTGCTCGCGGCTCGACCTCGCCACCGGCGCGCTCACGCCGCCGGTTCTCGTGGCCGAGACGCCCAATCCGAGCTTCCTCGCGGTGCATCCCGGCGGCGGCTTCCTCTACGCGGCCAACGAGGTGCGCGAGTTCAACCAGCAGCCGGGCGGCGCGGTGAGCGGCTTCGCCATCGACCGCCGCAGCGGCGGCCTGACGCCGATCAACCAGCAGTCGTCGCGCGGCGGCGGCGCCGTCTACCTCGTGGTCGACTCGGCCGGCCGCAACGTGCTGGTCGCCAACTACGGCGGCGGCAGCGTGGCGGTGCTGCCGATCGACGGTGACGGCCGGCTGAAGCCGGCCTCGGCCTTCGTGCAGCACGTGGCGCCGGACCCGCCCGTCACGCCGCCGATCAGGCCCCGTGCCCACTCGGTGAACCTCGACCCGGCCAATCGCTTCGCCTACGTCGCCGACCTCGGCCTCGACCAGGTGCGGATCTACCGCTTCGACGGCGGCGCGGGCTCGCTCGAGGCCGCCGATCCGCCGTTCGCGTCGGTCCCGCGCGGCGCCGGGGCGCGTCACCTGGCGTTCCACCCGACCGGCCGCTACGCCTACCTGATCAACGAGACGAACATGACGGTGACGGCCTTCAGCCACGACGCCGACCGCGGCGCGCTGACGACGTTCCAGACCATCTCGACGCTGCCGCCGGGCCAGGGCGTGGAGCCCGGCTTCAGCACGGCCGAGATTCAGGTGCACCCGTCCGGGAAGTTCGTCTACGGATCGAACCGGGGGCACAACAGCATCGCGCTGTTCACCGTCGACGGGAAGACCGGCCGGCTGACGTTCGTCGAGACCACGCCCACGCAGGGCAACATGCCCCGGGGCTTCGGGATCGATCCCACCGGCCGCTATCTCCTCGTCGGGCACCAGCGCTCGGACTCGGTCGTCGTCTTCCGCATCGACGGCGCGAGCGGGCGGCTCGCGCCCACCGGGCAGGTGCTCGACGTCGGCTCGCCGGTGAGCGTCAAGTTCGTCGAGCCCGTGCGGCCGTGACCGTCCCGGCCGGAACCGTTCCTGGAGGCTACACGATGAAGCGTTTCGTTCTTCTGCTGATGGCGTCCGCGCTGGCGGGCACGGGCTACGCCCAGACGAGCTACGACCTGCTCATCAAGGGCGGGCACGTCATCGATCCCAGGAACGGGATCGACGCGGTTCGCGACGTGGCGATCAAGGACGGGAAGATCGCCGCCGTGGCTCCCGACGTCCCCGCGGCACAGGCCTCGAAGGTCGTCGATGCGTCGGGGTTGTACGTGACGCCGGGCCTGGTGGACATCCACGTCCACGTCTACCACGGCGAGAAGACCGCCTATGCCGGCGGCCCCAGCAGCGTGCCGATCGACGCGTTCGCGCCGCGGAGCTGCACCACGACCGTCTCGGACGCGGGCGGTGCGGGCTGGCGCAACTTCGACGACTTCAAGACGCGCATCATCGACACGTCGAAGACCAGGGTCACCGCGTTTCTCAACATCGTCGGCCATGGCATGGCGGGCGGCGCCCTGGAGCAGGATCTCTCCGACATGGACGCGAAGGCGACCGGCGAGTACGCGCTCCGGCACAAGGGGGTGATCGTCGGCATCAAGACCGCCCACTACAACGGGCCCGAATGGGCGCCGTTCGAGCGCGCGGTGGAGGCCGGCACGATTGCCGGCATCCCGGTGATGGTGGACTTCGGCAGCGCGAGGGTGCGGACGATCGCCGAGCTCTTCGATCGCGTCTTCCGTCCCGGCGACATCTTCACGCACGCCTTCGCCGGCGGCAGTCGCGGCGAGGTCATCGACGGGAAGATCAACCCGGCGAGCTACCGGGCACGGAAGAAGGGCATCATCTTCGACATCGGCCACGGCGGGGCGAGCTTCACCTTCCGCACGGCGGTGCAGGCGATGAAGGAAGGCTTCCTTCCCGACTCGATCTCGACCGACCTGCACGTGGGCAGCATGAACGCCGGCATGAAGGACATGGTCAACCTGATGAGCAAGTTCCTGGCGCTGGGCATGTCGCTGAACGACGTCGTGCTGCGCTCGACGTGGAACCCCGCCCGGGAGATCAAGCTCGAGCAGTTCGGGCACCTGTCGGTGGGCGCCGGCGCCGATCTCGCCGTGCTGAGGCTCGAGAACGGCCGGTTCGGCTTCCAGGATCAGCAGGGCGGCCGGCTCGATGGCACGCAGCGGCTCGGCTGCGAGCTGACGTTGCGCGACGGCGTCGTGGTGTGGGATCTCAACGGCCTGGCTGCGGCGCCGTGGGAGAAGGTTCCGCCGCCGACGTTCCCGAGGCCGCCCGCGGCGCGGTAGGCGGCATCCGCCGCCGTGATGCCGTGAAGGCCTGTCGGGCCCGCGAGAGGGGCCCGACAGGCCTTGTCGTGAGTCTGCCCGCCGGTGCGTGCCGGGCTGTCGGCCCGTGGTGCACGTGGCGCGGCATTCGACGGGCGCGGCGCTCCCGCCGCGGACTAGGTGGCGAGCGGGCGTCCCGTCTGGACGCGGATCGGGCCACGCGGCGCCGCGTAGGCGTGCCGCTTCGCGGTGAACTTCGCGTCGAGGTATTCGCCCATGTAGAGCGGCCCCGAGATGGTGCCGCCGGTGACCTTGCCGACGAAGGTGAAGGTGACGGCGATGCCGAGGCGATCCTCGCGGCTGCGCAACTTCACCTCGTCGCCTTCGATCGTGCCGTAGACGTCGCGCGTGGTGAACTCGCCCTGGTGCGCGCCCGTCAGCCAGTTGCCGTCCTGCTCGAGGGTGAGCGCGTGGCGGCTGGTGCCGTTGAAGAACTCGATCTCGACGTCCCAGCGGCCGGCGACGTTGGCGGCCGGCGCGGCCATCGCCGTGTTGCGCGGCGGACGCTGCTGCGACAGCAGCGCGTGGATCCGCGAGGCGGCCACGGCATCGTCACCCGGCTGCATCATCCAGGCGGTGACCGTGATCGCCGTCTGCGACGTGTCGGCGCCCGGGCGGCGGCCGCCGCCGCCCACCGCAATGC